>SESD01000273.1_pt1 | contig 31967 bp, 22 predicted proteins | sample 3171411 | NCBI WGS metagenome assembly SESD01 (sample SAMN06051880, study PRJNA518727) | freshwater metagenome | biome: subpolar coniferous forest; feature: holomictic lake; material: water; isolation source: holomictic Lake 442, 16.5 m depth | place: Canada: near Kenora, Ontario | collected...
ATATTTTTGATATTTAAAACATTTTCTTTATATACTACGGATTTAAGAAATGTAAAATTTCAGTTTATATAAATTTAAGTTAATTAACTATTTTATTTCAAATGAAACAAATCATACGATTTATCATGGGGGTAATTTGTCTATTTTCTCAGTTGAATATAGCAAGCGGTAGTGAACTCAATTGCTTGGAAACACAGGGAGTTAAACTTATTTCTCTGCAAGGAAGTTTGTTTGTTGATGTTTCTAAATTGGGTAACTGGCAATCAGCTTCATTGAATCAAGTTTTTTGCGAAGGCAGTCGTTTAAAGGTTGGGGCTTATAGCAGGGCTTCAATATACCTACCCAACGGTATTATTTTGAGACTAGATGAAAATACGGTGCTTTCATTAAATAATATCTTACCCAATACGCCAACTTTAATTGATGTTGTAAAAGGCTTCATTCATTTTATTAGTAGAACCCCCAAACAACTGACTATAACTACACCAATCGCCAACGCAGGACCTGAAGGTACAGAGTTCTCTGTAAATGTTAGTGAAGACAAAGCCAGCTTATGGGTATATGAAGGTAGTGTGAGATTCTTCAACGGTCAAGGTAGTGTAAGGCTGAATGCAGGTGAAAGTGCAATGGCTCAAAGCGGCCAAGCGCCTCATCCCCAAATTGACCTTAAACCAGACGATGCGGTTCGCTGGGCAATCTATTATCCGCCAATACTACCTGATTTAGGTGACGTATTATCTTTAGATACTGACTTACGTGCTGCTTTAGATGAATATCAGCAAGGCAGAATAGACTCTGCACTGACCCGCTTGGATAAGGTGACCCTAATCAAACAATCTACACTGTTTCATCAATTACGTGCAGCTATCCGATTGATTGCCGGTCGAGTAACCTTTGCCGAACAGGATATACAAAGATTCCTGGTTCGAAACCCTAACGATGCTTATGCTTTGGCTTTAAAGTCAGTTTTAATGATGACGCAAAATCATAAAGATCAAGCATTATCTCTGGCAAGCCAATCAATTGCAGCAAATCCTAAATCTGCGGCAGCCTATTCTGCGCTGTCCTATGCTGAACAAAGCAAATTCGCACTCCCAAAAGCCTTGCAAGCCGCCAAACGGGCGGTGGAGTTAATGCCTAAAGATGCTTTGGCTTGGGCGCGTATAGCCGAACTTGAACAAGCCAATGGCTTGACTGAATCTAGCGAATCTTCTGCACAACAAGCAATAATGCTTAATCCGAATCTGGAACGTACTCAAACCGTATTGGGTTTTGTAAATCTATCCCGGATGCATTTTGACCAAGCTAGCAAGAGTTTTAATACCGCAGTGCAACTTGATTCAGCATCGCCGTTGGCACGACTGGGGCTGGGTTTGGCCAAAATTCGCAACGGCAATCTTGCCGAAGGTCGGCAAGATATCGAAATTGCTGCGGTGCTAGACCCGTACAATTCAATTATTCGTAGTTACCTGGGCAAGGCGTACTACGAAGAAAAACGCAATTTGCTGGTCGAGGAGCAGTTTCGTTTGGCAAAACAAAATGATCCTAATGATCCGACTCCCTATTTTTATGGCGCTATTGCTAAACAGACCACCAATCGTCCGATCGAAGCTTTGGCAGAAATGAATCAGGCGATTAAATTGAATGATAATCGGGCTGTTTATAGGTCGGAGTTTTCGCTGGATGAGGATGCAGCCGCGAAAAGCGCCAATCTGGCAAGGATTTACAATGATCTGGATTTTGATCGATTGGCATTAAAGCAAGCCTGGACAGCATTGACGCTGGATGCAACCAATGCTTCTTCACATCGATTTCTTTCTGATGCTTATATTGGTAAGCCGCAATATTACTCTGCTAGTGCGAGAGCCAGTGAGTTATTGCAAGCCCAGTTGTTGCAACCATTAAATATAACGCCGGTACAACCGCAACTAACCAATGAAAATATTGGCTTGCTCAATAATACCGGTCCCGGTAGTTTGTCTATCAATGAATATGACGCGCTCTATACAGCTAATGGCGCCCATGCAGTAGCAAATGGTGCTTTTGGCAGCAATAATACTAAAACCGATAATCTGGTTGCGTCGGGAATTTATAATAATCTGTCTGTCAGTGGCGGACAGTTTCATTATCAAACTGATGGATTCCGGCCAAATAATGACTATCGGCAGGATATTTATGATGCGTTTGCGCAATATATGTTTACTCCAAATTTCAATATACAGATGGAGTTAAAGGCTGAAAACAAGGCTTCAGGTGATTTGGCGACTCGTTTGAATGGCTTTCAATCGCCCAACATGAGAAACACACTTGATCAACAAACAGTCAGATTGGGCAGTCATTATAAAATTAATCCCAATCAGGATTTGATAGGTTCATTTTTTTATACTTCTATCAATAATACTGTTAGTGACCATAAGTACTTTAATTACGAAGATCCATACGAAACCAAAACATTAGACCAAAACAAAGCCAAAGGTTATCAAGCTGAAATACAATATTTATTTCATCCGGGCCGTGTTGATATTACTACAGGTCTGGGTTATCTGAATTTAAATTACAACAACGTAAAAAGTAAATTGGCCCAATGGATATTGCCGCCGCCAGATGTGATACCCGAGCTGACATATACAACATTACTGCAATCGACGACTCAGCATTTCAATGGTTATCTGTATGCCAATCAGAGACTTTTACATAATCTAACTACTGTGTTAGGCATCAGTTACGATTCTTTCGATGACCAATCCATGGTAAGGCGGCAACTAAACCCAAAATTCGGCTTACTTTGGAAGCCAATTCAAGGTTTAACCTTTAGAGCTGCGGCATTCCGTACACTAAAACGGCCCTTGGCTGCCAAACAAACCCTAGAGCCCACACAAGTTGTGGGATTCAATCAAATATATGACACCTATAACGGAACAACTGCCTGGCACTATGCTTTTGCTATGGATTACAATTTAACACGTACAATATTTTTAGGTGGGGAACTGATATGGCGTAAAACTAATGAACCTTTTGTTTACGAGGCATTAACAAATAGAAACAGAAATGAATCGGGATTTTTAAGTTATATCTACTGGACACCACTTGACTGGTTGGCTTTTTCCTCGGAATACAGGTATCAGCAATTTAGCCGTGATTATAATGGTAACAACTTAGATTTTACCGACCCGCAGTCATTGGCAACGCATCAAGTACCGTTAACGGTTAAGTTTTTTCATCCGAACGGTATCTTTGCAAAATTTTCAGGGACTTATGTTAAGCAACAGGTTGGCTTAGTCAGTGACTTCGATATGTTGCCAGCCAACTCCCCTCCCATTACATTTGACAATGGCCGATTTTGGACTTTTGATACGGCTTTGGGTTACCGGCTTCCGAAAAAATTAGGCACTGTAAGCTTTGAAGTACATAATTTATTCGATAGTAATATGAGATACCAAAGCGTATTTAATGCGGAAGGACCGCAAATGAGTCCTTTTATTCCGCAACGGCAGTTTTTTTTAAAATTGAGCTTGTTTTTTTAGCCGGTTTTAATTTTTTGTGTAACATCATCAGGAGTTAAATTAATGAAAAACATACTGAAAACCGTTGGCGTGTTAGTCCTAGCCTTGTTCTCTTTGGCCGCCTGTTCAGATAATCTCGTCAAAGCCGAGCATATCAATCAAGGGAATATTAAATATGATAATCTTGGGGTAGTAACCTTTTTATCCGGCTTAGGAGAAAGATTGGCAGTTGCGGCCAAGGAAGCTGCTGATCAAGGGGTTTCAAGAGAAAATCCTGTCTATAAAATTTTCCTGGAGCTGGCTAATTTTAACATTCCAGTGCCTAAAATGGTTGCCGCCAATACCGGCTCCATACTTGGCATTAGTCATTATTTGGACGATAAAACGAACAAATTATTGGATGCCGTAGTGTTGGATCCAGTGTCAGGGGAATCTTTAACCCAATGCATTAAGGATGTCAAGGACACTAAGTTTTTGCATAAATTCAACTGCCCAGCCAGTGTCTCCAGGGAAAACACAAAAAATTCACAAACCGTGGAAATTGCTACTGAAGATCCCGGTTTATCGGCTGCGCTTAAGGCTGCTGAGCTTCGTAATGACAAGGTTTTAACAGGGAAAATCACCTTGGATACCTTTGACGAAAAGGGCAATAAAACTGGGACTAAAACCAAAGATGCCAAATTCGTGGTGACAGTCCAAGCATTATACGAAGGATCACAATGTACAACGGTTGTTGTGCTTGGTAAAGCCTATCAAGATTGCAATCCACCTATTCGTCGTACAAAACCCTAACAATATAGTCATTTTATACGTTTAGTATGTAATCTACCCGGATAAGTTAACAATAATTTATCCAGGTAGAGCAAGGCGATTTTGTTTAATGATGTGTCAGTTTCTATAGCCTGAATCGCATGTTTTGTGACGAAAATACTCTTTCGACAGTATAGAAATCCACTGATCTTCTAGCCATAACGCCCTATGATCACCCATTAACTCAACCAGTTTTGTTAATCATAATTTCTTGAAGCAAAGTCTAGTCAGAATTATAGCAATCGCATTATTCATCACCCTAATAGGGGCTGGTGTTGATTTCTATTGGGACTTCGAGGCGATGGCCGGACTGACAACTCTGTTTCAACTGCGCGGTTTGCGTCAAGCACCTGAGCAAGTGGTGATAATTGCGATTGATGAACAATCGGAAGCCAGTTTGGGTGTCAGCCATGAATTGCCGAAATGGAGGGGGCTTCACGCTCATTTGATCGAAGAACTTCAACGGCAAGGAGTCGCGCTGATTGTGTTTGATTTGCAATTTATTGCTGCCGATAATGAGCATGATCAGCAACTGGCCAATAGCATGCGCATTAACGGGAATGTGTTGCTAACGGACTGTGTTCAAAAATTTCGTCATGGGGTGGACGATTTTTATGGGCGTACAGAGTGTTCGGAGAAGAATAAAACCCCAGCCGTGACACAAGAAAATAATCAGACTGGAATTCTTCCTGAACAACTTGTGGCCATGCGCCAGATTTCGCCTGAACCGATATTTACCCAGGCGGCCTTAGACCACAGTCCCTATTTTCTGATTAGCGACAGCTTAAATACCCCAGTTCGGGAAGCATGGACATACTATGATGATTTGGCAGAAGCGCCCAGTTTACCGTTGCTGATGTTCGCGAGCTATTTTGGTCAGAACAACTCATCCGCCAAACCCTACTCAGACTGGCTTGCAAAACAACGCCTAGATTGTCTGAGTAATCAGGATCACTATATTTTGCCCCTAACTTTGCCAGCGGCTCTGCAGAAGACATTGACTGATTACATCTGCGGACCAGCAAACCGTATTCTTGATTATTACGGTCCCCCTAAAACTTTCCGTATGGAGTCTTATAGTGATGTCTATCAGGGTAAAAGTATAAATTTAGCCGGTAAAGTGGTGCTGATTGGGAAGGTCTATCGGCAGTATTCTTCAGGAAATTTAGACGTATTCCAAACACCTTTCACTAGCGGTCGACAAGGTAAAATGGCTGGCGTGGAGATTATGGCGACTCAATTTGCCAATTTATTAGAGAGTCGCTTTATTCAAACTCCGCAGTCCTTTATTTTGGTAAGCCTTGTGTTTGCGCTCATTATTATGACTTCACTCATTACATTTCAGGGCTTAATGGGGTTTTGCTTAAGTTTGTTGCTGGGCGGAGGGTATGTGCTCGCCTGTTTAGCCATGTTTAGTCATAACGGTTGGTGGTTGCCTGTTGCTGTGCCGATTGTTATTCAATTACCTTTGTGTTGGTTATTGGCTTTGGCTTGCTCCAGAAAAGATTTGATAAACGAAAGAAAGCGAATGCTGGATTTTGTCGGTAAAGTTTTTCCTCAATGGCAGACACTTCAGCCATCCAAACCTGGCCACTGGCAAGACTATTCAGCAAAGGCTATGACAGAACGTAATGTAACTGGCGTATGTTTGGCAACCGATATAGAAAGTTATACCACCATTTCTTCAACTAACTCTTCACATCAATTGTGGGAGTTATTAAATGCCTATTATCAGGTGCTGGGGCGTCCAGTCAATGTCCATAATGGCATGATTGCCGACGTTACTGGTGATGCCATGATGGCCGTGTGGATTGATTTGCCAGAGTCGAGTAAACGGTTGTCAGCCTGTCTTGCGGCCTTGGATATGGTTAAGGCTGTCTCCAAATTTAACAGCTCATCCGGTCTGAATGCCATGCCAACCCGTATAGGTTTAAATCTTGGTGAAATAACTTTGGGGCGGATTAGTGCCGGGAACACTAATCATTTTCGAGTAATTGGTGATACGGTTAATACCACATCACGTATCGAAGGTGTCAACAAGGTTCTGGGTACCCAGATTTTGGCTAGTCAACATTTGGTTGAGGATCTTGATATCTTGTGTTGTCGACCCATGGGCTTGTTCCGATTAATGGGTAGACCTGAGCCGGTGGCTTTAAGTCAGATAATTAGTCTGAAGGCCACAGTTTCTGATAAACAACAGGATATGCACAAGCTATTTTCGATTGGTTTGAAATCATTCCAGCAGGGTGATTGGTCAGAATCAATCAAGCATTTTAGTGGTCTTATGGAAATTCATGGGGCAGATGGGCCAACGCGTTTCTATTTGGATTTGGCAAAGATAAATCAACAAACCCACGATTTTGAGTGGAACGGATTTGTTATCCTTGATAGAAAATAAAACTGCTTATTCGCCACCGGGAATTCATTTTTGTTTGAATGCGTGTAATTGTATACGTCAGGTTCATAAAATTCAGTAGGTACTTTAAATGACAATAAGCATTGCTCAATTGATGGATACGCCAAATTCGGTTTACTCGATTCCGGGAATACATGCCCGATTGAATTCAAAACTTAAGGATAGTAACTCGTCAAATGCGGAAATTGCCAGCTTGATTGAAAAAGATCCCGGTTTGAGTATGGTGGTACTGAAGATCGTAAACAGTGCAATTTATGGCTTTATGCATACTATCTCAACAATAACTCAAGCCGTGACCATATTAGGGCGAAATGAACTGTCGGTGCTTTTGCTTAGTACTGGGATTATCAATCTATTTCAGAAATTACCGATCAGAAATGAACAGTTAAATGCTCATTGGCAGCATAGTCTGTTATGTGGGCTTATTGCGAAGAATTTATCTGTGGGTAGTTCTTTGTCCGGTGACAGTTCTAACTTATTTATGGCTGGTCTTTTACATGACATGGGCAAACCTGTAATTTGGCATAAGCTACCAGAGCAATCTGAGTTGATATATTCTGGGACAAGAGTTGCGGATAGTCTCGAACATGAACTCAGTCATCTGGGCTTTACGCATGCTGAAGTTGGGTATGAACTAATGAAGTTATGGCATTTACCTGAAAGCTTACAGGCGACAGCGCTCTGGCATCACGTACCTGAAAGAGCCAAGACTTACGAAGACTGGTGTCGACTGATTTATTTTGCCAATCGATTGGCTAGTTTGGAAGCTTCAGAATCTATTGATTCTGTTCTCACAGAACCCTGTTACATTGCGGGACTTGAATTCACAAACGATATTTTTAATGATGCCCGGGCTCAGGGTAAAGCAATGGTAACGGATATGGCGAGAATATATTTGTCCTGAAATTGATTTGAATATATTGAAGGATTACTGGTTTTGAGAGATTAATGTTCTTGTAGATAGTTACAAAATTCCGCTTCAGGCATTGGTTTTGCGTAAAAATATCCTTGTCCATAATCGACACCCATTTCTGTTAAAAGCCTATGTTCCTCAGCTGTTTCAATTCCCTCGGCAACAATGCTCATACCAATTGCTTTTGCCAGTACACAGAGCGATTTAACAATTTCATAACTTTTAGAATTATCCAGCATCGTTGAGACAAAGGATTTGTCAATTTTCAATGTATCAATTGGAAAACGATGTAAATAACTGAAACTTGAATAACCAGTTCCGAAATCGTCAATCGCAATAGTACTGCCGTTTTTCTTCAAGGCCTGTAAACTGGCTGCAATATCCAGCGGATTGGCCATTAATATGGATTCGGTTATTTCAAATTTAATGTTTTCAGCTTGTATGTTTTGTTCTTGAAAAATACGTTCGATGTTTTGGACAAGATCTCCTGTATTAAATTGTTTCCCTGAAAGATTAATACTTACAAATGAAAAATCGTCATTATGACTGAGAAGTCGCTGACAGGCTTTAGTGGCTTCTGTAATGATCCAAAGTCCTATTGGTATGATAAGTCCGGATTCCTCGGCCAATCCGATGAATTCGACGGGTGGAACCAATCCGTGCTTGGGATGGCGCCAGCGTATCAATGATTCACAGCCTGATACTTTTAGATTGGCCAAGGTAACAATAGGTTGATAAAATAATTCCAGTTGCCCGTCTTCGAAGGCATATTTCAGATTGTTTTCTGCTTCTAATTGGCGTGCAGTGTCTACTGTATTACCTTTACAATCAGGCATGGACTCATCATCAATAATGAGCGAAGAATCACATCGTGATTTGGTTAGAATATTATCAAGCCGGGTGCGCATTTCAATATAGCGTCGAAGAATCAGCTTTAGTAGTAAATGGATGAATTTATCAGAACTCTCCAGCTTTTCTTCAAAATACTTTTCGGGGATTACGATTAACCAAGTTTCTTCACAGGCTATAGCCGTTCCCGTTCGAAGACGATTACCAATAAGTGCCATTTCTCCAAAAATCGCACCTTCCTGTAATGTGCCGATTTTCTTTTGAGTACCATTGATCAAAATACTTAACTCAACACTCCCTTTTTCAATAATGTAGGCGCAATCGCCGGTTTCACCCTCATGAAAAATTGGAACACCTTTATTGACTTTCTGATTCATCTTAAAATTTTATAAATTATCGCAGTAACATGTAGATGTGAATGGTGAAAAAATGAAAATTATAAGAGTTAAAATATACATATTTGTAAATGTATATTAGCGTATTTTTGATATTTTGCCACCATTAATGGAACACTTAATTCGCACTAAATTGAGATGCTAGATGAAGATATTGCAACGCAAGTTCAGATGTTGTTTTTGGCGAACTATCATTTGCAGAGTTATTTTATATGTGCCAGCACATTTGTTGAATATGAAATATTGAACATATAGAAAAATTATAGATTTTTTCTTGTATAACTGCTGTTGCGCGTCGCGTATTATCTGTAATTCGTTATGTCGAACTGTAATAATAAAGTAAGTGTCATCTATACAGATAGCTGGGTTACATTTGACGAGTAGCTAGTTAATCCTTCGGAGATGTGATTCAGAGATCGCTGGTGATTGTAGCGCATCTGCCCAAGAAAAAATACAGCATTCCAAAGGTGTTAAAACAATTTTATTCATGTGCCAATATATACATTAAAACCAAGTTCTTAATCAGCTTATTACGGATAAGCCTTTCCAAAAAAATAACGGATTGTGCTGAATTATTGTAATCATTGCGTTGCGATGAAAGCTGACGTGTTATCAGCATTCATCACCAAGCTGCTAATGAATGCTGACTGACAGGGGTGTGTTAGAAATTTACGTTTCCTTGCAACCAGATTTTTTGGGTATCGGTATTTGCAAAAGATTTGTCCAGCACGCCCCCAGTAACATAAGAACTATCGGCGCTATAAAGGGCGTATTTTGCTAATAACGAATAATGTTTCCCGAATTTTTTGAGCGCGGAAAAATTCAATTCCGTACCATAATGACGCTGGCCGGTATCATCGCTAAAATCGTGATAAATTCCTGAGAGTATCAGGCTGTCGTTTTCTAAAAATCTTGCATGTACAGTCCCGAACACATCACGGATACCATGATCGGGCGTATTGACAGCAAAAACATCGGCCCAACCTTGAAAAGCATGATTGGTGCCCAGTGGAGTATCAAAGGTTTTATTATGGCCATGGCCATCAAGTTGCTCCATAGCACCCTGAAAGGTTAAATTATAAGCTGTGAAACCGCCCATCACATTGATGCGCTGGGCTTGATACGGTGTTTTACCATGGCCGTAATTTTGTTGGTAACCCCATTCAGCCGTATAAACCACGCCATAATTGTCACTGATTTTCAGAGTATCCCCTGGTTTTTGATAATTGTTCACCCGCAGACCATAAGTCTGGTTGGATTTTTCGATTGTAGTAATTGTGTTGGTTGAAACTGGATCTTTAGGATCTTTGGTATCGGTATAATCAAGCCAGTAACCATAGCCAACCAAATTGCCGTATTGACCGATTTTATAATTGACGTTGAGCAGCGGTGCAATGACGTTTTCAGTCGTCGCGATAAATGTGTTTACGTTGCCAATGTAGCCCGCATTAATGGTCAGATCTTTAATGGATTGATTAGTGACCAATGCAGAGTCAAAGGTTGTTTCCATTTGCCGCCAGCCTACGTTACCGATAAATCGGTCATCATCAAGTTTGATTCGTTGCCTTCCGCCTTTGATCAACGTATCAGCGATACCGGCATAGCTCAGCCATAATTGATTAAGTTCGCTTTGTTGGGGATCAAGAATCTTTGAATAAGCGTTATTATTGTTACGGCCACTATTGAAGTCTTCCAGTATCGCCAGATTGCCTTCGTATTCGGCATAACCCTGAATGCTATGAAATACCGGTGACAACAAACCTACCCTCAATCGCGAAGTAACAGCCTCGGCGGTATGTGGTTGATTTATGCCTAGCGCAGGCGTGCCATTTGTAATGACATTATCCTGGTTAACATTTTCATAGCGCGTATTTAGATCAAACTTAACGGCGCCGCCGTTGCCGAATTTGAGGGCATCCTCAATGGTTTGAGTGGGATCAGCAGATACCGGGTTACTAGCAGAAGTCAATGCTAGCAATGCAAACGATATGAGGTGGGATGATGTTTTTGGTAGTTGTCGTGGCATGTGACTCTCTCTTTAATATGTTATGGAATAAAACTGGATTGAAGATGCTGAAATTATTTTTAAGTAGCTATCGGGAAAGCACTTGAATTAATCCTTAATTTCGTCTTCAATCAACATTAACGTTAATGGATATTTCGTAGCGGGCAGTTCTATAGGTATTGTTTTGGATAAGGCATCGGCCAACGTTGCGGCATCCAGAATCTCCAAATAGGCGGAACCTGCACGCGCCAATAAATGTTTTAAACCACAGCCGGGTAGCATTCGACAACTTTGCTGTGCAGGATCAAAACATTCTACCCAGTTAAAATGATTTTCCATGCTGCGCACTACATCACCAAGACTGATTTCCTCTGGAGGGCGCTGTAAGGTTAAGCCTCCACCCTTGCCGCGTGTTGTTTTTACAAAGCCTTTGCTGCCCAGTTGATGAACGATTTTCACCAGATGGTTGCGGGAAATCTTATAAAAATCAGCAATTTCTGTAATATTGGCCTGCTTGCCCTGAGACATTGCCAAATAAAGTAAGACCCTGAGTGCGTAATCGGTGTAACTGGTAATTTGCATGTTGCTTGCTACCGAGAAAAGAATTATATTATAACATGTATTAAGAATATACTTTTTAGAGAGATTGTATATTTTTAATGCTTATTTTCTGAAATTATATTTTAAACCTTAATTTATGAGTTTAGATGTAATGCCTGGAAATCGCCGAAAAACTTAAAATCATTTAATGCACAAGTAAGGGTTATTATGTCAATTGTTGATAACGTCACGCCCGGCCAGCAGTCCAGAGCCCTCTGGTTAAGCACTGTTGCTTTCATCACCTGTTTTGCAGTGTGGACTATTTTTTCTATTATTGGCCTGCAAATTCAAAAAGACTTAGGCTTAAGCGAGACCGAGTTTGGCTTGCTGGTAGGAACGCCAATACTGTCCGGTTCATTAATTCGACTCATACTGGGGATCTGGACTGACCAGTACGGCGGTCGTATCGTGTATACCATTGTTATGGTAACGGCGGCTATTGCGACATTCTTGTTAACTACAGTCGACACTTACCTCATGTATTTGGTGGCAGCCTTGGGCATAGGTGTTGCTGGCGGCTCATTTGCGGTAGGTATCGCCTATACTTCACGCTGGTTTCCTGCAGGGAGACAAGGCACTGCGTTGGGGATTTTTGGTTTGGGTAATGTCGGCGCAGCGGTGACTAAATTTGTCGCGCCTTTTGTAATGGTTGCCTTCGGTTGGCATGCCGTAGCGCAAATCTGGGCGTCAGTTCTGCTGCTGATGGCGGCAACTTTCTGGTTTTTCACTGACGACGAGCCGCTGCTTAAAGCGAGACGACTATCTGGAGCAAAACCGGACTCTATTATTAAACAACTGGAACCGCTTAAAGATATGCGGGTTTGGCGTTTTTCAATGTACTACTTTTGTGTGTTTGGCGCTTTTGTCGCCTTAGCGCTCTGGTTGCCCCGTTATCTGGTGGGTGCTTACGGTTTTGATATTAAAACAGCGGGGATGTTGGCCGCATCGTATTCTATTTTTGCGAGCTTGTTTCGTGCATTGGGTGGCTGGTTATCTGATCGTTTTGGTGCGCGGTTGTTGATGTATTGGACCTTTATAATCGGCGCGGTATGTACTTTTTTCTTGTCTTATCCACCTACCGATTACGTCGTACATGGCATTAAAGGTGATCTCAGCTTTAGCATGGGGATCGGTCCGGCAGGTTTTATGTTATTGATGTCGGTGCTGGGGTTGTTCATGTCTTTTGGAAAGGCAGCTGTGTACAAGCATATTCCGGTTTATTATCCTGATAACGTTGGCGCGGTAGGCGGCGCGGTGGGTATGATTGGCGGTTTGGGCGGATTCTTGTTACCGTTAACTTTTGGTATGTTGAACGATTTGACCGGTATTTGGAGCAGCTGTTTCATGTTGCTGTTTGTGTTAATGACTATAGCACTAATCTGGATGCATTTTTCTATTGTGCAGATGGAACGCCGCGTAGTGCCAGAATTAGCCAACATATCCAGAGATTTACATGAATTGAGCCATCCTTCACCGTTGGTTTTGACTGACTGGAATCCCGAAGATAAAAGCTTCTGGAAAAAGGCCGGAAAACGTATCGCTAACCGAAATCTGTGGATCAGCATTCCCGCCTTATTGTTGGGTTTTGCGGTGTGGATGGTATGGAGCGTCGTTGTGATAAACCTACCTAGTATTGGTTTTAAATACACGACTAATGAACTGTTCTGGCTGGCGTCCTTACCGGGTCTTTCTGGTGCTACGTTACGTATTTTCTATTCGTTCATGGTGCCTATTTTTGGCGGTCGACGCTGGACTACAATCAGTACTTTCTCGCTGTTGTTGCCGTCGATATGGATAGGGTTTGCCGTGCAAAATCCCGAAACACCTTATTTACTAATGGTGGTATTGGCTTTGTTATGCGGTTTTGGCGGCGGAAATTTTGCGTCTAGCATGGCGAACATCAGTTTTTTCTATCCGCAATCCCAAAAAGGCACGGCTCTGGGTTTAAACGCCGGCTTGGGGAATTTAGGAGTCAGCACTGTTCAGTTTGTAGTGCCGCTGGTTATTGCGGTATCTGTATTTGGCTCTTTGGGGGGCGATCCACAAGTGTGGGTTAAGGGCGCAGTCACTAAATCGATGTGGTTGCAGAACGCCGGATTTATCTGGGTGCCATTTATTATTGCGACCAGTATCGCGGCATGGTTTGGCATGAATGATATTGCTTCGGCAAAAGCCTCTTTTAAAGAGCAATCGGTCATATTCAAGCGTAAACACAACTGGTTGATGTGCTGGCTTTATACCGGCACTTTTGGTTCGTTTATCGGTTATGCAGCCGGCTTTCCGATGTTGATTAAAATTTTGTTTCCGGATGTTAATCCAACCCAGTACGCCTTTTTGGGTCCTTTGGTTGGGGCCTTAATCAGACCTGTCGGCGGTTGGCTGGCCGACAAACTGGGTGGTGCCCAGGTGACGATGTGGAATTTCGTAATCATGATTGTCGCGGTTTTCGGTGTGTTGCATTTTATGCCGTCAGCCGGTAACTCTGGAGATTTTTGGGGTTTTCTCGCCATGTTTATGGTGTTGTTTATTACCACCGGCATAGGTAATGGCTCAACCTTCAGGATGATTCCGGTTATCTTCCTGACTGAACGTTTGTGCGCAGCAAAAGGGCAGGGCGATGAGGCTGTTGCCAAAGCCAAAAAAGATGCGGCCAAAGAAGCGGCCGCGGTGCTGGGTTTTAGTTCGGCAATTGCCGCGTACGGTGCGTTCTTTATCCCCAAGAGTTACGGTACGGCAATCAATATGACTGGTTCACCTGATGCGGCATTATATTGTTTTATGGCTTTTTACCTGGTGTGCATCGGTATCACCTGGTGGAATTACGCACGTAAAACAGCCGCTATGCCTTGTTGATTTTTTATCTTTTATTGCATCTTTCCCACGCAGAGCGTGGGAACGATAAACAAAACCCGAAAACATAGGTAAATCATAATGAGCCATTTCCTGGATCGCTTGCTGTTTTTCAAGAAAAAAGTAGACACTTTCTCCGGTAATCACGGGGTAGTAACCAATGAAGATCGAAGCTGGGAGAACAGTTACCGCTCACGCTGGCAACACGACAAAATTGTGCGCTCCACGCATGGCGTTAATTGCACAGGGTCTTGCAGTTGGAAGATCTATGTCAAAAATGGCTTGGTGACCTGGGAAACCCAGCAAACCGATTATCCGCGTACACGTCCCGATCTGCCGAATCACGAACCGCGAGGCTGTCCGCGTGGTGCGAGTTATTCCTGGTATTTGTACAGCGCCAATCGCCTTAAATTTCCAATGATTCGTGGGCGTTTGGTCAGGATGTGGCGTGAGGCCCGCTTGACCTTAGATCCGGTTGAAGCTTGGGCATCAATCATTGAAGATCCTGTCAAAAGCGCAGAGTATAAATCAGTAAGAGGCTTGGGCGGTTTGGTTCGCGCTAATTGGGAAGAGGTCAACGAAATCATCGCGGCGGCCAATATATACACGGCAAAAACGTTTGGTCCGGATCGAATCATCGGTTTTTCGCCGATTCCTGCGATGTCGATGGTCTCTTATGCCGCTGGCAGCCGATATTTGTCGTTAATTGGTGGCGTCAGTATGAGTTTTTATGACTGGTATTGCGATTTGCCGCCGGCGTCACCGCAAACCTGGGGTGAGCAAACCGACGTGCCTGAATCAGCGGATTGGTATAACGCCGGGTTTTTGATGTTGTGGGGCTCAAATGTGCCGCAAACCCGGACGCCCGATGCCCATTTTATGACCGAAGCGCGTTATAAAGGTGCAAAAGTCGTGGTGGTGAGTCCCGATTATTCGGAAGCCAGCAAATTTGCTGATTTATGGTTACATCCCAAACAAGGCACTGATGCCGCCTTGGCGATGGCGATAGGGCATGTGATTTTAAAAGAATTCCATGTTGAACGGCAAAGCCCCTATTTTAATCAGTATGTGCGTGAAAATACCGACTTACCGTTTCTGGTAATGCTGAAAGAACAGGACGGTTGTTATGTGCAGGATCGATTCCTAAGAGCCTCGGATTTTTCAGATAACCTGGGTCAGAATAATAATCCCGACTGGAAAACAGTTGCTTACGATGAAGTAAGTGATCAAATTGTTCCACCTTGCGGCTCAATCGGATTTCGCTGGGGCGAAAGTGGGTATTGGAACATTGAACAAAAAACCGTCGATAATCAGGCGGTTAAGTTACGCCTGAGTTTAATCGATACCAAAGATGACGTTGCCAGTGTCGGTTTTCCTTATTTTGGCGGCTCCGAACATCCGCATTTTACCCATTCCGCTCATGATGCGATTCAAAAGCGCAATGTGCCGGTTAAAAAAATTACCTTGGTCGATGGTACTGAAGTCCTGGCGACCACGGTGTTCGATTTGCTGGTTGCTAACTACGGCATCGATCGAGGCTTGGGCGGTGGCAATGTGGCCAGTTCTTATGATGAGGATTTTCCGTACACCCCGGCTTGGCAGGAAAAAATCACCGGCGTGACTCGAAGCAATGTGATTGCAGTGGCGCGTGAGTTTGCAAGTAATGCCGAAAAGACTCAAGGTCGTTCGATGGTAATTCTGGGTGCGGGTATCAATCACTGGTATCACATGGACATGAACTATCGCGGCATCATGAATATGTTGATGTTATGTGGCTGCGTTGGACAATCTGGCGGCGGTTGGGCACATTATGTGGGGCAGGAAAAATTGCGTCCGCAAACTGGCTGGATGCCGCTGGCGTTTGGTTTGGACTGGAAACGTCCGCCCCGACAAATGAACAGCACCTCGTTTTTCTATAATCACACCAGCCAATGGCGTTATGAAAAACTCAAAGTCAGCGAAATTTTGTCGCCAACCGCAAATCCTGATGACTGGCAAGGCAGTTTGATCGATTTTAACGTGAGATCTGAACGCATGGGTTGGTTGCCATCGGCGCCACAATTGCAGACCAATCCGTTGCAAGTGGTGCGTGATGCCGAAGCGGCAGGTAAAGCGCCCGCCGATTACGTTGTCGAAAGTCTGAAAGATGGCTCACTTAAAATGTCCTGTGAAGACCCTGATAACCCGCAAAACTTTCCGCGCAACATGTTTGTGTGGCGCTCCAATTTATTGGGTTCCTCGGGCAAAGGCCATGAATACTTTTTGAAGTATTTATTGGGTACGCAACATGGCTTGCAGGGTAAAGATTTGGGCGATGATAGCAATAAGCCCTCGGAAGTCGAATGGCATGAAACGGCCGCAGAAGGCAAACTCGATTTGCTGGTCACGCTGGACTTTAGAATGTCCACGACCTGTTTGTATTCGGATATTATTTTGCCGACTGCAACCTGGTATGAGAAAAATGATCTGAATACTTCGGACATGCATCCATTTATTCATCCCTTGTCCAAAGCTGTCGATCCCGCCTGGGAATCACGTTCCGACTGGGATATTTACAAAGGTATCGCCAAGAAATTCTCGGAATTAACCGTGGGACATTTGGGTCTGGAAAAAGATATTGTCGCGGTGCCGGTTCTGCATGACACTCCTGGCGAACTTGCCCAAGCGCTGGATGTTAAGGATTGGAAGAAAGGTGAATGCGAGCCGATTCCCGGTAAAACCATGCCGTCCCTGGTACTGGTTGAGCGCGACTATCCGAACACTTATAAGATGTTTACTTCGTTGGGGCCGTTGTTGAGCAAAATCGGCAATGGCGGTAAAGGCATTGCCTGGAACACCGAAACTGAAGTCAAGCAACTGGGCGAACTGAATCGACTGGTCACCAACGAGGGTATCAGCAAAGGTTTGCCGCGTATCGAATCCGATATTGATGCAACCGAAGTCATCCTGATGCTGGCGCCGGAAACTAACGGACATGTCGCCGTTAAAGCCTGGGAGGCCTTAAGCAAAATTACCGGACGGGATCATACCCATCTGGCCTTGCCGCGTGAAGACGATAAAATCCGTTTTCGCGATGTTCAGGCACAACCGCGCAAGATTATTTCCTCGCCAACCTGGAGCGGTCTGGAATCCGAGCAAGTTTGCTATAACGCCTGTTACACCAATGTTCACGAACGGATTCCCTGGCGTACCTTGACTGGTCGCCAGCAGTTTTATCAGGATCATAGCTGGATGCGTGCATTTGGCGAGACTTTGTGTGTTTATAAGCCGCCGGTCGATACCCGTTCAATTAAGCCTATTTTGGGTCAAAAGCCCAATGGCAACGACGAGTTGGTGTTGAACTTCCTGACGCCGCACCAGAAATGGGGGATACACAGCACTTATACCGACAATTTACTGATGCTGACCTTGTCACGCGGCGGGCCGATCGTGTGGATGGGTGAAGTCGATGCGGCGAAAGTCGGTATTAAAGACAATGACTGGATAGAAGCGTTTAACGTTAATGGCGCGCTGGTTGCCAGAGCTGTTGTCAGTCAGCGGGTGCCGGAAGGCATGTGCATGATGTATCACGCTCAGGAAAAGATGGTTAATATGCCGGGCGCTGAAACCACCGGCGGACGCGGAGGTATTCATAACTCGGTAACGAGAGCGACGCTTAAACCGACGCACATGATCGGCGGTTACGCCCAGTTGAGTTACGGTTTTAACTATTACGGCACGGTTGGTTCCAATCGGGATGAGTTTGTGATTATCCGCAAAATGAGCAAGGTGGATTGGCTGGAAGAACCTGGTCAAGATGGCAATCAGCAGGAGAAAGCGTAATGACTAATTCCACGAAAAAACCGCGCAATATTCGCGCACAAATAGGTATGGTGCTAAATCTCGACAAGTGTATTGGTTGTCATACCTGTTCGGTAACCTGCAAAAACGTCTGGACCTCGCGGAAAGGCGTTGAATACGCCTGGTTTAATAATGTAGAAACCAAACCGGGCATTGGTTTTCCGCAGCAATGGGAAAATCAGGACAAATGGAACGGTGGCTGGATTCGCAAGGAAGACGGCACCCTGGAACCGCGTCAAGGCGGCAAGCTTAAAAGTTTACGCAACATTTTTGGCAATCCCGATTTGCCAGAAATAGACGATTATTACGAACCGTTCGATTTTGATTATCAGCATTTACATACCGCCAAAGAATCGAAAAATCCCCCAACTGCACGTCCTTATTCGGTGATTACCGGCGAGCGCATGGAAAAAATCGAGGGTGGCCCGAATTGGGAGGAAATTCTCGGTACGGAGTTTTCATCACGTTCGCGGGACACCAACTTCGACAACATTCAGAAAGAAATGTACGGTGAATTTGAAAACACCTTCATGATGTATTTGCCGAGGTTGTGCGAACATTGTCTTAATCCGACTTGTGTGGCGGCCTGTCCCAGCGGCTCCATTTACAAACGCGAAGAAGACGGTATTGTTTTAATCGATCAGGACAAATGTCGCGGCTGGCGGATGTGCGTGTCGGCCTGTCCGTACAAAAAGATTTACTACAACTGGGAAACCGGGAAGTCAGAAAAATGCACGTTTTGTTATCCGCGCATCGAAGCCGGAGAGCCTACGGTGTGTTCGGAAACCTGCGTTGGGCGGATTCGTTATTTAGGAGTGTTGCTGTATGACGCCGACCGAATCGAAGCGGCGGCCAGCTGCGAAAATGAGCAGGATTTGTATCAGCAACAGCTGGATATTTTCCTCGATCCGTTTGACGAAGACGTAATAACGGAGGCGCGAGCTGCCGGTATTCCTGAATCCTGGTTGACGGCCGCGCAAGAATCGCCGGTTTATAAAATGGCGATAGACTGGAAAGTTGCGTTTCCGCTACATCCGGAGTTTCGGACCTTGCCGATGGTTTGGTATGTGCCGCCGTTATCGCCGATTCAATCGGCGGCGGAAAACAATCAGATCGGTATGGACGGCGACATTCCCGACGTGCGTTCCTTGCGGATTCCGGTGCAATATCTGGCCAACCTATTGACTGCGGGCAAAGAAGAACCGGTTGTGTTAGGTTTGGAAAGGATGCTGGCGATGCGCGCTTATATGCGCAGCCTTACCGTCGATGGCGTAGTTAATTTGGAGGTGTTGGAGCGTGTTGGTTTGAGTCAGTCGCAAGTTGAAGAAATGTATCGCTATATGGCGATTGCCAATTACGAAGACCGCTTTGTCATTCCAACCAGCCATCGTGAATACGCCAGTTCAACCTTTGATGCTTATGGCGAGCAAGGCGGATGCGGTTTTAGTTTTGGCAGCGGATGCTCTTCGGGCAATACTGAAACCAACCTGTTTGGCGGCAACAGTAAGCCGCAACGCACCGGCGGTATTCCGATCAAGATTCCCATTAAAGTGGAACCGGTTAGATAAGGAATTATTCATATTATTCCCACGCTGGAACGTGGGAACGATAAATGCTCTAGGGTGCGCAGTGCGCACCTAGGATGCTTATGAGCAATAAAGAGGAAAGATTATGCAAACCCTAAAAGTTCTATCACTACTGCTAAGCTATCCGGAAGCCGAGGCGCTGGCTGCATTAGATGAGATGGCGATGGTTGTCGAACAGGAAAACCTGTTGTCGGACGATCATAAAAAATCAGTGCTGGCCTTGATCGATTCATATCGCGGTGTAGACCTGTTGGATAGCCAAGAGGCTTATGTGGCGTTATTCGACCGGGGAAGGTTTTTGTCGCTACATATTTTTGAACATGTCCACGGTGAATCCCGTGACCGCGGTCAAGCCATGGTTAATCTGTTACAAATGTACGAAGCGCATGGTTTTGAAATGTCTACGCATGAACTGCCGGATTACATCCCGTTATTTCTGGAGTTTCTGTCGCAACAGGAACCGGCTGAAGCGGTACAGTTGTTGCGCGATTCGATGCCGGTGTTAAGTTTACTGGGCGCACGTTTAACCGAACGCGGCAGCGAGTTTAGCGCCATTTTTGATGCGCTGTCCGGTTTTGCAGGCGAACCTGATGCGCTGGATGAAATCAGGCGACAAGCAGCAACCGAAGGCGAGGATCAAACTCTTGTTAACATGGATGAAATCTGGGAAGAAGAAGCCGTCAGTTTTATGGGAGCAGAAGATGTATGTAAAAGCCAGGCAGCTTCCGTCATTCCAATTACCATTACGCCGCGCGAGCAGTTTAAAGCCGCGCAAAATCGTTCTTTATAGCAGGAGTCAATCGTGGATTATCTTAATACCTTATTATTCGGTTATTACCCTTATATTGCGATCAGTGTATTTTTTATTGGCAGTCTGGCGCGATATGATCGTGATCAATACACCTGGCGCACCGGTTCCAGCCAATTTCTACGTGCGAAAGAATTAAGATTGGGCAGTAATTTGTTTCATATCGGCATTTTGTTGTTGTTTGTCGGGCATTTTGTCGGCTTGTTGACGCCACCTGCGGTTTATCATGCTTTGGGTCTTTCAACATCGGCGAAACAACTACTGGCTGTTGTAGCGGGTGGCGTTTTCGGCAGCGTATGTTTAAGAGGGATTCTGATTCTGATTCGTCGCCGTTTAACCGATCCCCGAATTCGTGCCACCAGTAGCCGCATGGATATTTTTATTCTGTTGTTAATCGGCGTACAGCTGGCGTTGGGACTGATGACCTTGCCCATTTCCATTTATCATTATGATGGCGCGAACATGTTGTTGCTGTCGGAATGGGCGCAACGCATCGTAACCTTTAGGAGTGGTGCGGCGGAGCAACTCGGCGAGATTGGCACGCTCTTCAAAGTACATTTGTTTCTGGGGCAAACTCTATTTTTGATATTTCCATTCAGTCGCTTGGTGCATGTCTGGAGTGTACCGCTAGGCTACGTCTCACGTCCCTATCAGGTTGTACGAAGACGTTAAGGTTTTTGCCATTTTATTTTCGTCAAGGCATACATAGCCGATCAACCTAAATTTATACGAGATAAAAATCTAATGTTAGCAACTGAGCACTTAATGAAAGAACACCAACTTATTTTAAAATACGTTGATTTATTGGAACGCTATGTTGAACTCAGCTCTAAAAACAGCGAGTCTTCTTTGTTGTTTGAAAAAGCCCCCGTCTTTATTCAGTTTATCCATGAGTTTGCTGACGAATTTCATCATGCGAAAGAAGAAAATATTCTGTTTCGTTATCTTGAAGAGCCAGGTGTTCTGACCCACTGCAATCCGATTCCGCAAATGTTAAATGAACACGGTAAAGCCAGGGAATTGGTAGTGAATATGGAAAATGCCCTGCTCACCAACGATATCGATAAATTAGAGGTCAATGGCGTTCAGTATGCTCGACTTCTAAAAGAGCATATTTATAAGGAAGATAACATTCTGTATCCGATGGGGGAGCGTGGACTTTCTGATACGGCTAAATCTTCTTTGTTAAAAGAATATGCCGAGACTGATGAGTTCTTGGATAGCGAAAGCATTTGGTCTAAATATGAAGCGCTGGCTGCTGATCTTGAAAGTCAGTTAATCTGACTTTCCTTTGCAATTTGATTATTTTAGAGATAAATATATGAATATTTTTAATAGGTTGTCAGTTGTTTTTATAGCATTAAGTAGCTTGGTAAGTGGTTGCTCTGATGAAGCAAAGAACAAGGCGATGGCCGAAAAATACAACGCAGTTCAAACAGAGAAAATAAAGCACAAAGCGATGTCGGCCGAAGAAATGTCCGCGCATTCAGGTGAAGAAATGCATCATGCCATGCCTATGCCTAATGAAACTAGCACTGCGCCAAAAATAGATACCGATGAAATAGGCCGTCGAGCTGATGACTTGCCTCCGCCGCTTAATCGTAAGCAGTCACAACGGGTGAGTATTGATCTTTATAGCGATGAAGTGGTCGCAGAAATGATGCCGGATGTTACTTACCAATATTGGACTTATAACGGCAAAGTACCTGGGCCGTTTATCAGAGCCAGAGCGGGCGATCAGATAGAAATAAATTTGAGTCACGGTAAACAAGGCGTTGGTCATGAAATCCATAGTCAGCACACCTCGTCTGAACATGCTGCCGCAGGTCATTCGGCTCATTCCATCGATTTGCATGCCGTTGTTGGTCCTGGTGGCGGCGCACCATTAATGCAAGTAGCTCAAGGTGAACAAAAAAGTTTTAGTTTTAACGCTAAGCATCCGGGCATTTATATTTATCATTGTGCAAGTCCGCATGTGCCAACTCATATCGCCAATGGCATGTATGGCATGATTCTGGTGGAACCGGAACAAGGTCTGTCAAAAGTCGATCGTGAGTTTTACGTGATGCAAGGCGATTTTTACACCAATGGTAAATATGGCGATAAAGGACTGCAAACCTTCAGTAAGGAAAAGCTGTTAAATGAACATCCTGAATATTTTTTATTCAATGGTCGAGTTAACTCACTCAGCGGTGAGCGTGCGTTGAAAGCCAAAGTTGGTGAAAAAATCCGTCTGTTTGTAGGCGTTGGTTCTCATATTGCGTCTAATTTTCATATCATCGGCGCTATATTCGATAACGTGTATCAAGACGGAGCCATTACGAATCCGCCACTTAAAAACGTTCAAACTACAATCATAGCGCCCGGTTCTGCAGTCATGATCGAGTTTACTGCCGAAGTTCCCGGTAAATACCTGCTTGTTGATCATAGTCTGACTCGTGCAATTGACAAAGGCGCGCTGGCAGAGCTGGTCATAGAATAGTCGAGGAAATGATCTGCACTAAAGTATTCGCTTTTTTAATGGATTGAGACTTTACTTCTACTTAAGAAATATAGCAGGACAATCAAAATAAGGTTGTTCTCAAGCCTAAAGTCAAAATTGTATGTAACGCTTGGCTCTACTTTATTTTCCATGGCTCGCGTTTTTGATAGACCATCGACTTCAAACGAAATGCTTTGGTGATTCTAGGGTTTATGAAATGTATGAAGAGAGAGAGTGGCATGAATGCCACTTTCATGAACCGTATGATGAGTAAACACCAATAACATCACATATGTTCAGTATCACCAAGGTGCATCAATTTTATTATTTGCCGGTTATAAAGCGCTGCAATCAAATTAGCCTGATAGACCATGCCCACCAGACGATTTTCATTATTTACAATCGGAATTTGTCGATAACCTTGATTTGACATCAGTGGAATAAGCGCGGCGATATGAGTACTTTCAGGCATTACACTAACCGATGAGGTCATAATATGGCCGACCGACTCAGGCTTAGTCGCTGAGATATCAGGTGTTCTGCGGATAAACGTCTGAAACTTTTCTTGAAAAGATTCATTAGCATTCATGTTAATGAATTTAAAAAAGTCATTCCAAGTAATGATACCGATAACGCGCCTGGCCCTGTCAATCACAGGCATGGCTTTAAGCTTTTCATTGTGCATGATGCTCCAGGCCTCTTCAACTTCCGTTCCGTATTCAACTGTCAGTATATGTTTAACCATAATATCCGCACAGGTGATATTGCCGCTGTAGCGTTTAAAGCTTTGTAACTGGGCATCAGTCAGTAATTTACTCAAATCTCCGGTTGAGACATCCATAAATATATCCATGTTCTCCAGGGCTTGTTCCAGATCATGTTCTGAAATACCGATTTGCTGGGAAGGTTCAATAATTGTTTTGTATTGATGCTTTTTATCCTCAATCTGACGAGGAACAATAGGATAGTCATAACGCAATAGCCAGCGGTTAATGACAACCGCCATTATCAACATAATAACGACGTTTAGGCCCACTGGTAGTAATACAAAATTATAATCGAGTGAAGATGTTGCGCCAGCCATAATTGGTGTCAGTGCGGTTGCTGCTCCAGGTGGATGCAAACATCTAAGCAATAGCATGGCCAGAACACTGCCGCCAACTGCACAAGCCGATGCGAAAACGGTATGGGAAAAGACTTGAGCGCATGCCACACCAATTACAGCTGATACTAGTTGCCCGCCGATCAGAGGCCAGGGCTGTGCGAGTGGACTTGTGGGCATGATAAATAAAATCACCGCCGATGCACCCATCGAGGCAACGATAATCGGGTAGGAAGAGTTTGAACTGAATTGTTGTGTTATCCAGGCTGTCATTAAGATGACACTGAAACACGACACAACAGAAATGAGCTTGACTTTGAGGCTTAAGTTGATCGGATCAACCGTTATAAGATAAAAAAACGGCTTAATATTCATGATGATTTATTGATTCAGCTTGGTGTGATCAAGAATGCGTCGGCGTAAATATCGGCTGAGGCAGCGCCCTTGAGAAAGGTCATTGTTTTCATTTGCTTAACCATGTCAGGATGACCGCAGAGAAACACTCGCCAGCCTTTTAATTCCGGAAGCGTCGCCAAGACAATGTCATTTACACGTCCGTGGCTATAACCTTCAGGAATATATTTGCCTGACAGACAGGGCACGTAATGGAAATTTTCATGTTGCTCAACAAGTTGCCGCATCTCATTAATTCGGTAAAGATCCTCAATATCACGACTACCATGAAATAAATAAATGGGGCCCGAATGACCATGAGCTAATGCATCGGTTAAAATGCCTGCCAGTGGTGCGAGACCTGTCCCTGTTCCGACCAGAAGTAAACCTTGTTCGCTTCTTTCGGGCAGATAAAAACAGTGTCCACGCGGTTCAGATACGGCAATAGTGTCACCTATCATGAGTTCTTCATGTAACCATTCACTGAACTTGCCGTTGGGCAAGCGACGAATATGAAACTCCAGGGTATTGGACTCTTGAGGAATATTGGCAATCGAATAGCTGCGCGTTAATCCGCCGGCTCTCTGCAAATTAACAAATTGTCCAGCGTTAAATTCGAAGGCATCTTTAAAAGCGATGATCAGTAGCAACGTATTTCTATTAAGCAGTTCGTTAACAACAACTGTTCCGTCGGTATAAAACTCTGATTGATCAGGCAGTTTAATGACCATGTCTTGTTCAGGATGGCATAAACAAGCCAGGAAATGATTGCGTTTTTTGAGGGTATTTTTTAAACCAGTCTGAGCGACTTGCGGAGGAAGCATATCGGGGCTTTGCACCATGCAGCTATGACAGGTGCCTTTTTTACAGGAGTATGAAATATTAACATTTTCGCGTAGTAATGCGTCCAGCACAGTCTCGTCTGGTTGGCAAATATAAGTATTGTCTTCAATCGTTAATTTGTACATTTTATCTACCGATAAAACTGATTACATAATGTCAAAAGAAAAACAATATGTAGCAGTGATTGTATTTATCTACCTAACCCATATTTAACATTTACAATAAATATCAATTTAATAATAACACGTTGTGTTATAAAATTTTTAGTATTGCAAGCTTGCGTATGCACGGCTTCGGACTTTCAATCGGCGATTATGGCACCGGCTGTGTGAGTATGCAGTAGCTCACTCGAAATGCTTTTAGCAGATTGAGTTTATTGCAGGTATGCACCCTATAATGGGAGCGTTGGATTTAAATAGTGCCCATGCAGGTTTGCCGGGTATAAGCTCCATAGTTTGTGCGCTTTGTTGCGTAATCATGGCGACCAGTGTTACACCGCCGGGGAGTAAGACAATGACTTCCGCATTTACTGCATCTTCTTGGACGCGAATGATGCTGCAAGACAAACGATTTCGAGCTGAAATTTTTGTGGGTTCAGAATCGATAATTAACATGATATCGACACTGTTAATTAATAATACCGCGTCGGAGTCGACCTTTAATCCCAGTTCACTAAGCGAAGTTAAACTGATACTGCTAATGATTTTTTCGCCGCCTTTTAGGTTGACGGTTACTTCGGCATAGACTGCGCCCAGTTCAATTGAAGTCACTTTGCCAAAGATTTGGTTTTTAGCACTTGTTTTAACTACCAGGCGCTGTAAAAGCAAAACCGTATCTAAGTTTTCAGAGAGCTTTCGGTTTACTTGATCAAGAAATCGCTGATGCTGTTGTTCCAGATCGGTAAACAGGTCGAGTAAGGAGCGTCCCGCTTCGGTAAGACAAGTGCCACCACCTTTACTACCGCCAGTAACAGTAATTACCAAGGCTTTGGGTGATCCGTTGTTGGCTCTTTCGATAATTTGCCAGGCACCTTTATAGCTAAGTCCCATTTGCTTGGCAGCCTTATTAAGCGAGCCAGTCTGATTAATAGCCCTGAGTAAACCAATTATTCGGCTATCCAAGGCACCTGCGAGGCGCAGTTCACCTTCAACCCAGTTGGGAGCTTTAAGGGTATTCTTTTGTTTCGGCATGGTTATTTGAAATAGTTGGTTTTAAAAGTACGATAGTTTCTTTGTTGGCAACTAAGTGTTTTCAAAATCCATTATATACTAAAGTACATAATGGATTATACTGGAGTTGAGTTTTATTTTGTATTTTTTACCATCAGATGGAGTACTATGAAACTACATTCAAAAAATCAGGGGATTTAATATGAAAGCAAGTGCACGCAATCAATTCTCAGGTATTGTTAATAAAATTCGTATCGGTACAGTGAATGCTGAAGTTCATATTGGCTTGAAAGGTGGCGAAACTATCGTTGCTTCTATTACCAAAGGTTCGGTCGAATCACTTGAGATTAAAGTGGGCCTGAATGTTATCGCTTTGGTTAAGACTCCACAGATTATTATCGTTACTGATTTTGGCGGCTATCGGCTTTCAGCGCGCAATCAATTGCAAGGCATTGTCACTCAGGTTAAAGCGGGGGCAGTGAATACAGAAATTAATATTGAATTAAAGGGTGGCGAACAAGTTACCGCTACTGTTACCAATGATAGTGTTGAAACCTTGGGTTTACATAAAGATCAGCCGGCGACCGCTGTTTTTAAGGCCGGCGCTGTCATTTTGGCTGTCGCTAGCTGATTGTTCGTGCAACACGTTCATACTTGTATTTTTAATGATTGTTAAGTTATTTTATATTTCTTTATTTGTATTCATCTATATCAAACTAAAATATCCCTGAGTTACATTTTTCAATTTTTATAATAAATCTTTTGTTGATTGGCAGCAGTGCTGATCTACGTTGCTTAATCATCAATATAGGTAATCAATAATGTTTAGAAAATATCTTCTCTTCGCTATTCTCAAACAGACTTTGGGTTTAATGGTCTCATGTGGTCTTTACTTGGGTCTATCTGCTGTCCCAGTCCATGCGGCTGAACCGAAGCCAAGTTATAGCAAAGTGCCGATGACTGCCTATAATTCTTTAATGGATGATGCGCTGTTGGGCAATAGTTATGAAAAACCCGTCTGGAATTTACATGATACTTTAGGCTTGCCTGATTGGCTTACTGTCGGCCTTGAACAAAGGTCACGCTATGAGTCCCTGAGTGATACCTTTAAGGCAAGTCAACCATCTCCGGCCCCTACAGCAGGCGGCGGAGACCAGCAAATTGCCCTGCAAACCGATCTATGGATACAGGCCAAATTGGGCAAATTCCGGTTTGCCGCAGAATTCATGGACGCGCGAGCACTGGGTTCGGATGTGAATACAAGCAGTACAGCGAACACCAATAACACCCCGAATCCACCTAATAACACCATGGTTGATACTGCTGACTTTACACAAGGTTATATATCCTGGGCCGATCAAAATGCGTTCTTTAGTGGGCGCGGTCTGGAAGTTAAAGTTGGACGTCAAACCATGGATCTGGGTAGCCGCAGATTGGTGTCCAGACCTGTTTATCGCAACGCTGTTAATAGTTTTACCGGTGTCCGAATCAGAGTGCTGGATTATGATAAATGGCAATTTAATACCTTTGCTACCATGCCGGTCAACCGTTACCCTAATTATAATTCTGTCACAAAAGATCCCAATTTGTTGGTTAAAGGTAATGAACAATGGGATGAAGAAGATACTCAAACCTGGCTTTCCGGGGGGATTTTGGAAGGTTATAACCTGGTCAAAAATATCAATGCCGAGTTGTATCTCTACAATCTGGACGAAGGTGACAGCAAACTGAATCCAACCCGTAACCGGCATTATTTCACACCGGGCCTGCGGTTCTATATAAAGCCTAAAAAAGGTAGTTTCGATTTTGTGGCAGAAGGCATGGGGCAGTTTGGTACTGTGCAATATGACACTAAATCAAGCACCCAACAACAGAACCACCAAGCTTGGTCTGAGCATATTGAAGCGGGTTATAGCTTCGATCTCCCCATGTCTCCGCGCTTTCTGTTGGAATATGATTGGGCCAGTGGCAGTAAAAACAGTAAATCATACGCCTCCGGCGCAACCGATGGCCGCTTCGATCCACTTTATGCAGCGTCAGATATCGACTTTGGCTCTTCCGGTATCTATTCAGCCTTTCAGCGTAGTAACATCAACTCACCGGGGTACCGGCTTAATTTCGCGCCCCGTTCAGATCTGACGGTTTCCATACAACAACGCTTAATCTGGTTGGCGTCTGCGGGTGATTGTTGGGGTGGCTCCTCTTGTTCGTCAGGTACTGCTCCCGGTTTAAAGGGAAACACAAACGGAACCAGCGGTAGCTATGTCGGTGATCAACTCGGAGTTTCAAGTCGTTACAACTATAACAGCAGTTTAAACTTTGACGTAGGCTGGTTTCATTTATTCAAAGGGCAATTTGCTAAATCAGCTATTCCTTCTGTAACAGCAAACGGTACAAGCACTACACCAGGCGCTGACACCAATTATTTCTATGTACAAAGCCAGCTTCGGTTTTAACACAATATAAATCGGTTTCCATACAGAGATAACAAACGCTTATCTTTGTATGGCACAGGGATATCAACGAATAACACAACCTCGATAAAACCTAACGCCAGTAAACTTTGAAAGGAAAATTTTTATGTTTAAAAATATTTCATTACATTTATCTTTAACGATAGTGTTGCTGACGCAGAGTCAATTCAGTTTTGCGGCAACTAGTTTAGTCGCAGTCGCCGCTAATTTCAGCAAGCCCATGACCGAAATAGCTACCGAGTTTGAAAAAGCGACGGGACATACCGCTAAATTATCGTTTGGTTCTTCAGGAAAATTTGTCTCGCAAATTGAAAATGGCGGGCCTTTTGAAGTGTTCTTGTCAGCTGATGAAAAAGGGCTGGAGACCTTAGAGAAAGCGGGCTTGGCTTTACCCAGCAGTCGTTTTATCTACGCGCTAGGCCGACTGGTTTTATGGTCTGCTACGCCAGATTTTGTTGATGATCAGGGTGAAATTTTGGTAACAGGCGGTTTTAAGCATTTGGCCTTGGCTGATCCCAAGCTCGCGCCTTACGGTGTTGCGGCGATTGAAGTGCTAAAAAAAATAGGTTTGTTCGAGAAAATACAGCCTTTGTTTGTTCAGGGTGAGAACATTGCGCAAACTTATCAATTTATCAGTACCAGTAATGCCGAATTGGGTTTTGTAGCGTTGTCGCAAGTTAGTGAAAATGGCAAAATCAATTCCGGTTCCGGCTGGATTGTTCCGGAAACTGACTATGCGCCCATTAGACAAGGTGCGGTGTTACTTAAAAAAGGCGCCGAAAATCCTGCCGCGATTGCCTTGTTAAGCTATTTAAAGTCAGCTCCGGCTTTGGCAATCATAAAAAAATATGGCTACGATTTAGCTAAATAATAGTAAAGAACTCATGGTAAGTTCCGCCGATCTTGATACATTAATTTTAACCTTCAAAGTGGCGGCAATAGCCACCACGTTAATGTTACTGCTTGGCACCCCGCTAGCCTGGTGGCTTTCCCGAACTCAATGTTCCTGGAAAGCCCTCATTAATGCCATTGTTGCCTTGCCCCTGGTATTGCCACCTACGGTGTTAGGCTTCTATCTGCTGGTGCTTATGGGGCCAGCCGGAGTCATCGGTAAATTCACTGCCTGGCTGGGTTTGGGAACCTTGCCGTTCACTTTTTCCGGTCTGATTGTCGCCTCAGTCTTATACTCCTTGCCATTTGTGGTGCAGCCTCTGCAAGCCGCTTTTTCGATGATTGGTGAACAAGCTCTGGAAGCCGCGGCAACCTTGCGCGCCAGTCCTTCCGATACATTTTTCACTATTGTGGTGCCGTTGGCCAAACCGGGATTTTTAACCGCTGCGATTTTGGGTTTTACCCATACTGTCGGTGAGTTTGGCGTGGTACTGATGGTGGGCGGCAATATCCCCGATGAAACGCGGGTGGTATCGGTACAAATCTACAATCATGTCGAAGCGTTGGAATATGCAGAAGCTCACTGGCTGGCCGGGTGTCTGTTGTTGTTTTCCTTTAGTGTCTTGTTGGTGATGTATACCACCTTAAAATCACAGCCTGTCGCGCACCCGTTTAAATGAACGAAATCCGGGCCAGCTTTCAACTCGATTATGGGGAGTTTAATTTAGAGATTGATTTAATATTGCCCGGGACCGGCATTACTGTTTTGTTTGGCCAATCAGGTTCGGGTAAAACAACTTTGCTACGCTGCATCGCCGGACTGCAACAGCCAAGTAATGGCTATCTGGAAATCAATGGTGTTGTCTGGCAGGATAGTAAGCAGGGTGTATTTCTGCCGACCTATAAAAGGCCGCTAGGCTATGTTTTTCAGGAGGCTAATCTGTTTTCGCATTTGTCGGTTCGCGATAATTTGCAGTACGGTTTGAAGCGCATTACCAAAAAACCGGACCTTGCAGCTCTTAAGCAAACGGTTGAATTACTTGGCATTGGGCAATTAATGGAGCGTATGCCGGAACGCCTGTCTGGCGGTGAACGGCAACGTGTAGCCATCGCCAGAGCACTGGCAGTCAAGCCGCAAATCCTGTTAATGGACGAACCGTTGGCATCGCTGGATTCAAAACGCAAGCAGGAAATTCTGCCTTATTTAAGTCGTTTACATCAGCAATTGGATATTCCTGTTTTGTATGTTACCCATTCGCAACAGGAAGTTGCGCAATTGGCGGATACACTGGTGATTCTTGAGAATGGACGTGTCCTGGCTTCGGGGGCGTTGTCAGAGACGCAAAACCGTCTTGATGTTGCGCAGGCACAAGAGCAGGATGCTTCCACAGTTTGGCTGGTGGCTATAGCGGAACATGAACCCAGTTATCATCTGACCCGCGTCATTTTTTCCGGAGGATCGCTGAGCCTTCCCGCAGTTGAGGCCAAAATTGGAACGCCTCTGCGGGTACAGATTTACGCCCGTGATGTCAGTATCGCTCTTGAAGTGCCGGTTGCTACCAGTATACTCAACGTATTGCCAGCGACTATAGTTGAAATTGCAGATGCTCATGGCGGTCAGAGTCTGATCAGGCTTCAAGTTGCCAGTCAGGTGCTGCTTGCCCATATCACCCGTAAGTCGGCATTATTACTGGATTTGAAGGTTGGTATGGCTGTGTATGTTCAGATCAAAGGCGTATCGACATTAATTCATCAGTAATGCCTTAACGTATAAATATTATGATATTTGTGGTGAGTCTGGCTAATGAACCTGAAGGAATTAATCGCAGGATAATTTTTTGCAATTGGATACAAAGGGTTTGCGTCTGGGACGAACATGGGCAGAAAATTTGGCTGAATTGCTTAATGAGCGTACTGTAGATAAAGCTAACTGTTTCATAATGATTTCCAAGATTAGATTTTTTAATTTTCAGATCTAAATGATCTGGTTTTAGTTTATATAAGCAATAACAGGGCCATTTTTAATAACTTGTTGTTT
>SESD01000274.1_pt1 | contig 31888 bp, 28 predicted proteins | sample 3171411 | NCBI WGS metagenome assembly SESD01 (sample SAMN06051880, study PRJNA518727) | freshwater metagenome | biome: subpolar coniferous forest; feature: holomictic lake; material: water; isolation source: holomictic Lake 442, 16.5 m depth | place: Canada: near Kenora, Ontario | collected...
CGAGCCCAGCCAGTAGAGCGTCATATCGCGAATCACCTGTCAAGGGCGGTGGTGCAATTGAAAGAGCTAGACATATCTCAGGCGCCACAGAGGTCAGATTGTCATTTAATTGAATAATTAAACGAAAAGCTTTAGCTTCCTTACCTTCTGCTAACGCACGGGTAATGCTTAATGAAAACTGCGCAACCGAAGGCTTATTAGTGGGCAGCGCAATAAGTGAATAGCCTAAAGTGGAAAGACATTGTTCAATTGTAGATAAACCTGGATCAGTAATCCCATTTTCTATCGAAGAAATGTTTGCTTGAAAGGTTTTGCTACGTCGGGCTAGCTCAGATTGCGACATACCTTTGGACTTACGGATTGCTTGCAATATGTCTGTACTCATTTTGCCTCCTATAGTGAATTCACTATAGCACCAAATTTAATCAGAGCTCCGTTAACTCGCGGGCTTTTGCGCAGTCCTTGGCCATCTGAACGAGTAATGGCTCAAGGCCATCAAAGGTCAACGTATCTCGAAGTCGCCATCCAAATTCAATTGTGGCGCGCTTTGTATAGAGATCTAAACCAACTTGATCTAAGGCATACGCCTCGACTTGACGACCGCGAACTCCAGCAAAAGTTGGATTAGTTCCAATTGAGATCGCAGCGGGCCAGCGATCGATTCCGACAGATAGCCAGCCGGCATAGACACCATCGGCTGGAATTGTTTGATGTTCCAAATCGCCCAAGTTAGCCGTTGGGTAGCCAATTTCACGTCCACGTTTTTCGCCATGAACAACGATTCCATCCAAGCGATGTGGACGCGTTAAAAGCTCACGGGCCTTTTCTACGTTGCCCTCAACGATAAGTTTTCTAATACGCGTCGATGAAACTACTTCACCATCGGCTGGCGCTAAGTCTAAAACAATGGTTTCGAACTCGGTATGAGCTTTTAAAGTTTCAACGGTGCCCGCGGCCTTATGCCCGTAAGTAAAGTTTTTGCCGACCACGACTTTTGTCGCACTCAACTGCGCAACGAGAATCTTGTTCACGAAATCCTCGGGGCTCATTGCCGCGAACTCGGGTGTAAATCGCATCACGGCAACTTGATCTGCGTTGTGAATCTTTAGTAGTTCAATGCGATCGGTAAGAACTGTCAATAACGTTGGTGCGCGATCGGGCGCATAGACGCTGGCTGGATGAGGATCAAAAGTTAGGGCGATTATATTTTCACCGGCGGCGATTACTTTTGCGCGATTGAGTACCTCTTGGTGGCCCTTATGGACACCATCAAAGACTCCAATTACAACTACGCTCATTGGATGATTATTACCTAGTTAGTTCGCCGCAGCGAACACAGCTATAGGTTTAGCAAGGCCATCTTTATTGGCTAGCAGTGCAATCAGTTGATTATCGCTACTCATCCCCGCATAAATTCCATCCGTTGGATTGGGCGAAAGCGGGCGACCGAAAGATAGCTCTTGGCGCTCGTCTAGAGCTAACTCACGAGGCGCAAAGGTTGTACGCGCGACATCGGCCAAAGGTAGAGCTGTGAATTCATTATTCTTTAATTGAGTCAGAGTCACTGCTCGATCTAAAGCAAAGCCTGCGACTCGACTGCGGCGCAGTGACGATAAATGTCCACCAACTCCAAGGGCGCTACCGCAATCGCGTGCTATTGATCGGATGTAGGTTCCGGCAGAGCAGGTAACTTCGATGTCGACTTCAATCGTTACCCCTAAGTGTCGAATCTCCAGAATATCTAACTGGCTAATGGTGACTTGGCGGGCAGTGAGTTCGACTACTTCTCCAGCTCGGACTCGATCGTAGGCGCGTTCGCCATCTACTTTCACGGCCGATACCGAACTCGGACGTTGCATAATCGTTCCACGCATCTTTGCTAACTCGGTTTCAATCTGCGCATCGGCAATTTTTGAAACATCACCCTGCGAAATGATTTCGCCTTCTTTGTCATCTGTCACCGTTGATATACCTAAAACCATTGTCGCTTGATACGTCTTATCGCCATCGGTGATGTATTGAAGGAGGCGGGTTCCATTATTAAAACCTAAAACTAAAATACCTGTCGCCATTGGATCTAAAGTGCCTGCATGACCAACTTTTCGAGTTCCCAGGGCGCGACGAGCAATTGCCACAACATCATGGCTTGTCATTCCTGGCTCTTTATCTACAACCAGAAAGCCGTGCTCGATGATTACTCCGACTCGATAATGCGAGGGGCTTTATAGGGATCTTCTCCCCCGGCATATGTAGCGTTCTTGCGAAGCGCTGCAACTTCAGCATCCTGCTCGTGAACGCGTGCAAGTAGAGAATCAAGGGCTTTAGCACTCTCGGGTAGACCATCTTCAAAGAACTCAATCGATGGAGTGATGCGCAAACCGAGTTCGCGGCCAAGGGCTGAACGGATTGCGCCTTTCGCGCTCTCCAGTGCCGCCGCCGTTGATGCACGAGCATCTAAGTCTCCAAGGACAGTATAGAAAACCGATGCCATTTGTAAGTCACCGGTAACGCGCGCATCAGTGACAGTGACAAAGCCGAGACGCGGATCTTTAATCTTCGTCTCTAATATCTGTGCCACTACCACTTTGATGCGGTCTGCAACTTTTAACGTACGATGTGATGGACTCATTTTTTATACTCGCTTTTTCTCGCGCATCTCAAATACTTGAATCGTGTCACCAATGGCGATTTCCTTCATATTGCCAAGGCCAATTCCGCACTCGAAGCCCTCTTTGACTTCAGTTGCATCGTCCTTGAATCGCTTGAGTGAATCGATTGTTAGGTCATCGACGAGGATTTGATCCCCACGCAAAATGCGCGCCTTTGCGTTGCGTCGGATGATTCCATCCTTAACGATAGAGCCCGCAATGTTGCCGGCCTTAGATGATTTGAATATCTCACGAACTTCTGCGTTTCCAAGCACGACCTCTTCGTAGATTGGCTTGAGCAGACCCTTAAGTGAGAGTTCAACATCATCGATTGCCTGATAAATAACGGAGTAGAAGCGAACTTCAACGCCCTCTTGATCGGCAAAGATTGCAGTTTGTGGCTCGGGCTTAACATTGAAGCCGATAACAACTGCAGTTGATGCAGATGCCAACGTGATGTCGCTTTTGGTAATCGCTCCAACGCCACGGTGAATAACGCGAAGATCAACTTCTGCGCCAACATCCAATGCCATAAGAGCCTCTTCCAGAGCTTCAACAGATCCACTTACGTCACCCTTAAGAATTAAATTAAGTGTTGAGACCTTTGACTGCTCCATGAAGTCTTCTAATGAAACCTTCTTGCGTGCCTTAGCGAGTTGAGCATTTCGCTCAGCTGCCTGACGCTTTTCAGCGATCTGACGCGCAGTGCGATCTTCGTCGGCAACTAGGAATGTATCTCCAGCACTTGGTACTGATGTAAATCCAAGAACTTGAACTGGGCGAGATGGTCCGGCAGTTTCAACGTTATCGCCGTTTTCATCGAGCATCGCACGCACGCGGCCAAATGAGCCACCGGCAACGATTGCATCACCGATCTTCAAAGTTCCGCGTTGAACAAGTACGGTTGTAACTGGACCACGACCGCGATCTAAGTGGGCTTCAATTGCCACACCTCGAGCGCTGTCATCGGCAATCGCGCGAAGATCAATTGCAGCATCGGCAGTAAGAAGAATTGATTCAATGAGAGCATCTACGCCAAGACCTGTTTTTGCAGATACGTCAACGAAGATTGTCTCTCCGCCGTACTCCTCAGCGATCAAGTTGTACTCAGTTAGCTGTTGGCGGACCTTGTCGGCATTTGCGCCCTCTTTATCCATCTTGTTAACAGCTACAACGATTGGAACATCTGCGGCTTGAGCATGGTTTAACGCCTCAATTGTCTGAGGCATGATGCCATCATCGGCAGCAACCACTAGAACGGCGATATCAGTTACCTTCGCACCACGTGCACGCATGGCAGTAAACGCCTCGTGACCTGGTGTATCAATAAATGTAATCGCGCGATCATTTCCATTGTGATTGTGGTGAATTTGATAAGCACCAATGTGCTGAGTGATTCCACCGGCTTCAGATTTCATGACTTCACTCTTGCGAATTGCATCCAGCAGTGATGTTTTACCGTGGTCAACGTGACCCATGACAGTAACAACTGGTGGACGCGCAACAAGCTTTTCTGGATCAAGGGCGGCAAGTTCATCGGCTAAATCAATATCAAAGCCTTGAAGCAGTTCGCGATCTTCATCCTCAGGGCTGACGATTTGAATTTCATATCCGAGTTGTGCACCGAGAAGTTCAAAAGTATCGGCATCAACTGATTGCGTAGCTGTAACCATTTCACCTAAGTGAAAGAGTGCGGCAACTAACGCTGCTGGATCTGCACCAATCTTGTCGGCGAAGTCGGCCAATGAAGAGCCGCGACGCATACGGATTGGAGTTTTTCCATCGCCGTGCGGAACAACTGCTCCACCAAGTTGTGGTGCCTGCATATTGTCGAACTCATCGCGAAGTGCTTTACGCGATTTAGCTTTGCGACCCGATTTTTTGCTTGCATTTTTTCCAAACGCACCGCCAGCACCGCCACGTTGAGGTGGACGAGAGCCACCTGGACGAGCTGGTGCGCCAGTAGTTGCCGCGCCTGCTGGGCCATTACTTTTATATGGAGTTCCAGTTGTTGGAGCACCACCAGTGCGTGGAGGAAATCCCGCACCTGCAGGTGGACGCGATCCTGGTGGTCGTGCAGCAAATCCTGGACGAACAGAGCCCGGACGTGCGCCAGCCATTCCTGGACGTGGTGCACCAGTTGGTCGTTGTGGTGGACGCGGAACTGCGCCTGCCGTTGAAAATGGATTGTTGCCCGGACGTGGCGGACGAGGAACTGCAGAAATGCCGGATGAAAATGGATTGTTGCCCGCACGAGGTGCTGGCTTTGGTGCGTCAACGGCTGGTGCATCATCGGCTGCGCGAGTGGCTTCGGCCTTTGCATGCAAATCCGCTTTGTGCGCTTCGGCGCGAACTTGTTCTGCCTTGAGAGCTTCTAAATCAACACCGAGTTCGGCAGCTAACTCCGCGGCCTGCTCAGCAGTTACTTCCTCTTTTGGCTTTGCCGCAGATTTCTTAGCCGCCGCCTTTTTGACAGGCTTTTTTTCCTCAGCAGGTTTTGCATCTGGAAACATCTCGATGAGCTTGCGCACAACTGGCGCTTCTACTGTCGATGATGCCGATTTTACGAATTCACCCATATCTTGGAGTTTTGCAAGAACTTCCTTGCTCTCCATACCGAGTTGCTTTGCTAACTCGTGTACGCGGACCTTTGACACATTTTCCCCTGTCTTGGCCCGCATATAACGCACATGCAAGCCCTAGTTGTACGACCTCATAGTTCTAGCGAGCTCATGTGAGTTTCATATCTTTCATATCCATTTCAGTTGTCTGGCAGGGGGCCATCGTACCTAATGAGGGCCATCTTTACATAATGGGATTGTCGGGATGAATATCTATGCGCCAGCCAGTTAATCGCGCGGCCAAGCGTGCATTTTGTCCATCTTTTCCAATTGCCAACGACAATTGATAGTCCGGAACAATGACTTTGGCGCTCCGCGCGGCTAAATCAGTGATTTCAACAGAGACCACCTTGGACGGGGCTAGAGCGTGGGCGATAAAGGTCGCTGGATCTTCAGACCAATCAACGATATCGATTTTCTCTCCATGGAGTTCATCCATGACGGCGCGTGCACGCGAGCCCATTGGACCAATTAAAGAACCTTTAGGACTTACTCCCGCACGATGGGATTTAACGGCGACTTTAGTGCGGTGTCCGGCTTCGCGCGCAACGGCCATAATTTCTACGATGCGATCATTAATCTCTGGAACTTCAAAGGCAAATAATTGTTTTACTAGCGCTGGGTGAGATCGAGACAACATAATCTCTGGCCCTTTTAAGCCCTGCTTAACTTCAACAACAAAGCATTTGATTCGATCGCCGTGATTGTAAACCTCACCTGGAACTTGTTCCTGTGGAGGTATGCGGCCCTCTGTGCGACCTAAGTTAACGTTAATCATCTTTGGATCTCGTCCTTGCTGGACTACTCCTGAGATTACATCGCCGACATTTCCGGTGAATTCGCCAACAATTGATGCATCATTCGTCTCACGCATCTTTAACTTAATAATCTGGCGCGCAGTAGATGTTGCTACGCGAGAGAAACCTTCTGGTATATCTGGCTCGTCGCCAATTCTCTCTCCAATTTCATTGAACTGTGGAATCAAAATTTGAATTTCACCAGTCTCGCGATCTAATGCCGCGCGTGCATGACGTTTAGCCTCTTCAGTTTGGTTATAAGCGGTGAGTACGCCGATTTCAATCGCCTGAATTAGCTGCTCGAGTGGAATTCCTTTTTCAGTCGTTAGCGCGACTAAAGCACTCATCTCGACATGCATTACTCTTCATCCTTGCGACTAAATTCAACTTCTACATTCGCTCTTTTTATATCCGCCAAAACAATAATGTGAGTCTTCATGCGGCCTTTAATATTTTCAACGAACGTTGCATCACTCTCACGGAGTTCAGTTAGGCGTGCAGTCAATGAACTTCCATCATTCATCACCATTGAAATTACCCGAGTGACATTCTTTTCCCAGTGGCGACGCTCTGTCAGCGGGCGATCAACGCCAGGGGAAGTTACTTCAAGGGTAAATGCATCGTCAATGAGCTCACTCTCATCGAGAAGCGCTGAAATCAAGCGCGAAACGACTGTGACTTCATCGAGATTGAGGGGCTTTGGGCCATCAACTACGCAGGTCAGAATTCGGTGATTACCTGGGTTAGTGACGAGAACTTGTTCTAAGAAGAAACCCGCATTTTCTACCGCAGGTTTGAGAAGTTCGGTCAATGAGTCTTGAAGCGACATAAGTGGCTACTTTCTTATTAAGTTGTAGCGCTCAGTGTAACTAGAAACTTTGAAAAGTATCAATTCCTACTTTAACAATCAGCGCAACCGTCACGATAAGGAAAACTTTACGCACCAAAGTGGAACCACCGCGGATAGCTAGACGGGAGCCGAGTACCGCCCCCGTTACATTGGCCACTCCGAGGGCTAGACCTATCTGCCAAATAATTGCGCCGTGAACACCAAAGATGAGAATCGCGCCAAGATTAGTTGACACATTGACCACTTTTGCAATCGCCGATGCGGTTATAAAGGCGTAGCCCAAAGATGCAACTAAAACGAGCATCAGAAAAGAACCAGTACCGGGGCCAAAGATTCCATCGTAGAAACCAATAACCGCGCCAGCTGCAATTGCAATTTGAATCCGGCGCATTGAGTGATGTTTGAGAAGTTCAATCTTTCCCAGGTCAGGCTTTAACCACGTATAAATTGCAACAACGATTAATAGAACCAAGACGATAGGTCGCATGCTTGATGTGGGAATTCTGGAGGCAAGGGATGCTCCCGCGGCGGATCCAATAAATGCCGGTAACGCCATCGCGATGAGAACTTTAGGCTCAGGTTTTATTTGGCGACGATAAAGGGAGGCGGCAGTGGCGGTGCCAAAGACCGACGCTAATTTATTTGTGCCGAGAACCGTTACCGTCTCAGTCTTGGGCAGACCGATTAAAAGCGCAGGAAGTTGAATTAATCCCCCACCGCCGGCAATTGAATCTACGAAGCCGGCAAAAAAAGATGCACACAGCAGAAATAACCCAGATGCAATCGTTAGTTGACCCAACTGCTCCGCCTTACTGAAGTAGTGCTGCGATTGAACGTACGGCGTCGCCTATTGGAACTTCACTCTTTTCCCCACTTGCGCGAACACGAACTTCAACATTTCCTTCGGCTAGAGCTTTTCCAACTACGACGATAATGGGATTTCCAATGAGCTCGGCATCTTTAAACTTAACGCCGGCACTTGCATCACGACGATCATCGAGCATGACTGAAATTCCAATAGCCTCTAAATCTGTGCCAAGTGTGAGCGCAGTATCAAAGATAAGCCCATCTTTGCCGGTGGCAACAATGTGCACCTTGGCTGGCGCGATTTCAGCGGGCCAGTTAAGGCCAATCTCATCGCAGGTTTGTTCAGCAATGGCAGCAACGGCGCGTGAGACGCCAATTCCGTAGGAACCCATTGTGACAACTTGAGATTTGCCGTTTTGATCTAAGACCGTCAAGTTAAGTGCATCGGCATACTTTCGGCCTAGCTGAAAGATATGACCGATTTCAATTGCACGATCGATAAGAATCTCAGTTGCGCACTCTGGGCATGAATCTCCAGCACGTACCTCGGCCGCTTCGACATATGCATCGGGTGTGAAGTCGCGACCATTAACAACAAATCGCGCGTGGCGATCCTTTTTATTAGCGCCGCTTATCCATGAAGTACCTGGTGCGATGCGTGGATCTGCATAGACTGTAATTCCAGATTTTTTCGCATCTTGCGGCCCGATGTAACCCTTTACAAGGCTTGGGTGTTTGGCAAAATCGGCCTCTTCAAAGGTTCGAAGTTCATGGACTCCACCTAAGTTCTCTTGCAGGCGTTTTAAATCAACTTCGCGATCTCCCGGAACAAGTACTGCAATCGCTTTGCCATCGGCAACTAACATAATGTTTTTCAAAGTATCAGAGGCCGTATACCCACTGCCAAATTTCTCGTTCATAACCGCTACCAATGAATCAATCGTTGGTGTATTAGGCGTATCTAACTCTTCTAGGGCTGGAACTCCAGTTGGATCACCGGCTGCAACTTTGGTAATCATCGCTTCAACGTTAGCTGCATAGCCGCACTTCGGACAGAGAACATATGTATCTTCACCCGTTGGGCATGGAGCTAAGAACTCCTCTGATTTAGATCCACCCATCGCACCCGAGACGGCTTTAACGATGTTGTACTTCATTCCTAAGCGATTAAAACAACTGACGTAGGCATCACGGTGCTTTTGATAAGAGAGATCTAACCCAGCATCGTCGATATCAAATGAATAAGAATCCTTCATGACGAATTCGCGACCACGGATGATTCCGCTGCGTGGGCGGGCCTCATCGCGATACTTCGTTTGAATTTGATAGATAGAAAGTGGTAAATCTTTATATGAGGAGTATTCGCTCTTAACCATAAGCGTGAACATCTCTTCATGCGTCGGGCCTAATAAATAATCGGCGCCTTTGCGATCTTGCAGTCGAAATAATGATGGGCCGTACTCTTCCCAACGATTAGTTGTCTCATATGCCTCGCGTGGCAAGAGTGCCGGAAAATGAACCTCTTGAAAGCCCGCCTTATCCATCTCTTGGCGAACAACGTTTTCAACGTTTCGAAGCGTGATGACTCCTAGAGGCAGCCAGGAGTAAATACCTGCAGCGATTCGGCGAATATATCCAGCGCGTACCAGTAAGCGATGGCTTGCCACTTCAGCATCGGCTGGATCATCGCGCAGGGTACGCAAAAAGAGCGTGGACATTTTCAACATGGGGTGAGCCTACCCAACATCAACGGTAGGCATGCCTGATGCAACGCCCGCAGCTTCCATTTCTTCGGCTAAACGCATAGCCTCTTCAATTAAAGTTTCAACAATCATTGATTCAGGCACAGTTTTAATAACTTCACCCTTAACAAATATCTGTCCTTTGCCGTTTCCAGATGCAACACCAAGGTCGGCCTCACGCGCCTCCCCTGGTCCATTAACTACACAACCCATGACGGCGACGCGAAGCGGAACAGTCATACCTTGTAAGCCAGCTTGAACTTTCTCAGCCAATGTATAGACATCGACTTGTGCACGTCCGCATGAAGGGCACGAGACGATTTCAAGTTTACGTTGACGCAAATTGAGTGACTCTAAAATCGAAATTCCAACTTTTACTTCCTCAACGGGAGGCGCGGAAAGTGAAACGCGAATTGTGTCTCCAATTCCTTCAGCTAATAAAATTCCAAATGCCGTAGCAGACTTAATTGTCCCCTGGAAAATTGGACCAGCTTCAGTAACACCAAGATGTAATGGATAGTCACACTGTGCAGCTAATAAACGATAGGCCTTCACCATTGTTACAGGATCATGATGTTTGACCGAGATTTTAATATCTGAAAAACCATGCTCTTCAAAGAGCGATGCTTCCCATAATGCAGACTCGGCTAGCGCCTCAGGTGTTGCTTTTCCATACTTAGCAAGCAACCTCGGATCTAAAGATCCCGCGTTAACACCAATGCGAATTGGAATGCCGGCATCACCGGCAGCTTTTGCAACTTCTTTGACTTTGTCATCGAACTGCTTAATGTTGCCAGGGTTAACGCGCACTGCCGCGCAACCAGCATCAATTGCCGCGAAAATATACTTTGGTTGAAAATGAATATCGGCGATTACTGGAATCTGGGATTTCTTTGCAATCTGTGCAAGGGCGTCGGCATCATCTTGACTTGGAACTGCAACGCGGACAATCTGGCAGCCCGAAGCCGTTAATTCGGCAATCTGCTGCAAAGTGGCGTTTACATCAGAGGTCAGCGTTGTGCACATTGATTGAACGCTTACGGGAAAATCGCTTCCCACTCCAACTTTGCCGACCATTAACTGCTTAGTCTTTCGGCGGGGTGCCAGCGTTGGTGGTGGAGCGCTCGGAATTCCTAAATCGACCATGTCGCTATTCTGCCGTAAGAAGGCGCACAGCGCTAAAGATTGAGCGAGACTGGATTGACGATATCGGCCACAAGAAGCAAGACCGTTAACGCCGCTAATATGACAAAGACCACCATCGTGATTGGCGTCAAAACTGTGACATCGATGGCGGCTGGCCGTGCTCGACCACGAATTCGTGCCAAAAACGCACGAATCTCATCGGCGATCGCAACGGCCATATGTCCGCCATCTAGTGGCAATAGTGGCAGTAAATTAAAGAGTCCAACAAAAATATTCAAACTTGCGATAATTAAAATGAAAGTTCCAAACCGCTCCGCGGGAGATAACTTCGTACTACTAACTGCCTGACCTGAAACTCGCGCAACACCAACTATTCCAACTAGACCGTTGGCATCGCGTGTTTGACCGCTAACGGTTTGACCCCATAGCGCAGGGATCTTGGATGGAAGCTTTGCTAATGATTTAACACTCTCAACAAGGAAGCTCTTAGTAATAATTCCGGCATCCTTAACAGATGTCAGCACTGGGCTTCGATGTAGCCCTGTCTTATTAATAATTCCTAAAAGGAATCGCTTTTTACCATCAACTGTTTCTAGGGTTGGCGTCGCTGTGATTACCAAATCTTCGCCAGCTCGCTTAATTCCAAGCGTTAACTCTCTACCTTGCGAATTGCGAATTGCGATGACGTCCTTGCTCCAGTTACTGACTTTTTTGCCGTTAATAGATGTAACTTCATCACCGACCATAATTCCAGATGTGGCAGCGGCAGATTTTTTCATAACTTCGCCGATTATGGGCAATACCTGTGTAGTTCCAACACCAACAAAGAGGGTAAAGAGAAGTAAGTAGCCAATAACAAAATGGAGTAATGAGCCTGCACTTAAAACAACTAACTTACGCCCCGATGTTGCTTTATAGAAAGCACGGCTCTCTTCCCCGGGTGGCATTACATCTCCAGGCGTCATGCCTTCGATTCTGCAGTAACCACCGGCAGGTACGGCTTTAATTCCAAACTCAGTTTCGCCTCGTCGATACGACCAGATACGTGTACCGAAACCTAAGAAAAACTCGGATACCTTCATGCCGTAATGTTTGGCCGTTACATAATGACCGAATTCGTGAATCATTACTGAAATTAGTAGAGCAACAACAAAGGCGAGGATTCCAAGTATCTGCATTATGGGGCCAATCTTAATAGGTGATTGCGAGTTCGCGACTTAGCATCATCCTCGATGGCTCTGACATCTGCTAAATCGCGCAGGGTCAAAGGGGCAGATCCTTCACTCTCTGTTACAACCGACTCTACGACCGAGACAATCGATGAGAATGCAATTTTCCCATCGATAAATGCCTCTACTGCAGTTTCATTGGCAGCGTTAAAAATTGTGGGCATCCCACCACCTAGTTCACCGCAATGTCGCGCAAGTGCAATGGAGGGGAATTTCACTTGATCGATTGGCTCGAAACTCCAGTTATGCGTGGCGCTCCAATTAATTGGCGCCGTCGCCTTAACTAAACGGCCGGGAAAGCTGAGTGCATATGCAATTGCACCCTTCATATTTGGCGGACTTGCTTGTGCAATCGTAGAACCATCTACAAATTCGACCAAGGAGTGCACAACTGATTGGCGATGAATGACCGCCTCTATTTTGTTGTATGGCATACCAAATAAGTGATGCGCCTCAATTATTTCCAGCCCTTTATTTACTAACGTTGCAGAGTTAATCGTTACTACTGCGCCCATACTCCAGGTCGGATGTTTCAAGGCATCTTTGACGCTTACATCGGATAGATCTGCTCGATCAATAAAGGGACCACCACTTGCCGTTAAAATTAGCCGTGCAATCTCATCCTTTTTGCCAGCAAGAGCGCATTGCCAAATTGCCGAATGCTCTGAATCAACGGGGAGAATTTGATGAGCTCTCGTCTTTGACATAACCAGATCGCCACCGGCAACGAGGGATTCCTTATTTGCAAGAGCCAGCGTATTTCCAGCATCGAGTGCGGCAAGGGTTGGTCCAAGTCCGATCGAACCAGTGATTGCATTTAGAACAACATCACATTCAATTGAAGCAATCTCGGTAGATGCAAATGGGCCATCAATTACTTTCACTCCGGGAAGGGCCTCTCGGATCACATCGGCATTGTTAATTACCCCGACAAAGGCCACATTAAATGCTTTAGCTTGTTCAATAACGAGAGCTGGATTGGTACCGGCAGATGTAATCGCAATGACACGGAAAGAATCTGGATTTGCGGAAATGATTTCAAGTGCTTGTGTGCCAATCGAACCGCTCGAACCAAGAATTACAACTTCGCGCATTTAGCGATCCAGTAGATTTTGTGTTGGTGAATACTTCTCACCCGAACGGCGCTTAGCGATCGCACTTAACGCCTCTAGAACAACTCGATTGGCCAGAATTGCTGTGATGTCGGCACTATCAAAGGCAGGTGCAACTTCAACGACATCAATTCCAACAACTGGAAGTTCCAGACAGATTCGCCTGACTGATTCCAAAAGTTCGCGACTCGTCATTCCGCCTGGCTCTGGCGTGCCAGTACCTGGAGCCATTCCGGGATCAACGACATCAATGTCAACGGATAGAAAAACACCATCACAGCCATCGGTCAGAGTTGCAAAGCTCTCATCTAAAACCGTATTTAAACCGCGGTGATGAATCTCAGTCATCTCATAGGAGCGCATACCTTGACCTTGCATCCAATCTAGAGTCTTTGGATCTGGCCAGTAGCCGCGAAGGCCCAGTTGCAAGAAACGATCTCCGCGAACAATTCCATTATCAATCAAGCGACGCATCGGAGTTCCGTGGCCAATTAACGCACCGAATTGATCTTCACCGGTATCGGCATGTGCATCGAAGTGGATCATTGAAATCTTTCCAAGGCCGCGATGTCGTGCAATGCCCGCAACATCGGCAGAGGCAATTGAATGATCTCCCCCAAGGATTACGGGGATTGCGCCAGCGCGTGAAATTTTTTCGGTTGCAACCGCTAATACTTCAAGGGATGCAACTAAATCTCCGCCGGGCATCATTAAATCGCCAGCATCAACGACTTTCATTGCAGTTAATGCATCAATTCGCAACGCCAAATGGGGACGCGCGCCATCATGAGGAAGATAATCTCCCCCACGAATTGCTTGTGGGCCAAACTTTGCACCCGAGCGATGCGAGGTTCCGCTATCAATGGGTGCGCCAACAATGACAACGTCGGCATCAGCATACGTTGAGGGGATATCTAAATCGCAACGCTCAATTCCAAGGAAAGTAAAATCTGGGCCGTACATATTTCCATGGTTAGTCATGCCTATAAGAATAGGCGTAAAGCTTTAGGAATCGAAACCCAACCCCAATAAATCAAGGAGTTTTAGCCAAAGGTTGCGCTTGCCCTGCTTTTTATCGGCCTTATTAATAGACCATTGCGTGAGGCGAATAAAGATAAAACGGAATGGCTCCGGCGGGAATGGCCATGGTTTTTTTCGAACCATTTTAAGGCGAGTTCGTTCATTGTCGATGCCATCTAAAAGATCGAGCATTACTTGGGCCCCAAAGCGAGTAGATCCGACACCTAAACCCGTATAGCCCATCACATATGCCACGCGACCGCGGTAGGCCTTGCCCCAAAATGGCGAGAAGCGAGAGCAGGTATCAATTGCGCCGCCCCAACCGTGTGTAAATTTAATTCCCCTTAGCTGCGGGAAAGTCTCTAAGAAGGCCTGTGCAAGATGGGCATATGTCTCTGCATCAGACTCGTACTCTTGGCGAACTTTTCCGCGGAAGTTATAAATTGCATCATAACCACCCCACAAAATCTCATTGTCTTTAGTCATTCGATAATAATGGAACTGATTTCCCGCATCGGATAACCCTTCGCGCTCTTTCCAGCCAATTGAGTCGAGCTGTTCTGGCGTGAGTGGTTCGGTTACTAGTTGGAAATCATAAACAGGAACTACATATTTGTGAGCCCTGCGAACGAGGGATTTAAATACATTTGTTGCTAACGCCACTTTTTGCGCATACACACTTCCATACGGTGTATGAACGATCATTCCGTTGTTTGTGCGCTCTAACCATTCAACATGAGTATTTTCAAAAATCTTTACGCCAAGTGAAATGCAGGCTCGTTCTAATCCCCACACCAAACGTGCAGGATCAACCATCGCTGTGCCATCTGGATCCCACAGTGCGCCTTTATAGAGCGGAGATTTAATGCGTGCCTGTATTTGATCCTTAGTTAAGAGTTCAACGTTGTCACCAAATGAGTTACGCAGTTCGGCCTCTTCAACCATTGACGCCATCTGCCACTCTTCAAGTGCAACTCGGAGTTCGCCATTCCATTCAAAGTCACATTGGATTCCATATTTCATGATTGTTGCTTCTATGCCATCTAAATTTTCACGGCCCATGCGCTCTATCGTTGCCATCTCATCTTTAAATCGGCTATAGCCATTCATAAATCCATGGGTGAGCGAGTAACTACAAAAACCACCGTTACGCCCTGAAGCCCCCGCGCCGGTTTCGCGCTGCTCAAGCACAATGACTTCGCGTTCGGGATTTTGCTCTTTAGCTATTAATGCCGTCCATAAACCTGTGTAACCGGCTCCCACTATGCATAAATCCGTGGTGACATCACCAATTAATGTTGGATGTGGCAAAGGTTCAAGGGGATCTTCATCGAGCCAGTACAACTGTGGCTGCATTTGAGAAAGATGTTTGAGAATAGAGGGATCGATGGATGCCATCGTGCTATCCGGCCGAAACCGGAATCACCCCTTCAATCACAACTATAAGTTGGCCCGGGTCCTCCGGAGTCCTACCCCACAACGCAGATTTTCTTTAACAATCTGTAGTTCGTTATGGCTACGAGACGTACTTTAGCGTGCTTTCCGTCGATTTACGAGTTGCCCCGCCAGCACGATAGTCAGCGCCAAAATAAACATACTCGAGCCAATCACGTTTGCTTGGGCGGGAATACCACGGGCCGATGCAATATAGACAAACTTTGGAAAAGTCGTCAAAGTTCCTGAATTGAAATTCGTGATGATGAAATCATCGAATGAGAGTGAAAAAGCCAATAGGGCCGCACCAAAAATACCGGGTGCTACCAATGGCAACGTTACACGGCGGAAAGTTTCCATCTCGTCGGCATATAAATCCATTGCCGCCTCTTCGAGTTTGGGGTCCAAACTGGCAATTCGTGCCTTAACGGTTACGACCACAAAGGAGATACAGAACATCACGTGCGCAATCACTGTTGGCCAGAAACCTGGATTGATTCCAAGATTTAAAAACATGGCAAGAAGTGAGGCGCCTAAAACAATTTCAGGGGTGGCCATTGGCAAGAAGATCAGTAAATTAACGGTTGAGCGGCCACGAAAGCGGTGACGGCCTAAAGCAAAAGCAATCATCGTTCCTAAAATCGTAGCGATTGTGGTTGCTAGAAAACCGATCTTTAGTGAATTACCTAAAGCCGAACAGACCTCAGGGGCGCCACATGGATTCTGCCAGTTTTTAAAAGTAAAACCCCGCCACGTTAAATTGCTCTTACCCGCATCGTTAAAAGAAAATGCCATGGTGTAGGCAATTGGAATGAAAAGGTAGACGAAAGCTAAAAAAGCATATATTTTGATTAGATTCTTAGAAAACCAGCGACGAATCATACGAGTTCCTCTGTTCCGGAACGGCGCACATAGACGGCAACTAAAACTAATATCGCCGCCATTAAGAGAAAGGAAAGTGCAGCAGCCGTTGGGTAATCAACAATTTCGAAGAAACGTGACTCAATAACATTTCCAATCATCTTTGTTCTCGGATTACCGAGCAAAGTCGCATTGATGTAGTCACCGGCTGCTGGAATAAAGGTCAATAAAGTACCGGCGACAACTCCTGGCATCGAAAGCGGAAAAGTTACTTTACGAAAAGTAGTTATTGCATTGGCATATAAATCTCCAGCCGCCTCCAGTACGCGCGGGTCTATGCGCTCCAAACTGGCATAGAGCGGCAGGGTCATAAATGGTAAAAAGTTATAAGTCATACCTGTAACCACGGCAAAGGCACTTGCAGTTAAGCCAGCTTGCGGACTTAGAATGTGAAGAAATCTCAATACCGTAACTACTGGTCCTTGATCTCCCAAAATCTGCTTCCACGCAATAGTTCTGAGCAAGAAAGATGTAAAGAAGGGAGCAACCACTAGAACGAGCAGTAAGTTCTTCCACTTTCCCGATTTAAATGCGATGGCGTAAGCCAAGGGATAGGAGATTGCCAAAGCAATAACGGTGGCTATAAGAGCGTAAATAATCGAGCGAATGAACTGCTCTTTTGCTCCAGAGATAGCGTCAAAATAGTTTGCGAATCTAAAGCTCTGAACATAGGCACCAATTTCACCACTGGCTGCTGGTGTTTGCGTACTAGTGCTAGCTAAATTAATGAGTGGATAAACAAAAAATAGAAAAAGCCACGCTAGACCTGGAATTAAAAGTAGGTATGGGGTGCTAGGGCGTTTTATGCCACGAGCAATACTTGATCTCTTAGTAACTGCAGCGATAAATGCCATTTATAACTCTTCTGGATTTACTGATGTACCAGCATCTACATCTGCCGTTCCATCAAGGGCAAAAGTGAACTCTGGCTTCCATGAAAGTTGTACTGTGTCACCTTTCTGCAAGTGTGAAGCGCCACCATCGTTTTGTTCAAAGACTGTCAGCTCTTGGCCCCAGGGCATTTCAATAATGAACTGCGTACTCACGCCGACGAAAGAGATATCACTAATTCGACCGCCGCCTAAGGTATTGGCTTCGCTGTGTTCAATCGAAATCTTTTCTGGACGAATACCGATGAGAACACTCTTATCGGAATTTTCAGCGGCGAAGTTGCGTCCGGCAGGCACAATGATTCGGTTGCCGTGAACTGAGACTTGCAAATCACTTCCGCTGACACCCTCAATTTTGCCTTTAACAAGGTTGGATTGGCCAAGAAAGTTAGCGACAAAAACCGTCTTTGGAGATTCATAGAGCTCTACCGGAGAGCCCATTTGTTCAATTCTTCCCTCATTCATCACGGCAATCGTGTCGGCCATGGTCATGGCTTCTTCTTGATCGTGAGTGACGTGAACGAAAGTTAAGCCGACTTCAGTCTGAATCCATTTCAATTCAATCTGCATCTGTCTGCGAAGTTTTAAGTCAAGTGCGCCGAGCGGTTCGTCAAGTAGAAGAAGCGCTGGGCGATTTACGATTGCGCGCGCCACTGCGATGCGTTGCTGTTGACCACCAGATAGCTGCACTGGTTTGCGATCGGCTAAATGTCCGAGTTCAACTAGATTCAAGACCTTTGTAACCTCATCTTTGACATCCTTGATTCCGCGTCTGCGCAGACCAAAGGCAACATTTTCAAAGATAGTTAAATGCGGAAAAAGTGCGTAGTTTTGAAAGACCGTATTTACTGGGCGTGAATAAGGTTTTTCATAAGTAATGTCCGTCGTTCCAATTTCAATCGTGCCTGATGTTGGCTCTTCAAGCCCAGCAATCATTCGAAGCGTCGTCGTCTTGCCGCAGCCAGATGGTCCAAGGAGTGCAAAAAAAGAGCCTTCAGGGATTATCAACGATAAATCATCTACAGCTTTGAAATCTCCAAAGGCCTTAGTTAAATTACTAAGTCGAAGATCTCCTTTTGTGCCGGCCGCCTTATTGGCCATTAGTTACCGATCGCTTTCTGGAAGGCAGCTTGGTATTTAGTCTCATCGGCTGGTGTCAGTTCCGCAAAGACCTTAACCTTTGAGAGCGCTGCGGCATCGGGGAAAATATATGGGCTCTTGGCTAACACTGGATCAATCTTCTCCATCTCAGCTTGTGCTCCCTGTACAGGACAGACGTAGTTAACATATGCGGCAACTTGGGCCGCAACTGCTGGGTCATAATAATAATTCATGACCGTTTCAGCATTTTTCTTATGAGGTGATGTAGATGGAATCATCATGTTGTCACTCCACAAGGTTCCGCCACTCTCAGGTACTGCAAACTCAAATTTTCCGTTGTTTTCAGAGGCCAATTGGAACAAGTCCCCCGACCAACCAATAACTGCAATCGCATCCCCAGAAATGAGATCCTCTTTGTAAGAGTTACCTTTAACTTGGCGGATGAAACCATCGGAAATCTTCTTTTGCAGAAAGTCAACGGCGTTCATGAATTGGGCTTCGGTGAAACTCTTAGAGATATCTACACCCTGGTACTGCATGATAATTCCCATGGTGTCACGCATTTCGGAGAGAACTTCAATACGTCCCTTATTTGCAGGGGCAAAGAGATCATCGACTGTGCGAAGGCCCTTTGGAAGCAACTGCTTATTCCAACCAAAGCCTGCAAAGCCAGTCTGCCAAGTTAACGTGTGCTTGCGACCTGGATCAAAACCAACGTTTTCAAGAACTGGCAAAATATTCTTTTTATTCGGAACGGCGGCTTCATCAAGTTCTTGGGTATATCCAAGGCGAATCCAACGCCCAGCCATCCAGTCAGTCAGTGTGACGATGTCATAGCCGATATCTTTGCCAAGCTTTAGCTGACCAGAAACTTTTCCATAAAAAGTGTTGTTGTCGTCAACATCTTCCTTGTATGAAATATCTAATCCAGAAGATTTCTTCAATGCCTCAAGTGTTGGATAGGCCTTTGCTTTAGAGTCGTAATCCAAGTAAAGCGTCCAGTTTGCCCAACGTGCAATTTTTTCCGTGCTTGAAAGATCGGTTACAACTTTTGGAGCAGTTGACGTCGAAGAGCTAGTTCCGCATGCGGCCAATAACCCAGCCGCACCTAAACCACCAATGCCGGCAATGAGACCTCGGCGCGATAATTGAGCACGGATTAATTGGCCTACTTCTGGTGCAAGCGCTTCATTCTTCGGCATTGCTGCTCCTTTACTTGGGGGTTGAACTAGTGCGAGTTTATGCCTCAAAGGGCGATGCGTCACGTGTTTAAGCGTTCAGATTTGTCATAACGTGTTTGATTCGGGTGTAATCCTCGAAACCATACGCCGAAAGATCCTTGCCGTAGCCCGAGCGCTTGAAGCCACCATGTGGCATCTCTGCAACAACTGGAATATGAGTATTGATCCACACGCAACCGAAATCAAAGGCCTTAGCCATTCGCATCGCGCGGCCATGGTCTCGAGTCCATACGCTAGAAGCCAGGCCATAATCAACACCATTTGCTTTTGCTACTGCGTCAGCCTCGTCGGTAAATTTTTGAACGGTAATTACTGGTCCGAAGATCTCATTTTGAATCATCTCGTCATCTTGGGTAAGACCTGCAACAACAGTTGCTGGGAAAAAGAAACCTGGACGATCAAGGGCTGTACCGCCAGCCATAACAGTTGCATGATCAGGGACGCGACTTAAGAATCCAGCTACTCGTGCCAATTGATTAGCGTTATTGACTGGGCCAAGGAATACATCCTCTTCTGGAGCACCGATTGCAATTGATTTCGCTTGCGCAGTTAAGTACCCAACGAACTCATCATAAACACTTGCTTCTACAATCACGCGAGTAGCTGCAGTGCAATCCTGGCCCGCATTGAAGTAACCTGCAATTGCTATAGCTTCAGCAGCTGCGCCTAAATCGGCATCTGCAAATACAACAACGGGTGCTTTGCCGCCGAGTTCGAGGTGAACACGTTTTAGTTGAGAGGCGGCAGATTGTGCCACTTGAATTCCGGCGCCGACTGAACCTGTAATAGAAACCATGTCGGGACGCTTGTGCTCGACTAGTGAGCGACCAGTTTCGCGCTCACCGCACACGACGTTAAATACACCAGCAGGTAAAAACTCTGACATTAGTTGCGCCATCCACACAGTTGATGCAGGTGTTGTATCACTTGGTTTTAAAACTACAGTATTGCCGGCGGCAATTGCTGGCGCCCATTTCCATACTGCCATCATCATTGGGTAGTTCCATGGAGTCACTTGGCCAATTACGCCGATTGGTTCGCGACGAATCATCGACGTCATACCTGGCATGTACTCACCAGCCGACTTTCCCTCTAAGTTTCGGGCAGCTCCGGCAAAGAAACGAATCTGATCAACCATCGGTGGAACTTCCTCCGACGTGGTTAAAGAGATTGGTTTTCCGGTGTTACGACATTCAATGTCAATTACCTCGGACTGGCGATCCTCAATCGCGTCGGCGATTTTTAATAAAGCACGTTGGCGCTGCGATGGAGTTGAATCGCGCCATCCTGGGAATGCATCACTCGCTGCACTAAATGCAGCATCGACATCAGCGGCATTTGATTTTGGCGCTGTGGCATAGGCCGCACCATTTGATGGGTTAATGAGTGATGTTGTTTCGCCAGATGTGCTCTCGACGCTCTTGCCATTGATGAAGTTCGATAGTTTTTCCATGGGCGTCAGATTACGCTGGAAGGCCTCAATTGTGTAGTCCAAGTTCTAGACTGGCCGCTATGAGCCAGCGACATTCCTACGAAAACTCGTTGTGGTGGTCCTCGGTCGAACATCCAACTTTTAGCCCGAAAGAAATTGATTCGCCGTGGGATATCGTTATTATCGGCGCCGGTTTTAGCGGCCTGTGGTGTGCACACCATTTACTCAACAATAATCCCTCACTCTCAATTGCAGTCTTTGAACAAAATCAAGTTGGATCGGGGGCAAGTGGGCGAAACGGGGGCTGGGTATCAGCGCTCTATCCTCAAAGTGATAGTGAATTAATTAAAAAATTTGGGGCTCAAGCCACGGCAAGTTTGCAATCACATTTAGAAAACAGCATCGATGAAATCGACGACTTTGCGCAAACAAACTCAATCGACTGTGGTTTTGCTAAAGGCGGCACTCTTAGCATCGCGCGAAATAAAGGACAACTCAAGCGCATCAAAGGTGAAGCCACCGATAATTTCCTCAATGAAAGTGCGATTAAAGCCCGTATTCAGATGCAGGGTGCCCTTGGTGGTACTTACTCACCACACTGCGCAGCGATTAATCCCGCGGCTCTGGTAATAGGTCTAGCGCTAAATTTGCAAAAACGTGGCGTCTCAATCTTCGAATTCACTCCCGCCTATGCAAATGAGAGAAGCGTTCTCGTTACTCATGAAGGCATGGCTCGCACTATCAAATCAACTCATGTTGTTGAGGCCATAGAGGCCTATCGAGCTAACTCTCGAACTCAGATTCCTATCTATTCCCTCATGGTTGCAACCGAAGCTCTATCGCAAGATATCTGGGAGCAAATTGGTTTGCGTGAGCGCGAAACATTTGCTGAAGTCCGCCACATGGTTACTTACGCCCAACGCACGAGTGATAATCGATTGGCAATTGGCGGACGTGGTGCTCCATATTTATTCGGTTCCAAGCGCAAAGATTCACACGAGGCTCGAGAAGTGACGCACCAACTAATTAGAGAGTTAGCAGTTGAATGGTTCCCGGTTCTAAAAAATACGCGCTTCACGCATGCATGGGGCGGCGCGGTTGGCATAACCCGTGATTGGGCGCCATATGTTCATTGGGATGGACGCTTGGCCGCCCTAGGTGGATATGCCGGCGATGGCGTGACACTGTCATATTTGGCGGCTAACTCAGTTGCCGATCTGATTACCGGGAAAAAATCTGAGCGAAGCCAACTGCCCTACGTACATTCACGCAGCAAGAATTGGGAGTTTGAGCCGCTGCGTTGGTTCGGTGTCAATACTGCCATCGGGCTATCTGAACTAGCCGATGTTGAAGAGAGAATTACTCAACATCCAAGTGTGCTTGGAAAAATAATAGAAAAACTATTTTAGTTTTTCTGCTGCAGCTAACTGACCACATGCGCCATCAATTTCACGGCCGCGGGTATCTCGAACAGTTACCGGAACGCCGTAACTCTCTAAAATTCGAACAAACTCGGCCTCGTCTTCACGGCGAGATGCCGTCCACTTTGAACCGGGTGTTGGGTTAAGGGGAATTAAATTCACATGCGCATTGCGATTTTTAAGAAGTCGGCCTAATAAATCCGAGCGCCACGATTGATCATTGATATCTCGAATGAGTGCATATTCAATTGAATATCGGCGACCCGTACGCTTTTCATAAGCATCGGCGGCGGCTAGAACTTCTTTAATATTCCATCGTGAATTGATCGGTACCAAAGTATCTCGAAGCTCGTCATCTGGAGTATGAAGTGAGACCGCCAAAGTAACGGCAATCCCCTCTTCGGTAAGTTTTTCAATTCCATTAACAAGACCAACCGTTGAAACCGTTACTGAGCGCGCACTAATGCCTAAGCCATCAGGATTTGGATCGGTAATATTTCGCACAGAGCGCATCACGGCGTTGTAGTTAGCCAAAGGCTCGCCCATTCCCATGAAGACAATATTGGAAAGGCGCGTTGGCCCACCCGGAAGTTCCCCATTTGCACACGCGCGGGCGGCAGCGACAATCTGTTCAGTGATTTCACCAGCGCTTAAATTACGCGTTAAACCTGCTTGACCCGTTGCGCAAAATGGACAGTTCATTCCACATCCGGCTTGTGATGAGATACAAACAGTCACGCGATCGGAATAGCGCATTAATACACTCTCAACTAATACGCCATCATGTAATTTCCATAAATCTTTGCGGGTCATGCCTTCGTCACATGTAACCGAACGAACTAACTCAATGAGCTTTGGCGTTAACTGATCGGCAATGCTTTGGCGCATTTCAGCTGGGATGTCAGTCCATGTCTGTGGGTCATTTGAAAGATGCGAGAAATAATGTGTTGCCACTTGAGTAGCTCTAAAGGCTGGTAAACCTAAGGTCTTGGCAACTTCGCGTCGCTCTTCCGGTGAATAGTCAGCTAAATGTTTAGGCGTTTTCTTACGCTGAGGCGGCTCATCGAAAACTAGTTTTATCTCAGGCAGGCTCATGTCCAGGCCTTTACTAACTCAAGGGCCAACCACAGTGCTGGGGCTGAAATCAAAACGGAATCTAAACGATCCAACATTCCACCGTGGCCAGGAAGCAAAGAGCCCATATCTTTAAGCGCCAAGTCACGCTTCATTGCACTCTCGATTAAATCACCGCATGTAGCGGTAAAGACAATCATTAACCCGACAATCGCCCCAATCCACCACTGAAACGACATGATGTATTTAAATGCAAGCATGCCGCCGATAATTGTGAAAACGAGAGAGCCCATTAAGCCCTCCCAACTCTTTTTCGGGCTGATTTTCGGCGCGAGCGGATGCTTTCCAATAAGCACTCCTACGATGTAACCAAAAGTGTCGTTGCAACTAACTAACACGACGAAAGTCATTACGCGCTCAAAGCCGGTACTAGTCCGACCGAGCAGAATTAAAAATCCACCTAGGAAAGGCAGATATAGGAGTGAAAAAGTTGTGGCCGTTGCACTAGCTACGAAACCCTCTGGGCCCCTAGTTAATAGTTGAATTAGAAGAATTGGGATTGCAATGGCAGTGGCTACAGCTAAACCTGCAACTCCCCCATTCCACGCCGAATAAGAAAGGGCAATTGAGGCCAAAATTAATGCATAGCGCGAAATATAAGTTCCACGGATATTAAAAGCGCGAACAATTTCGCGAATTCCAAGGAGAACGGCTATCGCAACAACGGTTGCGAAGATTTCACGGTGATAGGAAAGCGCAAACCAAATAAGTGCGATGAGGGAAACTGAAACAAGAATTGAAGGCAAGAGCTTGCGCCCGGCCCGCTTGTTTATCGCCTCATTTATGGAATGTATATCAGACATGAAGTTAAACCCCTTAGATTTCTAGGAGTTCAGCCTCCTTGTGCTTAAACATTTCATCGACTTTAGCTACATGCTCAGAGGTAATCTTCTCTAGCTCTTTTTCACCACGGGCAACATCATCTTTACCAACTTCGCCATCTTTTTCCATCTTTTCGATGGCCTCTTTGGCGGAGCGGCGGATATTGCGCATGGATATTTTGGAATCCTCGGCCTTTCCCTTAACGACTTTGATGTACTCCTTGCGACGCTCTTCAGTTAACTGCGGGAAGTTAATCCGAATAAGAACACCATCGCTTGATGGGTTAACACCTAGATCTGAATCGCGAATTGCCTTTTCAATGTTTGCCATGGCGCCTTTATCAAAAGGGGCGATCGTTGCCATTCGCGCATCTGGAATTTGAATTGAGGCTAGCTGTGAGAGCGCGGTATATGTGCCGTAATAATCAACCATAATCTTATTAAAAAGCGATGGAGCGGCGCGGCCTGTACGAATGGAGGCGAAATCATCCTTAGCAACCTCAACGGCTTTGCTCATCTTGGTATCGGCATCCTTAAGGACGCTTGCTACATCTGACATCGTTGCTCCTTTTTAAGTCGACCTTAAGTCGATGGGGGCGATTCTATATTAAGAAGAGTGATTTACATTACGAGGGCAAATATAAGCGTTAATAAAGGGTTTTATTGCAAATTAGGACTGGCACTCGCAAAATGTATTTATGTGGCCTACCTCGAGGAGTAGTTTCATGCTTAGAGATGAAAGGGAGAGAAATCTTAAGTGTTTCAAGTACGCATACATGGACGCGGCGGCCAGGGAGTTGTAACTGCAGCAGAACTTCTGGCCCAATCGGCCTTCGATGAAAAACGTTTTGCCCAAGCTTTTCCTAGTTTTGGCTCCGAACGTACGGGCGCACCGGTTGTCGCATTTTGTCGGATAGCAGATGCCGAAATTCGTGTCCGCGAACCAATTATGTTTCCGGACGCAATCATTATTCAGGATTCAACGCTACTCAAACAAATAGATGTCTTTGCCGGCTTAGTTACCGATGGATATGCGCTAATAAATTCGACCAGATCTTTTGAGGAGTTGGGAATCTCGGACCTCGCACATTCTCACTCACGATTTATTACGGTGCCGGCTACTGCAATGGCAATGGAGTATTTAGGCCGCCCCGTTCCTAACGCCGTTTTACTCGGAGCCTTTGCCGCCCTCACGAAAATCGTCTCTCTGCATTCGGTTACCGATGCCATCAATGAAAAATTCAAGCCAAAAATCGCTGCATCTAACTGCGCCGCCGCAACGGCAGCATATGAATTCGTTCTAGCAAAGGTGGCTGCACATGCTTAGACAAGTTGAAGGATCAAAGGCTGTTGCCGACTCGGTTGCCGCGTGCCGCCCTCAAGTTATTTGTGCCTATCCAATCTCTCCTCAAACACATATTGTCGAGGGCTTAAGCCGATTAGTTAAAGAGGGCACACTAGAGGGTTGTGAGTTTATTAACGTTGAGTCTGAGTTCGCCGCAATGTCGGTTGCAATCGGTGCAAGTGCCACTGGTGCGCGTGTATATACCGCCACCGCTAGTCAAGGTCTGCTTTACATGGTTGAAGCGGTTTACAACGCATCAGGTCTAGGCCTGCCAATCGTTATGACGGTGGCCAACCGTGCAATCGGAGCGCCGATAAACATCTGGAATGATCACAGTGATTCAATGTCACAACGTGACTCGGGCTGGATTCAAATCTATGCCGAAACTAATCAAGAGGCCGCTGATTTACATGTACAGGCCTTCAAAATCGCCGAAGAGTTATCACTTCCCGTCATGGTCTGCATGGATGGCTTTATTTTGACCCATGCCTATGAGCGAGTAGATGTACCAGAGCAGGCCGACGTTGATAAGTTCTTACCCCCATTTCAGCCTAGACAGATTATGGATCCTAATAATCCAGTTTCGATTGGTGCGATGGTTGGACCCGAGGCCTTTACGGAGGTCAAATACATCTCGCACATGAAAAATAAACTTGCATTAGATGTAATCCCACAAGTTGCTTCGGATTTTCAAGGAATTTTCGGTCGTAGTTCCGGCGGATTAGTCCGTGGATACAAACTCGATGGTGCGCAAACCGTAGTCATTGCCCTCGGTTCGGTGCTCGGAACGATTAAGGATGTTGTAGATGAGATGGTTGGCGCCGATTTCGCAATTGGTGTCCTGGGAATTATCGCTTTCCGACCATTTCCAACCGAGGCAGTTCGGAGCGCGCTTTCAAAAGCAAAACGCGTGGTTGTCTTAGAGAAAGCTTTTCAAGTTGGTATTGGCGGAATTGTTATTGAGAACGTGCGCGAGAGTTTGCGGGGCACCGATACTAATGATTACACACTCATCGCCGGTTTAGGTGGACGTCCAATAACTAAACAATCCCTGCGTGAATATTTAGTTCGTGCATGCAGTGATAACGTAGAGGATTTAACTTTCCTAGATTTAGATACAGAGTTAGTCGATCGTGAAATTCTGCGAGAGGCAGGTGTGTAAATGACAACCTCGCCAATTAAGTTTTACCAAGTAGGTAGTTTTGCCGTTGGAAACCGATTATTAACGGCCGAAGATCGCTCGATTCAGTCCGATACCAACCGCACAAATGCCCTGACTTCTGGTCACCGTGCTTGTCAAGGGTGCGGGGAGGCTCTAGGTGCGCGTTATGCATTAGATGCGGCAATGCGCGCAACTAATGAAAAAATTATCGCCGTAAATGCAACGGGTTGCTTAGAGGTTTTTTCAACACCATATCCAGAATCATCCTGGCGCATCCCATGGCTGCACTCCCTATTTGGTAACGCCCCAGCAGTTGCAACTGGTGTCGCTGCAGCCCTTAAAGCTCAAGGCAAAAGCGATATTCGCGTGGTTGCACAAGGCGGCGATGGCGCAACGGTGGATATCGGTTTTGGCGTTCTATCTGGAATGTTCGAGCGCAACGACGATGTTCTCTACATCTGTTACGACAATGAGGCTTACATGAACACCGGAGTGCAGCGATCAGGTGCTACTCCCCCAGCTGCGCGAACTGCAACAACCCAAGCCGTTGGTGAAAGCCCTGGCAACGTTTTTGGTCAAGGTAAAAATCTTCCACGAATTGCTATGGCACATGAAATTCCATATGTTGCCACGGCGACCGTCGCAGATTTGCGCGATTTAGAGGCGAAAGTAATTAAGGCGATGTCTTTCCGTGGTGCGCGCTATATCCATGTTCTTGTTCCATGTCCTCTGGGTTGGGGATCCGAGTCCTGCGACACTATTAAAATTGCCCGTCTGGCAACGCAGTCAGGTCTATTTCCAGTCTTTGAGGCCGAGCATGGTGAGGTTGTCGCATCTACACCGATTCGCCATAAAGTTAATGTTGAAGAGTATTTAAAACTTCAGGTGCGCTATTCCCATTTGTTCGCACCGACTCGGCGCGATGATGTCATCAATGATTTACAGGCCGTAGCCGATAAAAATATCCGGAGATATAACTTATTGGGCAATGAGAGTGAGAATAACTAATGGAAAATCCATTTGCGATTACACTCTCCGTAAACTCCTCCCTAGCTAACCACACTGGTTCATGGCGCGTTGAAAAGCCCGAGTATGTCCATCGCATGCCACCGTGTAACAATGCCTGTCCAGCCGGTGAGAACATTCAAAGTTGGCTATATATCGCCGAAGATGGCGCATATGAAGGCGCTTGGCGCGCACTTGTCGCCGATAATCCATTTCCAGCCATTATGGGGCGCGTTTGTTATCACCCATGCCAAAGCGTTTGTAACCGCGCACAGTTAGATGAAGCCGTCGGCATTAACTCCATCGAGCGTTTTCTAGGCGATCATGCAATTGAAAAGGGTTGGAGTATTCCGGCTCCGAGCATAGAAAGTGGATTTAAGGTCTTAGTAATCGGTGCTGGTCCTGCCGGATTGTCAGCGGCATACCATCTGCGTTGCATGGGACATAGCGTCACCGTTCGCGATGCAACCCACGCCCCTGGCGGCATGATGCGCTATGGAATTCCTAAGTATCGGCTCCCGCGTGAAATCTTAGATGCTGAAATTTCACGAATTAAGGATATGGGTATTGTCTTTGAAATGAACACGCGCGTTGATGATGTCCATGAAGCGCTCAATGAGGGCTTTAATGCGGTGTTCTTAGCTATCGGCGCCCAGTTAAGTAAGCGCGCATATATTCCTGCAAGTGAGGCTGCGCGAATACTGGATGCGATCAAAGTTTTACATGATGTAGAAGATGGCAATCAGCCTCTACTTGGACGAAAAGTTGTGGTTTATGGCGGCGGCAATACCGCAATGGATGTTGCACGTACGGCTAAAAGGTTAGGTGCCGAAGAGGCCATCATTGTTTATCGCCGTACTCGCGATAAGGCTCCAGCAAATGATGAAGAGATTACCGAAGCTCTTGAAGAGGGAATTTTAGTTAAGTGGTTATCTACAGTTAAGCATGCCGATGAAAAATCTCTACAGATTGAGAGAATGGCCTTAGATGAGAATGGTTTCCCTCAACCTACCGGTGAATTTGAAACTTTAGAGGCAGACTCATTAATTTTGGCCCTTGGCCAAGAAGTAGATTTCTCACTACTCGGAAATAGTGCCGACATTGATACTAAAGATGGTGTGATGCCAGTGGATGCAACGATGATGACAACGCATCCTGGAATCTTTGCCGGCGGTGACATGATTCCTGCCGATCGAACCGTGACAACAGGCGTTGGACATGGCAAAAAAGCTGCACGAAATATCGATGCGTGGTTGCGTAAAACCGTCTATGAAAAGATTGATAAAAAAGACATCGTTACTTATGAGCAACTCAACACTTGGTATTACACCGATGCGCCCCACGTAGTTCGAGAGCGTTTAGAGGCAACCCGTCGCGCTCAAGATTTTTCGGAGGTCGTTAAAGGCTTGGATGAAACAAATGCATTGTATGAAGCGCGCCGCTGCATGTCCTGTGGCAACTGTTTTGAGTGCGATAACTGCTTTGGCGTCTGCCCTGATAACGCCATCATTAAGTTAGGTCCTGGCAAGGGCTTTGAAGTCAATTTAGATTACTGCAAAGGCTGCGGAATCTGTGTTACTGAATGTCCATCTAGTTCAATGCTGATGGTGCCCGATAAGTAAAACCTTTAGTTAACTAAAGTTCCAATCATTTCGCCGCGTACTGCGCGTGCAATATTTCCATTGCTCATCAAGTCGAAGACAACAATCGGAAGTTTATTTTCGCGGCACAGTGCAAAAGCTGCAGCATCGGCAACGGCCAGCGACTTAGTCAAAACTTCATCGTATGAGATGCTGTCAAACTTTGTCGCCTTCGGATCTTTCTTAGGGTCTGCGCTATAAACGCCATCGACACCGCTTTTTGCCAGCAGCAAAGCCTCGGCTCCAATTTCAAGTGCGCGTTGAGCCGCCACCGTATCGGTTGTGAAGTAAGGCATTCCAGCGCCGGCACCAAAGATAACGACGCGTCCCTTTTCTAAGTGACGGATTGCGCGAAGTGGAACATATGGCTCGGCGACTTGTCCCATTGTTATCGCAGTCTGAACTCGGGTTTGGATCCCCTCTTTTTCAAGAAAGTCTTGGAGCGCTAAACAGTTCATCACCGTTCCGAGCATTCCCATGTAATCGGCGCGAGAGCGATCCATTCCGCGCTGTTGAAGTTCTGCCCCGCGGAAGTAGTTGCCGCCACCTACAACGATTGCAACCTGTACTCCAGTGCGCGCAACGTCGGCGATTTGTTTAGCAATATCTTGCACAACATCGGGATCAACACCGATGCCTTTAGCTCCACCAAAAACTTCACCAGAAAGTTTAAGGAGCACCCGCCGATACGTTCCTCGTGTACCGGGCATGGATGCTCCTTTTAAACTAGTGGTTAATTGGTTAAATCTTAGGCGTTAGTTCCCTAAAGCCTATTGACCCACGCGGAAGCGATGGAAAGCCTTAACGGCCGTTCCTGCCTCATCGAGAATCTGCTTAACGGTCTTCTTGGCATCTTTAGCAAATGACTGCTCGATAAGTGAAACTTCCTTAACGAAGCCAGTAACGCGACCCTCCACGATTTTCATAAGGGAGGCCTCTGGCTTACCCTCTTCGATCGCAGTTTCATGGGCGATGCGTCGTTCATTTTCAATTAGATCCGCTGGCACATCTTCGCGATTAACGAACTGTGGTGCGAAAGCTGCAATGTGCTGAGCAATGTCTTTTCCGACTTCGCCTGCTTCTTTAACAAGTTGAACGAGAACGCCAACTTGTGGCGGAAGATCTGGGCTTGTGCGGTGAAGATAAATACCGACTGGTGAGTCTTTCAGAACTGCAATTCGGCGAATCTCAATCTTCTCGCCCATCATTGCATTGGCCTCATCGATAACCGATTGAACAGTGCTTCCGCTGGCCATAGTTGTTGCAAGGAAAGCTTCAACTGAATCTGACTGAACATTTTTTAAATGAGCTAACAGCTCATCGGCAAGGGCTACGAAACGCTCGCCTTTGGCCACGAAATCTGTCTCACAGTTTAGTTCGAGCATTACGCCGAGGTTGCCCTCAACCTTTGCAACGACTGCTCCGTTTGAAGTCAGACGACCTTCACGCTTTGTGACTCCCTTGAGTCCCTTAACGCGGATAAGGTCGATCGCTTTGTCGTAATCGCCCTCTGCTTCATCAAGTGCTTTCTTGCAATCAAGCATTCCCGCAGCAGTTGCTTCGCGAAGTCTCTTTACATCGGCAGCTGTATATGCAGCCATATTAATTATTCTCCTTCTACTGGTTGGGACACAGCATCTGTTGTCACAACTTGAGCTGGAACCTCGGACAAAGCTTCGTTAGTCACTGGTTCGGACACTGGAGTTTCAACTACCGCTTCGGACGAAGCAGCAATCTCTTTCTCCCAGTCAGCCATTGGCTCGCCCGCAGCAACTTCTGCTGGAGAATCAGACTTTGTCTCTTCCTTAACTACTGCAGAGCGTGCGGCAAGGCCGGCAACAATTGCATCAGTGATAACGCGAGTAAGCAGACCGATTGAACGGATTGCATCATCGTTACCTGGAATCTTGTAATCAACTTCATCTGGATCGCAGTTTGTATCCAAGATTGCAATAACTGGAATACCAAGCTTCTTAGCTTCAGCAACAGCTAGGTGCTCTTTCTTTGTATCTACAACCCAGATTGCTGAAGGCAACTTAGTCATGTGGCGGATACCGTCAAGGTTCTTAAATAGTTTTTCGCGTTCGCGGCGAAGCATCAAGAGCTCCTTCTTAGTAAGAAGAAGATCGTTGGTGTTCTCAAGTGCCTCAAGCTCCTTAAGGCGCTGAATTCGCTTGTAAACCGTTGGGAAGTTAGTGAGCATTCCACCTAACCAGCGCTCAGTGACGGTTGGCATTCCAACACGTGCAGCCTGCTGCATGATCGGTTCATGTGCTTGCTTCTTTGTTCCAACAAAAAGAATGTGACCGCCCTTAGCGACCGTATCCTTTACGAATTCATATGCACTATCAATGAGTGCAAGTGATTGT
>SESD01000275.1_pt1 | contig 31885 bp, 31 predicted proteins | sample 3171411 | NCBI WGS metagenome assembly SESD01 (sample SAMN06051880, study PRJNA518727) | freshwater metagenome | biome: subpolar coniferous forest; feature: holomictic lake; material: water; isolation source: holomictic Lake 442, 16.5 m depth | place: Canada: near Kenora, Ontario | collected...
CAGACAATTAGTCCAGAGCCAGTGGCTTTAGCGACCGTTACCTCCGATTCCGCTACCTCAGACACGGTTGCGTTTGATCCGCAGATCGCTGAATCAGGCGTGGTCACTGCGAGCGAGACGGAAACCGAAGCAACGGTCGAAGTGAACCCAGGTCCGAGCCCCATCGCGCCCGAGCTCAAAGAAGTCGCTTGGGGCGGTGGATCATTCGTGGTCTTCGCCGTGCTCATGCGCTTCGTGCTGTACCCACGTCTGAAGAAGGGTATGGACGCTCGCTATGCAAGCATCCGCGCTTCACACGAGGGTGCCGACGCAACACGCGCCGAGGCCAAGGCTGAGGTCGCCGGTTACGAAGCGCAGCTCGCTGGTGTCAAGGCCGAGGCTGCAGCTCACATCGACGCCGCTCGTCAGACGCTCGAAACCGAACGTGCCGCCAAGCTGGCGGCAGTTGGTGCCGAGATCGCCGAGCAGCGTGCAGCGGCTTCTGCCGCCAACGATGCAGCGCGTCAAGCGGTGCAGTCGCAGATTGAGTCAGCTGTTGGCGATGTCAGCGGTCGGGCCATCGAGCTTGCTGTCGGCAAGACGCCTGATGCTGCAGTGGTCAGCCGAGTGGTTCTCGAAGTGATGAGCGCAGGAGTTGCACGATGAACGCATTGATTCGCATCGCCAGTCTCGTTGCCCATGCTGGCGAGCCACCTCGCCAAGACAGCGAAGGCATCACCACCCGGTCGTGGATTCTGCCCGAAAAGGCCGAGATGATCTACGGCATTCTTGCGGCGCTGATCATCTTTGGTTTGCTCTTCAAGTTCGCCGGTCCCGGCATCAAGAAGGCCATGGCTGCTCGCACAGCTCGCATTCAAAAAGAACTCGACGATGCAGCATCCGATAAGGCATCTGCAGCCACCGAGGCCGCTGGCATTCGCCAGGCCAAGGGAGACATTGGTGCCGAGCGCCAGCGTCTACTGGCCGATGCTGCCGTGCAGGCCGACGCAATGCTGGCCGATGGCCGCACTCGCCTCGAGGCCGAAGTTGTCGAGCTCAAAGCTCGCGCCGTCGCCGACATCGATACCGCACGGGGTCGCAGCGCCGACGAATTGCGCGGCGAGATCGCCCGCTTGTCGGCCACCGCCGCCGAACGAGCAGTCACCGAGTCGATCAACGATGCAACGCATCAAGACTTGATCGAAGCATTCATCCAGAAAGTGGGTGCCTCCGCATGAGCGACGCACGTATTGAGGGCTACGCCCGGGCGCTGTTCGAAATCGCACGCGCCGAGGGCTCGCTCGACGAGGTCGAAGACGAGTTGTTCCGTTTTGCCCGTAGCTACGAAAGTAGCGAGGCATTGCGCAGCGCTCTCACCGACGAGATGATTCCTGCCGCCAAGCGTCAGGCCATCATCGAAGATCTCATCGGCGGCAAGGCCACCGCAACGACCACTCAGTTGGTCAGCATGGTGGTGGGTTCCGGCCGCGGTCGTGACCTTCCTGCAATCATCGATCAGCTCGTCCTTCGCGCCAGCAGCGCCAAGAACCTCGAGGTGGCCGAAGTGCGCAGCGCCGTGGCGCTCAGCGCCGATCAGCAGACCCGACTCGCAGCCGCGTTGGCCAACGCCACCGGCAAGCAAGTGAACCTAAAAGTAGTCGTCGATCCTTCCGTACTCGGAGGAATCGTCGCCACTGTGGGCGACACCGTCATTGACGGCAGCGTCCGTACCCGCCTCGACCAGTTGAAGGCCCGGCTCTAAGAGCCGGACACCATAGGAAACGGAAACGACATGGCAGAGCTCACCCTGAGCGCCGGCGACATCGCCGCAGCACTGAAGAAGAACCTCGAGGGCTTTGAGCCTTCACTTGAGGCCCGCACCGTTGGTCGCGTTGCCGAAGTTGGCGACGGTATTGCCCGCGTCACCGGCTTGCCCGACTGCGGCGTGAACGAACTCCTCGAGTTCGCCGATGGTTCGGTGGGCTTGGCCCTCAACCTCGACGAGCACTCGATCGGTGCCGTTGTTCTCGGCAACGCCGACGCAATCGAAGAGGGTCAGCCTGTGAAGGCAACCGGCCGCATCTTGTCGGTGCCGGTAGGCGACGCAATGCTTGGCCGCGTGGTCAACGCATTGGGTGTGCCCATCGACGGCAAGGGCGACATCGTCGGCAGCATCCAGCGCCGAGTCGAGATTCAGGCGCCTGGCATCATGGGTCGCAAGCCCGTGCACGAGCCACTGCAGACCGGTATCAAGTCGATCGACGCAATGACCCCAATCGGCCGTGGCCAGCGTCAGCTCATCATTGGTGACCGCAAGACCGGCAAGACCACTGTTGCCATCGACGCCATCATCAACCAGCGTGGCCTTGGCGTGAAGTGCATCTACGTCGCCATCGGCCAGAAGGGCTCCACCATTGCCCAGACCGTCGAGACGCTTCGTCAGTACGGCGCCATGGAATACACCGTTGTTGTGGCAGCACCTGCCAGCGAGCCAGCCCCCTTCAAGTACCTCGCCCCCTACGGCGGTTGCGCGATGGGTCAGCACTGGATGGAAAACGGTGAGCACGCGCTCATCGTGTACGACGACCTCTCCAAGCAGGCCGAGGCATACCGCCAAGTGTCGCTCTTGCTGCGCCGCCCACCGGGCCGCGAGGCCTACCCCGGCGACGTGTTCTACCTCCACAGCCGTTTGCTCGAGCGTGCCGCCAAGTTGAGCGACGAGCGCGGCGCAGGCTCGCTCACCGCCTTGCCGGTCATCGAGACCAAAGCAGGCGACGTGTCGGCCTACATTCCAACCAACGTGATTTCGATCACCGATGGTCAGGTCTACTTGCAGGACAACCTGTTCAAGTCGGGTGTGCGTCCAGCCGTCGACGTGGGTATCTCGGTGAGCCGAGTGGGTGGCGCTGCGCAGATCAAGTCGATGAAGACCGTCAGCGGCACGCTCAAGCTCGACCTTGCTCAGTTCCGTGAGCTCGAAGCCTTCGCAACGTTTGGTTCAGAGCTCGACGCAATCTCCAAGGCCCAGCTCGAGCGCGGCTACCGCCTCGTTGAGTTGCTCAAGCAGCCGCTCAACAGCCCAATGCCTGTGGAAGAGCAAGTGGTCGTGGTGTTCGCCGGTACCAAGGGTTACCTCGACAACCTGCCAGTCTCCGACGTGCGTCGCTTTGAGGCGGGCTTGCTCGACTTCATGCGTACCCGCAACGCCGGTGTGCTCGCCGGAATGCGCGCCAACCCCAAGGCCGATGTTCCAGCCGAACTTGGCGATCTGGTTGCTGCCTTCAAGGCCCAGTTCCTCGCCGCCGATGCCGACGCCGCCGCTGCTCGCGCAGCCGATCCCACAGCCACCGATGCCGGTGAAGTGGGCGACGCGCACAGCGACAAGACCCTGGCAACGGAGTGATCTAGATGGCCGGCGGTCAGGAGCGCATTCTTCGCGGACGCATTCGTAGCGTCCAGGCAACGAAGAAAATTACGCGCGCCATGGAACTCATCGCAGCATCGCGCATTGTGAAAGCACAATCGCGCGTGCAGGCAGCGGTTCCATATAGCGATCAGATCACCGAGGTTGTCAAAGACCTCGCTGCAGCAGGTGCTGGCCGTGGTGCTCCGTTGCTCGTTGGCCGTGGCGAGGTCAAGAAGACCTGTTACGTGATCATCAGCGCCGATCGCGGGTTGTGCGGCGGTTACAACACCGGTGTGCAGCGTGCGGCCGAAGGCGAAATCAAAGTCGATGTACTCGGTGGTCTTGGTTACGAGATCGTCACTGTGGGTCGTAAGGCCGACAACTACTTCCGCTTCCGTGGCTACAACCGCAACGCCAACTTCGGTGGCTTCAGCGAGAACCCCACCTACGACCATGCCCGCGAGATTGGCAAGCATGTTGTCGGTTTGTTCGAGAGCGGCGAAGTCGACAAGGTGCTGCTGGTGTATACCCGCTTCATCTCGGCGGGTAGCCAAGAGGTCGTGTTGCGACCATTGGTGCCACTCGAAACCCAAACAGTCGAAGGTGGCGACGCAAAGCCTGCAGGCGGCGGCGGCGACTACGAGTTCGAGCCAGATCCCGAGACCATTCTCGAGACCCTGCTTCCTCGCTACGTCGAAGCCCGCATCTACGCAGCGTTGCTCAACGCAGCAGCCAGCGAGCATGCGTTCCGTCAGCGGGCAATGAAGAGCGCCACCGACAACGCCGAGGAACTCATCAAGAGCCTCGCTCGAATCATGAACCGTGCCCGCCAGGACTCGATCACCACCGAGATCATGGAAATTGTCAGCGGCGCCGAGGCACTCGGCACTGGCAAGGCCACCAATGTCCGCTACGTCGATCTCGACGACAGCGAAGTTACCCAATCAGCGAACGCACTTGTGTCCTCCGCAGGCACAAACAACGCGAACGACCTCTGAGCAGACGAGCCAAGAAAGCACAAGGAACCAACAGCCATGACCATGACTGAAACAGATCGCAAAGACGGTCGCGTTGTCGGCATTGCCGGCCCGGTGATCGACGTTGAGTTCCCTCGAGGCTCGCTGCCCGAGTTGAACCATGCCGTCGAGTTCACCGTCAACGTCGACGGCAAGCCCGTGACCGTGCTCGCCGAAGTTGCTCAGCAACTCGGCAACGGTCGCGTTCGCGCCGTTTGCCTCAAGCCAACCGACGGTCTTACCCGTGGCACACCAGTGCGCAACACCGGCCGTGGCATCAACGTGCCCGTCGGTAACCGCACCTTGGGCCACGTCTGGAACGTGTGGGGCGAGGTGCTCGACGGCGACAATGCAGATTTCGCCGATGTCGAGCGCTGGGACATCCACCGTCCAGCCCCAGACTTCGATGCACTCGAGCCATCGAAGCGCTTGTTCGAAACAGGCATCAAGGTCATCGACCTGCTCACCCCATACGTGGCCGGTGGAAAGATCGGTCTGTTCGGTGGTGCCGGCGTCGGCAAAACCGTTCTCATTACCGAGATGATCCGTCGCGTGGCGCAAAACCACGGTGGTGTGTCGGTGTTCGCCGGTGTCGGCGAGCGCACCCGTGAGGGCACCGACTTGATGCTCGAAATGGAAGAGTCGGGCGTGTTCGAAAAGGCCGCTCTCGTATTCGGCCAGATGGACGAGCCACCTGGAGTCCGGCTTCGCGTCGCGCTCTCAGCCCTCACTATGGCCGAGTACTTCCGCGACGTTCAGAACCAAGACGTGTTGTTGTTCGTCGACAACATCTTCCGCTTCGTGCAGGCCGGATCCGAAGTGTCCACCTTGCTCGGCCGTATGCCATCGGCCGTGGGCTACCAGCCCACGCTCGCCGACGAAATGGGCCAGCTGCAGGAGCGCATCACCTCGACCCGTGGTCGTTCGATTACGTCGCTGCAGGCCGTGTACGTGCCCGCCGACGACTACACCGACCCGGCTCCGTTCACCACGTTCACCTTCCTCGATGCAACCACCGAGCTCAGCCGTCAGATCGCCTCGTTGGGTATTTACCCAGCCGTCGACCCGTTGGCATCGACCTCGACCATCTTGTCTCCCGAGGTCGTGGGCGAGCGTCACTACCGTGTTGCTCGTCGCGTGCAGGAAATCCTGCAGCGCTACAAGGAGCTCCAGGACATCATCGCCATTCTTGGTCTCGACGAACTGTCCGAAGAGGACCGCCTCACCGTGTCACGTGCACGTAAGGTGCAGCGCTTCTTGAGCCAGCCGTTCTATGTGGCCGAGGTCTTCACGGGCGTCAGCGGCGAGACCGTGCCAGTCAACGAAACCGTCGAGAGCTTCGAAGCAATCGTCAACGGCGAACTCGACTCGGTTCCTGAGCAGGCGTTCTTGAACGTCGGCGGCGTTGAGCAAGTGCTTGCTAAGGCCAAGGCCTTGCAGGAAGGCGCAGCCTGATCATGAGTACCGCATCGATGACCGTCAGCGTGGTCTCGCCCGAGAAGATCCTCTTCACGGGTGAGTCAACGCAGGTCATCACGCGCACGCTCGCAAGTGGCGAGATCGCCTTCTTGCCGGGTCATGCCCCGTTCCTTGGTGCGCTCACCGAGTGCCACACGCGCATCTACATGGCCGATGGAAGCATCGTCGATGTTGCTGTGCACGGTGGCTTCGTCGAGGTCAGCAACAACAAGGTCAACATCTTGTCCGACGTTGCCGAGCTCGCCGAGCAGATCGATCGGCCACGCGCCGCTCGCGCCAAAGAGGCAGCCGAAGAGCATCTCAAGCGAGAGCACGACGCCGAAGTTGCGGCATCGTTGTCACGTGCACATGCACGCCTCAACGCTACGGGCGGCGTCACCGGCACTTCTGCCGGAGCCCACTAGCCCACTCCCGTTTCGAACCCTCTAGGGTTACGCAATGGAGACATACCCGTTTACATCAGCATTGGTCACTGGCGCGTCGAGCGGCATTGGCGAGGCAATGGCACATCTGCTCGGGCAGGCCGGCATCCCTACGGTGGTCGTCGCGCGACGCACCGACCGCTTGGAAGAACTCGCCAAGCGGTACCCATCGTTCGAGGTGCTCAGCGCCGACCTCAACACTGCCGAAGGGTTGGCAGCCGTTGAACAGCGCATCCTCAGCGTGACATCGCCCATTGATCTCGTGGTCAACAACGCGGGCTTTGGCACCTCGGGTCTCTTCCACGAGATCGAGCCCGATCGCTTGCACGACGAGATCGGTCTGAACGTGCAGGCGTTGACCCGGCTCTCGAACGCAGCGTTGCGGGCCATGCTGCCGCGTGGGCGAGGCTTCTTGCTCAACGTCAGTAGCGTCGCCAGCTTTCAGTCGGCGCCGCGCTTGGCTGTGTATGCCGCCACCAAGGCCTACGTGACCAGCCTCACCGAGAGCCTGCACGAAGAGGTTCGCGGCACCGGAGTGCACGTGACTGCGTTGTGTCCTGGCCTCACCAAGACCGAGTTCCAGAGTGTGAGCAGCACCGATGCGTATGCCACAAGCTTTCCCGGTTTCGTGTGGCTCAAGGTCGACGAGGTCGCAGCCGCAGGGCTCGCCGATGTTGCCAAGGGCAAAGCGTTGTCGGTACCCGGCGCGATCTACAAGGGACTCGCATCTATCGCTGGGGTCACGCCTCGCGGCCTGACCCGCCGCCTCAGCAGCATGGTGCAACGCAACCCGAAGTGACGGGCTAGGTGCGACTCACTCGTAGTCGATAGAAGCAAACGTCTTGAGCTTGTCGATGCGGTGACGGGCATCGATCAAACGCGTGGTGCCCGAGCGCGAGCGCATCACCAACGACTGAGTGCGTGCCCCGCCGCGGTCGTAGCGAACGCCGCGAAGTAGCTCGCCGTCGGTGATGCCGGTAGCGGCGAAGAAGCAGTTGTCGCCCTGCACCAAGTCGTGCGTGGTGAGCACTCGGTCAAGGTCGTAGCCGGCAGCAATCGCTGCGGCTCGCTCTTCTGGGTTACGCGGCCACAGGCGTCCCTGAATTTCGCCGCCCATGCACTTGAGGGCCGCGGCAGCCGTGACGCCTTCGGGTGTGCCGCCGATGCCGATGAGCACGTCGACGCCTGCCTCGGGCCATGAGGTGGCGATTGCGCCAAAGATGTCGCCGTCGCTGATGAGTCGGATGCGTGCACCGGTTGCGCGAACTTCGTCGATGAGTTCAGCGTGGCGAGGGCGATCGAGAATCATCACAGTGAGGTCACGCACAGATTCGCCTTTTGCCTTCGCGATCCAGCGCAGGTTTTGTGTGGCCGAAGCGGTGATGTCGATAGCGCCAACAGCGGCCGGACCAACTGCAATCTTTTCCATGTAGACGCACGGGCCGGGGTTAAACATCGTGCCGCGTTCGCTCACTGCAATCACCGAGATCGCGTTGTCGCGGCCCAGCGCCGTAAGGGTGGTGCCGTCGATGGGATCGACCGCGATGTCGGTAAGCGGTGGTTTGCCGTCGCCGATTCGCTCGCCGTTGAACAACATGGGGGCTTCGTCTTTCTCGCCCTCGCCGATGACGACGATGCCGTCCATCGACACGGTGGCGAGCACGGTGCGCATGGCTTCTACTGCTGCACCGTCGGCACCGTTCTTGTCGCCACGGCCAACCCAACGAGAAGCCGCCAGTGCTGCGGATTCAGTGACTCGAACAAGCTCGAGGGCGAGGTTACGGTCTGGCTGCTGGGAGGTACTCATGGCGGAGATCCTAGCCGTCGAGCGCGCGTGGCCTTGATGTGAGCACACTGAACGAATTGGCGCGGCCACTACATTCACACTCGTGACATCGATCTCGCCCGAATTGTGCATTGGTGGTCGTGATCTCACCGAGCCGCGCCTGTCGCCCGATGCAACGATGTTGGTCTACGTCGAGTCGGCCGGTGGCTCAAGCTCGTTGATGTTGTCGAATCTCGATGACGAACAACCGCAGGCGATTGCCACGACGGTGGCGCCACGATCTGGGCGCGGCCTCGGCGGTGGATGTTGGGCGTGGACCCCCGATTCGCAAGCGCTGATCTATTCGGGTGCCGATGGTGATCTGTGGTCGCAACCGATCAGCGGTGGCGCCGGGCGCAGGCTGACCACGCACGGCCCCGATCGAACCGCACAGGCCCCGATGGTGGCGGCTGATGGCAATGCAGTTGTGTACGTGGTCGATCAGGCGGAGGTCTGGATCACCAACCTCAGCGGTGGCGCACCGCGACGAATCGACCACGGGGCTCACGACTTCTGTTTCGACCCATCTATTTCACCCGATTCGGCGACGGTGTGTTGGCAGGCATGGAGCGCGCCACACATGCCGTGGCAGAACGCCGTATGCGTGGTTGCGACGCTCGCTGATGGGCGCATCGAAACGGTCAGCGCGCACGGTGCGCTGCAGCAGCCGCGTCACCTGCCCCACTCGCAACTGATCTGCGTTCGTGACGACACGGGATGGAACAACCTGTGGCTCGGTGACCGAGTGTTGGTCGACGAACCATTCGAGCATGCCGGCCCCACTTGGGGTCTTGGGCAACGGAGTTTTGCGGTGTCGCCCGATGCCACCGAGGTGGCGTTCACGCGTAACGAACACGGCTTTGGTCGACTCTGTGTGGTGCACAGAGAAACCGGTGTCGTGCGACAGGTGGCGCGAGCTGTGCACGGCCAACTGAGTTGGCAGGGCAACGTGTTGGCCGCCGTGCGCACCGGGGCGTGCACCCCAACCCAGATCGTTGTGTACAACACCGAAACGTGGACGCGTCGCACCATCGCTGTCGGACCCGCTGCCGATTGGCACAACGTGTCGTTGGTCGAGCCCGAGCTTCATCAAGTGGTAGCAAGCGATGGAGCAACGATCCATGCTCGGCTCTATCGCGCCGAAAAGCCCACCGATCGCTTGTTGTGCTGGCTGCATGGTGGCCCCACCGATCAGTGGCAGGTCACGTTTATGCCGCGCATCTCCTATTGGCGATCGCTCGGATGGAATGTGCTCGTGCCCGATCATCGGGGCTCCACGGGCCACGGCCGCGCGTATCAAGAGGCGATCAATGGCCGCTGGGGCGACATCGACGTGAGCGACATTCGCGACGTCATCACTTCGGCGCATCATCAGGGTTGGGGTGCGCCGCAACACACGGTGCTCCTTGGCGGGTCTGCAGGCGGGTTCACCGTGCTCGGTGTGCTCGCAGCCGAGCCGTCGTTGATGAAGGCTGCGGTCGTCTCGTATCCCGTAACCGACCTGTTCGATCTTGCCGAACGAAGCCATCGCTTTGAGTTGCACTACACACACTCGCTGGTTGGTCCAACACCAAGCGATCATCACGCGCCCGGACCGTTTCATGATCGCTCGCCGATCAACTTTGCCGAGCAGATTCACACGCCGCTGCTGATGTTCCACGGCGATGCCGACGCAGTGGTGCCGGTGCAGCAGAGCCTTGCGTTGGCCGAGCGCATCGTTCTTGCTGGTGGCACGGTGCAGCTGCAGATCTATGCCGGTGAGGGCCACGGCTTTCGCCAGCGCAGCAACCAGCTCGACGAATATGAACGTATGGGCGACTTCATCACCGAGTACGTCCGCTAGGGTCGCGCCGTGACCGACTGGAACTTGAACGACCCCGACGCAGTGCGAGTGTTGTACGACCTCAGCGCATGGAACTTCGAACAGCAAGCTGAGCTTTCTGCCGAGATGGCCGATGCCGAAATCCCACATGGATGGATCGATACCGAGCTTGCGGTGCCCGAAGAATTCGAGTCGATCACCGACGCGCTGCTGGCGCGCCTCGAGCTTCGCTTGGGTATCGCTGCTGGCGACTCCGATGGCTCTGCAGCCGCTTCGTACGAGCCCGCCGAACTCGCGGCCGATGCCAAGCTCACCGAGTTCGATCTCGGCGACTGGGAAGACTATGAGCGCTCATTGGTTTCAGATTCGCTCGTCGGCGCGAACATCGCATTTCGGTGGGAGGGCGATGTGTTGCTGGTGGCTACCAGCAACGAAGCCGACGTCGACGACATCCTCGACGAGGTCGAGAGCGGCGATCTCATTCCGATCAACGACGACGACGAGTACGGCGACGAACTTCCCTTCGACACACTCAACAGTTTCTTTCTCGCCGGCGAGCGTCTGCGTCGTGAGCCTCGCGACAAGCAGGGCCTCGAGCGACTTCTCGAGGCGCTCAAGGTTGCCAACGCCGGCAGGCCTCCACGCGGTGTAGAGCTTGGCGTGTGGCGGCGTAGCTGTCAGTTGGCCGAAGAGCTTGGCGACGCGTTGATCGACGGCGCCGGCGGCGATCTCGAAGACGCCACTCGAGTGGCGAACGACCTCCACGATTTGTTGCGCCCGCTCATCTAGCTTTCGGCGCTCACCACTAGCGTGACCGCCATGTTGCTCGCCGAGCTCGAAGTGTGGCACTCGCGCTCAGACACACCTACCCGCCGTATCGCTCTTGGCAATCTTGTGCTGCCCGTAGAGCCCGCGCCCGGGTTTGGTGGTCTGTTGCTTGGCGCTGTCGTCGCTCGTCATTTGGCCGCCGTCGATACCGATTTCGTCGCCGATCTGCATCGCTTGTTGAGTCAAGTGCAGAACGGCGATCGTGTGGTTCAGCCGCGCTTGCGTCACCGATTTCAGGTCGATCGCCATGGCCTGGCGAGAAGCACGCATCAGATGTTTGGCGATGGCGAGTCGGTGCATTTCAACTTCGACACCACCGGAAGTCCGCTCGCGCAGGTTCTCGGCGCGATGTATTCGATCGAACGCCTTGAGGCGTCAGCGCGTCTGGCGTTGGCACCCGTGATGCTGAAAGCAATGGCTTGGCGAGGGCCGCTGGGTGCGTCGTTCGTCACCTATCTTGCGGGCTCGAACTCGTCGTCGCTGGCGGCAATGGCCGACCCGCGCGCATGGGCGCTCGAGTTGTTCGGCTTCCCGCTGGGCACCGCGAAGGTGACCAAGAAAGAAGTCATGCTGCGCTACCGAGAGCAATTGCGCGTGGTGCATCCTGACCATGGTGGCAACGAAGCACACGCGGGTCAGGCCATCATCGATCTTGGCGAGGCCCGAAAGATCTTGCTCGCATGAAGTCATCTCGGTCGCTCAAAGGGCTCATGCTCTTTCCCGGCGCTGGTAGCGACAGCAACCACTCGTCGTTGGTTGCGATCGAAGAAGCCCTCGCCCCGCTGCCAGTGCGCCGAGCCGACTTCCCATATCGACTCGCTGGCGGCCGCCGCCCACCCGACCGTGCACCAGTGTTGCTCGATGCGGTGCGTCGCGAGGCCGCAGGGTTTGCCTCCGAGCGCCGATGCGCTACCCGACTCATCGCGATGGGCGGCCGTTCAATGGGTGGCCGCATGTGCTCGATGGCGGTGGCCGGAGGCGACGAGATCGGTGTCCCATTACCCGCTGCGGCATTGGTGCTGATCTCGTATCCGCTGCATCCGCCCGGCAAGCCTGACAAGTTGCGCGTTGAGCATCTGCCGCGACTCACGGTGCCATGTCTGTTCATTCATGGCACCAACGACACCTTTGGTAGTCCCGACGAACTGCAACGGTTCACTGCAACCATTCCGGGCGATGTCACCCATGTGTGGATGCAGCGCAAGGGTCACGATCTCAAGGGTTGCGATGCCGAGATTGCCGCAGCGGTCAGCGAATGGCTCACCAAACTTCGCTGATTGCACACGTGGGTCAGGCCGTGTCGGTCAGGCAGTCGCAGGTTCGGGATTGAGTTCGTCGAGATCGCGATGGGCAGTCTCGGGGTAGCGAACGATAATGATCACCACGGCAAGCAATTGGCCGATGGCCATCAGGCTGATGGTGGACCCATACGACCAACCGCGGTCGAGCAGTTGACCAGTGAGCAGAATGCCAAGAGAGCCGCCGAGCAACGCTGCGGCAGTGATGAGCCCGGCGGCGCGACCCCGGTTACCAGTTGGGAACAATTCGGTTCGGTACACCGAGAACGCCGGATACGCGATGCCGCCCAAGAGGCCAGCGCCGAACGCTCCGAGCCAGAGTCCGGCACCGGCCACGCTGAATGACCAGATCAGCATCGCGGTGCCGATTGGGGCGGCGATCACGAGCACGCGACGGCGTCCGCTGATGTCGGCGATGCGGCCACCAATGATGAAACCGATAGAGGCTGGCGTGGCAGTGGCCAACGTGAACAGGCTGATGGCTCCGCCCGAGAAGCCACGCACGTCGTCGAGGTAGCGGTTCTGAAAGAACGAGGCCGGGGCTACGAACATGTTGCCGCAGAACGAAACCATTGCGATCTGTGCGAACCGCACACGGTTGAGACGAGGCGCAATGACGTGTGGTCGCTCGAAGCGACGCGTCTCGGGAAGCCGTCGTCGGAGATCGAATGCGACGACGAGCCAGATCAGCGCGATGAGATAGATGAGCCTCCAACCGGCGTCACCAAGGTCGGCAAGCGGCAGACCCATCACTGCAATGCCGGCGCCGAGACCACTGGCCATAGCAAGCACGCTGATCGCGTATGCGCGGCTGTTGCGTGGCATCTCTTCGGCTGCGGCTACGGCGATCAGAAGGTCGAGCGCGAGACCCATTGGGCGGCCAATCGATTGCGTGGCCACCAGCACACCAAAGTTTGGCGCTAGAGCTCCAAGAGCCGAGAACAGCGGAGCCAACCAGGCTGCGAGCACGATCATCCGTCGTCGTCCGGCGCGATCGGCCATGAAGGCAATCGGCAGGGCAAACACGATGCCAACGCGAACGATTACACCGCCGACGCCCTGACCGAATTTGCCGATGCCGAAATCTTTGGCAGCAAAGTTGGCGGTCTGCGTGAACAGTGTGTTGGCAAACGCCGAGCTCATTGAGGCTGCGGCGAGAAGCCCGAGCAACAGCGCCTGTCGAGGATCGAGGCGGTCAGGCGGTGCCCACCAGGGCTGTGCGCCGTGGGTGCTGACTCGTCCGTGCCGACCGATCGTGCGCCGCACTGGGCGCCTGAACAACCATCCGAACCAAGGGATCGAGAGGCCATAACGCGTTGTTTCTCGAACCGTTGTTGCGTCGATTTCTACGGTGCGTTCGTAGTGCGTGAACGGTCCCTCGGCCTGGGTAAATGTGTGCACGTCAGCATCGCTCGTGGCGACAGCTTCTTTGACGAAGTCGTTGCGCGGGGCAAGCACGTGGGCTGCGTTGGCCTCGGTAGCGGGCAGTTCTCGGACAATGCGCTGACTCCCCACCACATCGGGAGCATACTGGTGCGATGAATTCGGGCGCGGAACAGATTGTGGTTCGTCGCAGTGGTCCGCTCGAGGGCGAGATCACTGTGCCGGGCGCGAAGAACTCGGTGCTGAAACTCATGGCCGCTTCGCTGTTGGTCGACGGTGTCACCACGCTCACCAACGTTCCCGCAATTGCCGACGTCTCGATCATGGGCGATCTGCTCGACGCGATCGGCGTGTCGTCGGCTCGTCATCCCAACGATCCCACCACGTTGGTGCTCACCCATCACGGTGTGATCACTCCGGTGGCGCCGTACGAACTTGTCGAGCGAATCCGTGCCTCGATCAACGTGCTCGGCCCGCTGCTCACTCGCTACGGCGAGGTGCGGCTGTCGCTGCCCGGTGGCGACGACTTCGGTAGTCGGCCCATCGATATGCACCTGTCTGGCCTCGAGGCAATGGGTGCCACGTTCGAACTGCACCACGGCTACCTCGAGGCGCGTGCCGAGCGTCTGCATGGGGCCAAGATCACCTTCGAGTTCCCCAGCGTTGGGGCCACCGAAAACTTGCTCACTGCGGCCGTGTTTGCCAAGGGAACCACCGTCATCGATAACGCGGCTCGTGAGCCCGAGATTGGCGACCTGTGCGAGTTTCTTGTGGCGATGGGCGCCGACATCGAAGGCATTGGTTCGTCCACGTTGGTGATTCACGGCGTCGAGCGCGATTCGCTGCGGCCCGTTATTCACGAGATCGTGCCCGATCGAATTCAAGCGGCCACCTACATTGCTGCGGCTGCTGTTACTGGTGGCGAGATCACGTTGCGCAACGCTCGCGCCGAACATATGGAAATGTTGATTCGTCGCTTTGTCGACATGGGTCTGCAGATCACTCCGCAAACACAGGGCATTGCGGTGTTCGCTCCCAAGCGCTTGCGTTCAGTCGATGTGGCCACGCTGCCGTATCCGGGCATTGCTACCGACTACAAGCCGCTTATCGTGACCATGCTTGCCGTGGCCGATGGTGTGGGCATCGTCACCGAGAACCTCTATCCGGGTCGGTTCCGTTATGTCGAAGAGCTTCTGCGCCTTGGCGCCGACATCAGCACCGATGGCCACCACGCCGTGGTGCGTGGTGTCGCCCGATTGTCGGGTGCTCCAGTGAAGGCCCCCGACATTCGTGCGGGCGCAGCGTTGGTGGTGGCTGGTCTCGTTGCCGAAGGTGAAACCGTAATCACCGGCGTCGATCACATCGACCGTGGCTACGACGATCTCGTCGGTCGACTAGCGATCCTCGGCGCCGACATCACCCGCCGCTAATCCGCCGCGCCATCCGCGTCCGCTCAGCCCGCATCCGCCCAATTCCACGTCCGCTCAGCCCGCATGGGCGCGATTTGGGACAACTGCTGTCCCAAATCGCGCCCATGCAACGAGAAACCGGCGAGATCGGGGACGGGGCGAGGCGAGTTAGCTGTCGCTTGAGGGAGTGGCGGTGTCTGCAGGCGACTGCGGGTGCTCGAGCTTTGAGGCTCGGTAGCGAGCCAACCACAGCAAGCCAACAATGACCAACAACGGACCAGCAACAATCAGGCCTTCGTCCCAGCCGCCCTGATGAGCCACAACAGCGGCGAGGGTCTGGACTGCATGTGGAGCGTGCGCAATGGTGCGAATTGTTGTCACAAACGACAAATCTAGCAGTGGTCGTGCTTAGATAGATTCCGGTCAAGTCAGAGGTAACACCACATGCGCGCCCAAGTCGAAGAATGTATTGAGATCATCCGGCCTGCTCTTCAGGCCGATGGTGGCGATATCGAACTCAAAGATGTCGATGAGGCCACCGGAATTGTCTCCGTCACCCTCGTGGGTGCCTGTGGCACATGTCCAGCCAGCACGCAGACCCTCAAGGCCGGTATCGAGCGCATCATGCGTGACCGTGTCGACGGTGTGACCGAGGTTGTGGCGGTCTAATTTCGTGGCTCGACAGAATCGACCCGTTGAAGAATTGTTTAGCGCCGCTTGCACCGGCGACCGTGGCGCACTGGCCCGCTTGCTGTCGCTCATCGAGCGTGGCGAAGAAGAAGCCCGCACCATCGGACGCCTGTCGTATCCACGTGGCGGTCGCGCCTACACCGTGGGGCTCACCGGAGCGCCAGGTGCAGGCAAGAGCACGCTGACCTCTGCAACCATCGGACATCTGCGCTCGATGCAACTCGAGGTCGCAGTGCTGGCTATCGACCCGTCGTCACCGTTTACCGGCGGCGCGATCTTGGGCGATCGTGTGCGCATGCAAGATCACGCCACCGATGCCGGTGTGTTCATTCGCTCGATGGCCACGCGTGGTCATCTTGGCGGCCTGTCGCTGTCGACCCCCGAGGCCATTCGCTTGCTCGATGCCGTTGGCCGCGAATGGATCCTGGTCGAGACCGTTGGTGTTGGACAGGTCGAGGTCGAGATCGCAGGCAAAGCCGACACCACCGTTGTTGTGGTCAACCCGGGCTGGGGCGATTCGGTGCAGGCCAACAAAGCGGGCCTGATGGAGATCGCCGACATCTTCGTGATCAACAAGAGCGATCGCAAGGGCACCGCCGAGACCCGCCGAGATCTCGAGCAGATGCTCGAACTCTCCGATCTGTCGCACGACGCTTGGACTCCACCGATCCTTACCACGGTGGGCACCACCGCTCAGGGCGTGCCCGAACTGTGGAACACAGTGCTCGAACACCGCCAGTTCATTACCGATCATGGTGTGCTCGAACAGCGACGCGAGTTCCGTTTACGCGAAGAACTCCGCGACATCGTGGCTCGCCGTCTGCATCAACGCGCTCGTGAGATTTGTGGTGGCGATCGCTGGGAGTCGTTGCAGAGCGACGTGTTGCATCGCCAACTCGATCCCTGGGGCGCCGCCGATCAGATGCTTTCTGGGTTGGCCTGATCCCGTTCGCCGCTTCAATCGCGTGGCGCGCTGATTAGGTTTGACGAATGGAATCTTTGAGCATCGAGCACGCGCAGCTAGTTCACCTTGATCGTCGCGACGACGGCGTTGCGGTTGTCACCCTGAATAACCCCAAGGTGAATGCGTTGTCGCAAGAGTTGCTGGCGCGCTTGGCCGAGGTAGCCGACGAGCTCACCATCGATCCCGCTGGCGCTGTTGTGGTTACAGGCGGCGAGCGAATCTTTGCTGCGGGTGCCGACATCAGCCAGTTCGGTGGATCCGCCGAAGCTGTGGCCATCACGGCTGGCTTTCACCGGGCGCTCGACGCAATTGCGGCGATCCCTCGGTTCGTGATCGCAGCGGTCAGCGGCTACGCCCTTGGCGGCGGGTGCGAACTCGCGCTGGCGTGCGACTACCGCATCGCCGGCGAGCGCGCGGTGTTTGGGCAACCCGAGATTTTGCTCGGCATCATCCCCGGCGGCGGCGGTACGCAACGTCTGGCTCGTGCTGTTGGCGCCAGTCGCGCCAAGGAGCTGTGTATGACCGGGCGTCAGGTGAAGGCCGACGAAGCGTTGCGCATAGGTCTCGTCGACGAAGTGGTTCCGGGCGACCAGTTGCACGAACGTGCGATCGCGTTGGCCGCCGAGCTCGCCAAAGGAGCAACGGTGGCGCAGGCCATCACCAAGCACACGATCGATGCCGGATTGTCGATGTCGTTGGCCGATGGGCTCGCGCTCGAACAGCGTGCGTTTGCTGCGGTCTTCGAATCTGATGACAGCCGCATCGGCGTGCAGAGCTTCTTAGAGCACGGACCAGGCAAGGCCAGTTTCATCGGTCGATAGTCGATAGTCGATAGTCGTCGATGCGCGGGCAACACCGACGCTGCTGCCAGACTGCGTGCCGTGCCACGTTCCGAAGATCACATCGCGCAGAGCGTTACCGCTGTTGCGGGTGAAGGTGGCGTTGCCGTCTCGTATGTCTCTGGCACCGATCGATCATCAGCGTGGTCGATCTTCTTGGTGGTCGTCTCAGCGCTGATCTTTAGTACCGGCGCCTTGTTCGTGCGCGGTCTCGACCATCCACATGCGTGGACAACGGTGTTCTGGCGATCGGTCTCGGCATCTGTCAGCTTGCTGATCCTCATCGTGTGGCGCGAGCGCAAGAATTCGCTGCAGGTCATCCTCAACATGGGCAAGCCGGGGTGGGCGGTGGCTGCAGCGTTCTCGGGCGCATCGGTTGGCATGGTGGTTGCGTTGTCGCGCACCAGTGTTGCGATTGTGCTCGTGATCTACGCGCTCGCTCCGCTCGCAGCCGCTGTGCTTGCATGGATCTTCATCGGCGAGCGAGTGCGTGGCTACACATGGCTGGCCATTGCGGTCACCGTGGCTGGCGTTGGCTACATGGTCTCGGGGTCGAGCGCCAGCGGTTCGGCCATTGGTGCGCTCATTGCGCTCATTGTTCCGGTGTCGTTCGGATTTGGCACCGTGATCATTCGCCGTCACTCGGCGATTGCGATGATTCCAGCAATGTTGCTCGCTGCGTTCATCAGCGCAGTGATTGCGCTGCCGTTTGCGCACCCGTCCGACGTGACCACGCACGACCTCGTGCTGATGTTGGCGTTCGGCTTTGCGCAGCTCGGCGTCGGACTTGCCATTTTTGCGGTGGGCGCAGCCGGAGCCCCAGCAACCAATGTGGCGTTGTTGTCGATGCTCGAGCCGATCATGGGGCCAATTTGGGTGTGGATCTTTATGAACGAATACCCAGGCGTTCCGGCATTGATTGGCGGGACCACTGTGTTTACGGCACTGGTCATCCACACCTTGTACGTGGCATGGCTCGCATGGTGACGTCGGAGCTGCGAGCTGGAGCTGCAGCGATCACGCAGCGATCAGTTGGCCCACGCAATGCATCCGAGTTCGAACGCGTTGGCGAGCAGGGGATGGCTGGGCAAGACCCGGGCGGTAAGTCCGTAAGCGCCAGATCGGCCCACCACGTAATCGCCCGACCACACGTGATCGGCACCGATAGCGAGGTCGCAGATCTGTGGCGACGGCAACAGTGAGCCTTCGCTGTCGATGGGCCCGTGCAACACCTGCACGCGCACATCGTTGGGTGAGAACTCGCCGAGATCGACGCTGACCCGCAAATAACGTCGCTCGCCTTCGTGGCCTTCGCCGGTGTTGGTCTCGATGTTCGAGACGCGCACGCTTGTCCAAGCTGCGCGCACGTGCGACTTCCAGGAGGCAAGGCTGCGGACTCCGGCCGAGTCGTCGTTGCTCAGCGCGGTGGCGCCAGCGGCGGCGGGCTCGTACAGATTGGTCACGTAGTCGCGAACCATTCGTGATGCCGTGACCTTGGGGCCCAGCGATGCCCAGTTGTGCAGCATGCGGTCGACCCAGCCCTTGGGTACGCCGCTTGGGCTGCCGCCGGTGTCGTAGAACAGCGGAACGATGTCTTGCTCAAGCAATCCGAACAAGCTCATCGCCTCGCGCTGGTCGCGGCGGATCGGATCTGGATCATCGTCGATTGAGGCGATGTCCCAACCGTTTTCGCCGTCGCTCCATTCGTCCCACCAGCCGTCGCGGATGCTGCAGTTGAGGGCTCCGTTGAGCGCGGCTTTCATGCCGCTGGTGCCGCACGCCTCGTGCGGCCGCAGTGGGTTGTTGAGCCACACATCGCAGCCGTGGTACATCGTGCGTGCCACAGCAATGTCGTAATCGGGCAGAAAGACGAAACGCGGATGGATATCGAACTCGCGAGAGAACAGTTCGATCGACTGAATCATTGCCTTGCCCGGGTGATCGGCCGGGTGCGACTTGCCAGCGAACACGAACTGAACGGGTCGATCTGGGTCAAGCAGCAGTCGGCGGAGGCGGTCGGGCTGTGACAGCAGCAAGGTAGCTCGCTTGTATGTAGCGAAGCGTCGGGCGAAGCCGATGGTGAGAATGTTTGGGTCGAGCACATCGGCGCCTCGACGAGCGCGCACATAGTTCACGAGACGTGATCGGCCCGCCGAACGCGCCGACCACACTCGCTCGTGCGACAAGTTGTAGGCGCGAGCCCACGTGGCGTCGTCGGCGCCGTCCCACACGCCATGCACGCCTTCGCGCAGCAACTCATCGACTTCGGGCGACACCCAGCTGTGTGCGTGTACGCCGTTGGTGATGTGGCCGATGGGTACTTCATCGGCAGGTACCTGAGGCCACACGCCGTTGAACATCTCGCGACTCACGGCGCCGTGTAAGGCGGCCACACCGTTGGCGCGGGCCGCCATCTTGAGACCCATGACTGCCATGTTGAATCGGGTGTCGTCGGGCTCGTCGGAGCGACTACCGATGCTCATCAGTTGTTCGAAGCTGATGCCAAGCTCGGGTGCCCACTGACCGAAATACTTCTGCATGAGTTCGACCGAGAATCGGTCGATGCCTGCTGGCACTGGAGTGTGCGTGGTGAAGACACCACCCGCGCGTGATGACTCAACGGCTTCGGCAAATGAGAGGCCGCTCGCAACCAGCTCGCGAATTCGTTCGAACGCCAAGAACCCGGCGTGTCCCTCGTTGGTGTGGAACACCTGCGGCGACAATCCGAGTGCGCGCAAGGCGCGCACACCGGCGATGCCAAGCACCATCTCTTGGCGCAGCCGGTGCTCAACGTCGCCTCCGTAGAGTCGGTCGGTGATACCGGGTGCGTCGAGCAGATACAGCGGAATGCGGCCAACATCGGCGCGCCAGATAGCAACGTTGATCGTCTCGCCAGCGAGGTCGAGGCTCACGTGCAGATCGGTGTGGGTCAGCGCCATGCCCGTGGGCTCGAGCCGCGGGAACCGCTCTTGTTGCCAACCGTCGGCGTCGAGGCTCTGGCGGAAATAGCCCTCGCCGTAGAGCAGACCAACAGCAACCAACGGCACGCCAAGATCGGACGATGCCTTGAGGTGATCGCCCGCCAGCACGCCGAGGCCACCGCTGTATTGAGGCACCGATTCGCTGATGCCGAACTCGGGCGAGAAATAGGCAACGAGGTCGAGTGGCGAATCGCCTTTGGTCTGAAACCAGCGGGGCGAGGTGAGCGCTGCGTCGAGACGCACCACGGCGTCGGCCACAGACTGCACGACTGCTGGATCGGTGGCGAGGTCGCTCCACGCTTCGGGTGTGATGCGGGCCAGCATCTCTAACGGCTGGTGGTTCGATTCTTCCCAAGCAACGGGATGCAGGCTCGCGAACAGTTGGCGAAGCTCGCGGTCCCAGCACCAGTGCAGGTTGTTGGCGAGTCGATGCAGGCCCGACAGCGCCTCGGGTACGGCTGGGTCGACCCTGAACTGACGAACGCTACGCATGACCTCCGACAGTAGTGGCCGGAGCGTGCGACGAAAACGCCGATGTGTAGACGGCGATCGTGCTGGCCGCGATTGCATCCCATGTGTAGTGATCGGCGAGCAGTTGTGCCGCCGTGGTCTGCAGCGTGTTTGCGAGTGTTGCCTGCTTCAGCACCTGTTCGATTCGGTCGGCGAGTTCGTGATGATTGCCCGGTTCGAACAACAGTCCGGCCCCCGTGCCGGCGACGATCTCGGCGAGTCCGCCGGTGCTGGCGACAACGGTTGGCGCGCCAGCGGCCATGGCCTCGAGGGCAACAATGCCAAACGGTTCGTACAGCGATGGGATGACGGCGCAACCTGCGCGATGCAAAATGTCGCGCAGGTCGTCGTCGGGGACGAAGCCGGCAAGCTGCACGATGTCGCTGAGACCCTCGATGTCGATCTGCGATTGCAACTCGGGTAGATACGAACCGCGTCCGGCGATGATGCACTGGATACCGGGCACGCGAGTGCGCAGCGAACCAACGGCTCGAGCCAGCACCTGAAAGCCCTTCTCGTATTGAACCCGGCCCCAACCGACCACCAGCAGTCCGCGTGACACGGGCGTAGCAGTAGGCGAGGGCTGCCATACGGCGAGGTCGACGCCGTTCGGAACGAGATGCACTTTGTCGGCGGGCAGCTCGAATCCGCTGACGACTTCGCGGATCATGAACTGCGAACAGCAGATCACTTCGGCCGCTTGATAGGTGAGCCACCACTCGATCGAGTTGATCGCGGCAGGCATTCCGGGAGGCACATGCCCGCCATGGCGGCCGCGCTCGGTGGCATGAATCGTGGCCACGAGTGGGGCGTTCCACAGCTTTGAGATCGTGTCTCCGGCCCACGCAACGAGCCAGTCGTGCGCGTGCACGATGTCGGGCTGCCAACGTCCGAGTTGAGCTGCAAGTTGGGTGATCTGATGGTTAGCCGAGGCCATCCGAGCGACGAGGTTGTCGTCGGGAATCCAAGGAAGGTCGATGCGCGCTCGCACGATGCGCACGCCGTCGACAACGGTGTCGTCGGGTGCGTCGGGGGTGTGCAAGCTGAGCACAACAACTTCGTGTCCGCTACGCACCATTGCCCGGGCGAGCCCGTCGACATGGGCGGCGATTCCGCCAACGACCAGTGGTGGGTATTCCCATGAGAGCATCAAGATCCGCACGAACAACGACCGTAGCTTGGCCACTGGCGTACGCTCGGTCTTCGTGACCTCTGTTGGTGATCTCGCTGCCGCCGATCAATGGCCCGGCAGCATCGACCTTCATTTGTTCAACGAAGGTCAGCATCGGCGACTGTGGGAACTGCTGGGCGCTCATGTGCTCGATGGCGCCGCAGGCGTGCGATTCAGCGTGTGGGCACCCAACGCCCGCGAGATCTATGTGTCGGGTGACTGGAACGGTTGGGGCGATGGCGTTGCAATGCGCTCAGTTGGCTCCAGCGGATTGTGGGTCGCAATCGTGCCAGGCGCCGCGGCCGGGCATCGCTACAAGTTCGCAGTGGTCAGCCAAGCCGGTACCACAATGCTGAAGGCCGATCCGATGGCTCGTCAGACCGAGTGTCCACCAGCGACGGCCAGCGTGGTTGCGGCGCCGAGCGCACATGTCTGGAACGACCACGAGTGGATGCAAGCGCGCAGCAATCATCCCGACACGGCCTTGCGTGTGTACGAAGTGCACCTTGCATCGTGGCGATCGGGCGTCACGTCGTACATCGATCTCGCGCATCAACTCGCCGAGCACGTGCACGCGCTTGGCTTCACGCACATCGAGTTGATGCCCGTCGCCGAGCACCCCTACGGCGGGTCATGGGGCTATCAGGTCAGCGGTTATTACGCGCCCACTGCTCGGTTCGGTACGCCCGACGAGTTCAGGCAGTTCATCGAGATCATGCATGCCCGTGGCATTGGCGTCATCGTCGATTGGGTGCCAGCGCACTTTCCGCGTGACGAGTGGAGCCTTGCCCAGTTCGACGGTTCGGCGCTGTACGAGCACGCCGATCCACGCCAAGGCGAGCACCCCGATTGGGGCACGTTGGTCTTCAACTTTGCGCGCAACGAAGTTCGCAATTTCCTCACGGCCAATGCGCTGTATTGGCTGAAGGAATTTCATGTCGACGGGCTGCGCGTCGATGCAGTTGCCTCGATGCTCTATCTCGATTACAGCCGCGAGCCTGGCCAATGGATCCCGAACGAACTCGGTGGCCGCGAGAACCTTGCCGCGGTGCGACTCCTTCAAGAAGTGAACACGGTGGTTGGCCACGAAGTGCCCGGGGCGCTGATGATCGCCGAAGAGTCAACCGCGTGGCCCAAGGTCACGCATCCGGTGCATCACGGTGGCCTTGGCTTCACCCACAAATGGAACATGGGTTGGATGCACGACACCCTCCAGTACTTCGAGCGTGAGCCGATTCATCGCCATTGGCATCACAGCGAGCTCACCTTCGGGCTGCTCTACACCTTCACCGAGCGCTACGTATTGCCGCTCAGCCACGACGAAGTGGTGCATGGCAAGGGCAGCTTGCTGGGCAAGATGACCGGCGACGATTGGCAACGCTTTGCCAACCTGCGTGCGCTGTACGCATGGATGTGGGCGCTACCTGGCGCACCGTTGTTGTTTATGGGCGGCGAGATCGCTCCGTGGACCGAATGGGACGAATCTGGTGGACTGCCGTGGCACCTCTACGACCATGCGCCGCATCGCGGTGTCAGCGAACTGGTCGCTGAGTTGAACGCAACGGCGCATGCATGGCCTGCGCTGTGGGCCAACGACAACAATCCGGCGAGCTTCCAGTGGCTCGACTCAAACGACGCTGAGCACTCGGTATACGCGTTCATCCGGCGTTCGGCCCAGACGCCCTCGTCATCAGCGTCGCCAACCACGCGCAACTCGTCGAGCGTTGTGTGCGTCGCCAACCTCACTCCCAATCCTCGTCCGGGGTACCGGGTGGGTGTTTCGGCCCCCGGCGAGTGGCAGGTGCTCATCGATACCGATCTGGGTCGCTTTGGTGGAAGTTCGTACCGTGGCGGCCACACGGTTTCTGCCACCTCCGAGGTTCCATGGCAGGGGCAGCCCGCTTCGGCGCTGATTGATCTTCCCGCGTTGTCGGTTCTGTGGCTTGGGGCTCCATCGAAATGATCGCAACACTTCGTGACCCTCGGCTCCGGCCGATGATCTCTGCATGCGTCACCTTGGGTCTCGCCGTCGGCGTGTACGCCATCTCGTTTGGCGTGGCCGCAGTTTCGGCCGGAGCATCCACCGCGCAGGCCTGCGTGATGTCGCTGCTCGTGTTTACCGGCGCATCGCAGTTCAGCGCCGTGTCGGTCATCGCTGGCGGCGGAACTGTTGGTTCGGCGCTCAGCGGCGCGCTCCTGCTCTCGGCGCGCAACGGAGTCTTTGGCTTGGCGAACTCGCGCCGTCTCACGGGTCGCCTGCCAACTCGGCTGATCGCTGCACAGCTCACCATCGACGAGTCGACAGCGATGTGCGCTGCCCAAGATGACCCCGTTGCACAACGTGCAGCGTTTTGGATTACCGGCGGATCGGTCTACGTGTTCTGGAACATTGGCACGCTCATCGGCGCACTCGCCGGTGGGGCCATCAACCCCAAAACATTTGGACTCGACGCAGCCATTCCGGCAGCGTTCGTCGCAATGATCTGGCCTCAGCTGCGCACGTCGCGCGGTCGCATGGCTGTGTTACTTGGTGGCGGCATCTGCTTGCTCAGCATTCCGGTCTTGCCAATTGGCCTTCCGATCTTGGCGGCATCGTTGGCGATCATGATTGGCATCCGTCGCGACGAGGTCACGTCATGACATGGACACTGGTGCTCGTGCTCGCGGCGGGCGCATATGCCTTCAAGTTCCTCGGGCTGGTCGTGGTCGGAGACCGTGTGTTACCTCCGGTGCTCGAGCGTTGCTTGGCACTCATCCCGGCCGCGCTCATCGCTGCACTCATCGTGAAAGACACGCTCTCAGTGGGTCATCACTTGGTTGTCGATGCGCGTGCAGCAGGCGTGGGCGCAGCGATTGTTGCAGCGTGGCGCAAGGCGCCGGTTCTAGCGGTCATCATCATCGGGGCTTCGGTGACGGCGCTCTTGCGAGCTCTGTCGTAGCGCCGAGGCGAACGCGCCGATCAGCCTTCGACGAGTTGCTTGAGGCCGCGCAGGTTGCGACGCCAGATGGGTTTCATCACGAGGCTGCCGCCGATGCTTGAGCCCAGCGAACCGCCGAGCCACCATGGAAACTTGAGCGTCTCAATCCACGCAAATCGTGTTCGAGTGCCGTTGTCGATGGCGGTGAGGGTGAAAACTCCGCTGCCCGTAACCATGCCGGTGTGGCGCACGCCCATGGTTGCACCGGGCTCCCACTCGGTGATTTCCATGCGGTCGACAAGCTTGATTGGCCCCACCTTGGTGTCGCACAAGAAGCTGGTGCCGACGCCTCGCGTTTGATCGGTCTCGAACCGGATGGCAACGGCGTCGTGCATCCAGTCGACATGGTTCTCGATCGGCTCGACAACCTGCCACACGCGTTCAGGACTTGCATCAATGTCGATGCTGACTGCAATACGGCTCATCAGATAATCAGAGTTTGATGGCAACGCGACGGAGTCGGTCGGCTGCGTTTTCGGGTGGGACGATGTTGATCAAAACGCCAGTACCGCGCTCGAAGCCGGCTGTGCTGACGAGCTTTGGCCAGAGGTGCACATGCCAGTGGTACTCGCCGGTGTGTTGATGCGGCGCGGTGTGGAACACAAGGTTGTAGGCAACATCGCCGAATGCATCGCGAAGGTTGATGAGTGCATCACGAATGGCTCGGCCAACTGCCGCCAGCGACGTGTCGTTGGCGTCTTGCAGATGCAGATCGTGCTGGCGTGGGATGATGAGCATCTCGTAGGGGCTGCCGCTCCAATAGGGGCACAGGCACACGACGTCGTCGTTGGCGAACACAACGCGCTTGCCATCGGTAAGTTCGGCCTCGATAGTTGCGCACAGAATGCAAGCGCTCTCGAATCGAGCAAAGGCACGCTCTTCTTCAAGGATCTCGCCCGGAACGAAAGGAAGCCCGAGCAATTGGCCGTGTGGGTGCGACAGCGAGGCGCCGGCCTCGCGGCCGTGGTTCACAATTGCTTGCGTGTAGCGAATGTTCGGCGTTGAGGCGTGATCGATGAGTCGACGCTTCAGGGCCTGCATGGTCTCGGCGGCCTTGAGGTCGTCGCCCATGTGGATGCCGCCGTTGTGGTCGGGCGTGTACACGAAGATCTCGTGGATGCCGCTTGCTTCGGCCATTACGTGCACAGGGCCGAGGTGATGAACCGCAAATGGCTCTTCGCCATCGAAGGCGGGGAACAGGTTGGGGATGACCCTGAGCTGCCAGGTGCCGCCCTGATCAACCTGCTCGAGCGCTGGCAAGGTGGCTTCCTCGTTGCCAGGGCAGAACGGGCACGGCCGACTTGGATCGGCTTCGACCTCGGTGCTGCGCGGCGCAAAGTCAGTAGGGCGCTCAGCTCGGTCGGCCACGATTGTGACCCAACGGCCGGTGAGAGGATTCAAACGCATCTGAGACATCTGTAATCAGAGGATACGACGATGCGCTGTGCAAGTGGCGTATTTACCCCACTTTGTGGCCAATGGGATGAAGGTCACACCGCGTCGAGTAGTCAGAGAGGTGCGTAGACGCTGACGTGTCGCGTGCAGTCGGGTGTGAATGGGTCTTTGGCAAAGGTCTGCCAACGATGGCGACAACTCAATCCGGCAGCAGCTGCCATGTCGTCGAGTTGCGAAGGCGATGTGTAGCGAATGCTCCATGGGCGCAGGCGCACACCGCCTGTCTCAGTGAACTCGACGAATTGTCCCTCGGCCGATTGTTCGTCGCCGTCGTAACGGGCAACGCTGAGTACCACGCGGTCTCGCGTGAGCGACTTGACGTCGACCGAACTGCCCGTGCGCGGCGGGTCGTCGGGAACAAGGGCTTCGATGACGAGGCAGCCGTTGGGGCTCAGCCGTTGGGCGACGGCATGCATGCACGAGCGCTGCAGTTGCTCGGAGCCAAGGTTGAAAAAGGTATTGAACGCGACGAAGACCACGCCAAGGGGGCCGTCGGGCAACGAGTCGATCATGTCGCCGAGCACGAGAACAGGGGCGTGTTCGCAGTCTTTGGCGGCGAGCTTGTCGAGCATCGCCGCGCTCGAATCGATCCCGATGACCTTGGTGGGGTGCACCCGCTGCGCAAGCGGAATCGCAATTCGGCCGGTGCCGACGCCGAGCTCAACAATGGGTAGTGCCCCAGCGTCTTGGGCAAGTTGCGCCAGTACCTCGACCGCGGCATCGACATCGCCGATGTCGCTATACCAATCGTCGTACACGTCGGCGAATGCCTCGCCATAGCTGGTGTTGTCGTAACCCTGCATCGTTCCTCAGACCCGCGATCAGACCCATTGCCGGCGTCCGTGCAAGCTACCCGTTGTCGACCACTGGCTGCGAACAGCCGTCCCGCCCCCAGCCGTCCCGCGCGGTCACTTCCCGGTTTGTTGAAGACAACAGGTCAAACCCCAACCAAAAGTCTTCAACAAACCCGGGAGTGGGGGCGAAGGTGGGGGACCACTCGTTGCGGGCGACCTGCACCTGTACCCTCATCACAGTGAACGACGCCGCCACGCTCACCTATCTCGATCATGCCGCCACCACGCCGATGCGTGCTGAGGCTGTCGAAGCGATGCTGCCGTTCCTCACCGAGCGGTTCGCAAACCCAAGTGGCGCGCATCGCTTCGCCCGCTCTGTGCGTCAGGCAGTCGATGAAGCCCGCGATGTGGTGGCCGATGTCATCGGTTGTCAGCCGGGTGAGGTTGTGTTTACGGGCTGCGGCACCGAGGCCGATAACGCTGCCATTGTCGGTGCGCAGGGCCGCCATGGTGGCCTCGGAGTGTGCGTCGCAACTGAGCACCACGCCGTGCTGCACGCCATCGAGCATGGTGGCGGTCGCGTGGTTGGCGCCGACTCATTGGGGCGGGTTGACCTCGATGCCCTCATTGCAGCGCTCGACGACCAGGTCTCGATCGTGTCGGTCATGACCGTGAACAACGAAGTGGGTTCGATCAACCCGATGGCCGCCGTTTCGGCCGCTGTGCGTCAGCATGCGCCGCGGGCGTTGCTGCACACCGATGCGGTGCAGGCGCCATCGTGGCTCGATCTCCGCGAGGTCTTCCCGCATGTAGATCTGCTGGCGCTGTCGGCGCACAAGTTCGGTGGGCCAAAGGGAGTGGGCGTGTTGGCGCTGCGCCAAGGCACCGTGCTTGCGCCGCTGTTGCAAGGTGGTGGCCAAGAGCGCGACCGTCGCAGCGGCACGCACAACGTGGCGGGCATCGTTGCGATGGCCGAAGCGTTGCGCCTCACCGACCTCGAGCGTTCAGCCGAGGTCGAGCGTCTGGGCGCGCTACGCGACCGACTCGTCGACACGTTGCTTGCCGAGTTGCCCGATGTGATTGAGACGGTGCCACGTGACGCGAAGGTGGCTGGCTCGGCGCACATTTGTATCGCCGGAATTGAGAGCGAAGCGCTGCTCTATCTGCTCGACGAAGAAAGCATCTGCGCGTCGGCAGCTTCGGCGTGCGCCAGTGGCGCGATGGAGCCATCGCATGTACTCGCGGCGATGGGCGTAGAGCGCCGCTACTCGTTGGGAGCGTTGCGACTGAGCCTTGGTCACACCACTACATCAGCCGACATCGATCGGGTCATCAGCGTGTTGGTGCCAGCAGTGCGTCGACTTCGGGGGGCAACGAAATGAAGGTCATGATCGCAATGAGTGGTGGCGTCGATTCGTCGGTTGCTGCTGCGCTGTTAGTTGAGCAAGGCCACGAGGTCGTTGGCGTCACGATGCGCCTATGGGGTGGCGAGAGCGACACCGGCTGTTGCAGTGTGTCCGATGTCGACGATGCGCGTCGCGTGGCGCAGCAACTCGGCATCGACCATCTCGTGTTCAACTTCACCGAAGACTTCAACGAGCATGTCGTTGCTCCGTATGTGCAGGCCCACACCGAGGGCATCACGCCGAACCCGTGCATCGAGTGCAACCGTCACGTGAAGTTTGCTCGGCTCAGCGAGCGCGCCACGTTGCTTGGTTTCGATGCGGTTGCCACGGGGCATCATGCGCGGGTCACTGAGTCCCCCGACTCAGCACTGGGCGAACTCGAACTCGAGCGTGGCGCCGATCGAGCCAAAGACCAGAGCTACGTAGTGCACATGATTGATCAGGCCGAACTGGCGCGCACGATGTTTCCTGTGGGCGGCATGACCAAGACCGAGGTGCGCGCTCACGCTGCGCGGCTCGGCCTGCGCACTGCTACGAAGCCCGATAGTCAAGACGTGTGTTTCATCACCAGCACTGGCGGCCGCACCACCTTTTTGGGTACTCGCATTCCATTTCGCTCGGCCACCGTGGTCGATACAGCGGGCGTCGTCGTTGGAGAGGTGCCAGCCGTTGAGATGGTCACGCTCGGACAACGCCGAGGCCTCGGTCTCGCCGGCGGGGGACCCAAGCGGTTTGTGGTCGACATCGACATCGAGAAGTCGGTGGTCACTATTGGCGACGAATCCGATCTGCTCACTGCGGGACACACCATTCGCAACATGACATGGGTTCGTTCACCCGAGTTTGTGGCTGGGTTCGACACCGTGCTGCTGCAGTGCAGCGCCCACGGCACCCCGCAGCCCGCCACTGTTTCGATCAGCAACGATGGCCTCACTGCCGAGGTGCGATGGACACAACCGCAGCGACGAATTTCGGCGGGTCAGAGCATGGTGCTCTACGACCCAACCGACCGATTCGTTCTCGGTGGCGGCATCTGCGCGTAGCAGTGGTTAGCCAACCGGTATGCGTCGCGCTGCGGCCGCCTGCAACGCTTTACCGGGTCGTGTAGGACTCACGAGAATGCTCAGTACATGCAAGGCGGTTCCGGTTGGGTTGTCGCGGGTGCCGGTCTTGACGATGGTATCCATCTGATGCAACACGATCTCGACCACGACACCCGCTGTGCCGCCGGTGAGATCGGCTGCTTCGGTGTCGGCGGGGGCAAGGTGCACTGCCGCGAGTTGGGCCGAGCGAAAGAGAGCGTTCTCGGTGAGCATCATTGGGTCGTGCACGACCAAGCCAACGGGAACGACAACGAGCCACCTGCGTGCCAACTGGTGAAATCGTGGAGCCACAAATCGTGATGCTGTTAATGCGATGCCGAGTAGCACGGCGCCAACGATCCAGATTCGGTTGGCAAGCAGCACGATGGCGCTCGATGCTGCCGCGGCGGTGACCAACCACGACACGAGCATTGGAATAAGCAACGGCACCGGCGGCTTGAGCGGGAATCGTTGTTCGGCTCCGTACGCGGATCCCTGCGCAAAGGCCACACCGGTTTCTCCGCTGAACCACACGAGGAGCGCAATGACCGACGCTCCGGCTGCGGTGGTGAGCCACACAGCGGTGACGCCAGCAGTGGCGCACACTGCGACGGTGATGAGCTGTAACGGCACCATCATTCGCGCGGCAGTGAGGCTGACGGTGCTGGGTACAAACGCAGCGAGCAACACGGCGGCCCAAATCGCCCATGCCGTGACGGCGACGAGCATGCGCCCGCTTGGCGCAAGGTGCTCAGTGGCGCGAGTGAGAAGCGGTACAAATGCGAGGGGTTGCAGCAACCAGAGCGCGCGAACCAACCACAAGACGGTGACGTTTCTACGCATCATGACGGGCTACCACAGCGAGAGGCGATTCGTCCATACAGCGGAGTTTGCATAGTGATGGTTCGACTCGTCATCGTTGAGGAACATTTTGGGCAGGAAGGGTTCGGCGTTACGCCGGGTTGCTGTGCCACGATAACGGCTACGTCCTGCCCCCACCTAGGACAAACACTTCCCACGGAAAGGAGAAGCGATGCCAACTGAAACTGATCGGCGTCATCTCTCTGCTCCGGGTCGTGAGTCGGGTCGGGTGCAAGGCGGCATGTCGATGGCTGTCGGCAGCTTGCCGCATCGGTCCGTGGCCGCCGCCGTGGCGCTCAGCATGTCGTCTACCGACATCGTCACCATCCCAAGTTTGCCGAAGCGTTCGCCGGCCGAGAGCATGATCGCTCAAGCATTGGTCGGGCTCGATGGCGTCACGGTTGGCCAATATGGTTCGCTTGCTATCGATCTCGCTCGCATCGATCCGCTCTCTGCGGTGCGCACCGATCTCGAACACGATGCCTTCGCCGGGTTCCGCGGCTTTCTTGCCGCCGCTGGCGATCTCGTGGGTCCGGTGAAATGGCAATTCGTTGGTCCTGTCACACTTGGGTTGGCACTGCAACGGGCCGGGGTTCCTGCGAGCACAGCGTTCGATGTCGCCGTGCGTGCTGTACGCGCTCACACGCAACATCTGCTCGATCTTGTTGCCGAGGCATTGCCAAATTGCGACCAGATTGTTGTGCTCGACGAACCCGAGTTCGGCGCCGTGATGGAGCCTGGCTTCGCGCTGGCACCCGACGTTGCTGTCGACCTGCTCTCGGGAGCGCTCGCAGTCATCGAATCGGTTGCTGTGGCCGGAGTGCATTGCTGTTCCGAAGCCGACCTGTCGTCGCTCATCGCCGCTGGCCCGCGGTTGTTGTCGTTGCCGGCGCATACGTCGATGGTCGAGAGTGCGGGCTATCTGCAGCGCTTCCTCGAAAGTGGCGGATGGATTGCCTGGGGCGCTGTTGCCACCAGCGGTCCGGTTCCGCACTCGGCCGAACGACCATGGAAGCAACTGTGTGCCTTGTGGTGCCAGCTTGTCGAGCGCGGTTGCGATCCGGCATTGCTGCGCCAGCAAAGCCTGATTACCCCCGAGTGCGGTCTCGGCACGCACAGCACCGATCTGGCCGAGCGGGTCTTGCTCATCAACGCCGAACTGTCGCGGCGAGTGCGTGACCAAGCATCGGCAACGCGTTTTGCGTTTGGCGCGTAACACCCTTTCTGTAGGGTTCAGCTGTGCCCATACCCGCTGAAATCGAAGCTCGTCTGAGCGACCTGCGCTCG
>SESD01000279.1_pt1 | contig 31788 bp, 33 predicted proteins | sample 3171411 | NCBI WGS metagenome assembly SESD01 (sample SAMN06051880, study PRJNA518727) | freshwater metagenome | biome: subpolar coniferous forest; feature: holomictic lake; material: water; isolation source: holomictic Lake 442, 16.5 m depth | place: Canada: near Kenora, Ontario | collected...
CCCACCCAGTCCCGACACCGGGCTGGCGAAATCAAGATAATCTATCGGCGTATTTTCCACGATCAATGTATCGCGCGCAGGATCAACACGTGTAGTAACCGCCCAGATGACCTCCTTCCAATCCCGTATATTTACATCGTCATCGGTGACGATGATAAATTTAGTGTACATAAACTGGCGCAGAAAACTCCATATACCAAACATCACTCGCTTAGCGTGGCCCGCATACTGTTTTTTCATGCTCACTACTGCCATCCGGTATGAACAACCTTCCGGCGGCAAATAAAAGTCAGTGATTTCAGGAAACTGCTTTCGTAGCAGCGGCACGAAGACTTCATTCAACGCCACGCCAAGTATGGCCGGCTCATCCGGAGGCTTGCCGGTATAAGTTGAATGAAAAATTGGATTGCGACGCATGGTGATGCGATCAATCGTAAATACCGGGAAAGTTTCTTGCTCATTATAGTAACCAGTGTGGTCACCGAACGGGCCCTCGAGTGCCGTCTCGCCGGCTTGGATAAATCCTTCCAGTACGATTTCTGCACTTGCCGGAACCTGCAGGTCATGGCTTAGGCAACTGATGATTTCGGTTTTTGCGCCACGCAACAGACCAGCAAACTGATACTCGCTGAGACTATCCGGCACCGGAGTGACCGCCCCGAGTATGGTCGCAGGGTCCGCTCCCAGCGCTACCGCTACCGGGTAAGGCTGCCCCGGGTGGGCAAGACAGAAATCACGAAAGTCTAATGCGCCCCCTCGATGTGCCAGCCAACGCATAATGATCTTATTAGGCGCAATCACCTGCTGACGGTATATACCCAGATTCTGTCGGACCTTGTGTGGTCCACGGGTCACGGTCAATCCCCAAGTGATCAGCGGGCCTGCATCACCCGGCCAGCAGGTCTGGATCGGCAGCCTACCGAGATCTACATCCTTGCCCTCCCACACGATCTCCTGACACGGCGCGCTCGAAACGACTTTTGGCGCCATGTTGAGCACCTGCTTCAACACTGGGAACTTATCCCACGCATCTTTCAATCCCTTAGGTGGTTCGGGCTCCTTCAAAGCTGCGAGCAGTTCACCCACTTCGCGCAATGCCGATACAGACTCCTGTCCCATCCCCATGGCCACGCGCCGTGGTGTACCGAATAGGTTTCCGAGAACAGGTATATTATGCCCCTTGGGATTCTCGAACAGAATGGCTGGGCCACCCGCCTTCAATACCCGATCGCAAATTTCGGTCATCTCGAGATGTGGGTCGATCTCTGTCGTGATGCGCTTTAACTCACCCTGGCTCTCCAGTTTTGCGAGGAAATCGCGCAGATCTTTATATTTCATCGTAGTGGGACACTTATTAAATTGCCTCTGTCAGGTAACTGAGCATAATGCCAGCAAACACCACCGCACCGACCCAGTTATTGTGTAAAAATGCTCTAAAACATAAGGCTGGATCACGCTCGCGAATCAAACAATACTGATAGATAATCAGACCCGACGCAGCGATCAGACCCACATAATATGCAAACCCCAGTTTCTGCATTAATCCTATTCCGATCATAATACTCAAAAACCCCGCATGACATAGCATGATTCCCATCACGTCAAAATGTCCAAAAGTGATCGCGGAAGTCTTGATCCCTATCTTGAGGTCATCGTCTCTATCGACCATTGCATACTCAGTATCATAAGCAATCACCCACAATAGATTTGCCGCCATCAGCAGCCAGACTATCAATGGTAACTCACCGGTCTGAGCAGCAAACGCCATCGGGATACCAAAACTAAAAGCAATCCCTAGATACGCTTGCGGCATCGCAAAGAAGCGCTTGGTAAACGGATAGCTCGCGGCAAGAAATAGTGCAAATACCGCCAACTGGAGCGTAAGCCGATTCAGTGGCTGTATCAGCAAGAACGCGCATAAACTTAAACCTGCTGACAGAAGTAACGCCTCTTTAGTGCTCACTGCTTTGGTTGCCAGTGGGCGGTTCTTAGTGCGCACAACATGCGGGTCAATATTTCGGTCAGCGTAATCATTAATCACGCAACCGGCGGATCTCATCAGCACTGTCCCCAATACAAATACCGTCAGAATAAACAGATCAGGAAAACCATCAGCAGCTATCCATAGACCCCATAGTGTGGGCCATAGTAACAACAAAATCCCGATCGGCTTATCCAGCCGCATCAGCTTCCCGTAATGACCTAACCGTTGCATGAATGTCACTACTTTAAATCCAAAATAGCAGGAAGGAACACCTCTGTCACCAATAAGGACTGCCCATCCAGAGTAAACAAGGAACGTCGCGCCCATAGACTAGCCGGCAGGCCCGCTGGCGTGGTCGGCAGCTCCCTGCATGCTCGATGAAAGAGTGGATGAGCTGAATTCAGTTTTTTGAATTGAAGAGGGGTCCGTCTGACCGCAGGATTAGTGAATAGAACCGTGCCCAATGACTTGCTCCCAAGGCCGTTCAGTCCTCGCCAAGCGCCACGCAAGTTCTCCCTTGCGACAACTGAATGTGCGAAAACTAAAGGCGTCTTGCCGGAGTATAGATACACCTCCCGTACCAACGCCATTTCATGGCGCCGCAGGTCCATTACAGCAAGCTCGTCCTCGCATACCCTTGCCAGCGACTGAAATATCGGCTTAACGCGGAAATTACTACAGTGCTGCTGGATCAGGCGTGTCAATGAGCCACGATTTTGCAGCCAGTAACGGCTACGCGGCGAGATGGAAGATGGTGCGGAATTCCAGGCTATCCGGGCAGCATTCATCACATCGAAATTAAAAAGAAAGAATTATGACGTATAACCTGATGCGGCTGAATCTCTTTTCAGAATGAGTCTTGCCTTCATCAGCGTTTTCTCGACAACAATAACAGTAACAATGGCACACCCAGTAGCGCAGTTAACACCCCGACCGGAAGTTGCTGTGGCGCCCATAAAGTTCGCGCAAGAGTATCTGCCAATGTGAGAAAGCTCCCCCCCAGTAACATGGCTAAAGGTAGCAACCAACGATAATCATTAATCCCTAGCAAACGGATGACATGGGGAATAATCAGACCAACAAAGCCAATGGCACCGGCCATCATCAATGAAGCCACAGTCGCCAAGGCCGCACTAAAGTAAATGCCCACTTGCAATGGAAGTACTGCCACACCAAGGGCCTTCGCCTTCATCTGACCCAGACTCAAGACGTTGAGACTGCCAGAAAAGAGCATGCTCGTGGCTGTCACGATGACCAGCGTCAGCCATGCAGATAACAGCCCCTCTGCTCCGACCGCACGCGATACATCGCCCATCATCCAAAACAACATACCCTTGACGTCACTAGCCGGTGCCAAGGTCAGGATCAAGGTCGTCAATGCCGCACAACCAGCCGATAGCACTACCCCAGTCAACAGGAGTCGGTATACATTCCAGTCCCCATTTCGAAAGCTTAAGCCAAACACGATCGCAATCGCAGCCAGTGCCCCAGCCATCGACGTCAGGTTAACTAGAGCCAGCCCCCACCCAAGCAGCATCGCGGTAAGCGCGCCGACCGCTGCACCCCCAGATACCCCGAGAATATAGGGGTCTGCCAACGGATTGCGCAATAACACCTGCAACAATGCGCCCGCTAGCGCGAGCAGACCCCCGCTCGCGAATGCGGCCAATACTCGAGGCAGTCTCAACTGCCAAACAATCTGACTGATGGCATCATCGCCCGGCGACAGTAGCGCCTCAGCAACTTGAGAGGGCGGAATGTTCACGCTACCGAACAGTAACCCTGCAAATAAGCTACTAACCGCGATCAGCAAAAAGAGAAAGAAACTTGGAAATAGGTGCTTAGAAGAGATCATGGCTATGCGTTGAAGTGAATGTATCCCGGTGATCGCTCATCCAGAATCTGCCAGCCTCGATAGTTTCAGGTGCCTTTATTTTTCTTCGGTACCGACACTAGCGCAGACTAATAATTGGCCAGTTGTTTTTCTCAGCATGGCTCTGTAGCGTCGAATCAGGGTCCACCGCTACCGGGTGAGTGACCTTAATGAGGAGCGGCAGGTCATTTAATGAGTCGCTGTAGAACCAACTCTCGAGGAACGATAACCAGGTCAGATTCCGGTCATCCAACCAGCTAGTCAGTCGCGCGACCTTTCCTTCTCTGAAACAGGGTATGCCTGAGACCTGGCCCGTGAATTCGCCATTTTTCTGCTCGGGATCGGTGGCAATCAAGTGACTCACGCCCAGCATCCGAGCGATTGGGGCAGTAACAAAACTATTGGTCGCTGTAATGATGACGCATAAATCTCCATTGAGCATATGCTGCTCAATCAATTTCCGTGCACCCGGCGCAACCAGCCGTTCGATCTTTTGCGTCATGAATTCGTTGTGCCAGGCATCGAGCTGACTGCGCGGATGGCGCGATAAAGGTTTCAACTGGAAATCTAGAAACTCGTGAATATCGAGGGTGCCGTCTTTATATTGCTCATAGAACTCTAGATTGCGAGCCTCATATACTTCGCGGTCGAGCACGCGCTTCTCGATTAAGAATTGAGCCCATTCAAAATCACTATCACCCGCCAAGAGCGTATTATCGAGATCAAACAATGCCAAGTTCATCGCCCCTCCAACAGTTCACGTAATAATGGCACGGTAATCTGACGCTGATCTACAAGTGAGCATTGGTCTAATGCATTGACAGTCTCGATCAATGACGGCATATCGCGCTGCCCATGCCGTAGCAGATAATCACTCACCTCCTGCGGCAGATCGAAGCCGAGACTGGCAGCATGTTTCTGCATGGCCCGTACCTTTTCATCGTCAGTTAATTCGTGCACCTGGTAAACCAGCCCCCACCCCAAACGAGTGACCAAGTCCTCACGTAGCCCCAGTTGTGCAGGTGCGACAGGACCACTCACCAACAGCCGCGCATGGCCCTCGTCCCGTATATGGTTATATAAATTGAACAGACTGATTTGCCCACCGGCATTGAGGAGTGCCACGTCATCAACCGCTACGCAGTCAGCGGCAACATGAGTGACGAATTCAGCACTCGTCTCATCGGTGTTGCTGCACTTTATATAGGCCGCGTTCAGTTTGTTGCTTGCGGCCGCCGCGGTCACTGCCTGTAACAGATGGCTTCTGCCGCAACCTGTTGCCCCCCAGAGATAAACAAACCTCTCTCTCCCCATTAGTATCTCGTCTAGGGTCTGCAGCAACTCACTGTTATGTCCCGGTACGAAGTTATCTAGAGTGGGTGATGACGGGGGGGTGATATCCAGCAGCAGTTGCTTCATTTGACTACTTGTAGAGGTTGCTTTGCATATACTGTGTCCGCGCATGGCGTAGCCATACCAGCAATGCAGCACTCACTGGCAGCGCCAGCAAGAGACCAAAGAATCCAAACAGTTGACCGAATGCGAGCAACGCGAAAATCACCAGCACCGGATGCAGCCCGATGCGATCTCCGACCAGCAAGGGTGTGACCACCGTTCCTTCCAGCAGCTGACCAACAGCAAATACGGCCCATACCGGGAGCAATCCGCCCCATCCCTGAAACTGCATCAAAGCCACCAGAGTCGCAAGGATGAGTCCAACCGCTGCTCCCAGATACGGTACAAATACCAGCATTCCAGCTAACAGTCCAATCGGCAGCGCGAATTCAAGATCTACCAGCCACAGCCCAGTCACGTAGCAGAGACTCATCAACAACATGACCGCCAACTGCCCACGCAAGAATTCCGCCAATACTCGATCAGTCTCAAGTGCGAGCGTATGAGCCTGCTCAAGCCAGCGGCGCGGGATCATTTCATCGACCCGCCTGATCAACCCGTCCCAATCCCGTAACAAATAGAACAGCACCACTGGCATCAGTAGCAGGTTCATGAAAAACTCTACCACTGCCATCCCACTGCTGGTGAGCGATGGCAGCATCTTCGCCGCCGCCCCACCCGCACTCTGCCAGTGCTGCACCAGTAATTGCTTGAGCGTGACAACATCTAGATCGAGGCTGATACCCAAGTACGCTTCCAGCCAGGGGATTAAGTTGGTCTTGATTGTTTCAAGGTAAGCCGGCGCCCGATCAATCAATCGTGAGACTTCTTTCTCAAACAGCGGCAACATGATCAGAAACAGTGCCAAAAAAATGCCTAGTAACAACAGAATCACCAGTACGGCACCAAGGGTGCGTGAAACTTTACCCGTCGCTACTCTCGCCATCAGCGGATTGCAAATATAGGCAATGATTCCGGCCAGCATGAATGGCGCGAGGATTGGGCTTAATAAATAAACCAATACTCCAGCGGCAGTGGCGAGCGCCAGCCACCATAGATAATGCAGATCGTCGGAGTGTTTAAGGCTCATTTACGGTAAAATCGTATTACTTAATCTTGCACTCTATCTGCAATGAAACGAGAACTCAACTTACGGGCACTCTGAAAGGTTTAAACCTCGTTCGATACTGATCCGCTTACAAGAAATCTACTATTTTTTATAAGCATGTGTGGCAGCGATACTTTTTATTCCTGATTTCAGTTAGTAACCGTAATTAGTTAACATCTTGAACCCTCAGAGGTAGCCTTGACTGTGTCCAATTCGGGAAACCCACTTCCAACCCATCTCTCCTATCGCGATGCTGGTGTCGATATCGATGCCGGTGATCGTCTTGTGGAAAATATCAAGCCCTACGCCAAGCGCACCATGCGCCCAGAAGTGCTTGCCGGGATAGGTGGTTTTGGAGCGCTATTTGAAATCTCTAAAAAATATCGCAACCCAGTGCTCGTGACAGGCACCGATGGTGTCGGCACTAAATTGAAGCTCGCATTCGAGCTCGGCAAGCATGATAGTGTGGGCATCGACTTGGTCGCAATGAGCGTCAACGATATCTTGGTGCAGGGAGCTGAGCCATTATTCTTTCTGGATTACTTCGCCTGTGGTCGTCTGGATGTCGACATCGCTACCCGGGTCGTCAAGGGTATCGCTGCAGGCTGTGAACAAGCGGGCTGCGCCCTGATCGGCGGCGAGACCGCAGAAATGCCTGGCATGTACCCAGAGGGTGAGTATGACCTTGCAGGCTTTGCCGTGGGGGTGGTTGAGAAGGACATGATCATCACCGGACTCACTATCCAGCCGGGTGATGCCCTGTTGGGCTTGGCTTCCAGCGGTGCACACTCTAACGGGTACTCGCTAATTCGTAAGATTCTTGAAAAGAACCACACAGACCTGTCTACTGATTTTAACGGTACGGCGTTAGGGGACATGATCATGACCCCAACCCGTATTTATGTGAAGTCCCTGCTAGAACTGATGCGGCATCTGCCGATCAAAGGTATGGCCCATATCACTGGCGGTGGGTTGGTAGAAAATATTCCTCGCGTATTACCTGAAAACGTCACCGCAGTGCTGCAGAAGTCTGCATGGGAGATGCCTCCCCTTTTCCACTGGCTTCAACAGGAAGGCAATGTAACTGATAGCGAGATGCACAGAGTATTCAACTGTGGCATCGGAATGGCGCTGATCATTGCCCCAGAAAACGTTGAGGAGGCAAAGCGAATACTGAATGCTGCAGGTGAAACTGTATGGCACATCGGCACCATCCGAGAGCGTGATGCCGGCGCAGCTCAAACCATAATCGAGTAAGCAACGAATCGGGTCTGCCCTACTGCTCCCATGAAGTCCCTTGTCATCTTGATCTCCGGTCGCGGCAGCAATATGCAGGCACTCATCGAGGCCCACCTGCCGGTTAGGATTGCTGCGGTCATCAGTAGCAATCCTGAGGCGGGGGGTCTTGAGATCGCAAGAATGCACTCAATCGAGACGAGGGTGGTGGATCAGTTGGCCCATCCAGATCGTGTGGCATTCGATACGGCGTTGGCAGAAGTAATCGACCCCTTTCAACCTGACTTGGTTGCACTTGCCGGCTTCATGCGCATTCTCGGTGACACGTTTGTTGAGCATTACCATGGAAGGCTGATGAATATTCACCCTTCGTTACTACCCTCCTTTCCCGGTCTCGACACCCACACTCGCGCTTTAAAGGCTGGTGTAAAAATCCATGGCTGCACCGTGCATTTCGTTACGCCGCAGGTTGATCATGGCCCCATCATTACTCAGGCAGCAGTCCCAGTACTGCCCGATGACACCTCGAAAACACTTTCTGCAAGAGTCCTTCAACAAGAACACCGAATCTACCCTGAGGCCATACGCTGGTTCTTAGAAGATCGATTGCAGCTCTCTCATAACCATGTCTCGGTGAGTGGCGCCGTTATGGATGACTCGGTCCTGAATTCACCAAAACTACTCGGATGAGAGCCCTAGCTTTTGCCTTGCTTTGTGGGCTGAGTCTCTCTGCCCTAGCGGATGGTCTACCCACCCGGATCGCTATCAGCTACTCAATCAAATCAGGCGCCTTGGAAGGGGAAGCAAATGACACTCTGGAAATAAAGCAGGAGGATGGCACCCGCAATTATGCAATCAGCAGCGCAACTCGGGCCATCGGTCTACTGGCTCTGGCACAGTCAGGTGATATTTTACGCGATAGCGTAGGCACCATCACCGAACAGGGACTACAGCCAAGTCGCTTCTTCGATCAACGCCCCAACCGGCTGCCAAGGGTATCCACTTTCGACTGGGAGAAGGGCTTACTGAACATCAATAATAGAGGGAGTGAGCAACAAAAACCTCTTCCAATCGGCACCCAAGACAGGCTAAGCTTTTTATATTGTTTTGCGTTCTCTCCCCCTCCGGATGATGGGCCTCTAGAGGTCTATGAGACAGATGGAAGGACCCTCAAGCTCGTACATTACTTGGTTGATAAGGAGACACTGAAAACGCCCCTAGGCGAACTTGAGACCATCGTCCTGACAAAGCAACTACAAGGAGATGACAAGCTCGTGCGCAAGATCTGGCTTGCCCCTGCTTATTACATGCTGCCGGTGCGTATCATGTCGACTGAAAGCGACCTCCTGTTAGATTATATGGTCACAAGAATAAGCTCTGGTGACGCAAGTGGGCTCCGTCTAGAGATTGAGCTTTTACCGTGACCCGGGTGTAGACCGATCATTGCCCTCACCCATACCCTATTTTGACATTTGCGACTTCGGTTCTGCTTATATGTGGGACCTTCACCCTCTTCACTTCTTTGTAGGATTTCTGATAGATGCGTCTCACCCCTGATCACCTCGATATGACTACCGCCGCGCTACGCGCCGTGCTCCCGCTTGAGCATCCAGCTGATGCTATTTTGAGGCACTTTTTCCGCGACAGTCCCGAGCTCGGCTTAAATGATCGCGCTTTCATTACTGGAATAGTGTTCGGTATTCTTCGTCACAGATTCTTCCTTGAGCACGCCGCCAAAACGACCTCACCTCGCCCGCTATTGCTTGCTTATCTGGTTAAGTTTCAAGGTATGAACATGCGCGAACTGATGCCGCTCGTCAGCGAATCAGAGGCTAAATGGCTTACAGGGATCAAGGCGGAAACACCCGACTCACAGCCACTTTCCATTCAGTCTGAATTTCCTGAATGGCTGTTGGACAAGCTGCGTGGAGGCATGACAGATCCTGACATTCTTAGCCTGGGACGATCGCTGCTGCAACCAGCATCACTGGATCTACGCGTCAATATTTTGCTCACTACCCGTGATGAAGTGCTCGCAACCTTAAAAAAAGATGGCATTGAATGTGAGGCCACTCCCTTCTCTCCGAGCGGCATCCGTCTTCCCGGCAAGCCCACCATCAACCGCCATGAACTCTTTCTAACCGGCAGGGTGGAAGTACAAGACGAAGGTAGCCAGCTACTGGGTTACTTACTTGCGCCAAAACGCAACGACATGATTGTGGATTTCTGCGCCGGCGCCGGCGGCAAGACACTGATGCTGGGTGCACTGATGCACTCACAAGGCCGTGTTTATGCCTTTGATATTTCCGAGAATCGTCTCAACAATTTAAAGCCACGTCTCAAACGCTCCGGCCTATCCAATCTACATCCACAACGGATCTCCAATGAGAACGACATCAAGGTCAAACGCCTGACCGGGAAAATCGATCGGGTTCTCGTGGATGCACCATGCAGCGGGCTCGGTACGTTGCGTAGAAATCCAGATTTAAAGTGGCGGCAATCTCCTCAGAGCATCGAGGATCTGAAGCGTAAACAATCGTCGATCCTTGCATCTGCATCTAACTTGCTCAAGCCTGGTGGAAGACTCGTCTATGCAACGTGCAGCTTTCTGCCCGAGGAAAATCAAGAAATCATTGAACGCTTTCTGATCGACCATCCTCGTTATTCTCTGCTGAATTGCGCCGACCTATTGTCTCAGCAAAAGATTCCATTAGACACTGGGAGATATCTCCAGCTATCGCCCGCTCTTCATGGTACCGATTGTTTTTTTGCTGCAGCACTCGAACTTGCGGTGAAGTAATCACTGCCCAAGAATATATCCTCAGACTCAAAGAACCTCTCACCGCACACTGAGGCTCGTAACCATAGCGCTGACCCCGCAGCATGTGTTTCTGTAACAGCTGTCCGCAATCCGCTTCCTAGCTCATGCTAAAATAAATCTTCGTTCTGACTCACTCCTATGCCGCCCAACAACGAAATCCACAGCCTACTACTCAGCCTGATCACTGATATCCAAGAGGTGACCATGCTGTGGCAGATTGGTGTCTTGCTCTTAAGTCTGGGACTTGCTTGGTTAGCACAGAGACTGCTCGCTGAGCGCATCAGCTCGCAAGTAAATGCGGACAATACACCCGTCATTAGCGCAAGGAACTTTAACCGGCTGATGACTCCTATCTCAGCCCTCGTCCTGGTAGCTCTCGGCCGATGGATGCTCAATCACTGGCACCCGACACATCTGCTCAATATTGTCATTCCATTACTCTTCGCACTGGCACTGGTTCGCGTCACCATCTTCATACTCCGCCGAGTTTTCCACGACCAGCAGTGGCTCCATCCGTGGGAGCGTACCCTCGGCTGGATCGCATGGACTATCGTAGCACTGCATATCATTGGCATACTGCCAGGGATACTGGACATGCTTGATGCTATGGCCTTTTACGTTGGTCAGCACCGACTCTCAGTAATGCTAATCCTTCAAGGGATACTGGCATTGACGGCCAGCTTGCTGCTGGCACTCTGGCTCTCGAATTCACTCGAGTCACGGGTTATGCGTATCGAAGCAATGGATATGAACCAGAGAGTGGTCGTGACAAAGGTTGCACGCACCCTGCTTATTCTGCTGAGCGTGCTGTTTACGCTACCAGTCGTTGGGGTGGATATTACTGTGCTGTCGGTGTTCAGTGGCGCCCTCGGAGTAGGTCTGGGGTTGGGCTTACAAAAAATTGCCAGCAACTACGTCAGTGGTTTCATTATCCTGCTGGACCACTCACTACGACTTGGCGATATAGTGACCGTTGATAATCATACCGGCCGCGTCGTTGACCTTACCAACCGCTATGTAGTGCTGCATGGCCTCGACGGGGTCGAGTCCATCGTTCCCAACGACACCTTCATCACTTCTACCTTTATCAAGCAGACACATACCGATAACCGGGTACGTCTGGCACTTGCCGTGCAGATCAGTTATGGAAGTCCGCTGGAAGTAGCTATGCGTGTCATGCGGGAGGCAGCGCTCAAGCAACCGCGTGTAATCTCCGAACCGGAGCCAATGGTATTTCTAAAGGAATTTGCCGACAACGGACTTAATCTCGAACTTCATTTCTGGATCAACGACCCGGAGGAGGGACAGATTGGATTACGTTCCGATATCAACATGGAGATCTGGCGAGAATTCCAAAATAACGGTATTGAGATTCCTTTCCCGCAGCAGGAGGTTCGTCTGATTGATAAGGCTTAGCAGGATGGTCTACTAACGGCGACCCCGTGCGAGTCTTGCTTCAATTAGTTTGTATTACTTTTTTCTGAATGAACTCGATCTTGTAGCCGTCTGGATCTTCTACAAAAGCGATCACCGTAACGCCGTGTTTCATCGGTCCCGCTTCTCGCGTGACTTTTCCACCACGTCTCTTTACTTCCTCGCATGAGCGATAGGCGTCATCCACTTCGATTGCGATATGGCCATAACCCCCACCCAGATCATACCTCTCCACTCCCCAGTTATGGGTCAGTTCCAATACTGAACCATCCTCCTCATCCTGATAGCCGACAAAGGCTAAAGTAAATTTCCCGTCCGGGTAATCCCTACGGCGCAACATTTTCATCCCCAGCACTTCAGTGTAAAACTCAATAGACCTTTCTAGGTTACCCACCCTCAGCATGGTGTGCAAAATACGCATTCAGATTTCAACCATTTCAAAATCATCTTTGCGCGCGGCGCATTCAGGGCAGGTCCAGTTCATCGGCACGTCTTCCCAACGTGTGCCGGGGAGAATTCCCTCTCCCGGTAACCCTTCAGCTTCATCGTAGATAAATCCACAGATAAGGCACATGTAGCAGCGGTATGGTGTTTCAGTAGTGGTCATGATTGGAATGATTTAGGTTAAAATAATATTTTACGATATTAGCCCATGTCTCAGCCACCCCCCATCGTACTTTCTTTTGCTGCAAGCGATCCTAGCGGGGGGGCCGGTATTCAGGCCGATATTCTGACTCTTGCAAGCATGGGCTGCCATCCCCTATCAGTCATCACGGCCATTACTGTGCAAGATACTGCCGGCGTAGATGAGATCATGCCCTTGGATCCAGAGTGGGTCTCAGATCAGGCCCGTGCGGTGCTGGAAGATATGCCAGTGAATGTTTTCAAGATTGGGATGCTGGGAAGTGCTGAGATCATTATGGCCATTGCGGAGGTAATCTCTGATTATCCCGACATCCCTCTGGTTCTTGATCCAATACTCGCCTCCGGACGTGGTGACGAACTTGCCAACGAAGATATGTTGGCAACAATGCGTGAGCTGCTGATTCCCCAAGCCACCATTATCACTCCCAATAGCATGGAAGCACGGCGACTGGCACAGCACGATGAAGATGATCACGATTCACCAGACCTGCACCAATGTGCCCAGAGGCTCCTCGGCATGGGCTGTGAATACGTGCTCATCACGGGTACTCATGAAAATACAACGCAGGTTATAAATACCTTATACCAATCGGATGTAGCGGTCCGATCAGATTCCTGGCCCCGGCTTGCTGGTTCCTACCACGGCTCTGGCTGCACGCTCGCCTCAGCCATTGCAGCGGCTATCGCTAATGGACTTCCCATCGCTGAGTGCGTGTATGAAGCACAAGAGTACACATGGCGAACCCTGAAGGCAGGCTTCCGACCTGGAATGGGGCAATATCTACCAGACCGGTTATTCTGGGCTTACGATACGACTGATGCTGAAAACGGTGACAAAACACATATTGCCGCAAAGAATTGAAGGTCTGTATGCTGTCACGCCAGACGTGGCTGATACTTCTGTCTTAGTTAAAATGACTCAGCAGGTGCTAGAAGGTGGGGCACGCCTGGTCCAGTATCGCAACAAGTCAGCCGGGGCTGGACTGCTCCTTGAACAAGCGCTGTCGTTGCTTAATCTTTGCCGAAGTTACAATGTCCCCCTCATCATTAATGACCATCTCGATCTTGCTGTTGCTGTCGGCGCAGACGGGATACATCTAGGTCAAGACGATATCCCCGTAGCGTCTGCGCGACACACGCTCGGACCTGAGAAAATTATTGGAGTCTCCTGTTACAATCAGATGGAGCTTGCCACTGAAGCCGAGAAGCAGGGCGTTGACTATGTTGCTTTCGGCGCGTTTTTTGTTTCATCCACCAAGTCTAATACAGTGACTGCATCCATGAGCCTGCTTCAACAGTCGCGACAGATGCTGCATGTTCCAGTGGTGGCTATTGGCGGGATTACACTGCCCCATGTCGCGGACTTGATCCGTCATGGTGCAGATGCAATAGCCGCGAGCGGCTCACTTTTTGCTGTTCTTGACACTCAGTCTGCAGCTGAAAATTTTTCTCGATTAATCACTCAAACTCGACACTCTATCCACCACCCTTATGAGCGATCCCATGACTTCACGTAACCAACAATTATTCGAACTCTCTCAGAAATACATTCCCGGCGGTGTCAATTCGCCGGTTCGTGCATTTAAGTCGGTAGGCGGAGTGCCAATATTCTTTCAGCGGGGACAGGGTGCCTACGTATGGGATGCAGACAACAAGCCCTACCTAGACTACGTAGGATCCTGGGGGCCACTCATCTTGGGTCATGCTCACCCTGATGTGATCAAGGCGGTGACGGAGACCGCTCAGAACGGATTGACTTTTGGTGCACCCACCGAAGCGGAGCTAGAAATAGCACAGATGCTATGTACGCTGGTCCCTTCGATAGAGCAGGTCCGGCTGGTAAGCTCTGGGACTGAAGCCACCATGAGCGCCATCCGCTTAGCGCGTGGCTATACCGGCAGAAGCCGCATCATTAAGTTTGAGGGCTGCTATCACGGCCATGATGATGCCCTTCTCGTGAAGGCGGGCTCTGGTGCGCTCACCTTCGGCCATCCCAGCTCTGCTGGAGTCCCTGCAGAGACCGCAGCCCATACAATGGTACTGGATTACAACGACCTGACCGCACTGGAACAGGCATTCTCTGAGTCTGGTAAAGAAATTGCCGCAGTCATCGTTGAGCCGGTTGCAGGCAACATGAACTTAGTATCACCGAAACCCGGTTTCCTAGCTGCTTTGCGCTCTCTGTGCACGCAGCACGGCAGTGTACTGATTTTTGATGAGGTGATGACGGGCTTTCGGGTCGGCGCAACCTGCGCTCAAGGCCTCTATGGCATCAGGCCTGACCTTACTACGCTCGGCAAGGTGATTGGGGGTGGGATGCCGATGGCAGCCTTTGGCGGCAAACGTGAAATCATGCAATGCCTGGCTCCACTGGGGCCTGTGTATCAAGCCGGCACTCTTTCTGGCAATCCGGTTGCAGTTGCCGCAGGGCTGGCTACCTTACGGCTTGTCCAGGAAGCCGGGTTCTATGAAAAGCTTTCTGCCAGCACCCGACAACTTACAGAGGGCCTAACTGCAGCCGCAAAGAAGCATGGTATTGTCTTTTGTGCACAATCAGTGGGGGGGATGTTTGGTCTCTACTTCAGGGCAAGCCCACCGACCAGTTATGCAGAAGTGATGGAATGTAATAAGGAATCCTTCAACCACTTCTTCCATGCCATGCTGAGCAAGGGCATCTATTTCGCCCCCTCCGCATTCGAGGCTGGGTTTGTTTCTGCTGCGCATAGCTCGGAGGATATCAATAAAACGTTGGCCGCGGCCGATCAGATATTCGACGACTGGAAATAACAAAGGCGGCCTAGGCCGCCTTTGAAGAAACCTTATCCTTTTCAGGTCTAGCGTAGGCCGGAAATAAACTCCGATACCGCCTGCATTTCCTTCTCAGTCATATGATTGGCGATCATATGCATCACCTGGTTAGCATCATTAGCCCGACTCTCTGTCCGGAAAGCCCTTAACTGTGCCAGCGTATATTCCGCGTGCTGACCTGCAATTCGTGGATAGACGGGAGGAATACCAGCACCATTGGGGGAGTGGCAACTAGCACAGGCCGGTACGTTGCTCTCAATATTGCCGCCGCGATAGACCTTCTCACCCAGCTTCGCCACCGCTTTATCCTTGGCCCCTGTAGTCCTGGGAGTTTGCTGAGCGTAATAAGCGCCAACATTCTTCATGTCATCAGGTGATAACCCCGCCACCATTGCACCCATGATCGGACTGTTGCGTGTAGCAGGCTTGCCTTCCTGAGCTTTGAAATTCATCAGTTGCTTGGTGGTATACTCAGGATGTTGTCCGGCCAGAATTGGATTGGTCGGGATGACGCTGTTGCCATCAGCACTGTGACATCCCGCACAAACTTGGGTTGCAATCTGCTGACCCTTGGCGGCATCAGCTTTGATAGCAGATTCGGCAAGTATTTGCGTGGACACTGCCAGCATAGCCAGCATTACCAATGATGATGCTACTTTCATGCCTTGCATTCCTGAGACTCCCGAAAAAGTGATATTCATGCGGTTGATTCCGAATTCTAACAAGATAAGGTCTTGTTAACAACAACAAACCATCAACAAATGAAAGTACTATTTTTCCTGTTGTTATTTGCCAATGTGGCTTTTGCGCTCTATACACAGTCCGGACTGAAGCCCAGTCATAACGCGCCACTACCCGCGGAGATTCACCCAGAAAAGATCCGACTGCTGCCCGTTACCGAGACCGCGCCGACCCTTGCGGCTCCCGCCTGTCTGGAGTGGGGTGGCTTTATCGGAACCGACCTGCAACGTGCTGAGGTGGCCATCGCCAAGCTGCAACTGGACGACACTCTGGACCGACATACGGTCGGCGAGGTTACCGCCTACTGGGTGCATATCCCGCCATTAAAGACCAAGCAAGACGCCGATAAAAAGATTGATGAGCTAAAAAAACTGGGTGTAGCCAATTACTTCCTAATCCAAGATAGTGGAGAATGGAATAATGCCATCTCACTGGATATCTTTCGTGGCGAGGAGGCCGCTCGGAAGTTTTTAGCGGAGATGAAGGGGAAGGGTATCAGGTCAGCAGTCATTGGTGAGCGCAGCTTGAAACAGGTTGCATTCGTGGCACATAAACCATCTGACGCGATCATCGAGAAAATGGTCAGCCTAAAGCAAAGTTTTCCTGGAAGCGAATTGAAAGCGAGTGAGTGTGGATCTACTGCACCCCCACCTTGAAGACAATCTCACGGCACACTCTTGCTGTCGTTCTTGCAAACTACTGCTGCAACCCCCATCATACATTTCGCCCATCTGATTAACTGGAAACGACTATGACGGTACATCCTAAATCTCCACAAGAGATCGAGAAAATGCGAGTGGCGGGCAAGCTTGCCTCAGAAGTTCTTGATTATATTTCTCCTTTTGTAAAGCCGGGGATCACCACGGCTGAGATTGATAAGCTATGCCATGATTACATGGTCAATGTACAGGAGACCATCCCTGCACCACTCAATTACGCCCCACCTGGATACTCGCCCTATCCGAAATCTATTTGTACCTCGGTAAACCATCAAGTCTGCCATGGCGTCCCAGGAGAGAAAAAATTAAAGACCGGCGATATCGTTAACATTGATGTAACGGTCATCAAGAATGACTATCACGGCGACACCAGTCGTATGTACTACGTCGGGGAGCCCCCAATCCAGGCCAAGCGTCTATGTGAGATTACGTACGAATCGATGTGGCGTGGCATTGAGGAAATCAAACCCGGTAAATATTTAGGCGATGTCGGCCATGCCATCCAAAACTTCGCTGAGCGCAAGGGATGCAGCATCGTCAGAGAATTCTGCGGGCATGGTATCGGCGCAAAATTCCATGAAGATCCGCAAGTACTTCACTATGGTCGCATTGGGACCGGACTCCAACTCAAGGCTGGTATGATTTTTACAGTTGAGCCGATGATTAATGCAGGCAAAGCACCCATCCGTCAACTGGCCGATGGTTGGACTATCGTCACCAAGGACCATAGCCTATCTGCTCAGTGGGAGCATACCGTCCTAGTCACCGAAATGGGATACGAGGTATTAACGCTCTCTGCCGGCGCACCACCGAAACCTAATTTCAGCTCCTGATTTGCTTGTCGGTGGCACTTGCTGCTTGTAGCGACATAGGAATCAATGCCTGAACACAGAACATAGCGAGGATATTTTTTAGACGACCGGTCGGTGCTAAAGGGAACAACCACTCGGGTTGATTTTGAAGCGCGTTGTTGAGGATCCTGCTAATTATGAAGGGGGTACGTCGCCTCTCAGCCCCCGTACCCCCCATAGACTTACAGATTTAGTGCAGTGTTACAGCCACCATGCGTTCACAATCGAGATCTGAACAGTAGTTCTCGTAGATTCCATCTAAGAATCCCCACAATGCTTCGCAAGCTTGAGTGGTTGCCGCCAATACCTCAGCCTGCTTCTCTGGGGTATCAGCAAAGCGCTTGATGAGCTCCCACTCTGCTTGTGAATGGTACACGTCAGCCTCTTGGTGTACTGTAAAAAATTCATAGCTGTCAGGATCTTTCATCCCATAAAATCTGGACAGGCCATCTATCTTCACTGCAGCAATTTCAGGCACTTGTGACTCAAATGCATGTAGCGCAGCCAACCCTGCATAAAATGGTTGGTTCAAACAGATATCACGAAACGTCTCGACCAGTTTCGCGGTCGTCGGTAGTGCGGCGGCCGCCGCCAGACTCTTGTCACTCGAACCCAGCGCTAATGCAAAGGTCTTCCACAGTGCAGGGTGGTTCTTATCACCATGCTCTTCGCTGATCAGGTTCTTCAATACTTCCTGCCGTACGCTGATATCACCGCTGTTGCTTTCTGTATGCATGTGCGGGGTATTGAAATGTACCGCGCTCAAATAAGTTGGCTCAGCCAGAACATTATGAAAGTACTGTTCAGCGTATTGGCGCAATTGCTCTTTGGACAACTTACCTTCCGTCCAGGCCACATAGAAAGGGTGCTTGAGAAGACTCTTCGCAGCAATAATGGAGTCAATCTCTTGCTTGAGCGTCGCGTTGGTCGTCATGGTTTTTCCTATTGAATAGAGGTGATTAATTGGTAGTGCGTATCATCGCCAAATAATATCACCAAGTCAAATTTTGGTGGGCACGATTCTGGCTCATAAAGCGACCCCCGCTCTTAAATATAAGTCGGCCTCGTAGGGTATTTGTACCCCCATTAATGGCGCCACTTAATTCCCAGCCCCATCACCTGCCCATTAGCAGATAAACTGCAGCCTAACCTATTACCGGATAACCTTATGGATGAGCAATCGAGCCTATTGGCACTGTTCACCAGCAGCTTTCTTGGTGCCACACTCCTTCCGGGCGGCTCAGAACTGGTTCTTTTTGGGGTTTTAACCAGTCATCCCCAACTTTACTGGCCTGCCTTGGGAGTCGCTACTCTGGGCAATACGCTGGGCGGCTTAAGTTCGTATGCGATTGGGCGACTGCTGCCCGATGAAAAAGCACTCCTAAAAAAATCGGGGGGAAGTGCCCGCGGGTTGGAGTGGGTCCGCAAACACGGCAGTCCGGTCCTGTTGCTGTCATGGGTTCCATTGATTGGAGATTTGTTGTGTGTTGCAGCGGGGTGGCTTCGGATAAACTGGGTATGGGCAATGCTGTTCATGGCGACAGGTAAGTTTGTTCGTTACTGGGTGATTGCAACAGCGATTGTCTAGCCATCTCAGATCAACCAATAAAAAGCCGACTTACGTCGGCTTTTTATTGGTCACTGACTCAGTTTCTTTATTTCTGGAGCAGCTTAGATAGCTCACCACTCTGGTGCATCTCAGTGATGATATCCGATCCGCCAATGAACTCACCGTTGATATAAAGCTGAGGGATCGTTGGCCAGCTCGAGTACTCCTTGATCCCTTGCCTAATTTCCGGGTTGCTGAGTACATCTACGGTAAAGAGGTTATTCACTCCACACAGACTCAGTATCTTAACCGCGTTGGCAGAGAAGCCGCATTGTGGAAATTCGGGTGTCCCTTTCATATACAACACCACCGGATTAGTGGTCACTTGCTGCTTGATTGTTTCTTGGGTATCCATATCTAATTCCTCATCAAATTTGATCAACCTGAAAATTCATCTACAAGGAAGTGCTCCCCTTATGAGAGATCCCCTATATTCTGACTAGAGCTCCGACATCCTTTATTTTAACAGCTTTGCGCTGAAAGACCCCCACGTTTCCCACCACTGACCCGCATCACACCAGCCAGATCGGAGCAAGAGAACACCTCACCAAAACCTGCCCCCTTGAGTAATTGACAGCACGCTTCTGACTGATCATAGCCATGTTCCAGTAACAACCAACCGCCCGGGGTGAGGTGATCTGTGGCGGAATCGATGATGCGGCGAATACAGTCGAGCCCGTCACTACCCGCCACTAGCGCCGTGAGCGGCTCAAAGCGTAGATCACCCTGCCCGAGATGGGGGTCGCCGTCGGCAACATAAGGCGGGTTGGATACAATGAGATCGAACACTTCTCCGGCAACCCCCGTGTACCAGTCACTCGCGACGATCCGGACGTTTGTCGCATCATGATATTTAGCATTCACCCTGGCGACAATGAGGGCATCATCTGAAAAGTCGACCGCCGTAGTACTAGCAAGCGGGCGATGTTTAGCGATGGCGATTGCCACTGCTCCACTCCCTGTTCCCAGATCCAACACCTTGCAAGATTGCAGCATCGGGATTCGCTCCAGAGCCTGGTCCACCAGTAATTCTGTCTCTGGGCGAGGAATCAGTACAGCCGGAGTTACTTCAAATCTTAAGCTATAAAACTCGCGCTCGCCAACAAGGTAAGCAATCGGTTCACCATTGACGCGGCGTGATGTGAGTGCGCTAAATTCTTGCTCTTGATCAGGCGTTAGTACTTGGTCAGGATGAGCAATGAGATGCGCATGGTTCACATTGAGAACACTCTGTAACAACATGCGTGCATCGATCGATGCGATTTTAGAATACGACTGATGCAAAGCTTGTGTAATGGTAGATCGCTGTGTCGAAAGGCTCATGCTGGAATTGCTGCGCAATGTAAAGTCGTCAGAGTTTGTGGTGAGCGTGCGTGGCAGGCTCTACTCCGCCATCGCCGCCAGTTGCTCCGTCTGGTGCTCGGACATCAATGCTGAGCAAATCTCATTCAAGTCCCCATCCATAATCTGATCTATTTTATAAAGTGTTAGATTGATCCGGTGGTCTGTAATACGTCCTTGCGGGAAGTTATAAGTGCGGATCCGCTCAGAGCGATCACCGCTGCCAATAAGAGACTTGCGAGTGGCGGCCTGCTTGGCCTGTTGTTCGCGTGTTTGTTTGTCGCGAATCCGTGCCACCAGAACGCTCATGGCCTGAGCTTTATTCTTGTGCTGTGAACGTCCATCCTGACACTCGACCACGATACCCGTCGGCAGATGAGTGATGCGAACCGCAGAATCTGTTTTGTTGATATGCTGACCACCTGCCCCAGAAGCACGGAATGTATCAATCCGTAATTCAGCTGGATTCAAGGTCACATCATCGATCTCGTCGGCCTCTGGCATCACCGCGACAGTACAAGCAGAGGTATGGATACGTCCCTGAGTTTCGGTGGCTGGTACGCGCTGCACCCGATGACCCCCGGATTCAAATTTCAATTTGGAATAAGCCCCCTGGCCAATGACCTTTGCAATGATTTCTTTGTAGCCCCCCGCCTCCGATGGGTTTTGTGAAATAACTTCCACCTGCCAGCGCTGACGCTCGGCGAAGCGTGCGTACATACGGAATAGGTCACCCGCGAACAGCGCAGACTCATCCCCCCCTGTGCCCGCACGAATTTCCAAAAAAATATTGCGTTCGTCATTAGCGTCCTTGGGCAATAACTGTTTCTGTAATTCTGCCTCGATCCGTACAAGGCTCTCTCTGCCTATTCGTACCTCAGCCTCTGCAAATTCACGCATCTCCAAATCACCACTCATTTCTTGTGCGGTCTGGATGTCACGCTCACTCTGTTGATAGGCTTGATAAAGTTCGACCACCGGAGCAATCTCAGCACGTTCACGTGTGAGCTTGCGGTAATTGTCGAGATTCGCTGTGACAGTCTCACTGCTCAGAAGACGGGTTAGCTCCTCCAGCCGCACGCAAATCTGCGTGAGCTTAGCGGCAATGCTATTGTTCATTCTGGTCGGTGGAGTTGATACAGCCGATTAACCAGCCCGACCAGATCATCACGCTCATCGGCGGTCGCATGATTCAGTGCTTCGGAGGGGATATGTAGAAATTTATTGGTGAGCCCATTGCTCAATTGCTCGAGTATCTTCTGAGGGTCTTCCCCCTTAGCTAGGAGCTTCATGGCACGTTCGAGCTCATGCCGGCGATACCGTTCTGCCTGGTCACGCAACGCACGAATAGTCGGCACCAGCTCTCGTGATTCAAGCCAGTGCATGAAATTGATCACATTAGAATCAATGATGGCTTCAGCCTGTGCTACCGCGCCTTGACGCAAATCTAATCCCTCTTTGACGATTTCAGAAAGATCATCCACTGAATAAAGAAATACATCGTCCAGCTCTGCCACTTCCGGTTCCACATCCCGAGGCACGGCGAGGTCCACCATGAAAATGGGACGGTGTTTACGCACCTTGATTGCGCGCTCGACCATTCCTTTGCCAAGTATTGGCAGGGGACTGGCGGTACAACTAATCACAATATCGTGCTGCGCCAGTTGTTCGGGAAGCTCATTCAGAGTGATGGCCTGCGCATTAAAACGTTGTGCCAGCAACTGTGCGCGCTCAATAGTACGGTTGGCAACCGTGATCTGCTTTGGATGACGTGCTGCAAAATGAGTTGCGCATAGCTCTATCATTTCACCTGCACCGATAAACAGTACTCGTTGCTCACCAATATCGCCAAAAATTCGCTCAGCCAACCGTGCTGCGGCGGCCGCCATAGAGACCGAGTTTGTGCCAATTTCGGTGGAAGTCCGAACCTCCTTCGCAACAAAAAAGGTTCTCTGAAACAACTTGTTCAGCAGCATTCCCAAAGTGCCCGCATGTTCGGCAGATTTCACCGCATCCTTCAACTGCCCAAGTATCTGCGGCTCACCCAGCACCATTGAATCCAATCCACTCGCGACACGAAATGCATGTTTCACTGCTTGCTCTCGCGGGAGCTTATACAGATAAGGCTCCAAATCTCCCGCCTGGAGATGATGGTAATCAGCCAACCAGTGTGTCGCCTCCTCGGGTCTATCAGTACTGCAATAAACTTCAGTACGGTTGCAGGTAGAGACGATCGCAGCCTCCCCCACTGGGTGATGCTGCACCAGATCATGTAACGCACGCTCCATTGCATCTTCTGGAAACGTGACCTGCTCACGTACATCCAGAGGCGCAGTCTGATAGTTGATGCCGAAGGCAAATAACTGCATGGGGGGTTATATGAATAACTGGTGAGTAATCAGGGGTTTGTGGATTATAGTGCCTTGCATACTATCAAGGTGAGGTATTACCAGTACTCAGAAGAGTCCCGAAGACCTTCCATTTTTGTCGAAAACCAAAAATTGGGAAGTCACGGAAGTCCAGATGGATAATGGTGGCCAAGGGCGGAATCGAACCACCGACACAAGGATTTTCAATCCTCTGCTCTACCGACTGAGCTACTTGGCCTTTTAGTGAAGCTGCCGCATCCTTGCATACACAACAGGGCTGCCTATAAGCCAGCTAATTGGGAGCGCATAATTCTAACACAGCACCAAATTCATTGGAACATCTGGCAAGACCGCCCTATTCTCTAAAAGAGAGTTAAGTTGATGGTCTTGCTGTGAATATTATAATGGTAGAATTTCATTCGCTCGTAGCTGACTAACCCGCTGATTGAAAAAGCTATGACTTGTTACTCACGTGGAAATCTATGCAAACACTAATCCCCGTCGTTCTTTCTGGTGGTTCTGGCACCCGGTTATGGCCGCTCTCTCGCGAAAAATATCCCAAGCAATTGCTGCCGTTGGTTGGCGAGGACTCTCTATTACAGGCGACGATCCGCCGTATCGAAGGATTTACGGGCATACAGCTCGAAGCACCGATGGTGGTTTGCAACGAAGAATACCGCTTCGTGATTGCAGAGCAACTTCGTTTAATCGACAAAGCAGGTACGATCCTACTCGAACCGGTCGGTCGCAATACTGCCCCCGCCCTGACTCTTGCGGCACTGGCAGCGATGCGAGAGGGGGCAGACCCCATCTTACTGGTGATGCCTGCGGATCATATCATCCTAGATACTGCCGCTTTTCAGGAGGTAGTACGTAAAGGAGTAGTCCTTGCGGCAGAGGGTAAGGTCGTCACCTTCGGCATCACACCCGATTCACCAGAAACAGGTTTTGGCTACATCCAGTTCGGCGATGCTTTCAGCGAAGGAGGGGCTTACCATATTGCACGCTTTGTAGAAAAACCCGATCTCGCAACAGCTCAAGCCTATCTTGATGATGGTCGCTACCTATGGAATAGCGGCCTATTTATGCTTCGAGCCTCCGTCTGGATCGAGGCCATCACCCACTGCCGTAAGGATATTTTGACTTCATGCCGCGCTGCCTGGGATGAGGGCTCAGCCGATGGCGAGTTCTTACGCGTCGGTAAGGACTCGTTCGCACAATGCCCGAGTGACTCAATCGATTATGCCGTGATGGAGCGTATCGCTGCTGGTGAAAGCTCATTGCCTCCTGGGGCAGTGATCCCGCTCGCAGCGGGCTGGTCTGATGTGGGCGCGTGGGACTCCTTGTGGCAAGTCTTACCTAAAGACAGCGAAGGGAATGCCTCACAGGGCGACGTTCTGTTGCACGACTGCCGTAACACTCTGGTCATGTCGGGGGGTCGATTGGTCGCCTGTGTAGGCGTTGAGGATGTGGTGGTCGTTGAAACACCCGATGCCATCCTCGTCGTACACAAGAATAAAACTCAGGATGTGAAGAAGATCGTCGACAGCCTCAAACTCGAGGGCAGGTCAGAAGGACGGCTACATCGCAAGGTATTCCGCCCGTGGGGTTGGTACGATGGTATAGATGCCGGAGAACGGTTCCAGGTGAAGCGCATTGTGGTTAAGCCGGGTGCTGCACTATCCCTCCAGATGCACCACCACCGTGCTGAGCACTGGATTGTCGTGCGCGGCACAGCGCAAGTGACGCGTGGTGACTCGAGTTACCTGGTATCTGAAAATGAGTCCACCTTCATCCCTCTCGGCACCCGTCACCGATTGGAGAACCCCGGCTGCGTGCCACTCGAAATGATCGAAGTTCAGTCCGGCTCTTACTTGGGAGAGGACGATATCGTGCGTTTTGAGGATATATATGGGCGCTGAAAGAGCGCGCAGAATACGTGTCTAATCAGATACAACACCCATCCTCATCGCACCCGGTCTCAGTGGCGCTTTTCTGTTTCTTTGTCTCTGCATCTGACTTACCCTCAAACTCCTCAGAGAGAAGCGCCCCGATCGAGAACCCGAGCATAAGATCGTTCACATGACCAAACTTGTGCAGCCGTACATGGCCAGCCTTATCGATCAAGATCAAGGTTGGGGTCCCCTGCATCTGGTAGGCCTCCATGGTTAGTGGCATCCCTTGGCTCTTTTCACCCGGGTACTTATCAATCCCGATCGGAAAGCGTAACCGGTATTCGTAAGCAAACACCTCCAGCGCATCAGGCCCCATCACCTCGTGATGCTCAAATACGGTATGCAGTCCGATCACCGCAACCTTCTTAGAATCAAACTCCTCGTAAATCCGCTGGGCCTGAGGAATGCCTATTTGCACGCATCCCGGACAGAGCATTTGAAAAGCGTGCAACACAACCACTCTCCCGCGGAGCGATTCAAGTGTTGGGGATTTCGTTGTATTGAGCCACTTTGATATCTGCAACTCTGGGGCCAGACTCGTATCATGATGCGTCATCATTTTGTCATCCAAGATCCACTATCAATAAAACAACAGGTTGGGGTAACAATCTACCTGCTGCTCCAACCCGTCCCGGCGAACAGATTTACTTCTTAGGGCTAACCGCACGTAATGGCGCCCAATACTGGGTGAAGACCATATCTTGCGCAGCATTAGCCTTGTGGCAGGCCACACAGCTCTCATCTGCCGGCGCGCTTAGCGCCTTATCGTCGCCAAAAACAAAATAGCCCCAATTGTTTGATTTGGCAAAACGCTTGCTATCTTTTACTGACACCGCCACCGGACCGACATAATCACCAGCAAAGTATCCGCTACCGCTTGCTGATGACTTGGAGCCTACGCTGACCAACTCTTTAGCAATCATGGCGCCCTCTCGGAACTCGCCTGTTTTTTTCCAGTGGGACCAGCTTGCATGATCAAGGTAGACATAATGGAACTCTGGAAATGCTGGCTTACCATTATTCATATCCTTCGGGGTCACCGATGCGCCGATGGAGATCCATTCCTTGATATTTGCTGGCCGAGCCAACTCGCCCGCTTGGTTGAATTTAGCTTGTACCTTATGGTGCCCATGATCCGACGCTGCAACTGGAGCAACCTGCGTAATTAAAAGTGCGGATAACACTAGTGGGGCAAGTCTCGCTAGCCGTGTTTTCTGAAGAATTAGATGGTCCAACATAATTTAACTCCTTTTAATAATTAAAGAAACCAGGGGGAGAGCCTCTAACTCCCCCGGTTAATATTAGTTAGCCATGGCTCATCCGTCAAGGGTGGGCTCCCGCGTGTTATTGCTGAATAAACTTACCCGAGCACCTCTTCGCAATGTCACGTTTTCACTCTGTAATATCTACAAATCATCCCCTACCCTTCCAAACTTTTAGCGGGTAGACTCTGGCAATAATTACAGATCCAGTAACGCTCTTTTTCTATCATTCATACTCGAGTTGATCACGAATCCGAATTCCCTCCAGCCTGACTTTTCTCCTGCTTCGCTGCTTGCTAAGGCAAACCATTGCGTTGCTTGCGGTCTGTGCTTACCACACTGCCCCACCTACCGCATAACGCTGTCTGAGGCTGACTCTCCACGAGGACGTATTGCATTGATGAGCGCGGCTGTCAGCGGCCGCATTCCGATGAATGATCGGTTTGCTCTTCATATCGATCGGTGTCTTACCTGTCGAGCCTGTGAGGCCGTTTGTCCCAACCATGTTTCTTACGGCCACCTTGTTGATGGGACTCGCGCAATCATGGCACAGGCATCATCCTCACCTACCGAACATAATTCCAGAAAGAAAAAATCTTTATTTCGAACTTTGGCAGAAAACGAATTTATCGCCAAGCCCAGACGCTTAGATTCATTCCGCCCATTCCTACGTCTATACCAAAAGAGTGGGCTACAGGCTCTAGTGCGTAAGTCTAATTTGCTTCGTAAAACAAAGTTTGCGGCACTAGACGCACAGTTACCGCTGATCGATATGCCTTACCCTACCCCCTCCATCAGAACTAGTTCTTGGAATACGATTTACCCCCCAAGCGGCCAATCGCGAGGTGATATTGGTCTGTTCCTAGGCTGTGTTGCACGGCTGGCAGATGTGCCCACACTGAATGCTGCTATATTTGTGCTCAACCGGCTTGGATATACGATACACGTACCCCCCACACAGACTTGCTGTGGCGCACTGCATCGCCATAGCGGGGATATGCAAACCTCGAATCTGCTCGCAGAAGTAAACCTATCCGCATTTGAAGGGCTGAAACTGGATGCGATCATTAGTACAGCTTCTGGTTGCGGGGCACATCTTGAGGAGTCCACCCTTAGTTCTTCTGCCGAGATCATGGATATTAGCGCTTTCCTAGAGAAGGCGGAGGGGTGGAATGAGATTAAGATCTCGCCACTTCCACGCAAGATTCTGGTGCATGACCCCTGCAGTCTGCGAAATGTGTCGCACAGTGCTGAGTACCCCTATTCATTACTATCGCGCATCCCCGGCGCAACTCCTGTGCCGTTATCTGGTAATGATCAGTGCTGCGGGGCGGCTGGGACTTATTTTCTTGATCAACCAGAGATGGCAAAGGCGCTACTGAATGATAAAATTGCAGCGGTGGCTCAGAGTGGCGAACACATTCTCGTGACTTCCAACGTGGGCTGTTCAATGCATCTTGCCGGTTCATTGCGACAATCAGGATCAAAAGTTGAGGTGCTCCATCCCGTTACGTTACTAGCAAGACAGATGGGGATGTCGTCTTAATCTCACCATTCCATTCACTCCATTCAAGGGGTTTGCATGCCGAATATTGACAAATTTATTATTGGATTCGATAACGCGCTTCGCACGCTCTTAACGCCTGCGCAGACCCTTCGCCCCGTCCCTGGAACTGAATTGTCTGAGGTCGATCTGAGCGATTCTGAAAAAAATGAGACCGCTGCACTGATGCGTGTGAATCATGTTGGTGAAATTTGTGCACAGGCGCTCTATCAGGGACAAGCCCTCACCGCACGGAGCAGCGAGATTCAACAGACCTTGATTCAAGCAGCCCGTGAAGAGACCGAGCATCTGGCCTGGACCGAGAGGCGAATTGCAGAATTGGGAGGACGTAAGAGCCTACTGAATCCGCTGTGGTACGGCGGCTCCTTCGCCATTGGCGCCTTCGCTGGCATGCTGGGTGATAAGTGGAATCTTGGATTCCTTGCTGAAACAGAGCGCCAGGTTGAGGCTCATCTTGCGGGTCATTTACAGCAACTGCCAGAACATGATGAAAAGAGTCGCGCCATTGTGGCACAGATGCAGGTTGACGAGGCTGGACATGCCACGATGGCGATGTCTCACGGCGGCGCAGAGTTGCCGGCACCGGTAAAGTTAGCGATGGGGCTAGGGTCTAAAGTGATGACACGGACAGCTTACTGGGTTTAACTAACCCTAGACTAAAATTTCTACCCCTCTAAGACCTCAAAGTCGTGTGTCATCTCTGCGGTTTTTCCAAGCATGATTGAAGCTGAACAGTACTTTTCTGCGGATAGGCTGATTGCCCGCTCTATCTGTTGTGGCTGCAGGTTTTTACCGGTTAGTATGAAATGGAAGTGAATATGGGTAAATACTTTAGGTTCATCTGTTGCCCGCTGCGCCTCAATCTCAACCACGCAATCGTTGACTTCCTGACGACCCTTTTTCAGAATCAACATTACATCAAAAGCTGCACAACCACCCGTTCCCATCAGCAGCATTTCCATCGGGCGCGGTCCTAGATTTCTGCCGCCTGCTTCTGGTGGTCCGTCCATCAGCACCTGATGACCACTACCTGATTCACCCAGGAAACTCATTCCATCCTTCCACTCGATACGCGCTTTCATACCGCTCCTTTAAAATATTTTCTACTGGTATTCTAACAATTTCAAATCTTGTTCGGTGCTGGTAACAATCGATACCACATCATCCCAATAACTTCATGAATGAATATCCGGCTTTGTTGTAGCGCATTCGCTGTTGGAAGGTAAGCTAGTCCATCCGTTCGGTAGCGGGTCGTAAATGCAGTCGGCGCTGGGGTAACTTGGAACCCTGCCCGTTCAAACTCTCTCATCGCCCTTGGCATATGCCAGGCATGCGTTACCAGCATGATGTGTGTGATCCTATCCCTTTCTAGGGCTTCATAACTCTTGTAAGCATTCTCGTGTGTGTTGTTGGAGGCACCCTCGACCCAACTCACTGGCACCCTGAATTCATTTTCTAATACAGATTTCATTTGCTCTGCTTCGGAAGAGGTATTGCCCAGTGGCGCACCTCCCGTTACCAGTATCGGTTTACCCGTTAACTGATACAGGCGCGCGGCATAACGAATACGTTCCAGACTATATCGGCTTACCGTATCACCACCATACTCCACTGCGTTGAAATAAGTTCCACCACCCAGAACCACGATGGCCCCCGCACCAGTGTCGGCAGAGTTAATAACACTCGCCGTTTCAAGCTTCTGCAGCAACGTCTCTGAGATAAAGGGTGTGGACAGTAGATAAAATAAAATCAGTGCGCCGGCCACCAGCAGCCTTCCCAATCTTGGATGATGCTTGAGCATCAATACTCCCAAAGTACCTAGTAAGATTAGGTTTAATGGAGGCAGCAGAAAAGCGCTGATTAGGTTAGTTGCAGTCCAGCTCATAATTTAGAAGTATCGCCCACCATCTGAATTCAGATGCATTGATGCCTAGCTTAAAATAAAAAGCCGACGCACTAATGCGTCGGCTTTTTATACGGCCAACCCAGATTACTTGAGCGATAGAATGAACTGCGCCAAAATCTTCGCATTGGCCTCACTCACACCCGCATTAGGCGGCATTGGAATTGGTCCCCATACACCATTGCTTCCTTTGAGGATCTTCTCTGTTAGCTTGGCTGCTGCCCCTGCATCACCCTTATATTTAGCAGCGATATCCTTGAGGCCGGGCCCGACCATTTTCTTATCAACCATATGACAGTTCATGCACCCACTGCCTGCGGCCAATTCTGCGCTCGCTTGAGCAGTTCCCACCATCACTAGGGCCGATGCTGCAATCAATCCCATCCAGACAGTCTTCATTTTTACTCCTTTTATTCATTAATGTTGTAGAGGAAATTTTATTCTACCTTGAACTTCACAGACGCGCAGCAATTCCTGCAAATCAGAAATCTTCGGTAAGCATCTAACGCCCTGACAGACCCAAGCGTTGACAGCGCCATCTACTTCTACCGGTTTATTCATGCTTACAGGAAGGTCAGCAAGTCCCACTGGCAATGCGATCACCATGGTATGGCTCGAAATCGGGAGCAGCGCCTCCTGCCAATTTATTAGATTTTCAGCTGGCCCGCGTAATATAACGATTTGGGGCGGGGAAAGAGCTTCTTCTAGGGCCTTCAGAAGGCTACAGCAGGAGCTGGAATGACGCTGCATTACAGGATAGAACAGGCTGATTGTGCGTTCTGCCGCCTCTAAGTATCGTGTTTCACCCATCAAGTGGCCAAGGCGCTGCAGGCTATAGGCCGCCACTCCATTACCCGAGGGGATTGAGTTGTCATGCCCGGATTTCGGCCGGTGGATAAGCCTTTCATGCTGGTGGCCAGTGAAGAAAAAACCTCCTGACTGTTCGTCCTCAAACTGCTCTAGCAGTACCTCGGCCAGCGCCACGGCAAAGTCCAGGTCAACCTGCCGAAACTCCGCCTGTATCAGTTCCAGCAGACCATCCAACAAAAAAGCATAATCATCAAGATAGGCATTGAGATGCGCCTTGCCGTCCTTACAAGTTACAAGCAGAGCTCCATCTCTCCATAGCATCGAACGAATAAAATCTGCTGCATCGGCGGCTGAACGAACCCAATCACTGCGCCTGAAAACACGGCCTGCGTGCGCCATGCCCTTGATCATCAGCCCATTCCAGCTGGTTAAAATCTTTTCATCCCGCCCTGGGTGCACGCGTGACTCGCGCTCAATAAACAACTTGATCCGCGCGCTCGTCAGCCTTAGCTGTGCTTCCTCCTGGCTAATGCCAGTATCCTGCGCTATCTCCACCAGAGACTGCACGATCTCCAGGTTCCAGTATTGGTGTTCGAAGTTAGGTGATCGCAACAAACCATAATAGGGTGCAACCACTGCGTACTCTTCAGAGGAGAGGATCTTCTCTACTTGATCGCGCTCCCAGACATAGAACCTGCCTTCTTCGTTCTCTGAATCAGCATCAACCGTCGAATAATAGCCCCCCGATGGCGATTGCATTTCACGCACGACCCATCCGGCCGACTCTTCCACAACCTGCTTGAACAGAGGATCGCTCGTAATCAGCCAAGCATCTGCATAGAGCCGTAATAACGGCGCATTGTCATAAAGCATTTTTTCAAAGTGTGGAATGCTCCACTGTGGATCCGTACTGTACCGACAGAAACCACCCCCGATTTGATCGCAGATCCCGCCTTTTGCCATCTTTTCTAAGGAGTAGGCTGCAACATTAAGAATTTCCTGGTCTTTGGTCGCCCAGTACTGTCGCAAACAGAACTCAAGCTCGGTCGGATGGAGGAACTTTGGCACCCCACCAAAACCACCATGCTCAGAATCAAACCTGTTTTTTAAATCCACCCCCGCATCAGCCAGCAATTGCTCTGAAAATACAAATGGATCCAGGGGTTTTGATGGCAACCTCGCGGCCAAAGATTCCAGCAGCGCTGTACTCTGCTGCTCAATCTCAGCGCCGCGCGTGTAATACGCCTCAGCAATACGCGGCAACAGATCGAGAAAGCCCGTCACATCGTATCGCGGCAACTTCGGGAAATAGGTGCCCCCAAAGAATGGTTTCTGATTAGGCGTCAAGAACATGGTCAAT
>SESD01000281.1_pt1 | contig 31726 bp, 24 predicted proteins | sample 3171411 | NCBI WGS metagenome assembly SESD01 (sample SAMN06051880, study PRJNA518727) | freshwater metagenome | biome: subpolar coniferous forest; feature: holomictic lake; material: water; isolation source: holomictic Lake 442, 16.5 m depth | place: Canada: near Kenora, Ontario | collected...
TAGCCGCCGCGACGACGGTCGTTGACATAGAGGAAGCCGAACACCAGGACGATAACCGCCGCCAGCGGCGCCAGGCGCCGGAAGGCCATCCGGCCGCCATAGTTGTCGGCAGGATCCAGCACGGCTTTCACCTGGGCCACGACCTCGCCTGCCTCCCTCGAACCCGGCGCCGAGGCGGAGGCCGACACGGCATGACGCAGCGTGTTGGCCGCGCCGCCCGGCAGCGGCTGGTCAGCTCCGGCGTTGGCCAGAAGGGTGGCGGCATCATCCACGGCAGCCTGGATTTCAGACTTGAACGGCTGGGCGGCCGCGGCGGCCAGCGGCGTATAGACGTCCACCACGCGCTGCAGCACGATCCGGGCCCTGACGTTGTCAAGCCGCGCCGGCAGGTTCTCATCCGCGATCCGGCCCAGCCAGGGCGAGGCGATCATGCCGGAGGCCAGCATGCCCATGCCCCCCATGAGCGCCAGCGCCAGGGCGCCGCCACGGGGCACACGCTCCGCCACCACCCCTAGCATCGTCGGCCAAAAATAGCAGACGCCCAGGGCGAAGACAGTGGCGGCAGCCAGGGCCTGCGTCATCGTTTCCGCATCGCTCAGCCAGAACAGCCCGAGGCCGGAGAGCACGGCCGAGGAGACCAGCATCCCGGTGGGCGACAGGCGGTGGACAACCGGCCCGGCATAGTAGCGCAGGATGGCCATGAGCCCCGATATCCAGACCAGCACGAGAATGCCGTGCATGCCGCCCGCCTGCAGGATGGCGGGAATCCAGCGGTTCGGCCCGAGCTCCAGCGAGGCGGTGATCCCCATGCAGAGGAACAGCACCAGGAAGAGCGGGCGTCCCAGCGTGGCCTTGATCATGCCGCCAAACGAGATCCCGGAGCGGACGCGCTCGGTCACCGGAAACCGCTGGCCCATGAAGAGAATGCCGTAGGCCAGCGTCGGAATCAGGATGAGGGCCAGGCGCAGCTTGTAGGACGCCAGGCCGCACTGGCCGAACGCAAAGCACAGCAGGCCGCCGATGACGATGCCGCCGGGAAACCACACGTGGAAGCGGTTCAGCATCTGGGTTTTGCGGTCCGGATGGACCGTGGCCACCAGCGGATTGCACGCCGCCTCCACGGTTCCGTTGCCGAGGGCAAGGATCAGCGCGCCGCCAAACAGGCCCCAGAACCCGGTGGCCGTGGCCATCAGCAGCGGCCCGGCCAGGTGGCAGACCCACGCAAAGCGCAGCAGGTTGCGCATGCCGAGGACGTCGCACAGCGGTCCCAGCACAATGATCGAAAGCGTGAAGCCCCAGAGCGCGGCCCCGCCGATCTGCCCGACCTGCGCATTGGTGAGGACAAACGTGGTCTTCAGCGTGCCCATGATGTCGCCGATGACGGCGAAAGCCACGGAGGTGGCGATCAGCGCCATGCAGCTGCCGATGAACAGCCGTCCGGCTTGAATGGTTTCGTGAGGGGCGGGAGTTGTCGTGGTTTTGAACATGACGGTCCTCTTTCTGGACGCGATGGTCCCTTACATCATCCGCTCGACGGAAGCCTTCTTGGCTGCATAAGCCCTGCCAAGTCCGAGGTCGATCGCCTGATCACAAAAGGCGAGTGCCTTCTCGAACTCTCCATCGTCAATGGCCAGGGCGATCCCCCGTTCAAAGAAGCGGATCAACGGGGCGTATTCGCGGAATCGCTGGGCCGTTTCGTCCCGGGCCGCCGGCAGGTAATCGGCCGCCCTGGCCACAGCGGAGCGGCAGGCATCCGCGTCGCCGGCCCGGAAAGTGTCCTCGGCAAGCAGGTCGAAAAGAAAGAACTTCACGGCATTGGGAACCGAGCTGGCCCGCTCGATAAAGCTCTGCAGGTACTTCCGGCCCTTCTCCGGACCGCCGAAACGCACGGCATCCTCGTGACCGCTCAGGAGATCGGTCAGAATTTCAGCGGGGGTCTTGCGGATCGGTGCGATGCGGTCGGCCATGAACAAAGGTTGCCAGAGCCGGAGAGGAACCGCAAGGTCGTTCCTGCGGGGACTAGCAGCCGGATCGGCAGACGGTTTGTGTCTTTACAAGGCTACGTCCGACCGGCTGCTAGCAGCTTGTCGGATTTAGCGCTGTGCCATCACAAACTTTGTGCCGACCAAGCTGCTAGTTTGGGGGACGCAACCGCAAGCGCCGGAAAACAGTGTAATACGCAGCCAAAAGAGCCGCCGGCACAATCTTCTGTCTGTATTTGAGTTTTCGCAACCCGCGGGCAGCGGGTTGCACAACTAGGAGACTGTCGGCAGAAGGCCCTGGACCGATCCGAGGCCTAATTCCGACAGTCTCCTAGACGTAGATCATCTTTTTCGTCATGCCGCCGTCCACAGGGAGGCAGTGGCCGGTGATGAACCCGGCCTCGTCTGAAAGCAGGAAGGCCGCCAGGGCTGCGATGTCCTCCGGCGTGCCCACGCGCCCGGCCGGGTGTTGCAGCCGGTCGGCCTCGCTGTGCTGCGGCGGCCGGCGGCGCGACGCCTGCTGCCAGTCGCCCACCTCGATCCAGCCGGGGCAGATGCCGTTCACGCGCACCTCGGGGCCCAGGCTTACGGCCAGCGCGTGCGTGAGCGCCACCACCCCGCCCTTGGAGGCGGCATAGGCCTCGGTGTCTTTTTCGGACTGCAGGGCGCGCGTGGACGCGATGTTCACAATGCTGCCGCGAACGCGGCGCAGGTGCGGCGCCGCCTGCCGGACAGCCAGGAACACGGATGTCAGGTTCGCGGCCAGCACCTGGTTCCACTCCGCCAGCGTCAGCGTCTCCACCGGCTTGCTGATGCCGATGCCGACGTTGTTCACCAGCGCGTCGATGCGGCCAAAGCGCTGCGCCGTCGTGTCCACCAGGCGGCGGACGTCCTCCTCGCGGGTGACGTCGGCCGGGATCGACTGCAGCCGTTCCGGGCACCCCATCTCCCTGCGCCACTCATCCGCGGCCCCGGCGTCGCAGTCGGCGATCACCACGGTCATGCCATCTGCCAGCAGCCGCCGCGCGATCCCGCGCCCGATCCCCTGCGCGCCGCCCGTGACGATTCCGACCCTGCCTGTAAAATCCGGCATCTGCTTCACACCTTTCCGGTCACGTATCCGCGTTCCTACTTCTTCTCCGAGATCGCCGCCAGCAGCCCGGCGATGAGAAACGACGTGAAGAGGCTGCTGCCGCCGTGGCTGATAAACGGCAGCGTAATGCCGGTGAGCGGCAGCGCCTTGGTGACACCTGCCACGTTCAGCAGCGTCTGGATCGCCAGGCAGGCGCTCAGCCCGGCGCCAAAGACCATGGCCAGCGGCGCCGCGGCGCTGGCCGCCGCGCGCCAGGCGCGGCCGCACAGCACGCCAACCGTCGCCAGCACCAGCGCGCAGCCGGCCCAGCCGATCTCCTCGCCCAGCGCGGCGTAGATGAAATCCGACGACACGATCGGCACCGCGCCGGGCGCACCGGAACCGAACCCGCACCCCCACATGCCGCCGGCATACAGCGCCGAAAGCCCCTGCAGCACCTGCCACCCCCGGCCGGTCGGATCGACAAACGGATCACGCCAGATCGCAATGCGCACCTGCGCATGCGCCGAGAGGTATCCGCCCAGCATGCCCAGCGCCACCATCACCACGACACCGGCCACCAGCCACCCCGGCTTGCGCGTGGCCGCATAAAGCATGCTCACGAGCACACACCCCATCAGCATGGCCTGCCCAAGATCCCCCATCAGCACAAACAGCACCAGCGGCACCCCCCAGAGCACGCCCAGCCCCAGCAGGGTCGGCCAGGGCGGCGCAGGCAGGCCTGCCTGCGTGGCGGAAAACTCCGTCTTGCGCCCGCAGAGAAACATGGCCAGAAAGAGCACCAGCAGCGGCTTGGCCAGTTCGGTCGGATTGTAGTTCCCCGGCAGGAACAGGCCGCCGCGGAAGCGCTGCCCGAAGGCGATCACCACCGTCAGCACAGCCAGCGCCCCCAGGTAAGCCGGCCAACCCAGCACGCCCCACTGCCCGGCACGCCCCTTCCCAGCCAGCACCAGCGCCAGCAGAAAAACGCACACGCCCAGCGCAAAGGGCGCCAGGTCCAGCAGCCCGCCCGCATACGTGCCAACCCGCAGCTGCACCACCATCCCCAGGCCGGCCAGCAGCATCGCACCCGCCACGATCGCCGCGTCGCCGCGGTAGCCCGAAAGCCCCAGCACCAGCCGCACCAGGGCCAGCGACAGCGCAAACAGCCCCAGCGGCGCCACATGCGCCCAGGGGAGCACCGGCGCATTGCTGACCTTCACCGCCAGCACCGAGGCATACGCCACCAGCACCGTCAAAAAGACCAGCGCCAGCAGCAGGTCCAGGCCAGCCGTCGAAGCTGGCCGCGACGCGGCCGGCTTCGACGGCTTTGCGCCCTTCGGGCGGCTGGGCTTTTCTTTTTCCTGCTTGTCGCTCATGCCGTTTCCCCGGATTCTGCCGCGTACCCTACTCCGCCAGTCCCATCTCGTCTGCATGTTCTCCCAGCAGCCCGAGCCTGACGGCCTCCTCCAGCATGGCGCGTGCAACCGGCGCCGCGGCCTGCGAGCCGTAGCCGCCGTGCTCCACGAGCACGGTCACCACGATCTCCGGGCGGGCGCGCGGCGCAAAGCAGGTGAACCAGGCATGGTCGTTGCCGTCGGAGGTTTCGGCCGTGCCGGTCTTGCCGCAAACCTGCAGCCCCGGCACGCTGGCCGTTCGCCCAGTGCCGCGCACAACCGTCTCGCGCATCAGCCCGCTCACCTCTGCAGCCGCGGCGGGCGTCAGCACCCGGCCAAGAGATACCGGATCCGCCTCGGCCCGCAGGCGCGGCCGCCAGAGCTCGCCCCCGGCAGCCACGGCGGCGGTCCACATGGCCACATGCAGCGGCGTAACCACCATTTTCCCCTGGCCGATGGAGAGCTGGGCCAGCGTCCGGCGGGTTCCGTCCGTGGCCATGGGGACGCGGCCGGCCTCGGAGGCCAGCGCGCCGACAGGGCCGTCATAGTAGACCACGCGCTCGCCCACATGGCTAGCGGCCATGAGCGCATTGAACCGGCTCGCGCCCAGGGCCAGCCCCAGCTGCGCAAAGTAGACGTTCGAGGAGTGGACGAAGGCGTAGCGCAGCCCGATCTTCCCGTGGCCGGGCCAGGTGCGCCCCTCCCGCAGGCAGATGTAGTATTCACTGTCGCGGATCTCACGTCCGCCCTTCTCGGGCAGAAACCCCTCGCCAGGGCAGCGGAACTGCGGCGCCAGGCGGCTCTCGGAAGCCAGCCCGGCCACAAGCATCTTGACGGTCGACCCGGGCGGATACAGCCCCTGCACCGCACGGTTCAGCAGCGGCGCATCCGCGGTATCCACCAGCGCCACGGATGGATCGCGCGGGTCGTAGCCGGGCGCGCTCAGCAGGCAGAGGATCGCGCCGTCGCCCGGACGCAGCGCCACGACCGCCCCCTTGCGCCCGCCCATCAGCGCGGCCGCCTTGCGCTGCAGCTCCGCATCCAGCGTGAGATAGACGTCGTCGCCGGCAGGGTTCCGGTGATCGAACAGGTTTCGCCCGAACCGGTCCAGCTCCGCCAGGCTGGCAAACCGGTAGCCGGACAGCGTGGCGTCGGCGGCATGCTCAATGCCGGCTGTGCCGTAGCGCGGGTGCGTGTAGCCCACCACGTGGCAGGCCGCCGGCCCGAGCGGGTAGAGGCGCCGCAGCAGGTCCTGCTGGTCCGTCTCCGCCAGCACCGTGCCGCGCCAGTCGTAAATCGTGCCGCGCCGCACCTGCTTGTGCGGCGCATCCGGCCGCGGGTCGTGAAAGCGCATGAACCGCACAAACTCCGGCCGCCGGAAACCGGCAAGCTGCCAGAACCCCTGGTGGGCCAGCAGGCCCAGCAGCGCCAGCCAGAGCCCGAGCGCCAGCAGCCAGAACTGTTTCCGCCCCGGACGGGGCGCCAGCAGCAGCGCCGCAACCGCCAGCGCCAGGCAGACCAGAAAGGCCTGACGCAACCCCAGAAAAATAGCTGCCCCATGGCTGCCATTCAGCAGGGTCATGACGGGTTCAAGCGAAGGCATGACATCGGGTATCACCGGGCAGCAGTGTCGAATGTCGGGCAGCGGGTGTCAAGAACGCACCGGAATCGTAATTTGATCATTTCGTTTGCAATAAAAAGCAAAATACGCTTAAATACATAAACGTAATGAGAGGCAATACAGGCAGAAAAGGCTACAAAGCAGGGGCGGCGTCGGCATTCGTTGAAGGAATCGCCGAAACAGGACGCATCGCGTTTGATCTGGCCGAACTTGTCAACAAAACAGGCTTGTCAGTTATCGCTGCCACGAACCAGTTGCAGCGTTTGCACGGTCGAGTTGCACGCGTTTCGCGACATCCGTCTTTTTTTCTGATTGTCGAATCGCAGCATCGGTCCATGGGGGCACCGCCTGTAGAGTGGTGGCTAGATGCCTACTTCCGCTGGCTTGGACATCCCTACTATCTTGCACTCCTGTCTGCCGCTGAAATCTACAATTCGGCCCCTCAAGCCATTCTTGTGAAGCAGGTCATGACCGACACTCCGCGGCGGGAAATCTCCATAGGCCGGATTCGACTCCATTTCTATGTAAAACGCGGCATCGAACGCACGCCTGTGAAACAGCCGTCCATCGCTTATGCACCGATCCGGGTCAGCACACCTGAAGCGACCGCGCTGGACATGGTCCGTTACGCGACGCGCATTGGAGGAATGGGACGTGCGCTTGAATCGCTCACCCCCCTGCTGCCCCTTTTTTGCACCTCTGCCTTGAAACGTGCACTTGACGCGGAGGACGAAGCGGCGGTCGCTCAACGGCTCGGATATCTGATTGCGAGCGCCGGTCAAAACGGGCTGGCTGAGGTCGTTCACCAATGGCTCCCCTCTGGAATCGCCCGGGTTTCCCTTGACTCATCGAAGCAGCCACTCACGGAAACCGCCCTATCCAGACGCTGGCGGGTTCTTGTTCCTGAACAAAAAGGGGGGCTATGATCCCGCTCACGCGTCAGGACATCCTGCTCCATCAAACCGTGGCTCCATGGCCGAGCCAACGCCAGGTCGAGCAGGATCTTCTCCTGTGCCGGGCCATGGCTGCACTCTTCAATGACAGCTTTTTGCAAACACAACTTGCCATGCGGGGCGGCACCCTGCTGCACAAGGTCTATCTCGCGCCGGCAGCCCGCTTCAGTGAAGACATCGATCTTGTCGTCGTGGGAGACAGACCCGAAGATCATATCCGAAAAGCACTGCGAAGGGTGCTGACCGACGTCCTCGGCAACCCGAAAACGTCCGCCTGGGACGCCATTGCCCTGGCTATCCGCAACCAAGCCAGACCGTCCCGGATATTGAGAATGACCTACGCCGTTTCATCCGCGAGCACGCCAGGGGCGATCCTGGAGATTGTGGTGGAAGCCAACGTGACCGAGCGTGCCTCCCATCGGCCGATCATGCAGATTCCCTTCGAATTCACGTTCCGCAATGAAGTGGTGAGAACGGCCATCAATGGCTACGACATCCATGAAATGCTGGGCACCAAGATGCGCGCACTTTTCCAACGAAGGCGGGGCCGTGATTTGTTTGACCTCTATCATGCGCTGACGCTGGCCAAGCCGACGGTGGCCCCTCCTGAAATCATCGAATCGTTCCTTTACTATCTCCGGCAAGAAGCCACCACCGTTGGCCGCCGCGACTTTGTCGCGACCCTTGATGCGCACCTGGCGGATGCAGGTTTCCTTTCCGACATGAATCCCCTCCTGCGCAAGGGAATTACCTACGATCCGCTGCGGGCGGGCGCCTATGTGAAGGCAAACCTTCTGAATGGGCTCCCGACCTGACCATAAGTTCCAGATTCGTCTTTGAGATATCTCGCGCGCTATACACAATTTACGTATTTCGTCCTGCCGAATTGCACCGGGGGCCGGCAGGTGTTAGTCTTGCCCGCATGGCACTGGCTGCCCCTCTTCGAGGGCCCAGGCCATCACACGGCTGACAGGAGGTCTGGCATGCGCCGCACATTCATTCGGATCGGCATCCTCGCATTCGCCCTGGCCGGCACGGCCGCGGCCGCGGGAGACCTCCTTCCGGTGCCGGCCAAAAAGAAGGTGAAGCCGGCGCCCGTGGAGCACATAGACCCGGCGACGCTCATGTCCAAGACCACCTGGAAGGGCTCCCTGGCCGCCGCGCCGACCAATGCCGCGGCAACTGTCGTCGGCGTGCTGAAGCCGGAGAAGCACGTGCCGATCGCCCCGCTGCTGCTGCGCACGGGAGACCCGGTCCTGGCCGCGCGCGTGCAGGAAATGGTCGCCACACACAAGGGTGCCGCAGTTGTGCTCACCGCCAGGCTGGATCCGGACGGCACCTCCCTGCTGGTGACCGACGTGCTCCTGCTCCCCCGGGAGCGCAAGCCGGAACGGCCGTGACGGGCACCAAACTGCGAGAGTTGCGCGCGAGGAATTCCAGCTTCGGACACCGAGGACACCGAGGACACCGAGATTCAAGAGCTCACAGAGAAACTTGTGTGAAGGGCGCTGCATTTTTGTGACAGAAATTTCATCCAGCACTTTGTTGCTGTAACGAGATGCGTCCTGGCAGCGCGGTTTCTCTGTGTTCTCAAGCAATCTCGGTGCTCTCGGTGTCCGCATTGGATTTCTTCACGCCCAACTCTCGCAGAACGGGGACGGGCGCGACCGCTTGACTTTACCCGGGCCGGCTTACATACTGACGGCGCTCTGAAGAAAGGTTCCCGGCAGGATGGCGGTTCACCGATTCATGCGGTTTCTGGCAGGCACGGCAGCCCTGGCGCTGCTGCTGCTTTCGATGTCGGCTGCCCCGGACCTGTGTGACGAGTCGTGCCGCGACGAGGCGCCGACCTGCGAATGCGCCGGCCCCTGCTGCTTCAAGGCTATCAATGTTCCGGCAGAACCGGTCATGCCGGCCATGGCCCTCGTGCGGCACGCCGTGTCGTTCGAATCCGCGCCGCACGCCTTTCGCCTGGCAACCGATATTTTCCGGCCGCCCATTGCCTGATCTTTTCAGGCGGTTGTGCCGCTCCCTGCCGCAGGCCATTGCCTGCCCTGCTGCGGACGTACCCTGTCCGCGCGCACGCCCTCTCCCGTCCCGCCGCCTGTCCGACTTCGGTTTGTGATCGTCACAGACTTCGTGCCGGCAGGCTGCCCGTTCAAGGAACTCCATGATGAAAACCATTTGTTACAGCACCCTGCTGCTGGGCATGTCCCTCAGCCTCTGCCCGGCAGCAGACCCGGCCGGCGGGCCCGTCGAGCCGGCCGGAAAACTTGTTCTCACACAGGCGCTCGCGCTGGCGGAAGCGCGCCATCCGGAGCTTCGCGCCGCACAGTGCGGCGTGCAGGCGGCCGATGGGCGCGCCACCCAGGCGGCGGCGCTTCCGAACCCCGCGCTGGGGGTTGAGGCGGAGAACTTCGGCGGCAGCGGGGCCGAGCGGAGATTCGATGCGGCGGAATACACAGCCCAGATTGAACAGACGCTCGAACTGGGCGGCAAGCGCGGCCACCGCAGGCGTGTGGCCACGGCCGAGTGGCAGCTCTCCGGCTTCGATCTGGATGCCGCCCGGCTGGATATCCGCGCGGAGACCAGCCGCCGCTTCGTGTCTGTCCTCGGGGCACAGGCGCTGGCGGAGCTTGCACGGGAGGCCGTGGCGCTGGCGGAGGCCGTCGCCAAAACCGTGGACGCACGGGTCGAGGCGGGAAAAGTATCGCCCATGGAGCAGGAGAAAGCGCAGATTCTGCTGGCGCAGAAGCGCATCGCCCGCGCGCAGGCCCTGCAGGTCCTGGCCACCGCCCGGGTTCAACTGGCCGCACAGTGGGGGAGCACCCGGCCGGCTTTTGAAGACGCCAGCGGCGACCTGCCGGCCCTCCCGTCCGTGCCGCCCCTGCCCGTCCTGCTGGCGCGCCTCCCGGGGAATCCCGATGTGGCGCGCTGGGCCGGCGAGCTGGCGCGGGCGCAGGCGGTCCTGAGCCAGGAGCAGACGGCGCGCGTGCCTGACCTCACGGTGGCGGCCGGCGTGCGGCGTGCCAATGAAACCGACAGCTACACGCTGGTGGCAGGCGTCTCCGTGCCGCTGCCGCTCTTTGACCGCAAGCAGGGCAGCATCCGGGAGGCCGAGTCGCTGCTGGCGCGGGCCCAACAACTGCAGCGCGCGGCAGAGATCAGGGCCGCCGCCGACCTGGCAACGGCGCACCAGCTGCTGGCTGCCGCCACCAACCGCGTGATGGCGCTGCGGACGGATGTGCTCCCGCGCATCAAGGCCGTGTTCGACATCGCACAATCCGGCTACGCGCAGGGGAAGTTCACCTACCTGGATGTCCTGGATGCCCAGAACACGCTGGTGGAATCGCAGGCCGAATACATCAGCGCCCTGGTTGCGGTCCACTCCGGAGCAGTTGACCTGGAGCGGATCGTCGGCGGGCCGGCCGCGGCGGATGACGTGCCGGCGCGCGAGCCGGCTGCGCCGCCCAGCGGCGAAGCCGCGAAATAAGTTGTTCGCGCCACCCGGTGGCGCGCCCATGGAAAAAAGAACGGATTGCAGGAGGATGTTGTCATGATGAAGCGCGAAATTGTGTCACTCGTGGTGCTGGGGCTTGTGTCGCTGATCCTGGCCGGCTGCGGCAGGCCTTCCGGAAAAACTCCGGCTGCCGCCAGTGCCGGAGAGGGTGGAGAGGAAAAAGGGGACGGGCAGGTGCTGACCATTGCGGAAGTGCTGGCGGCCAGGTGCAGCCATGGCCTGACGATCGAGTGCGCGGAGTGCCGGTACGAAGTCGGCGTCGTCAAGGTCGACGCCTCGCTGCTCGCGCCGGCCGGCAGCGCCGCCACCAACCTGGTGCGAACCATCCGGGTCGCACGGCAGAAGGTTGCGACCTCGGTGCGCCTCACCGGCGAACTCGCCGTGAACGAAACCGCCGCCGTGCATGTCAGCCCGCGCATCCCGGGCATCATCCGCTCGGTGCCGGTGGACATCGGCGCCCGGGTCAAGCCGGAGGAGGTCCTGTTCACGCTGGACAGCGTGGAACTGGGCGCCGCCCTGGGAGACTACGAAAAGAACCTGACCCTGACGGCACTCGCGGAAAAAACCCTCCGCCGGGAGCAGAGCCTGCACGAGCAGAAGGCGGGCTCCGGGGCCGACGTGATCGAGGCGCAGACGCGCTACGAGGAGATTCGGGCCGCGCTGAAAGCCTCGGAGCAGAAACTGCTCGTACTGGGATTCTCCGCCGCCGACATCGCGGCCATCGCCCCCGCCGACCGCGCCAGCCTCGGCGGTCCGCTCGCGGTGCGCGCGCCCATCGGCGGCACCATCATCGAGAAACACGCCGTGCGTGGCGAGCTGGTTGAGCCGGGCAAGGACGTCATGCTGCTGGCCGATCTCGACACGGTCTGGGCGTGGGGCGGCATCTACGAGCGCGACCTGGCCGGCGTGCTGACGCGCATGGCCGCCGGCGGCGTGCCGGTCGCGGTCACGGTGCCCGCCTTCCCGGACCACGTGTTCACCGGGCAGCTGAACCATGTCTCCGGCGTCATGGACGAAGCCACGCGCACCGTCAAGGTCCGCACCATGATCGACAACCGGGACCACCGCCTGCGGCCGGGCATGTTCTGCGAGATCCGCCTGCTCATGACATCGGATGAGGAGGTCCTGGCCGTTCCCAAGGCCGCTGTGCTCTCCGACGAAGGGGTGGACTTCGTCTTCAAACACATGCAGGGCGACTACTACCTGCGGCAGAACATCACCCGCGGGCGCACATTCGACGACGCCGTCGAAGTTCTCGCCGGGGTGGAGCCGGGGATCACCATCGTGACCGAGGGCGCCTTCCTGCTCAAGTCCGACGTGTTGCGCTCGAAGATGGGCGCCGGCTGCGCCGACTGATTTTCCGCTCCGGAAAATCCCGAAAGGTAAAACCCCATGCTGAAAAATTTCATCCATTTCGTCCTCACGCAGCGGATGCTGGTCATCCTTGCGTTTGTCATCCTGTCCGTGGGCGGCATCATCGCGTGGCGCGTGATGCCGATCGACGCCTTCCCGGATGTCACGAACGTGCAGGTCATGGTCCTAGCCGATGCGCCGGGACTGGCCTCGGTGGACGTGGAGCAGCGCGTCACCTTCCCGGTCGAGCTGGCCATGCAGGGGCTCCCCCGCGTGAAGCAGGTGCGCTCCATGTCCAAGGCCGGGTTCTCGCAGGTGATCGTGGTGTTCGACGACGCCGTTGACATCTACTTTGCCCGGCAGCTGGTGTTCGAGCGGCTGCAGTCCGCGCGCGAGGGCCTCCCGGACGGCGTGGAGCCGGAGATGGGCCCCATCAGCACCGGCCTGGGCGAGATCTACCAGTACACGCTGGAGAGCAGAACCCGCTCGGCCATGGAGCTGCGCACCCTGCAGGACTGGGTGATCGCGCCGCAGCTGCGCACCATCGACGGCGTCACCGAGGTCAACAGCTTCGGCGGCTTCGTCAAGCAGTACCAGGTGCTGGTGGACCAGAACCGCCTGCTCAAGTACCGGCTGACGCTGGCGGATGTCCTGGACGGCATCCAGCGCAACAACGCCAACGCCGGCGGCGAGTTCATCACCCGGGGGTGGGAGCAGGCCTATGTCCGCAGCGTGGGGCTGATCCAGTCCATCCCGGACATCGAAGGCATCGTGCTGCATGCCCGGGACGGCACGCCGGTCTTCCTGCGGGACGTGGCCGACGTGCGGGTCGGGCCGCAGACGCGGCAGGGCGCAGTGACCCAGGACGGCCGCGGCGAGACCGTCGCCGGCATGGTCATCATGCTGCGCGGGGCCAACTCGAAGCTCGTGGTGGAGAGCGTCAAGAAGGCCATCCCGACCATCCAGGCCAGCCTGCCCGGGGACGTCCGCATCCGCCCCTTCTACGACCGCACGGCCCTCATCGAGGCCTGCGTGGGAACGGTGTCAAAGGCGCTCGGCGAGGGCGCAGTGTTCGTGATTGCCGTGCTGTTCCTGCTGCTCGGCAACTTCCGGGGCTCGCTGATCGTCGCGCTGTCGCTGCCGTTCACGGCCTTCATCACCTTCCTGCTCATGGGGTGGCAGGGGATCACGGCGAACCTGATGAGCCTGGGCGGCCTGGCCATCGCCATCGGCATGGTCGTCGACGCCTCGATTGTCGTGGCCGAGAACATCTCGCGGCACCTGACGGAGCGGGCCGGGTCCGGCACGCCGCGGCGCACCATCATCCAGGAGGCGGTGCTCGAGGTGGCGCGCCCCGTGATCTTTGCCATCCTGATCATCATCGTCGTGTTCCTGCCGCTCTTCACGCTGGAGCAGATGGAAGGCAAGATGTTCAAGCCGCTGGCCACGACCATGTGCTTCGCGCTGTTCGGCTCGCTGCTGGCGGCGCTCACGATTGTGCCGGTGCTCTGCTCGCTGGCCCTGCAGCCGCACAAGACCACGCGCGACAACGTCTCCATCCGGCTGCTCAAGCGCGTCTACTTCCCGGTCCTTTCCTTTGCGCTCCGGTTCCGCCGGGGCATGATCGCGGCCGCCATTGCCGTCTTCCTGGCGACCCTCGCGCTGATCCCCCGCCTGGGCACGGAGTTCCTGCCGCCGCTCGACGAGGGGGCGCTGGCCATCAACGTGGTGCGCCTGCCGTCCGCTTCGCTGGAGGGCTCGGTGGCCACGGGCACGGCCATGGAGCAGCGCCTGCGCAAGTTCCCGGAGGTCAGGACCGTGGTGACCAAGACCGGCCGGGCGGAGATCTCCGAGGACCCCATGGGGCCGGAGCAGAACGACCTGGTGATCATGCTGCACCCGGAGAAGGAGTGGAAGACGGGGCGGACCAAGGAGGACCTCGTCGCCGCGATCAAGGACGACTTCAGCGCCATCCCCGGCGTGCGCCTGTCGTTCTCGCAGCCGATCGCGCTGCGCGTGAACGAGCTCATCTCCGGCGTGAAGGGCGACCTGGCCATCAAGCTGTTCGGCCCCGAGCTGGACATCCTGAAGGCGAACGCGGACCGGATCGCCGCGGTGCTCGGCGGCGTCCGGGGCGCGCAGGACGTGAAGGTCGAGCAGATCTCCGGCGCGGCGCAGATCGAGGTGGTTGTGGACCGGCAGGCCATCGCCCGGCACAAGATCAACGTGTCGGAGATCAACGAGATCATCGAGAGCGCCGTGGGCGGAAAGGTCGCCTCCACCGTGGTCGAAGGGCAGCGGCGCGTGGCCATCCTGGTGCGGTTCCCGGAGCCGGACCGCCGCGACATCGCGGCGATGGAGCGGATCCTGGTCCCCTCGCCCGAAGGCGTGCGCGTGCCGCTGGGGCAGCTGGCCCGGATCCGCGAAACCGAGGGTCCGGCCCAGATCAGCCGCGAGAAAGGGATGCGGCGGGTGGTCGTGGAGTGCAACATCCGCGGCCGCGACATGGGGAGCTTCGTGGCGGAGGTCCGGCAGACGCTGCAGCCGGCCACGGCGACCCTGCCGCCGGGGTATTTCATCGAATACGGCGGGCAGTTCGAAAACCAGCAGCGCGCCATGCGCCGGCTGGGGGTGGTTGTGCCGGTCTGCATCGGGCTGATCTTCCTGATGCTCTTTTCCGGCCTCGGCACCGTGCGCAGCGCGCTGATGGTGCTGGCCAACCTGCCGTTTGCGCTGGTCGGCGGCATCCTGGCCATGGTCCTGCTCCGGATCAACCTCAGCGTGTCGGCGGCCATCGGATTCATCGCCCTCTTCGGCACGGCCGTGGGCAACGGGATCGTGCTGGTGGCGTTCTTCAACCAGCTCCGGCAGCAGGGGATGAGCACGGACGAGGCGGTCCGGAACGGCTGCGCGCTCCGGTTCCGCCCGCTCCTGATGACCTCCCTGGCCATGCTCCTCGGCCTGCTCCCCATGCTGGTGGCCACCGGCAGCGGCTCCGAGATCCAGCGGCCGCTGGCAGCCGTGGTGCTCGGCGGGCTGGTGTCATCCCTCTTCCTGACGCTGGTGATCCTGCCAGCGATCTACCATCTGGTGGAGTCGCGGCGGGAGCGAGCGGGCACCCTGGCAGCTTGTCGGACTTAGCTTTTGATCATCACAGGTCTTGTGCCGACAAAGCTGCTAGTCAGGGGGAAGCCTTCGCCAAGCACCGGACGCCAGCATAACCAGGAACCTGTCGGCAGAAGGTGCCGGATTGATCCAAGGCTCAAGTCCGACAGGTTCCTAGTGAATGTGATCTTTACAAATCGCCTCGACCGCCGGATGCGAAATGCGGCGTTCCACGGTGATCGCATAGAAAGCTTCGTGCACCTCCTCCACGAGGCCGACACGATGGACCGGAAAGCGGTCGCGGATGACGCGCTCAATGACGGCCGGAACGGGAAACAGGCCGAGGCCCGCCTGGCCGAACTCCACCAGCAGCGCCTGGTCGTCGAATTCCCCCATGATCTGCGGCACAATGGCATGCTCCGACAGCCATTGCTCCATGGAACGGTGCAGGTTGGCCTGCGGCGTGGGAAGCAGCAGCGGCGCGCCGCGCAGGGACATCGGAAAATTCTTCCGGTAGCGCCGCGCAAGCTCCTGAGTTCCCAGAATCGATACCGGCCCGCGCGACAACAGATGGCTGAGCACCCGGATGCGCGGATGGGCGGTGCAGGGGACATCCGCGAACACAACGTCCACCTCATGCGTGGTCAGGCTGGCCAGAAGTTTTTCCAGAGGCCCTTCAACACAGGTCAGAACCACGCGCGCCGGCATGGCAAGAACCGGCTGCAACAGCACGCTGGCCACCATTTTCGGCACCGCATCCACGATGCCGACCTGCAACCGGAGCGGCAACCCGGCGGGATGGTCCTGGAGCGCATCCTGCATCTCGGCGCCCAACGTGAAAATGTCATCGGCGTACCGGTAGACCACGCGCCCGGGGGCCGTGAGTTCGAGGCGGCGGCCCACGCGTGCAAAAAGCTGCTGCCCCAGGACCCGCTCAAAGGCGTGAATCTGCCCGCTCAGCGTGGACGGTGACAGGCGCAGACGGGCGGCGGCGCGCGTCAGACTGCCCTCCTTGGCCACCTGCCAGAAATACTGCAGGTGATGGTAGTTCATCCGGTTCATGGTGCGGAGTGTAGTGCGTAGACGCGCGCAGCGCAACCTCTGCCGGCATAAGATCATTCGTTAAAACCGAACAGATTGTCGTTTATTATTTGATTTTCCAATCGTTGCCTTCGCCTTATTGTGAAGGGAACAGGCAACCGGATGCACGTCGGAAGGCCTCCGACAGGACAGCGTGAAAGGCGGCAGCTTAATCATGACCGACAGGAACGTCGAGATGCTACCGGGACTGTCCGAGCAGGAGGCCACCGCCCGGCTCGCGCAGGATGGGGCCAATGAGCTCCCCACGCAGAAGAAGCGCGGCATATTCACCATTGCCTGCGAAGTGGTCCGCGAACCGATGTTCCTCATGCTGCTGGCCGCCGGCGGGCTGTATCTGGTCATGGGCGAACCCGCCGATGCCCTGATGCTGCTCGGCTTTGTCTTCGTGGTGATGGCCATCACCGTCATTCAGGAGCGCCGCACCGAGCGCGCGCTCGACGCCCTGCGGGAGCTCTCCAGCCCCCGCGCCCTGGTCATCCGCGGCGGCGTCCGCCGGCGCATACCCGGGCGGGAGGTGGTCCGGGGCGACAGGGTCGTGCTCGCCGAGGGGGATCGTGTTCCGGCCGACGCCATCCTGCGCTGGGGCGTCAACCTCTGCGTGGACGAGTCCCTGCTCACCGGAGAATCCGTCCCGGTCCGAAAAGCGCCGGCGCCGGAGGCCCAAACGCTATCCAGGCCCGGAGGCGACGACCTGCCCGGCGTCTTCTCCGGCACCCTCGTCACCGCAGGCCAGGGGATTGCCGAGGTCGCCACAACCGGCGTGCGCACGGAACTCGGCAAGATTGGCAAGGCCCTGCAGCAGCTGGTTCCCGAACGCACGCTGCTGCAAATCGAGACCGCCCGCCTGGTTCGCACCTTTGCCTTGATCGGGCTGGCGGCCTGCGCCGTGGTCGTGCTGGCGTATGCCGTGACACGCGGCGGCGGCAGTACGGTCTGGAAGGAAGGGTTTCTGGCCGGCATTGCCATGGCCATGGCGACGCTGCCCGAGGAGTTTCCGGTTGTCCTGACGATCTTTCTGGCGCTGGGCGCCTGGCGGATCTCGCGCAGCAACGTGCTGACCCGGCGCATGCCCGCCATCGAAACGCTGGGCGCAGCCACGGTGCTGTGCGTGGACAAGACCGGCACACTCACCCGCAACCAGATGACGCTGCGCCGCGTGGTAACCCATGCTGGCGATGTGGATCTGGCGCTGACGAACGCCACTCTTCCGCCGCCGGTGCTTCCGTTGCTGGAGTACGCCATTCTGGCGAGCCGACCGGATCCGTTCGACCCCATGGAGCGCGCACTGCACGCCGCCGGAGAACGGCTGAACGAACACCCCGAACGGCTGCATGCAGACTGGTCGCTGGCGCGGGAATACCCGCTGTCCCCAACACTTCTGGCCGTCAGCCAGGCATGGCACGCCGGAACAGGCGACGAATGGATGATCGCGTCCAAGGGGGCGCCAGAGGCCATTGTGGCCCTCTGCCGTCTGGATGAGGTCGAGCGCGCGCAGGTGACACAGGAGGTCATGCGACTGGCCTCGGCGGGATTACGGGTGCTCGCCGTGGCACGCGGAAAATGCCGGGAGCCGGCGTTGCCGGCCGAACAGCAAGGACTGGCGTTGGAATTTGTCGGCCTCCTGGGGCTCGAAGATCCGCTGCGGCCGGCAGTCCCGGCCGCCGTGGCGGAGTGCCGGGATGCCGGCATCCGCGTGATCATGATTACGGGGGATTATCCGGCCACGGCCCAGAGCATCGCGCGGCAGGCAGGCCTCTCCACCCCCGACACCGTCATCACCGGCCCCGAGCTGGACGTCATGTCCGACAGGGAGCTCGCACGCCGCATCCGGGATGTGCATGTCTTCGCCCGCGTGGTGCCGGAACAAAAACTGCGCCTGGTGCAGGCGCTCAAGGCCAATCACGAAGTGGTGGCCATGACCGGCGACGGCGTGAACGACGCGCCGGCGCTGAAAGCCGCCCACATCGGCATTGCCATGGGCGGTCGCGGCACGGATGTGGCCCGCGAGGCCGCCTCGCTGGTGCTGCTCGACGACGATTTCTCGTCCATCGTGGCAGCCATCCGGCTGGGGCGCCGGATCTTTGACAACATCAAGAAGGCCGTCTCCTTTGTGCTGACCGTGCATGTGCCGATCGCCGGGCTTTCCATGCTGCCGGTGTTTGTGGCTGACTGGCCGCTGCTGCTGCTGCCGGTGCACATTGTCTTCCTGGAACTAATCATTGATCCCTCCTGCACGCTGATCTTCGAAGCCGAAGCGGCGGAGGACAATGTCATGAAGCGGCCGCCGCGAAATCCGGCGGAGCGCCTGTTCTCGCGCCATACCATCGGGGTGGCAGTGCTGCAGGGCGCGAGCGTGCTCGCGGCTTGCCTGGGTGTGCTGTACGTGGCGCGCCTCAGCCATACGCCGGACGCCGCCCGCGCGCTGATGTTCACCACGCTGGTGGTCTCCTTCCTGTTTGTCATCTTCGTCAACCGCTCCTGGTCGCAATCACTGGCCAGCATGTGGCGCACGCCCAACGCCGCCTTGCGCTGGGTGGTGGGCGGCACGGTGCTCTTTCTGGCGCTGGTGCTGTGCGTCCCCTTCGCGCAGCAGATGTTCCATTTCGCCCCCCTGCACGCCGGCGACCTGGCCCTGAGCCTGGCGGCAGGCGCGGCCAGTGTGCTGTGGTATGAGCTGGTGAAACATGCCCGACGTCACCGGAACCGGACATGAGAGACCTCCGCTCCATATTGCTGATACCTGCCACCGCGGCGCTGGGATTCGTTACCTGCGCGCTCGTTGGCACCGGTCTGCTGCTGGAACTGCGTCTGGATGCGGAGGACGGGGCCGTGCGCATCCTGGGGCTGGGGCCAGATGACTGGAGCGAACTGCACTTCTGCATCGCGCTGGGATTCCTGCTCCTGACAGCATTACATCTGTTCTTGAACTGGGCCTGGATCATTTCGGCCGTCTCCAAGGCCAGGTGGATTTTGGCCGTGATCGTAGTTGGTGTGCTACTCGTCGCCGCCTTGTTGCTCTGGCCGGCAGAAAAACAAACGGCTGGATGGGACACGTGGACACGCCTGCTCCGAGAATGCATTGATTAACTGAGAAAACATCATGAACTATTTCAAGACCACGGTGTTGCTGGCGGCGCTTGCCGGCCTGTTTATTCTCGTCGGTGGCATGCTGGGGGGGGAGAAGGGCGCGTTGCTGGCCCTGCTGGTGGCAGGTGTCATGAACTTTGCTACCTACTGGTTTTCAGACAGGATTGTTCTGGCCATCTACCGGGCGAAAAAAGTCAGTGAAACCGACGCGCCGCGCTTGTATCGGATTGTCAGGCAACTAGCCGCAAACAACCAGATGCCTTTCCCTGCCATCTACGTGATTCCCGATGAAGCGCCAAATGCGTTTGCCACCGGCCGCAACCCCCAACATGCCGCCGTCGCCGCGACCGAGGGAATCATGCGGATACTCAATGACGAAGAGCTGGAAGGTGTGATGGCACATGAGTTGATGCATGTGGCAAACCGCGACACGCTGATCAGTACGATCGCAGCCAGCATCGCCGGCGCGTTGACCTACCTCGCGCAATGGGGGATGTTTTTTGGCGGTGGCGGCCGCGGACGGGACAGCCGAGGTAACCCGTTGGTCGCCCTGCTACTTGCCATTATCGCGCCACTGGCCGCCATGATGATCCAGATGGCCATTTCGCGATCGCGGGAATATGTGGCGGATGCAGGCGGCGGCAAACTGTGTGGCCGGCCCCTGGCGTTGGCCAGCGCCCTGCGCAAACTCCACAGGGCAGCCGACCTCACCCCGATGTCTGTCGGCACGTCAGCTACGGCGTCACTCTTCATCGTTAACCCTTTTGGTGGTGGCGGGGTGACCAAACTATTCAGCACACACCCCCCGGTAGCCGAGCGTATCCGGCGGCTCGAACTTCAGGCGCGCGGACTGTAAACGTGCGCCTTGAGGCAAGGAACTGATAATGGAAACGGCTTTGGCGAGAGTTGTAGCATACCGGTCCCATCCGTTGATGCGAAAAGCTGCGCCGCACCACAAGCGATCTCCCACATCTCCTGCCAGGGGACGCAGTGCCACAAGGCGTCTGGAAAGGACAACCCCATGAAACCGCAGACTAAACTCCGCAGCATCTTCGCGAATGCCATTGTTGCCAGCCAGTGGCTGCAGGCGCCGCTGTACTTCGGACTGATCGTGGCGCAGGGCGTCTATGTCTGGCAGTTCTGCGTCGAGCTCTACCATCTCGTCTGCGGACTGGGCGGATTCAAAGCGCAGGAGATCATGCTCATGGTTCTTGGACTGATCGATGTGGTCATGATCTCCAATCTGCTGAAGTCCTTCATCGAGATTGAAAAGCTGCAAAAAACCGATGTCTACGTGCAGATGGGCATACATTTCCTGTTTATCATTTCCGCCATGGGTCTTGCCTATGTCGCAAAAATAACGGAAACCGCAGTCGCAGAAAGCCGCCCCGCGCACAAGCCGGCGGAGTAGCCGCCGCTTGCCAAAGAGGATTGCCGGATGTCTAAACAAAAGCACAAAGACGTTGCCGCCCCGAACCCCGCGCCTGTCCCGGCATGGCACACGCTAAGCGTTGCCGCGACGCTGGCGGAACTACAGACCGTTCCCTCCGGCCTGGACATGGATGACGCCAGGCGCCGGCTGGAGGTACACGGCCCGAACGAGCTTCAGGCCGCCCACCGGGCCTCGCCGTGGAAACTGCTGCTAGATCAGTTCAAGAATGTGCTGATTGTAATCCTGCTGGTGGCCACGGGGCTCTCGGCCTTCCTGGGTGAAGGCGTGGAAACAATCGTCATCGGCGCAATCGTGCTGTTCGCCGTGGGGCTGGGGTTCATCCAGGAGTTCCGGGCGGAGCGGGCCATTGATGCCCTGCGAAAAATGGCGGCGCCCACAGCCACCACGCTGCGTGACGGCGAGGAGCTCACGGTGCCAGCCGGACATCTGGTCCCGGGCGACATCGTGCTGCTGCAGGCTGGCGACCGCGTGCCGGCCGATGTGCGGCTCGTGGAGTCAATCAATCTGCAGGTCGAGGAAGCCGCGCTGACCGGCGAGTCCGTGCCGGTTGAAAAGCATGCCGCACCGCTGGCCGCCGCGGATGCCGCCCTGGGCGACCGCAGGAACATGGCCTATGCCGGCACCTCGGCCAGCTATGGGCGCGGCCGCGCCGTGGTCGTGGCCACCGGCATGAACACCGAGTTTGGCAAGATCGCCCGGATGCTGCAAACGGTGGAGACGGACCGCACGCCGCTGCAGAAGAACCTCGACAAGGTGGGCCACCTGCTGGCGCGCGTGGCGCTGGTGATCGTGGCGCTGATCGTGGCGCTGGGGCTGCTGCGCGGCCAGCCGTTCATGGAAATGCTCATCTTCGGCGTGGCCCTGGCCGTGGCCGTGGTGCCGGAGGCCCTGCCGGCGGTGGTGACCATCTCGCTGGCCATCGGCGTGCAGCGCATGGTCAGGCGGCACGCCCTGATGCGGCGGCTGCCTGCCGTGGAGACGCTGGGGAGCACGTCGGTGATCTGCTCCGACAAGACCGGCACGCTGACCCGGGATGAGATGACGGTGCGCAACCTGTACGTGGCCGGGCGTCTGTGGGAGGTGACCGGCGCGGGGTACGAGCCCGCCGGCCAGTTCCGGGTCGACGGCCGGACGGCGGAGCCCGACCTGGCGCTGCTGCAGTGCCTGCGGGGTGCCGCGCTGGCGTCCGACGCGCGCAGCGCGCGCGAAGAGGACGGCGGGCGCTGGCGCATCAAGGGCGACCCCACGGAAGGCGCGCTGGTGGTGGCCGCAGCCAAGGCCGGCCTCGTCAAAACCGAGCTTGAGCGGTTGGCGCCGCGCACCGGCGAGATCCCGTTTACGTCCGAAACCAAGCGCATGACCACGCTGCATGCCGCCCCGGAAGGCGCCGTGGCGTTCTCCAAGGGCGCCCCGGAAATCATCCTGGCATCCTGCACGCACGTGCTGTCCTGCGAGGGCGGCGCTTGGCGCGAAGAGCCGCTCGACGACGCCGGGCGTGACCGGATTGTCGAATCCGCCCGCACCCTGGCCGGCCAGGCCCTGCGCGTGCTGGGCGTGGCACGAAAATCGAACGCCACGCTCGAGCATGCGGAACACGGCATGACCTTCCTGGGGCTGGCCGGCATGATTGACCCGCCGCGCGCCGAGGCCAAAGAGGCTGTGAAGCAGTGCGAACAGGCCGGCATCCGGGTCGTCATGATCACCGGCGACCACCCCATTACGGCGCAGGCCGTGGCCCGCGAACTGGGGATCCTGAAAGGCGGGCGTGTGGTCACGGGCGCGCAACTCGACGGCCTGGACGACGCCGCCCTGGCGCGCGAGGTGGACGGCATCGACGTCTATGCGCGCGTGTCGCCCGCCCACAAGCTGCGGGTTGTCGGCGCGCTGCAACAGCGGGGGCACGTCGTGGCGATGACCGGCGACGGCGTCAACGATGCGCCGGCCCTCAAGAAGGCGGACATCGGCATTGCCATGGGGATCACGGGCACGGCCGTCACCAAGGAGGCGGCTGCCATGATGCTCACGGACGACAATTTCGCGTCGATCGTGGCAGCCGTCGAAGAGGGGCGCGGCATCTTCAGCAACATCAAGAAATATCTGATGTACCTGCTCTCCTCAAACATCGGCGAGATGCTGATCATGCTGGGCGCCACCGTGCTCGGCATGCCGATGCCGCTCAGCGCCGTGCAAATCCTCTACATCAACCTGGCCACGGACGGCCTGCCGGCGCTGGCGCTGGCCGTGGATCCGCCGGAGCGCGACCTGATGCAGCGGCCGCCGCGCAACCCGCGCGCCGGCATCTTCACCCGCCCGGTCGTGTTCCTGATGGTAGCCGGCGGGGTCTGGTCCGCCATTGCCAACCTGGGTCTCTTCACCTGGGCCCGTGCCCGGCAGCTGCCGATGGATGAGTGCATGACGCTGGTGTTCGTCTCGTTGTGCCTGGTGGAGTTCTTCAAGGCCTTCAGCTTCCGCTCCGACCGCCACACCGTGCTCCGCAAGCCGTTTGCGAACCGCTGGCTGAACCTGGCGATCCTGTGGGAGCTGCTGCTGCTGGCCGGAATCGTGTACCTGCCGTTCCTGCACAAGCCGTTCGGCACGTTTGCGCTGCCACTCGCGGTCTGGCCCGTGCTACTCTGTGTGGCGGCCACGATCATCCCGGTCCTGGAACTCGCCAAGTGGGCCATCCGGCGCGGCTGGATCCGCGGGGCGCACTGAGCTGCGCCGGGCGCAAGCGGCGGGGTTTGCCCTTGTTCTGCGAGAGTTCAGCGTGAGCAAGAGATGACCGGAGCCGGATTTCCTCGCGCTCACCTTTCAAATTTTCGGGATCCTGCAGATGCTCAAGAACGTCAACCGGATCGAAATGCTGGCTGCCGTGGCGGCCGTGGGGCTGGTGGCGGCGGGGTGCCTGGCGGTGCTCTTCCCGTTCCTGTCGGCGATCCTGTGGGCCGCGGTGCTGGCCTACACCACCTGGCCGCTGCTGCTGCGGCTGGAGCGGCTGCTGGGGGGGCGGCGATCCCTGGCCGCCTTTCTGATGACCGCCCTGATTGCGCTGGTGCTGATCCTGCCGTTTGCCGTGGCCGGGGTCACGCTCGCGGAAAATGTCGCGCGCTTTGAGGAGCTGCTCCGCCTGCTGCAGGGCGGACTTCCGGCGGATGCGCCCGAGTGGGTCCGGCGCCTGCCGTGGATCGGCCCGGACGTGGAGCGCGCCTGGCCGGGGTTTGCCCGTGACACCGGAATTATCTCCAGGACGCTGCACGCCTCCGGCTCAGCGGCGGGAAAGTGGCTGCTGCAGCACAGCCTGGCCTTTGGCAAGGGGGTCCTGCAGCTGGCGCTCAGCGTGCTGATCGCGTACTTCTTTTACCGCGATGGCGACCGCCTGATGGGCCGGATTGCCGACGCGGCGCAGCGCATCGCGGGGGACGTCTCGCAGCGCCTGCTGGCCATCGCGGGCAAGACGGTCCGCGGCGTCGTCTACGGCATCATCGGCACGGCGCTGGTGCAGGCGGCGGTGGCGGCGCTGGGGTTCTGGGTGGCCGGTGTCCCGTCCCCCTTCCTGCTGGGGCTGCTGACCTTCCTGCTGGCCATGGTCCCCGCCGGCCCGCCGCTGGTCTGGCTGCCGGCCGCCCTGTGGCTGTTCCACCAGGGGCACACGGGCTGGGCCGTGTTCATGGCGGCCTGGGGGCTGCTCGTGATCAGCGGCATCGACAACTTCGTCCGCCCCTACCTGATCAGCCGGACATCCAACCTGCCCTTCATTATCGTGCTGCTGGGTGTGGTTGGCGGCGTAATGGCTTTCGGGCTGATCGGTCTCTTCCTGGGGCCGGTGCTGCTGGCCGTGGGCTTCGCGCTGGTGCGCGAGTTCGGTGCACCCAGCCCGCCCCTGCCCCCGAAAGTGTAAGCCGCAGAAAAACTGTGCGGCGCGCATTACAAATCACCGGACGTTTGCCGCCGCGGCACACGGCACGGCGGATTTGAATATTCGGTGCGGCTGCATGTTCCACCAGATCCATGCGTGAGTATCGAGCAGGTAATTCACCTGGCGGCCTCCCACATCTCGACTCCAAGTGGTGAGATGATGTCTTTCTCGAACACCAGGGCAGAGGCCAATTTACCTGGTGTCAGGGTTGCTGCCGCAGATTGGTATGGCATGACCTGCGCGACAGGTTTTCCGCGTAGAGTAGAACCGTTGTGCCATGAACGCAGGTGCCGGGTTCACGGTCTCGTTAACTCATACGGCGGTCATCAGCGGCGCGGTTTACCGCGTACGCTGGATGCCCTGGTTCGGGCGGCTTTGTATTCGACGCCTGGAAGGCCTGCGAAGTGCTCGTCCTGGGTCCAAAGCGTAGCCTGTTCCGACCAGGCAGTTGAGAGGATGAGGCTGTCTGCCATTGGAATGCGGTGTTTGAGGCTGATGAGCGCAGCGCGGAGAGCGATCGCTTCTGTGACTTGAATGACCTTGCCTTGTTTCATTTGGCCAATGGCTTGCAGGGCCTTTGCTTCATCTGCAACCGCATTTACCTTCTTGAAAACTTCGTAGAGGCAGATTACTGGAACAACCAGGTTGTCCACATCCTCGATCAGTGGTGCAAACACACCTGCCTGGTGGCCCTCAAACAGGAATTCAACCCAACCTGAGGTGTCGACCACATTCATATTCGATCCTCCTCGTCACGATTGAATTTGGCATCAAGACCCCTGAGGAAGCCGCGCATACTGCGCATGGGGCGCACCGGGATCAGCTCGATGCGATCATCGAAACTGATGACTTGCAAATGTTCCCCGGCCCTGATGTTGGTCCGCTCTCTGACGGCAAGGGGGATTACTATCTGGTATTTCGGCGATACAGTTACGGTGTCCATGGTATCGATCCCCTTATGGTTGTACGAATACCATATCGATCATCGATGGTCAATATTATTTTAAGCTGCGTCATGATTTATATCATGATCCCTCCTTTCACGATTGCCCCGCTCCCGGCCCGCCCAGCGTGGCCATGGCGGAACCCGCGGAGACGAGCGCCACGCCCGTCCACTGCGCCAGCGTCAGGCGGGTCCGGAAGAGCAGCGCCAGGACGATCTGCGTGCCGATGAAGGCGCCGCCGGTAGCGAGCACCAGGGCCACATTGCAGTTGCCCGGCATCTGCTCGTAGATCTTCATCAGGAAGTAGATGCTGGAGGCGCCGACGATGTTGCCTCCGATGAAGCCGGCCAGCCAGCGTTTCGAGCGGCCGGTTTCGCCCTGGCTCCCGTACTTGAAGGCGACATAGGCGAGGATCTGCATCGTCCAGAAGACCAGGAGGTAGGCGGGCAGTTTCATGCGGCTTCCGTCCTCGTCGGCTGGACCGTGACGGGAGGCGGTTCAGGCGTCGCGCCCGACCAGGTGGCCAGGATCGATCCGGCCACGGTGAGGGCGATGCCCGCCCACTGCAGCCCGGTCAGCGGCGAGCGGTAGAGGGCCCAGAACGCGAACTGCACGAGCAGGCCCGACCCCGCGGTCACCAGCACCATGGCCAGATTCGCGTTCATGCGCTGGTAGATTCCCATCATGAACACCGTGGCGCTGATGCCCAGCACATTGCCGCCGATGAAGTAGTGCCAGCGATGCGCCGCATTGGTCCCTCCCTCCTTGAAGCAGATGGAGGCGGCAAGGTTCAGAAGCAGATTCACCGCCAGCAATGCCAGCGTGGCGGTACTCAGAGGTCTGTGTTTCATGTGTTCCCTGTGTCATGCAACGGCAGGCTCAGGCCGCGATACGATCCCGCCCGCCTGCCGTCCGGTTGTCATCCCAGCAGGAGGAGACGGAAGCCCCAGGGCGGAAGATCCCGCACAGTGAGACAGCCGCCAGATGACTCCGGTTTCAGTTCTACTTCCCGTTCCGGCTGACCAATGGTCAGCAGACGGCCGCGCCGCGCTGCAACGCGCAGGTGGACCGTCGCCTCACGGATCTCATCCAGGCCGGCGTTGAGCAGCAGCACGGCGCCCCGCTGCCGGTCGGCGGAGAGGCGGGCGACGGACAAGAGCGGCACGGTCTCGTCCACCCGCACCGGCATGGCCTCGCGCGAAAGCCAGTCCGTCACATTCTGCAGTTGCAGGCGCTTGCCCACGGAGTGCAGGAAGATCCACGGCGCATAGCCCATGACCACCACGCGGCCGCCGAGTTCGTTCTCGAAGGCCGTCATGCACGTTCCCTGCGGCCGGTAGAAGTAGTCCTCCAGCGTCGCCAGGGTGCGGACGCCGCCCGCGACCGGTTCCAGCACGTCGGCCATGCCGGTGGCGTCGCCCCAGAACTCGATGCGGGCATCGCGCAGTTGCCCGACCGAGGAACCATTGAGCGGATCGGCAGTGAAGCGCTCCATCATGCCGTTGTCCAGCCGCTTCGCCAGGCGCACGCCAGTCAGGTGCCCCAGGCCGCGCGCGCTCAGCACCTCGAGGGCGGTCGAATCCATGAGCACGCCGCCGGAGAGCATGCCGGTGAGTTCGTCGTCGCTGAACGCCTCTGCCACCCGTCCGCACAGCACGACGCCGCAACCGGACCTGTCGCCGGCAAGGGGCAGGCCGATCTCCCCCAGCACCCTGGGCAGAGAGATGTCGTGCCAAGATTGCGGACCCAGCCACCGCTCGCCTGCACGGACGGAGCGCCGGGCCATCAGGCGGCTGCTCCACGCCGGCCACAGCCCGGCCGTCGGCAGTCCCGCGGCATGCGCGACCCAGCGCTCCCACACCGGGCGGGCGGCCGGGATGCGCTCCATCTGCGGCAGGAAATCCGCGTACGCCCCGGGCAGCGCCATCATGTTGAAGGCCACGCCGTTCAGGCCGAAGGCGAGCGCCAGGGTGCATTGGTCGATCATCGCCGTTGCAGACTTCTTCAGGCGCTGGTAGGGAAAGTTCTCCAGCTCGTACTGCAGGTCGGTGACGGCCGGCGGGAGCGACGCGCGCTGATACCCGCACCCAAGCGCATGAATGTACATCCAGATCGGCGTCTCGTCGGAGTAGATGCTGCCACCCGGGCGCGCCTTGGTGGCGCGCAGAGCGGTATACCAACGCTCGAAGGCCTGACCCGAGTAGGTCGTCCCCCCCCCCGGTCCGCAACTCATCTTGCCGATGACGATCTCAGGATCGACCTCGTGGATGGCCGCGGCCACGTCCGCGAGCAGGGATTCGAGGGAGGCGATGTTCTGCTCGACCCACATCTCGCGCAGATGTCCCGCGGCGGGATCGTCGAAGGCTTTTACCAGTTCTTCGCGCGCATACGGCCGCCCGGCGCGCTGCGCGAACAGCCCGAGGCAGGTCGGGCAGAAGCAGCCCCAGAGTATGCCGTGCCAGTGCATGCGGATATCGTCGTCCACCCAGATGAAGTCGGGCCGGGCGGCGGCGACCAGCCGGTACTTGGCCCGCACATAGTCGCGCATCTCCGGGGTGTTGGGGCAGGCGCAGCCGGTGGAGACGCTGCCATCGTGGCCGACCATGGCCTGGAACGGCAGGGGCGGCATGTAGGACCACGCCTCGTTGATGTGGCCGATGGTGCACAGCACATTGATGCCGGCCGACCGGATGCCGGCCTGGCGCAAGGCGTCCAGCCGCCGCGCCGCCACCTCCATCCGGGGCGCGAAGTCGTCCAGCGGGATGTAGAGGTGGTGGGTGATGGTCTCGAACAGCGCCACCTCGTCGACGACCGGACGGTGCTCCCGGAAGAGGCCCATGAGGCGCCCGAACGCCTCGTCGGTCTCCCAGTGCGGCAGGCCGATGCGCCATGACAGCGTGAGGGGTGAAGTGGATTTGGTTTTCGGTTGGTTTTTCATCATGGCAGTCTCCTCATTGTTCGTTAGTAAATGGTTTCATCATCAGAACCTGACCATCACCTTCACCACGCCGGTCACCCCGTTCAACTCGATGATCTCCTTGCCGGCGTCGAATGTTTTCCATTCCCGGCCATTGACCGTCACGCTCTTCATCGGCGCGGATTGCGGGTGGCGCAGATGCAGGACAACGGGCACGTCCGGCAACTCCAGCACCGCCTCGATCGTGCCGGCATCGACGGTCTTGATCTCATACGACACGGGGCCGAAATGCGTGGGCGCCTTCTCGACGGCCAGTTTCTGAAACCACTGCCGCGCCGCGCCACGGCACAGATGCAGCACGCCGCCATCCTCCAGCACCAGCGCGTCGCGGATGAAGCGCGCCACCGCCACCGGCGTCCAGAGATGCTGCCGGTCGCCCGCGCACTCTTTGGCGCCCGGTTCCTGCCCGCGCTCCTCGCACCAACTGTACAGCGGCGTGCCGTGGTTGAGCGTGGAGTAGAGGTAGGCCGCGGCTTTTTCGCCCTCGTCCCGCAGGAGCAGCACTTCGGCGATGTTGTCGAGGGTGATCGCCACCCACATGCCGTCCTTCATCCAGCCGGTGTGCACGGGCTGGCCGCCGGGGCTCATCCGCGCCTCGCATTTGCGCAGCGTGCCGGTGATCAGTTCGTGGTGCGCCGGCAGGATGCCGCAAGGGAACGCGGCATAGAGCGCGCCCCAGCGGCTGCCGAGCGTCTGGCCGGGCACGCCCGGGATCCAGCGGTAGCCGTCCTCGCTGATCGCGCCGCGCTCCAGCGCCGCGAGCAGGTCGTCCAACCCGACGCGATGGATCCGGCGCAGCTCAGGCAGATCCTCAGTGCGGCCGAGGATCTCCGCCACCTCGATGGTGGCCGCGTCCGCATGGACAGCCAGGATGTTGTGGGGCAGGAACACGCCGTAGAAGCTGCCATCCTCGCCCCGCAAGCCGCAGTCGCCCATGCCGCGCGGCATCAACCCGTACGTCAGCGGTTTCTGGCCGTTGGCCAGCACGCGCGTCTTGGCCCGCTGTGTCTCCTGCCAGCGCGAACTGGCCAGCATCCGCGGGTACACCCCGGCCAGCCAGTCCTTGTCGCGCGTCAGTTTGTAGTGTTCCAGAATCGCCCAGGACTTGAAACCCGAGGCGCACCACATCAGATGCATCCATCCTTCCGGGTCGGCCCAGTTGCCGTCCGCGCCCTGCTGCCGCAGGAGCACACCGGTGTTCTCGCGGGCCTCGGCGTGCAGCCCGACCTGGTCGAACAGCACGGAGACGATCGCCGGCTCGCCCGTGTTCGGCGCCCGGTACATTTCCGTGCCGGGGCAGGCGGCGATGGAGCCGTCCGCCACCGGTTCGCACATGACGAAGCAGTCCGCCAGGCAGGCCCGAAACGCGTTCTGCACCCCGGGGTCCGGGAGGCTGAAGCGCGCGGCCCGGCCGATCAGGGAGCGCCAGGCCTCCTTCCCCGCCTCGAACTCCGTCGCCCAGTCGCGCCGGCGCAGCGCCGGCAGTTCGGCATGGTACGCCTTGTACGGCCGCACGATCCAGCCGGTCCGCTCCTCGCCGGGCGCCAGATTCCACTCCGCCTGCAGCGTCGACGGCGCCGGGACAACGATGTTCTCGATCCCGGCGGCCAGGACGATGATCCGATCCGCCCGCTCACTCCACCCGGCGAGCAGGACGTCTCGATCCGCGTCCGGCTGCACCCAGGCCGGGGAATACCCGGCCCATTTTCCCGGCTTCTCGCAGTCCAGGGTGATCTTGTGCGCGGCCGTGTCGCGGTTGCGCGCCGTCACCCGGACAAGCGCCGCGGTCTGGCCGCCGACGACCTCCAGCCGCAGCGAGACCTGGCCGTCTTCATAAGTCTGATCCAACACCGGCAGCCAGCCTTCGCAGCGCGTCCAGCGACTGGCGGCCAAAGGCTGTCCGTCCACCAGTGCCTTCAGACACACCTCCCAATCCACCCTGGGTGCCAGGAAAGAACCCAGCGGCTTGTTACGGAGGTCGTCATAGGACCACGCCAGCCGCAGGCCGGTTTCGGAACAGTCCAGCAGCGTCTTGTCGCTGCTGTTCGGCAGACAGACGGTCAGACGGTGCGGTGTTGCAAACGCATACGCAAAATCAACCTTCATTTCATCCCTTCGTGATCTGACCAATCCGGTCTTTGTTTTGTCATTCCACAGCGATACTAATAACCTGTCACCCTGTTCGATAAAATACCAACCCGCTTTCCGGCGTCTTTTCAAGAGTCACGCGCAGGCCGCGTTCGCGCAGTTCCTTGCCGGTCTGCTTCCATATCTTGCCCGTGTCGGCATCTTGCAGCTCGTACTCCGCCGCCGGGTCGAGCCCCTGCAACCGGAAGTCGGCGCTGATAAACGGCGCGTCCTTGCGCCGGAAGGCCAGCAACATCCCTTCGCCGAGATCCGGCCGGTGATACTGCATGACCAGCCAGACATCGGAGGCGGCAGACCCGCCGTTCAGCGGATAGTAGTCGCCATAGAAGTACGGCCGGGCGCGCTTGTACTCCTCGATCATCCGCCACTGCCAATCCCATGGGTGATCCGGCACGCCGTCGCCCTGGTTGAAGTAGATCGGAAACTCGAGACTCGCCGAGAGGTTGCTGCGCACATTGTACGTATCGCCGCGCCGCGGATCGTGTGTCCCCCCGCAGGTACCGCAACCGTGGACCGGCAGCCAGTACGACAGCCCGTGCGTCTGCACCTGGCCGCCGGCCGGATCGAAGTCGGGATGACATTGATAGTCGCTGCGCCAGAGCGGAATGCTGCGGCTGATCGTCTCCAGGTCGATGCGCCGCCCGCCGCTGGCACAGTTGTCAATCAGTAGCCCCGGATGCCGCCGCAGCAGTTCGTCCCAGAATTCGTAGTGGCCTTCGACGTAGCGGATCTCCGATATGCCCTGGCGATCCGGCGCATCCGCCGCGCGCCAATACGGCAGCGGGTCGAAGTTGAAGTCCTGGCGATAGCAGTCGATGCCCACATCCCGGATCATGCCCGAGATGAAATCCGTCAGGAAGCGCCGCGCCGCCGGGTTGCCCAGATTGTAGAGCAGGCTGGCGCCGGGTCTGCGCTGGCCCAGGTACCACTCGGGATGCTCGACGGTCCACGGCGTGTCGGTCAGCGCGCGCTCCGGCTCAAACCAGAGCAGGAACTTCAGTCCGGCCGCGTGGGCGGCATCGGCCAGCGGCTTGAGGCCGTTCGGGTGGGCACGCGGATTGATGTTCCAGTGGCCGACATACTTGGCCCACTCGCCC
>SESD01000282.1_pt1 | contig 31693 bp, 35 predicted proteins | sample 3171411 | NCBI WGS metagenome assembly SESD01 (sample SAMN06051880, study PRJNA518727) | freshwater metagenome | biome: subpolar coniferous forest; feature: holomictic lake; material: water; isolation source: holomictic Lake 442, 16.5 m depth | place: Canada: near Kenora, Ontario | collected...
ACTCATCAACATCACTTTGGGCAAAGGTTCGCACAATTAGCGCACTGCAAAAGCCTGAGATGATTTTGGCAGTATCTGAGATGGTTTCACCACGGCCAATCTGCAAATCATCTGCACGCAAAAAGATTGGTGTGCCACCAAGATGGGCAACTGCACTCTCTGATGCCAATCTGGTTCGAGTAGAGGACTTAGTCATATAGATAGCAACAGTTTGCTTAGCTAATGCCTTCTTGGCACTAAGTGGTTTTTTTGCAAACCTACTTGCAGTAGCCAGCAGCAACTCAATATCTGATTTAGATAGATCTGAGCTTCGCAGCAGACTCTTAAGTGGGGAGGCCATTGGTAAATGGTAGGCGATAAATTTAGATTAAGATTTGCCTATGGGTTTTCTCGATGATTTACGCGGTAAATCAAGTAAGGGCGGCCTTCTTGAGAAAGAGCTGCTCGCTCCAACCGATGAGGGTGATCATGAGCGATTTTCACATTATGTAGATAAGAACAAGATCACCGAATCGGCCGTTACCGGCAAATCTGTTAGAGCATTATGTGGCAAGAAGTGGATACCAAACCGTGATCCACAAAAATTTCCAATCTGTCCAACATGTAAAGAGATTCACGCTCGCTTAAAGTAATTTCTCAGTTAAAACCGATACCCTAAAATATATGGGATCGCGCAAATTATCAGTAATTGCTACCGCCCTTACCTTTTTAATATCAAGTACTACCGCATCTTTGGCAGATAATCCACCAAGAAGAATTCTCTCTGGTTGGCTGCCAGATTACTCACTTGCCAGAAATCTACCTACGGTTGAGGGAAATCTAGATTTAATTAGAGATATCTCACCATTTTGGTATGGCCTAACTGGTGAAACAAGTATTAAAGATAAGTACGCGCTCGGTAAATACACCACCCCAATTGAGCAGGTAATTAGCAGGCTTAAGGCAAATAATTTAATACTACTTCCAACTATTACCGATGATAATCCAAAGTTGGTTTTAGCAAATTTATTAGCAAATCCAAGCTCTCGAGCTAATATTGTACAAACAATTAAAGCATTAGTTGTTAAATATAATTATGATGGAATTGATCTTGATTTTGAAACCTTTTATACCGAAGATGGCAGATCATCTTGGCCGGTACTAAAACCAAATTGGATTACATTTATTAAAGAGTTATCTACCGCTCTGCATGATCAAGGAAAACTTTTATCAGTTACAACACCTCCTGATTTTGCACTTGAGACAAAGCGGGCTGGTAACTCGGTTTACTCTTGGGCTGAGATTGGTCCACTAATTGATCGCCTGCGCATAATGGCTTATGACTACTCAACTACCGCACCAGGTCCAATTGGGCCGTTGGCATGGAGTGAGGATGCGGTTAAGTATGCAGTTACCCAAATGCCTGCATCAAAGGTTTTCTTAGGAATTCCAGGTTATGGCAGAGATTGGATTACTAAGGTTGAGGGAGTTTGTCCTAAAGATTTTGCAAGCTCAGTTGTAGTTGGCGCAAAAGCGGCTGTAATAATGCGAGAGGCGTTAACACTTGCTGCCAGCAATAATGCCATCTCTACTTACAACGAAGGATATGCTGAATCAACATTTACTTATAAGAAAACCTATGTTGATCCAACAAACTCAGCAAGTTTTTGTTCTGCAAGTAGAACTGTTTGGTATCCAGATGAACGCAGCTATACCGCTCGAACAAATCTAGTTGGCAAGTATCGATTAGGCGGAATAGCGGTTTGGACCTTTGGTATGGAAAATACCGCTGCCATTGCCACAATTAGAGATATTGCTAAATCAATCGCCCCAGATCAAGTAGTGGGCAGCATTGCAACTGATTTAGAGCAGATTGGCTATGGTTCAACCTTTAATCTAACCGGCACATTTAAATTGCCAGATAAAACTCCAGTTACCTCACTTAATGTTAGGTTTGAGATTAAAAACAGTACCGATACCAGCTGGCGCACATTAGCTGCTGGTACTACCGATTTAAATGGTGTAATAAATCTGCCGGTAATAGTTGGCGAGAAAAGTAGTATTCGATTGGTATCTGAGGGCAGTTGGGAGCGATTGGAGGCAAAGACTGTTGAAAAAGTAATTTCAGTTGTGCCGGGTGTGAAGCTTAATCTTCCGGCATCAATTAAATCTGGGGCTACATATGCAATTGTTGGTCAAGTGCTTCCTAAAGTTGCCGGCATTAATTTAACTGTTAAACAAAATGGTAAATCACTAGGTGAATTCACCACCGATACAACAGGTGGTTTTACCTTTAATATCCCACCAACTGCCGCCGGTTTAGCCACCTATCAAGTGGTAATTGCCGCAGGAGCAAAAAATACTGCCAGCATTAGTGATGAGATAAGCGTTTTAGTTAGATAATTTACTTATGAGCTCACAAACCCAAATTGAGGAGGAGTTAGATCTTAGTAAGTTCTTTGATAATTTGTGGGTAACAATTGTTTGGGATGATCCAGTAAATCTTATGAATTATGTAACCTATGTTTTTATAAAATTATTTAACTTCTCGCAAGAAAAAGCCCATAAGTTAATGATGCAGGTTCACACCGAAGGTAAAGCGATGGTGGCATCTGGAAGCCGAGAAGAGATGGAACGAGTAGTTACCCAACTTCATGAGCATGGGCTTTGGGCAACATTGCAAAGAGATGATCATGGGCGAGTTTAAAGGCTCTGCTAAGACAGGTGATCTATCAGTTGCGCTAAGCAACGATGAATTACATATCTTAATAAATCTTGTTGAGCAGCTTCTTGAGTTATTAGGTGAGCGAAATTTCACCCATCATTACCAATCAGATGATCCATTTGCACAATTAATGGCTGCAGTAGTTGGCAATCTTGAATCTACAATTGAACAACCAGATGATCCAGTGCTTAGGCGGTTACTGCCAAATGCCTACGCAGATCCGGAGAGTGCGGCTGAGTTTCGCAAATACTCTGAAAGCTCACTTAGGTCGGTTAAACAAACCCAGTTAATGTATTTGCGAGAACAGTTAGTTTTTCCAGTAGATCATGAACTGCCAAAAGCAGATATTGCAGTGAGCGATCCCGCCCAATGGCTAGTTGCAATAAATGATCTACGTCTTGCCCTTGCCGTTAGATTAGATATTAAGCAGGATAGTTATGAGCTCTATGATTTAATGAAAGATGATGATCTACAAAAACCACTCTTCGCCGTTTACTTCTGGCTTGGTGGTATTCAAGAGAGTCTAATAAGCCACTTGTGATAGGTATTAACAGAAAAATTTGAGCATTAAAAAAGCGGAGCCAATCTCTTGGCCCCGCTTTTTAAACTACTTCGAGGATTAAGCTCCCTCTTTCATGCCTTCTGCAGCGGATTTCATCTTTGCAATCTTTAGGATTGTTAGACCAAATACGCACTTGGCCAAAACGTCAGCGATTGTGTAACCGATTTGGCGGTTAACAAAGGCTCCCGCTGATGCAGCATTTGCTGAATCAAGGATTGGCAATAGGTATGAGATTGGGTAAACGCCCCAAGTTGCGATCAACAGTAAGCGCAAGCGACCAACGGTTGCTGCAACACCTTCTGGTTGACGATCTAGGGACTTTGAAAGCTCAACAAATAATACGTAAAGAATGTATAGGAAAGGAATTGTTGAAAGAACACCGTAAAGTACTTTGGTGTTGTTAACATTTGAAATCTCACCTGGGTAACCAAGTGCGATCATCGCAGCAGATGCTGGTACTAAGCGGCTGATCAATGAAGATGAAGCTGCCTTAGCAAGACCTAGCACTGCAATTACTTCAACTAATAGAAGAGGTACAGTTAAAATCCAGTCAACATAGCGGTATGCCTCGTTGAATGCTCCTGCTCCAGTACCTGTCTTTAGTGCGCCTGCTTCAAATGAAGAATCAAATGAGTTGAAGATTCGCATGTAGTGGTAGCCAGCAATGAATGTAACCATTGATGACATAACTAATGCGCCACGGTACTTAGGCAGTACTCGTGATTGTGAAACTAATGTATAAACGGTGCAAGCAAGCATCGATACAAGTCCGAAAGAAAAGATGTTGTATAGGATGCCAAACTGGCCGTCGGTTAGTGATAGTGAACCCATCTAAATAGCCTCCATAGGCGTTTAGGTTGCTCATACCCAATTGGGCACAAGCCAGCAATTATTCGTAGCCTCATATGTAAGCTGCGACTAATCGCCTAGGTATAGGTTGCCCGTTACTGGCCAGTCCGACAAGTAAATACACGCATGGTTCTCATTAATTCTTAAGAAATCTTCCCCAAAAAAGGGCTAAATCGGACATTTTCTAATGGATTGGCTTGGTCAGGAGATATCTGCGCTCGCCATTTACACTTACACAAATGGTTACCACCCCAATAGATAAGAAGAGCGCCCCAATCGGCATCTTTGACTCTGGTGTTGGTGGATTAACTGTGGCAAGAGCAATTATTGATCAACTGCCTGGTGAATCAATTCTTTATTTAGGCGATACCGCCCGTGGCCCATATGGCCCGCGCTCCCTTGCCCAGGTCCGCACCTTTGCCCTTGAGATTATGGATCAATTAGTTGCAGCTGGCGTTAAAGCAATTGTGATTGCTTGTAATACTGCAAGTGCTGCGACATTACGTGATGCCCGCGAGCGCTATGCCATCCCAGTAATTGAGGTAATCCAACCTGCAGTTAGAAGAGCGGTAGCGGCAACTCGCAGCGGCAAGATTGGCGTAATTGGTACCAAAGCAACTATTGATTCTAAAGCTTACTTAGATGCATTTGCTGCCGCCCCACAACTTAAAATTACCTCCATCGCCTGTCCATTATTTGTTGAGTATGTAGAGCGCGGGCAGACCTCAGGGGATGAGATCACCAAGATTGCCCAAGATTATTTAACCCAGATGAAGAAGGATCAGGTTGATACCTTGGTTTTAGGTTGCACCCACTACCCATTACTAACTGGTGTGATCTCATATGTAATGGGCAATGATGTAACGCTAGTTTCTAGTGCGGAGGAGACGGCTAAGGATCTATATCGCACCTTGGTGGAATCTGATCTACTCAATCTGGCCGGGGCTAAGGTTGATCATAGGTTTGTGGCAACTGCAGATGCCGATAAGTTTGCCACCTTGGCAAAGAGATTTTTAGGTCCTGAGGTTTTAAAAGTTACTAATCAGATTTAATTTTAAGGAGTTGTAATGAGTAGAGCAGATGGGCGATCAAATGATCAGCTTCGGGCGGTTAAATTCACCCGTAATTGGCTAAATAACGCCGAAGGTTCTGTCTTAGTTGAGTTTGGTAATACCAGAGTTTTATGTGTTGCCTCCTTTACCCCAGGAGTTCCTCGTTGGTTAGTTGGTAAGGGTGAGGGTTGGGTAACAAGTGAGTATGCGATGTTGCCAAGGGCAACTCACACAAGAAGCGATCGGGAGAGTGTTAAGGGAAAGTTGGGCGGGCGAACCCAAGAGATATCTAGATTAATTGGTAGATCACTGCGCGGCATAGTTGATATGAAAGCATTGGGTGAGAACACAATTGTGATTGATTGTGATGTGTTGCAGGCAGATGGTGGCACCAGAACCGCTGCGATAACTGGGGCGTATGTGGCATTAGCTGATGCAATCGCCTGGGCAAAAGCAAAGGGACATATTGGCCAAGGTGTTAATCCACTTAAGCAATCGGTAGCGGCAATCTCAGTTGGCATTATTAATGGCACACCAACCCTTGATCTTTGTTATGAGGAGGATGTATCAGCTGGTACTGATATGAATATTGTCTGTACCGGAGATGGTAATTTTATTGAGGTGCAGGGAACTGCTGAAGGTGAACCATTTGATCGCGGCCTGCTAGATAAATTATTAGATCTAGGATCTGCTGGCTGCGCTGAGCTAACTAAATTACAAGCAAGTGCACTGGCTAAGTAATTTAGCCTACTAATTAGATAAATTAATAAAGATGCGCCAAATAGTTCTGGCAAGTAAAAATATTGGCAAGATAGCTGAGTTTGAGCGGCTACTCACTCAGTATGCAGCTGATATTAAGGTTTTAGGATTAGCTGAATTTCCCAATATGCCTGAGGTTGCTGAGGTGGGCACAACATTAAGTGAGAATGCTTTGCTTAAGGCGAAGGCAATCTCATCCTTTACTAAGCTGCCGGCGCTCGCTGATGACAGTGGCATATTTATTGATGCGCTAAATGGTGATCCTGGAATTTACTCAGCACGCTGGAGTGGGTATGAGGGAGTGGATGCAAAAAAGCGGGATCTACTTAATATAAGTAAGGTCTTAGATCAATTAAAAGATATTGCAGCAGATAAAAGAGGTGCGCAATTTAAAACTGTAGTGGCATTTTATAAACCAAATTCAGATGGATCTAATCTTGAAAAAGAGGAGTATGGTGTTTTAGCCGGTCAAATAATTACCAAACCGCAGGGTAGTTCTGGTTTTGGCTATGACCCAATTTTTATGCCAAATAATTTCACCCAAACCCTAGCTGAGCTATCACCTGCGGCCAAGGATGAAATTAGCCACCGTGGCATCGCATTGCGGGCGATTGCACCTTTTTTACGTGATCATCTCTAATTTCACTAGGGTAAATTTATTGATAGGTGTTGTATCCTTATCTCGTCCTTTCTAAAGAAATGATCAGTTCAACCCAGCTAGATCGCTACTTCTAGAGTAAGAAGCTAGCGTTAACCTTAAGGAGTTTTAAGTGGCCGCAAAGAAAAAGGCAGCTAAGCGCAGCACTGCTAAACGTTCAAGTGCAAAGCGCAGTGTTAAAAAAAGCACTAAGCGATCTTCAGTAAAGAAGAGTGCTAAAAGATCACCAGCTAAAAAGAGTGCAAAGCGTGCTAGTAAATCAATCTCTAGCTATTCAGTTCCAGCGGTTCCAATAAGTGGTTCAGCACGCTCATCAATTTCAAGCACACCAAAATCCTCAGCCAGTAGTTCATACTCATCAAGAGCTACTAGCAAAAGCTCTAGCTCCTCAAATGGAACCATGATTGCTGTGGTAGTTGGAGTTTTAATTTTGGCTGTTGCGGTTATTTCAAAGAACTCATCCTCTTCAGATTCAACAACTGTTACCCCAACTCCAGCTGTCTCTGAGAGTGCAGCACCAACAGTGCAGCCAAGTGCTGCCCCGCTGGCCGCACATGAGGCACCAGTTGGAATTGTTTCGCTCTATAACGCATCAGGAGCTACCGTTAATTGGAAGGCACCTACTGCTACCGAAGGAATTACTGGTTACAACGTTGAGTTAAGTGCAAATGGTCCTGGTAATTGGAAGTTGGTAGCAACTGTGCCAGCAACTCAATTTAAGCAACAGATCACAAAAACAGATGATGCTGGTTGGGTGCAGGTTAAGGTCTCAACTGTTTACTCAGATGGTGAAGTAGTTGCTGGAAAAGTCCACGGACTTCCTGGTAGCTGGTCTTAATCTTTAGTAAAGTAATTTTAATAACCCCCGATCACTCGGGGGTTATTTTTATTTAATCTAAAATAATATAGATATTAAATTAATTTGTGCTTTTAACTAAAACACTTAAAACTAAATCTACATAAACATCAGAACCAGCTGGACTTAGGTGAACGCCATCGGGGGCAAATAATTCTGGTCGACCTTTGGAGATTCGATCCCAATCCACCACCTTTATATTTGGATACCCAGCTGCAACCTTGGAGATAATTGCATTATTAGCATCTCGCCATGGCCTTGGAACTGCTGTGTTAACCACAATTATTTGTGGCTGATTTTTAATTACCTCAAAAATATCAATTACTGTTTTTTCAGATAATGCATTGTTATTTCCAAGGTTAAAGATAACTGGTGAGGATGGAACTGAGGATTGATCAACTCGCATAACGGCAAGTAGCTCAGGGGCTTGCCGGCCAACTCTGGCATTAATAAGTGAGATATGTTCCTTACTCTCTAACTTGCTACGAATTCCCAAAATCACACTATCACCGGTTACCCAAAGCCCAGTAGTGCTACCTAAATCCTCTTGGGTTTGATCTGGCGCACTCTGCTCCTGCTTTAAATTTTCAGCAATTTTATCTGCCTTATTTATTGCCTGCACTGAGATAGATGAGGTAATTACTAAGACTGTAATTATTGAGAGTAGAACAGATGCTCGCTGGCGCAGTGCTACTTTGCTAGAACGGTATTTCATACCGCGAAACCAGTTTTGTATTACTCCTTTTCTAAATGGAATCTCTACCCAGCGAAGTGAGATATCAGCTAATGCTAAAACTAAAAGAACTCGGGCAAGATATAGCGCCCAACTTTGACCAGTTAAATCAACAGAGGGTCTAGTCATCTGAAAGATTACCCAGTGCCAGATATAGATTCCGTAACTGCGCTGACCTACCCATCTAAATGGAGCGGAACTAATAATTGGGGCAAATCTTGAGGCTGGGTGAACTAGTGAAATTATTACTAAACAACCAAATATGCCAGCTAGTGGAAATGCGATTCGGTATAGCGAGGCGTTAGTTTCATCAATAAAGAGGAAGGTGGAAATTAAACCAAGCAAACCCACTACACCAATCCCATCAATTACATCTTGTGCCCGCTTGGCAATATCAGAGCTTAAGTTTTGTGGAATCCAAGAGACTGCCAGAGCTGAGCCCAGAAATAAGCCAAGTGAGTGAGTATCTGTACCAAAGTAGATGTGGCTAATTTGTTGAGCATTTGCCTCATCTAATCGCAGTGAGACAAAAAATAAGGCAATACCAGAGACCATCGCAATTACTAGTGCAATCTTTGCAATATTTCGCTTACCAAAATACTTCAAAATTGTTAATAAAATTATTGGCCAAATTAAGTAAAATTGTAATTCCACTGCAAGTGACCAGGTGTGTTGCAATAGCGGCGGCCGACCAATCGCTTCAAAGTAATCTTGATGGCGAGCAACTAAAAACCAGTTAATTGTTCCAGTTATTGCATATGGCAGATCTGCTAAGAATCTGCGCATTGCCTCTGGCGCCCAAACACCAATAAAGATAATGTTGCAGGTGATCATAAATAAGAACCCTGGATAAATTCGACGTAGCCGGGCAGCATAAAAGGCGCGCAGATCAAGGGCACTTGATTGGTTAATTGAATCAAGAATTAATCGCGTAATTACATATCCAGAGATTACAAAGAAAAGATCAACACCTAAAAACCCACCAGGAATCCAGGAGATTCCAAGGTGATAAAGCACAACTGCAGTAACTGCAATTGCTCGCAAACCATCAATGGATGCAATATGGCTAACACCTATTTGGCCAGTATTATTTTTATTACTCATATAAATTACTAATATCTAAATAAAGAATAAAGTTTTACTAACTCCAACTTTGCGAGTTATTTCTTTTTCTTCTTATTATTTACCGCTTTTTGCTTTCGCTTTGCTGCAGCTTCAGCTTTCTTGCCAGCCCCAGCCACAAATACTTTTCCAGCCGGCCTGCTTTCGGCATCTAGGTTGGCATTTATATCCATCTGTAATTGAGATAAGCGATCAAAGGCGTGCTGTAATTTTTTACGAGATTCTTGAATTGCCTGCTCAGCCGCATTTAAAGAATGATTTTGGGTGCGGTGTAATCGCTCTGCTTCAGCAATTGCAGTGGTAAGCCATGAGCGGTAATCGGCGACATCTCTTGATGCCCCTTCAGTAATTTTTTGTGCCTCCCGCTTTGCAGCTGAGGTAATTTGACTAGCATTTCTGGAAGATTGTTCTACTTTAGAGTCTGCTTTATTTTGCGCACTTTGTATTAGTTCAGCTGCATCATCCTCTGCCGCTGACAAATACTTTCGGCCACGAGATTCAGCAGATGAGAGAATGCTCTTAGCCTTTGCCTCTGCGCTCTCTAATTTTTCTTTTGTGGATCTATTTGTCTCAGATATAAGTCGTTGCGCCGAAGCATTTGCCTTTGCCTCTCGTTGCTGCGCTGATTTAATCATGGTCATGGCAGTTTCAGTTGCCAAGATTTCAAACTCTTCGCGGCTTAAGCCGGTGATATCACGGCGTGAGCGCATATCGTTTAATTGTGTTTCTAGTTCGCGGATTCGCTCCAGCGCATTTTGTTTTGGTGCAGGTTGTGATTGATCTTCACCTTTAAATCCAACCCAAGAGAGAAAGTTTTTATCAGCCATGCCCTAAGCCTTGCCTATCAAGAAATTAATTACAACTGGTGCGGGAGGCGGGACTTGAACCCGCACGCCGAAGCACAGGTTCCTAAGACCTGCGTGTCTGCCATTTCACCACTCCCGCATTTATTACTTGAGTGAGGGGCAAAGATTACGGTGTAAATGGCGGCATCACCAAAACCCACCGACCTTTGGCAGGTGTGAGCGGGTAGCCTTGCTCAAATGAGTGCAGATTCAGTGCAAAGTAAGGTTGCTAGCGCAATCCTAAAAGCGCTGGAATTAGCCAAAAGTAGCGGCTTATTAAATTGTGATACTCCTACTCAATTAACTTTAGATCGACCAAAAAATCGTGATCATGGTGATTACGCAACCTCTATTTCATTAATACTGGCTAAGGCTGCCGGTATGCCGCCAAGATCAATAGCTGAACTAATAAGTAAGACTCTTACCGATAATAATTTATTAACTCCTGCTGGTATCAGTAAGGTAGAGATTGCCGGTGCTGGCTTTATTAATATAACTCTTCAAACTGCAAGCCAAGGCGCAGTGGTAGTTGAGATTCTCACCGCTGGTAAAAAGTATGGCACCTCAAATATGTTATCTGGCAAAAAAATAAATTTAGAGTTTGTTAGTGCAAATCCAACCGGCCCATTACATTTAGGACATACCAGGTGGGCAGCGGTGGGGGATTCATTAGCAAGAGTATTAAGTGCTGCCGGTGCTCAGGTATCGAGAGAGTTTTATATAAATGATCGTGGCAACCAGATGGATTTATTTGGCGCCTCCCTTCGCGCAGTAGCGCTAGATCAGCCACGACCTGAGAGTGGCTATCACGGTGAGTACATTGCAGATTTGGCGAAAGAGATTGTTAAAAGTAATCCCAGCTTTAGTAAATTACCGGAGAGTGAATCAATTGCTGCATTTCGAGACACTGGTTATAAGTTACAACTTGCCCAACAACAAAAAGTATTAGATAACTTTGGTACACATTTTGATACCTGGTTTTCTGAGAGAAATCTTTATGAAAATAATTTCTTTACCCACTCACTTGATAAGTTAAAATCAAAAGGCCATGTTTATGAAGAAGAAGGTGCTACCTGGCTGCGCACAACAGATTTTGGCGACGATAAAGATCGAGTAATAATTAAATCAGATGGATCATTTGCCTACTTTGCCTCGGACTCTGCTTACTATGTTAGTAAGCGAGAGCGCGGATTTAATCTTTGTATTTATATGTTGGGAGCTGATCATCATGGTTATGTTGGCAGAATTAAAGCGATAGCAGCATGTGCTGGCGATGACCCAAATAAAGATATTGAGATTTTAATTGGCCAGATGGTAAAAATCATAGAGGATGGCCAAGAGCTTAAACTTTCAAAGCGAGCTGGCACCATTATTACATTAGAGGAGTTGGTAGAAAAAGTTGGTACTGATGCTGCTCGCTATACCTTAATTAGATATCCAACCGATACACCAATGGTGATGGATGTCGATCTACTTAGAAAAAATACCAATGAGAACCCAGTTTATTATGTGCAATACGCCCATGCTCGAATATGTGCAGTATTGCGCAACGCCAAAGAGATTGGAATAAATTACGGTTTAGATTTTTATAAGCCGCAGTTATTAGATCATGAACGCGAGCGAGAGTTAATTGGTCTACTTGCGCAGTATCCAAGGATTGTTGCATCAGCTGCTGAGATGCGCGAGCCACATCGAGTATCTAGATATATTGAGGAGTTAGCTGGTCAGTATCATCGTTTTTATAATGATTGCCGAGTTTTACCACTAGGGGATGAAAAGCCAACTGAGTTAAACTCTTGCCGGGCAACGCTATCGCTGGCAACTGCGCAAGTGATTAGTAATGGTTTAGATTTGCTAGGTGTTAGCGCTCCGGAGAAGATGTAATGGCAAATAATATGAATTATCCAACCTCATTATTTTCAAGTAATTTAAAGTTTGCTGATGAAAATCAAAGTGGCGGCGTGCTATCAATTGCAGGTTGTGCTGCTGAAAAATTAGTAGCCGAGTATGGCTCACCTTTATTTGTGGTAGATCAAGCAGATTTCTATCTGCGCACAAAGGCATGGCGTGCATCCTTAGATAACTCATTTGGAACTGGCCAGCTTTACTACGCCGCTAAATCATTTATCTGCGTGGAGGTAGCAAGGTGGCTTAAAGAGCTAAAGGTTGGTCTTGATGTTTGCAGTGGTGGTGAGTTAGCAGTTGCCTTAGCTGCTGATTTTCCGGCCTCTGATATTGAGTTTCATGGCAATAACAAATCCGCGGATGAGATCAAGATGGCAATCACCGCAGGTGTTGGAACTATTGTGATTGATTCATTTGATGAAATAACTAGAGTGGCAAGTATTGCTAAAGATTTAAATAAGGTGCAGAAGGTTTATCTAAGGCTTACCCCTGGCATTGATGCTCATACTCATGAGTTCATCTCAACTGCCCATGAGGATGTGAAGTTTGGCTTTTCTATTGCAAGTGGGGCAGCGGATGAGGCACTTGATCTCTGCGCAAATCATGCATCATTAAATTTAGCGGGTATTCACTGTCATATTGGGTCGCAAATATTTGAGGTGGCCAGCTTTAAGGCGGCGGCGCAAAAATTAGTTTCAGTGCTGGCAGCTTTTCGCGATAAGTATGGCAAGCAACTGCCTGAGTTAAATATTGGTGGTGGTTATGGAATTGCTTATACAAAAGATGAGAGTGCAATTGCACCTGAGGTAGTAATTCCAGCAATTGCTGCAGTAATTAAGGCAGAGTGTGAAGCGGTAAAACTTGTCGTGCCAAAGATTTCAATTGAGCCAGGCCGGGCAATTGTTGGCCCAACTACGACAACTATTTACTTAGTTGGCACTACAAAAAATGTGAAGTTAGATAATGGCGCTCAGCGCAGATATATCTCAGTTGATGGGGGCATGAGTGAGAATATTCGCCCAGCTTTATATAACGCTACCTACTGCGCTTTCTTAGCAAATCGCACATCAAATGAGAAAAGTATTTCAAGTCGGATTGTTGGCAAGCATTGTGAGAGTGGAGATATTTTAATCTCTGAAATTAATTTGCCATCTGATATTAAAGCTGGTGATCTACTTGCAATTCCGGCAACTGGTGCATATGGCCGCAGTATGGCCAGCAATTACAACCATATTGCCCGGCCGGCAGTAGTTGCGGTGCTAAATGGCAGTGCCCGACAGATTTTGCGCAGGGAAAATGAGTCAGATCTGCTAAATCTTGATGTAGTAGAAGCGCCACGGCAGCTCTCATAAGTTTGAGATACTTCTCCTATGAAAACTCTTAAAGTAGGCATGCTTGGCTGTGGGGTAGTTGGCTCACAGATCGCGCTACAGCTACTTGCTAATAAATCTGATTTAGCATCTAGAGCTGGTGCCAACCTTGAACTAGTTAAAGTTGCGGTAAAAAATATCAACACTAAGCGGGATGGCATAAAAAGTGAGCTCTTAACTAATGATGGTGCATCAATTGTTAATGATCCAGCAATTGATTTAATAATTGAGGTAATTGGTGGGATAGAGCCGGCTCGGGAGTTAATTTTAACGGCGCTTAAAAATGGTAAATCAGTTGTTACCGCTAATAAATCATTATTAGCAAAGCATGGTGCTGAGCTTTATACAGCAGCAGATAAAGCAAATGTGGATTTATATTATGAAGCAGCAGTTGCCGGGGCGATTCCTATTTTGCGCCCACTGCGCGAGTCATTAGTTGGTGATCATGTGCTACGCATTATGGGAATTGTTAATGGGACAACTAATTACATCCTTACTAAAATGGATGAGAGTGGCACCGCATTTGCCGATGCGCTGGGGCAAGCCCAATCACTAGGTTTTGCTGAAGCAGATCCAACCGCTGATATTGAAGGCATTGATGCGGCGGCGAAGGCAGCAATTTTAGCTGGCCTAGCATTTCACTCCAGAGTTACCGATGCTGATGTATACCGCGAAGGTATTAGCAAGATAACTGCAACTGATGTCAAGGTTGCTAAGGCAATGGATATGGTAATTAAATTATTAGCAATTGCTGAGTTAACTCCAGAGGGTGCAATCTCAGTGCGAGTACATCCAGCATTAATTTCTCGAAGTCATCCATTAGCTGCAGTTCGTGAATCATTTAACGCTGTTTTTGTAGAGGCAAAATCTGCTGGACAGATGATGTTTTATGGCAGAGGCGCAGGAGGTGAGCCAACCGCTAGTGCAATTCTTGGTGATTTAGTTGCAGTTGCTCGCCATAAAGTCTCAGGTGGAATTGGGCCACGGGAGAGTGATTACGCAGATTTAAAGATTGCTCAAATTGGACAGACTAAAACTCGCTACCTTATTAGATTAAATGTTTCCGATAAGCCAGGTGTATTAGAGTCGGTGGCTCATGTGTTTGCATCCCATAAGGTTTCGATTCAAACTGTTAGACAAACTGGTACTGGTGATAAGGCGGAGTTAATTGTGATGACACATAGCTCAACTGAATCTGCCCTGGCTGCAACTGTGAAAGATTTAGGAAAATTAGAGGCGGTAAGTGATGTATCAAGTGTGCTGCGGGTAGAGGGTGTTAACTAATGGCATTATTTGGTAATAAAGGTGTTCATCAATGGCGCGGAGTAATTGATGAGTACCGTAAATGGTTGCCAGTTAGCGATGCCACACCAGTAATCTCACTGCGCGAAGGTGGCACACCACTTGTGCATGCGCTCTACCTTTCAAAGTTATTAGGAAATGAGATTTGGCTTAAGGTTGAAGGTACTAATCCAACTGGTTCTTTTAAAGATCGCGGTATGACAATGGCTATTTCAAAGGCGGCTGAGTCTGGTGCTAAGGCGGTCATCTGCGCATCAACTGGTAATACCAGTGCAAGTGCGGCAGCTTATGCAACAAAAGCTGGAATGAAACCAGTTGTACTTGTGCCAGAGGGAAAGATTGCGATGGGTAAGTTAGCTCAAGCAATTGCACATGGTGCAACACTGCTGCAGGTAAAGGGAAACTTTGATGATTGCCTAACACTTGCTCGCCAATTATCTGATAATTATCCAGTTGCCTTAGTTAACTCAGTAAATCCATATCGAATTGAGGGACAAAAGACCGCTGCCTTTGAGGTAGTAGATATGTTGCATGAAGCACCTGATATTCATGTTATGCCAGTTGGTAATGCTGGAAATATCACCGCATATTGGCAGGGATATCAGGAGTATTACAAGGCGAAGATTTCTAAGCAGCTGCCAATGATGTGGGGCTTTCAAGCAGCAGGAGCTGCGCCAATTGTTAAGAGGAAGATTATTAAAAACCCAGAAACTATTGCAACTGCAATTCGAATCGGTAATCCTGCCTCTTGGGATCAAGCAGTAATTGCCCAAGTTGCATCAAAGGGCTTAATTGATTCAGTTACCGATAAAGAGATTTTAAGCGCCTATCGCTTAGTTGCAGCCAAAGAGGGCATCTTTGTTGAGCCATCTAGCGCCGCTGGTCTTGCTGGTTTAATTAAGAAGAAGGCGCAGCGCAAATTACCTAAGGATAAAGTGATTGTAATTACTGTGACTGGTAATGGCTTAAAAGATGTGCAATGGGTTTTAAATGGCGCAGGTAAGCCAATTGTGATTCCAGTTGATCTTAAGCGAGCAGCAAAAGTGATTGGCTTGAAGTAATGGCAAGTAGAATAAATCCTAATAACTTAACCTTTAAAGCCACAATGGCTCAGATAAGTGTGCCGGCAAGTAGTGCAAATATTGGCCCAGGTTTTGATTGTTTTGGTATTGCTTTAGAACTTCGTGATCGTTACGCCGCTCAAGTTTTAGATGATCCCACCTTTGATGTTGATGTAACTGGTGAGGGAGCTGATGAGGTTAAGAAGGATGCAAAGAATTTAGTAATTAGATCGATGATGCGTGGCTTTGAACATATGGGCGGTAAGCCAAGAGGAATTGCACTGCGGGCGTTAAATGTAATTCCCCATGGCAGAGGACTTGGCTCATCTGCGGCAGCAATTGTTGGTGGTTTATCTTTGGCACGATCCTTAGTTTTATCTGGTGAGCAATATATGAGTGATGAGGATTTAATTACGCTAGCTACCGAGATAGAGGGACATCCAGATAATGTGGCATCAGCTTTTTATGGCGGTGCAACTATTGCTTGGTTGGAGAGCTCCACCGATAAAACTGGCACAGAAAAAAATACTGGTCGGGCGGTTAACTTAAAGGTTGATGATCGAATTAAGGCATTATTACTTGTGCCAGATAATCAATTAGCAACTGCAAAAGCGCGCAAATTACTGCCGGAGATGATCTCTCATCAAGATGCGGTATTAAACTCATCCCGCACCGCACTACTTGTGCACGCATTAGCACAGCGACCAGATTTATTATTTACTGCAACCGCAGATTTACTTCACCAAAGTTATCGTGCATCGGCAATGCCTAAAACAATTGCATTAATGGAAAAGTTAAGAGGTGCTGGACTTGCCGCAGTGGTCTCTGGTGCTGGTCCATCGGTAATGGTGTTATATGCCGCCGCTGAGGATGAGATCGATCAGATTCCATCCCTTGCCCCTGGTTTTACTGCAATGAAGTTGGCTATCGCCAAAACTGGGGCGCAGTAGCTCTCTTTACGTACCCAGATAATCTGTGGTATATTTTCCCAGTCGGAAAGTGCGGCAGGAAAGCAATAAAAAATCCCAAAAATAAAAATACCTTTTTACTGGGATAACCCTTATCGGGTAATAAAACAATAAGAAAGAATGGCAGTTTATAAATGGCAGAAAAGAAAACAACTAATCGCGCAGATGCGGTTGAGTTAGTGGATATGGCGTTAGGTGACTTAAAGAAGGTTGCCGGCCAATTAGGCATTGAAAATGCCACCACCCTAAAGAAGGCAGATCTAGTCCAATCTATTGGCGATCTACAGGCTGCAAACCGTGAAGCCGCTAAAAATGAACGAGAGGCTCGTCGTATGGAACGACAGAACAATCGAAACAATAGAAATAACAGCGCAGAGGCTATCGATAACGATGCTAGCTCTGAGAGCTCACCAAATAATTCTGATAACAGTGGATCTAATAATTACAGCGATTCAGATCGATCAAGTAGCAATCGTCGCTTTGGCAATCGTGATAATAATCGCCGTGATCGTGGTCGCGATCGTGGCCAGCGTGATCGTGGGCAACGTGATCGTGGCCAGCGTGAAGAGCGTGAGATTGTTATTGGACCAGATGATGTATTGCTACCAGTAGGTGGCTTACTAGATATTTTAGATAGCTTTGCATTTATTAGAACAGGTGGTTATTTACCATCTCCTAATGATGTTTATGTCTCACTACAACAGGTTAGAAAATATGGCCTGCGCAAAGGTGATGTCATTACTGGATCTGTTCGCGAGCCAAAAGAAGGTGAGCGACGTGAGAAATTTAGTGCGCTTGTAAAGGTTGAAACCGTAAATAGCGTAGAGCCAGAGAATGCTAAAGAAAGAGTTGAGTTCTCTAAATTAGTTCCACTTTATCCGCAAGATAGATTACGTCTTGAAACTGAGCCAAATGTACTTACTACTCGTATTATCGATTTGATCTCACCAATTGGTAAGGGACAACGTGGTTTAATTGTTTCACCACCTAAAGCTGGTAAGACAATGGTGTTGCAAGCAATTGCTAATGCGATCACAACTAATAATCCAGAGTGTCATCTAATGGTGGTATTAGTTGATGAGCGTCCAGAAGAGGTAACTGATATGCAAAGATCAGTAAAGGGTGAAGTAATTGCCTCTACCTTTGATCGCCCAGCAGATGATCACACCACAGTTGCCGAACTCGCAATTGAGCGAGCAAAAAGATTAGTAGAGCTAGGTCATGATGTAGTTGTATTACTTGATTCAATTACTCGACTAGGACGTGCATACAACATTGCAGCCCCTGCCTCAGGAAGAATTCTCTCCGGTGGTGTGGACTCTGCTGCGCTTTATCCACCAAAGAAGTTTTTTGGAGCTGCTCGTAATATTGAAAATGGTGGCTCACTAACTATTTTGGCAACTGCGCTAATTGATACCGGATCTAAAATGGATGAGGTTATCTTTGAAGAGTTTAAAGGCACTGGAAATATGGAGCTTATTCTCAATCGTAAGTTTGCTGATAAGCGCATCTTCCCAGCAGTTGATGTAGTTGCATCCGGTACTCGTAAGGAAGAGATCTTGATGGGAACTGAGGAGCTAAGCATTGTTTGGCGCTTGCGCCGAGTACTGCACGCACTTGAACCACAGCAAGCACTTGAGTTACTACTTGAGAAGATGAAGGGAACTAAATCAAATGTTGAGTTCCTTCTTCAAATTCAAAAGACCACAGCAGGAGGAGAAAGCCCATCCGGCAATGGATCAAGTAATCGAGAGAGTGCTGAGGCTTAAAAAGAGCGTAAATTTTGCTCGCTTAAGATTTAGCGGTTATTCTTTACACCCTCTAGTACTTCACTAGTCCTACTGGTTCACAAAGTTTCACAATAAGAAACTTTGATCCAGTAAAAATCAAGGAGAAATATGAAGAACGAGATCCACCCACAGTATGGCGAAACCAAAGTAACTTGTGGTTGCGGTGAAGTTTTCACTACCCGCAGCACTAAGGAGAATGGTTCAATCTACGTTGAAGTTTGTTCTATGTGTCACCCCTTTTATACCGGTAAGCAGAGAATTCTTGATACCGGTGGCCGAGTAGCTAAGTTCCAAGAGCGATTTGGAAAGGCTGACAAAACCGGCACCAAGTAGTTTTCCCAAAGAGAGCACACCAAACATCGAAAAGATGGGTGTGCTCTCTTTTTTAATTTACGTTAATTATTATTTAAGTAGTAAGAAAAGGAGGATTAGATGGAGCGCTTTGCTAAGGTCAATGAGTTATTAGCTGAGTATGAATCATTAGAGGCACAGATGGCCGATCCATCTATTCACTCTGATCAAAATAAAGCTAGATCACTTGGTAAAAGATATGCCCAACTTGGCCCAGTAATTGCCGGATATCGTGCTTACAAAGTGGCTGAAGATGATTTTAATGCTGGCAAAGAGTTGGCAGCTACTGATCCAGAGTTTGCATCAGAGTTAGCATCACTTGAAAGTAGTAAGGATGCCGCCGCTGCCACACTTGAGGAGTTGTTATTACCAAGAGATGCCAATGATGATCGTGATGTAATTATGGAGATTAAAGCAGGTGCTGGTGGAGATGAGTCGGCAATCTTTGCTGGTGATCTTTTCCGAATGTACTCCCGCTATGCGGAAAAGCAGGGTTGGAAGATTGAGGTTATTGATACCACACCAAGTGATATGGGTGGCTATAAAGATATGTCTATTGGTATTAAATCCAAAGGCACACCAAAACCTGGCCAAACACCTTATGCAAAATTAAAGTTTGAAGGTGGTGTGCACCGAGTACAACGAGTTCCTGAGACTGAGTCGCAGGGAAGAATTCACACCTCAGCAGCTGGTGTTTTAATTTTGCCAGAGGCAGAGGAGATTGATGTTGAGGTAAATGCTAATGATTTACGGATCGATGTTTACCGCTCCTCAGGTCCTGGCGGACAAAGTGTTAACACCACCGACTCAGCAGTTCGGATTACCCATATTCCAACCGGCATTGTGGTCTCTTGCCAAAACGAGAAGAGCCAATTACAAAATAAGGAATCTGCTCTTCGTATCTTGCGCGCACGTATGTTGGCCGCAGCACAGGAGGAGGCGGAGCGAATTGCATCGGCAGAGCGCAAAAGCCAGGTGCGAACAGTGGATCGAAGTGAGCGAATTAGAACCTATAACTTTCCAGAAAATCGTCTAAGTGATCACCGTGTAAATTACAAAGCAAATAATTTAGATTCGGTTATGGATGGTGATCTTGATGCGGTTATTCAATCATTACTTGATGCTGATCGCACCGCAAAATTAGCGGCAGGTAACTCTTGAAGGAGCTGCTACGAGCAGCCTTTGTGCAATTTGAAAAAAATCAGATTGCCACAGTTGATGCCGAGATACTACTTGCACACCTTCTTGGGGTATCACGCAAACAAATTCATAGTCAGATAATTGAACTCACAGATATCGACAGAGAAAAGATTTCTGCAGAATATAATGAATTAATAAGTCAAAGATTAATGGGCCGGCCGGTGCAATATATAACTGGTAGCGCTGCCTTTAGATATTTAGATTTAGAAGTTGGTGAGGGTGTTTTAATTCCTAGGCCCGAGAGTGAGTTAATAGTTGATCGAGTAATTGGAGTACTTAATAATGCAAGTGATAAAGATTTAGCAAAGGCGGTGATTGATTTAGGAGCAGGAAGTGGTGCACTTTGTATTGCTATTGCCTCTGAGGCATCACTTAAAGGGTTAAAGGTAAGTATGGTAGCTGTGGAAAAATCAGCGCAGGCTGCGGTGTGGTTAAATAAAAATATTGCCAAATATGATCTACCAATAAGAGTTGTAATAGAAGATGTAGCAAGTGCACTAATAGATGTTAAAGCTGATCTAGTTGTAGCTAATCCACCATATATTCCAGATGATGAAAGATTGCCAGCTGAGGTTGCAAACTTTGAACCAGAGATAGCACTACGCGGTGGCGCAGTAGATGGCATGGATATTCCAAAGCAATTTATTGCAGCTGCTGCCAGATTATTAAAGCCAGGTGGATTTTTCATAATGGAGCACCATGAAAAACAGGGTGAGTTGGTAAGGCAAGGTATGGCGGTAGAGTTTTTATCTGCGCAAACCCACGCAGATCTAACCGGACGAGATAGATTTACTAGCGCAATAAAGCGATAGGAAGATTAATGGCTGAGCGGATTTCATTAACTGATGCAGCAGATCATTTATTTAATGAGGCAATTCATACTGCAGTGAGATACCTAAGCGCAGGTGAGGTGATTATTGTCGCTGCTGAGTTTGGCTATATCTACCTTGCTAATGCATTTGATAAGGATGCGGTTAAAGCAATTCATATCTTACGTGGTGATCAAAGTGGTGTGGCGGCACAGGTATTAGTAAGTGATCAAAAAGTTCTTGCTGGAATTACTACCGCATTAACAACAGAGCAGGAAAGTTTACTTAGCAAGTTTTGGCCCGGTCTATTATCGGTAACAATTAAGTCTCAACCAACATTAAGTTGGGATTTAGGAGATGAGCGCAAATTAGGAAGAGTAAATATTAGAGTTCCTAATCGTAGATTTTTAACTGCGGTTCTTGCAAAATCTGGCCCACTAGCTGCTGCTTCAGTATCTATTGCTGGCAAAGAAGTAATTTTAGATTTAGCAAAGCTGCCAATTTATGAAAGTGATGTTGGGGCAATATTTGATGAGGCAGTTTTACAGAGCGGTCCGGCATCTACCTGGATTGAGATAAATGAGAATGAGGTCACAGTTAAGCGAGTAGGTGCGATCTCAGTGGCACAATTACAAGGGGTAATTCCTACTATTTCTGCCCCAAACCTTTAGGCTTGCCGCATGTCCAGATTTGAAAAGTATTACGGTCCAGATTTTAATGCGCTAGAAAAACAAGATCCAGAGATTGCAGCTGTTGTGATCTCAGAGTTAGTGCGCCAACGCCAAGATCTGCAATTAATTGCTAGTGAAAACTTTACCTCTGCTGCTGTGTTAGCAACTATGGGATCAACACTTTCTAATAAGTATGCCGAAGGTTATCCAGGTAAGCGGTACTACGGAGGATGTGAGGAGGTAGATAAGGTTGAGGTAATTGGTATTGAGCGGGCTAAGAAGTTATTTGGTGCCGAGCATGCAAATCTGCAACCACACTCAGGTGCTAGTGCAAATGTTGCGGTTTACCAAGCATTTACAAAGCCTGGCGATACAGTTTTAGCAATGTCACTACCGCATGGTGGACATCTAACCCATGGTTCAAAAGTAAATTTTTCTGGTAAATGGTTTAACGTTGTTTCTTACGGTGTTCGCCAAGATAATGAGTTAATTGATTACGACCAGCTGCGAGATCTGGCAATTGAACATAAGCCAAAGATGATTTGCTCAGGTGCTACTGCCTATCCAAGTTTGATTGATTTTGAAGCGGTACGAAAAATCTGCGATGAGGTTGGTGCAATTATGTGGGTTGATGCTGCGCACTTCATTGGCTTAGTAGCGGGTAAGGCAATTCCTTCTCCTGTGCCATATGCCGATGTTGTCTCCTTTACAACCCATAAAGTATTGCGCGGACCAAGGGGTGGCATGATTTTAGCTAAAGAAAAACATGGCGCTGCGATTGATAAAGCGGTCTTTCCAGGAATGCAAGGTGGACCAATAATGAGTGCAGTTGCTGGCAAAGCTGTTGCTTTAAAAGAGTGCGCTACAAGTGAGTATCAAAATTATGCAAAAAAAGTAATAGAAAATTGCCAAGCACTTGCAAAGGATTTAGAGACAGAAGGCATGCGCGCAGTATCTGGTGGCACTCAAACACACCTAGCTTTAATTGATATTCGCTCAACTGGTGTTAATGGCAAGGTTGCCGATGAAAGGTGTGGCTTAGCTGGTCTTTCCTTAAATAAGAATTCAATTCCATATGATCCAGAGTCACCAGCAGTAACTAGTGGAATTAGAGTCGGAACTGCAGCAACTACAACTCAAGGTATGGGCAAGCCAGAGATGAAACAGATTGCAAGCTTTATTGCCCGCGCTATCAAAGATGGTGCAGATGAAGGTAAGGCAAAAGCTATTAGATCTGAGGTTCACCAACTAACTAAAGATTTTCCAGTTTATCCAGAGCCTAAAAACTAAGGATAAAGTGCAATGCGCGAGTACTTAGTAACAGTTCTACTCGCTGCAATAATTACATACCTAATTACCCCCCTAGTTAGAGATCTAGCTATTAAATCTGGGGCAGTAACTCAAATTCGGGCCCGAGATGTTCATAGCCAATTAACCCCTCGGTGGGGCGGGCTGGCAATGTGGTTAGCAATGGCGCTTACCTTAGTAATAGTTAACTATCTACCCCTTGTGCACAAATCATTTGGCCCAGATGCCACCGGTATTTTTCTAAGTGGCACATTTATTTTATTTCTAGGTTTAGTTGATGATCGCTTTGATTTAGATCCAATCACCAAGTTTGCTGGCCAAGCACTTGCTGCTGGGATACTACTAATTTATGGAGTTCAGATACTTTGGTTGCCAATTAACGGAATTACAGCTCTGCCAACAAATATTGGGCAACTGCTTACAGTTTTGTTTGTAATGGTGGTAATTAATGCTATCAACTTTGTTGATGGCTTAGATGGTTTGGCAACTGGAATAGTAATGATCTGTGCAGCATCTTTCTTTGCATTCTCATACTTGCTAGCTGTAATAAATGGTTTTAATCGCGCTGGTGCACCATCACTTATAACTGCGGTAGTAATTGGTTTATGTCTTGGCTTTTTACCTCATAATTTTTATCCAGCTCAAATATTTATGGGCGACTCTGGTGCTATGTTTTTAGGTTTATTAATATCGGCATCTGCAATTACCTTAACTGGCCAGGTAGATGCCTCCGCTATCACTGAAGAGAATGGTGGCACCGCATTGCTACCACTGCTTTTGCCATTTACCATCCTTGCTATTCCACTCCTTGATTTTGTAATGGCGATTTTAAGGAGAGTAAAGGCTGGCCGCTCACCATTTACCGCAGACCGTGAGCATCTACATCATCGGATTATGCGAATGGGCATAAGTCAGCAACGAACAACAATAATTTTATATCTTTGGACTGCGATGTTTGCACTTCCTACGGTAATTGCTGCATTTGTGCCGATTTGGATTGCCCTCATCTCTGGCTTATTAATCTTTCTAATCTCACTTTTAGTTATCAAAACTAATCTTAAAAAGATCGAGGTTTAAAGTGGCAGATATGCACAGTAGTGATACTCAAATGTGGAAGGGTGCAGTTATTCCTGCAGTTATTACTTCATTAATTTCATTAATTGTTATCACAATTGTTAATGGTAAATCTGGATTTATTGGCGCCTTACTTGCATCTGGTACGGTAATTATTTTCTTTAGCATGCACCTATTAGTTGCCCGGCTATCACGTAATTTAGATCCAATGGCAACAATGGCACTTGCCATGTTCTCTTACTTTACAAAGGTAATACTTATGGGTGCATTTCTTGTTTTAGTTACTAAATTTACCGATCCAGCCACAGTAGATCGGATGAGTTTTGCCATATCTGCGATTTTGATTATCATTGCTTGGTTATTTGGAGAGATTCGTAGCTTTTTAAAGTTACGGCTTCAATTACCGCTTCCCAGTAAGGAGGGCATCAATTATGAGTCTTAGTAATTCAAATCAAGATGATTCAAAGAACTCTCAAAATGAAGAGAATGCACTCTGGTCAATTGTTGGTTACCTACTAGCTGGATTATTTATTTGGGGTGGCATTGGTTGGGGTTTTGACCGGTGGCTAGGCACTACCTACTGCGTTTTGATTGGATTATTTTTAGGAGCTGGCGCCTCTGTCTATTTAGTATGGCTGCGCTTTGGGCGGGATTAAAAGTAACTTAAATGGCAAGTAAAGATGAAGGCGCCTTTTGGAACATCATCTCTTATCTAATCGCCGGTATGGGATTTTGGGGAGCAGCAGGGGCGTTGCTGGACAATTTTTTAAAGACCCAGATATTTGTTTTTATTGGGATTTTCCTAGGGCTATTTTTGAGTATCTATTTGATCTGGGTTCGCTATGTCAGGAGTGATCCAAGCAACCTAGCCAAATAGCCCAAACGCTTTGCGATTTGCCCCCCTTACCCAATAGGTTAAGCCCTCGGGATCTCTCCCTGTATGTAGGTGACAATAGAGAAATGGAATAGTTTGAACCTGTTAGAAGGCGAAGTTAGACCTGGTTTTCGTGCCCCAGATGCTGGCGACTTCGTATTCCCATCCATATTTGGTGATTCAGTACTAACCACTAAACCAGTAATTTTAGTTTTCTTTTCGGTAATTTTAGTTTCTACTTTTTTCATCGCCTCCTCCCGCAAGGCATTAGTGGTGCCTTCTAAAATTCAGTTTGCCGGTGAGATGGTCTATGGATTTGTCCGTAATGAAATAGGCAAAGATGTAATTGGATCTGAGTTCCAAAGATTCGTCCCATTCCTCTTCACAATCTTTACCTTTGTATTAACTAATAATATCTTCGGAATAATTCCGCTTATTCAATTTCCTACCATGTCTAGAATTGGCTTTCCGGTAGCAATTACAATTTTTGTCTACCTTACCTATCATTTTGTAGCAATCCGTAAGCATGGATTATTTAAGTACTTAAAAGATATGTGTTTTATGCCAGGAATTCCAAAATTTATGTATGTAATTTTAGCTCCACTGGAATTGGCAACATACTTTGTAATTCGGCCATTAACACTTGCGATGCGGTTATTTGGAAATATGTTTGCTGGCCACCTTCTCTTGATTCTCTTCACTTTAGGTGGGGAGTACATGCTCCATGACAAGTTAATAATGAAGATTTTCAGCGTATTTTCTTTTGGTTTCTCCCTCGGATTTACCTTTTTTGAATTTTTTGTGCAATGCCTACAGGCCTATATATTTACCCTGTTGTCAGCCCTATATATCGCAGGGGCTTTGGCGGATGAGCACTAAACCTATAAGTTTGGCCAAGCAAAAGCTTGATCAATATCGGAAAGGAATATGAAATGACAGGTACGCTCGGAATAGTTGGATTCGGTCTTTCAACGATCGGACCGGGTATTGCTACTGGTCTTATCTTTGCTGCTTACATCAATGGTGTAGCACGTCAACCTGAAGCCCGCAGCATCTTGCAACCGCTAGCCTTCCTAGGCTTTGCGTTAGCTGAAGCTTTGGCAATTTTGGGTCTGGTTCTAGCATTCGTTCTGAAATAATTAAGTAAATTAACTTGAATTGAAAAACTCAAATGATTAAGTTAACTACTTTAATTAATTTAGCGGCCGAAGAGGCACCAAGCCCAGTAATTCCACACCCAGTTGAAATTATTGTTGGTTTGATTGCATTCTCGCTCCTGTTTTATGTGCTTAAAACTAAAGTAGTACCAAAATTTGAAAAAGCATATGAAGAGCGAACAAATGCAATCGAAGGTGGATTAGAGCGCGCTGAAAAAGCACAAGTTGAAGCAGAGCGAGTATTGCGCACATACACCACGCAATTAGCAGAGGCACAAAGTGAGGCTCAAAAAATAAGAGAAGAGTCACGGGTGCAAGGTGCTGCAATTATTGAAGATCTGCGCGAGAAGGCAAAAGAAGAGGCTGCTCGTATTACCGCAGCTGCGCAACAATCAATTGAAGCCGAACGCCAACAGGCGATTACTTCACTTCGCAATGAGGTTGGTGCACTTGCTACTGAGCTTGCTTCAAAGATTGTTGGTGAAGCACTTGATGATCAGGTACGTCAATCACGGATAGTTGATCGGTTTGTGGCAGATTTGGAAAAGAGTAATTAATGTTGAAAACTTTGGGTGGTAGTAGCAGGCAATCATTATTGTCGATGCGTGCTGCCCTAGATTCAAAATTAAAGGATTTATCTCACCCAGCCGCTATTGAATTTGCAGCAGATCTATTTACGGTATTAACTGTTTTAAGCTCATCAGTTGGAGTTCGTAGAGCACTTACCGACAACTCCCGAGATGCCAGCTCTAAAGCTGAGTTAATCTCTAATCTGTTTGGTAAAAATATTGGTGCCCCAGCCCAAGCCTTAATTGCTAATGCGGCCTCACTTCGTTGGTCTAGCCCAGCGGAATTAGCCGATGCTATTGAACAGCTTGCAGTTGAAGCAGAGGCTAGCGCTGCTGAAAAAAATAATGAGTTAGAAAAGCTAGAAGATCAATTATTTGATTTCACTAGAGTATTAATCGCCAATCCTGATTTGCGTCAAGCGCTTAATACCTCCGCCGATTCAGATGCGGGCAAGGTTGCACTGCTTGAAGCGGTAGTTAAAAGTAAGTATGCAAACTCAACTATTAATTTATTGCGCCGGGTAGTAGTACTACGCCGTGGCCGCAGTATTGATTCCACTCTTACTACTTACTCACATTATGTTTCAACACGCAAGGATCGGTTAGTTGCACACATAAAGAGTGCGATCGCATTAAGTGATGCCCAGCGAAGTAAATTAGTAGCCGCTTTAACTAAGCAGATGGGCAAAGAGGTTCATGTAAATATTGAGATTGACCCAAAGGTTTTAGGTGGCATATCAATTAGATATGCCGATGATGTTATTGACGGAACTGTTTTTAATCGTTTAGCAGAAGCGGGCAGAGCGCTCGTAAGTTAGCTTTAACAGATACGAAAGCGTCTGTTATTTAAAGAGAGAGAAGAGAGAAGATGGCCGAAGTTACAATCCGCCCCGAAGAGATTCGGGATGCACTGGCAAAACATGTCGCTGCATACAAACCAGGAGCTGCAGTTAAAGATGAAATTGGCAGCGTAACCGAAGCAGGTGATGGCATCGCTCGCGTCTCTGGTCTGCCATCGACTATGACAAATGAATTATTAAAATTTGAAAACGGCACACTAGGACTAGCGCTGAACTTAGATGTGCGCGAAATCGGTGTTGTAATTTTGGGTGAGTTCACCGGAATTGAAGAGGGAACAGCTGTTCGTCGTACTGGAGAGATTCTCTCTGTTCCAGTTGGCGATGGTTTTCTTGGCCGAGTAGTAGATGCGTTAGGCCGGCCAATTGATGGCAAGGGTGAGATTAAAGCTGAAGCCACTCGTGCGCTTGAAATTCAAGCACCATCTGTTGTGCAGCGCCAACCAGTAAAAGAGCCAATGCAAACAGGTATTAAAGCGATTGACTCAATGACTGCAATTGGTCGCGGTCAGCGCCAATTAATTATTGGTGATCGCCAGACTGGTAAGACTGCAATTGCAGTTGACACAATTATTAACCAAATGGAGAACTGGAAGAGTGGGGATCCAAAGAAGCAGGTTAAATGTATTTATGTTGCAATTGGTCAAAAAGGTTCAACTATTGCATCGGTTAAGGGTGCATTAGAAGAAGCTGGCGCGATGGCTTACACCACAATTGTGGCTGCTCCTGCCTCTGATCCTGCTGGATTTAAATACTTAGCTCCATACACCGGCTCATCAATTGGTCAGCACTGGATGTATAAGGGACAACATGTATTAATTGTTTTTGATGATCTATCAAAACAAGCAGAGGCTTATCGTTCTGTATCGCTATTGCTAAGGCGCCCACCGGGCCGCGAGGCATATCCTGGCGATGTTTTCTATTTACACTCCCGTTTATTAGAGCGTTGTGCCAAATTATCTGATGAGTTAGGCGGTGGCTCTATGACTGGGCTACCAATTATTGAAACAAAAGGTAATGACGTATCAGCTTTTATTCCTACCAACGTAATCTCAATTACCGATGGTCAGTGCTTCCTAGAGACTGATTTATTTAACGCAGGTGTTCGCCCGGCGATAAATGTTGGTATCTCTGTTTCACGTGTTGGTGGCTCTGCACAAACTAAGGCGATGAAAAAGATTGCTGGCCGGCTTCGGTTAGATCTTGCCCAATTTCGTGAGTTAGAGGCATTTGCTGCCTTTGGTTCTGATCTTGATGCTGCATCTAAATCACAATTAGAGCGCGGTGCTCGAATGGTTGAGTTACTAAAGCAAGGTCAGTACTCACCCTTTTCTGTAGAGCGCCAAGTTGCATCGATTTGGGCTGGAACTACTGGCAATATGGATTCAGTTGCCGTTGCAGATATTCGCCGCTTTGAGAGTGAGTTCTTAGAGTTTATATCTCGTGAGCGCAAGCAAATCTTTGATGTCATCTCAACTACTCGCGAACTATCAGATGACACAGCCGCTGCTTTAACAGAGGCAATCACTAGCTTTAAAACACAGTTTAAATCATCGGTTGCGCCAGTTGTTAATGAGAAAAAAGCTGATGCATTATCTGGTGAAGATAATGAGCAAATTACTCGGCAAGTGCCTGCGGTAAAGAAGCAATAGAGCAGAAAAAAGAAGAGATAAGAGAGTAAACAAATGGGTGCCCAACTTCGTATTTATCGCCGCCGTATGCGGTCGGTAAAGGCGACTAAGAAGATAACCAAAGCGATGGAGCTAATCTCAGCCTCTCGCATTGTTAAGGCGCAACAAAAGGTTGCCGCCTCATCTCCTTATGCCAACGAGTTAACTCGGGCAGTATCTGCGGTTGCATCTTTATCTAGTACTAATCATCCATTAACTACCGCATCTTTAAATCCAAAGCGGGCAGCGGTATTAATTATTACTGCAGACCGGGGTATGGCAGGTGCGTACTCAAATGCGGCAATTAAAGAGGGTGATCAATTAGTAGCACTTCTGCAATCTCGTGGCCTTGAGGTAAATTCATATTTAGTAGGAAGAAAAGGAATTAACTTCTATAAGTTTAGAAATCGCAAGATAACCGCCTCCTGGAGTGGTTTCTCAGATAATCCAACCTACGCCCACGCTAAAGAGGTATCAGATTCACTAATAGCTGCCTTTATTGCAGATGCGCAGGTGGATTTAAATGGCGTTGATGAACTACACATTATTTATACTGAGTTTAAATCCATGATTACACAAACTCCAGAGGCTAAGCGAATGCTGCCACTTGAGGTTGTTGAGTCAGCTACGACGACCGGCATAATGCCTATGTATGAATTCGAACCAAATGCTGGTGAGGTATTAAATGCATTACTACCTCGTTACATTCAGGCTCGAGTATTTAATGCGATGTTGCAATCTGCAGCCAGTGAGCATGCAGCTCGTCGTCGTGCTATGAAATCAGCAACTGACAATGCTGATGATTTAATAAAGTCCTTAACCCGACTTGCAAATGCGGCTCGTCAAGCCGAAATTACCCAAGAGATCAGTGAAATCGTAGGCGGCGCAGATGCGCTCGCCTCAGCTAGCGCAGGGAGTGAATAATGTCAGTTAAAACAGCAACTGGAAGAGTTGCCCGTGTAATTGGACCGGTAGTGGATATTGAATTTCCAGCCGATGCAATGCCAGCCATCTTTAATGCATTAAATATTGATGTCACATTGGGGGGTGAGACTAAGAAGTTAACACTTGAGGTCGCCCAACATATTGGTGACAACTTAGTGCGCGCGATCTCTATGCAACCAACTGACGGCATGGTTCGTGGTTCAACAGTTACTGATACTGGAAGTGCGATCTCAGTTCCAGTTGGAGATGTAACAAAAGGACATGTGTTTAATACCTTGGGTGAATCATTAGATGTGCCAACCTCCTCACTAGATATTAAAGAGCGATGGCCAATCCATCGAACCGCTCCAGCATTTGATCAACTTGAATCAAAGACTGAGATGTTTGAAACTGGAATTAAAGTTATTGATCTTTTAACTCCTTATGTAAAGGGTGGAAAGATCGGATTATTTGGTGGTGCAGGTGTTGGTAAGACTGTGCTTATTCAAGAGATGATTTATCGAGTAGCTGAAAACTTTGGTGGTGTTTCTGTGTTCGCCGGAGTTGGTGAGCGTACCCGTGAGGGAAATGACTTATTCCTAGAAATGACAGAGACTGGTGTTATTAACAAAACTGCATTGGTCTTTGGACAGATGGATGAGCCACCTGGCACACGTCTTCGGGTAGCACTTTCTGCACTAACAATGGCTGAGTACTTCCGTGATGTACAGAAGCAGGATGTGCTTTTGTTCATCGATAATATTTTCCGCTTTACTCAAGCTGGTTCTGAAGTTTCAACACTGCTTGGCCGTATGCCATCAGCTGTTGGATACCAACCAACACTTGCTGATGAGATGGGTCAGTTGCAAGAACGTATTACCTCAACTCGTGGTCACTCAATTACCTCGATGCAGGCGATCTATGTTCCAGCAGATGACATTACCGATCCAGCACCACACACAACCTTTGCTCACTTGGATGCAACCACAGTGTTGTCTCGTCCAATCTCTGAGCTTGGTATCTATCCTGCGGTAGATCCACTTGATTCAACCTCTCGTATTTTAGATCCTCGCTACATTGGTGAGCATCACTTCCGAGTTGCTAACCGAATCAAGCAAATTCTGCAGCGATATAAAGATCTGCAAGACATTATTGCAATCTTAGGTATTGATGAACTCTCTGAAGAGGATCGCATCCTGGTAGGAAGAGCTCGTCGTATTCAACGTTTCTTATCTCAAAATACATTCGTAGCAAAGGTCTTTACCGGCCTTGATGGTTCATTTGTTCCGCTAACAGAAACCATTGCAGCATTTGAAGCGCTCGCTGATGGAAAGTATGACCATGTTCCAGAGCAGGCATTCTTTATGTGTGGTGGCTTAGATGATGTAGAGCGACGAGCAGCAGAGTTGGCTAAGTCCTAACTATGTCAGATACATTGCTAAAGGTTGAGGTAGTTACCCCAGAGAAGCGGGTGTGGAGTGGTGAAGCAACAATGGTTTCTGCTCGCACACTCGATGGTGATTTAGGAATTCTCCTTAATCACACACCACTTCTTGGGGTACTTACCGATGGCACTGTTTCAATTAAAGCATCCGATGGCAGCGTAAATGATTTTGTAATTAATGGTGGCTTTATCTCAGTTTCAAATAACCGAGTATCTATTCTTGGTGAGAGTGCAAACTAAACTCTAGTT
>SESD01000283.1_pt1 | contig 31685 bp, 29 predicted proteins | sample 3171411 | NCBI WGS metagenome assembly SESD01 (sample SAMN06051880, study PRJNA518727) | freshwater metagenome | biome: subpolar coniferous forest; feature: holomictic lake; material: water; isolation source: holomictic Lake 442, 16.5 m depth | place: Canada: near Kenora, Ontario | collected...
TAGTTCCATCACTTGCTTGGAAAAATAAGGTGGAGCCGACAGCTGTTAAATATGGTTGGCTTGCAAGATTTCCCGGAAATATATCTTTAACCATTACTGGTTGTGAATTTGTTGCCCTAACTCCTCCAATAAAAATTAATGCAGAGATGCAAACCGTTACCTCAAGCAGCAGAACTTTTTTTCGCACTGTAGTTCGGCTTAGCCTTTTAATCAGCTGCAGGATGAAAATGTGCCCACGCTGATATAAATAGTTCACATTGCTATTTTAACTTATACAGGGTCAAAAGGGCCTTAATAACTTAGAAGTCGAGATTTTGTTGAGGAGTATGCCCCTCATGAGAGCATAAGTACTCTAAAACAACTTTAAGTATTACTTAATCTGAAATCAATTCACTACACATCTTTGCGAATGCAGCTGTATGAGTGTCAACATCAGTGCTAGTTGTATCTGGTGAAATCAGCGCCATATTATGAAATGGTGTAATTAAAAAACCATCATTTAGCATTCTTAAATGAATGTACTGCTCAAGTTCAAAATCACCAGCATCAGCCGCATCGCGACCAGTTTTAGGAGTTGTTTCACTAAACATATACTCGGCCCTGGCACCTAAACGATTTACTGTCCATGGTAATTTATATTTATTAATTGTCTCCTCAACACCGTCAGCCCAGCGATTTCCTAACTTAATCATTTGATCAAAATTCTCCTTTGTTAAAACCTTTGTCAAAGTTGCCCGCATAGCGGCAATAGATAATGCGTTAGCAGCTAATGTGCCACCAATACCTCCGGTATCGATTACTTCAAGATCAACTAATTTTTTTATTGAATCAGCAACATGCTGCTGCATCCCAAATGCGCCAGTTGGAAAACCACCACCTATTGCCTTGCCAATTGTTAGGAAATCCGGGGTAAGGCCAAGATCTGCCGTCATTCCACCTGGGCCAACTGAAATTGTGTGAGTCTCATCAATTATTAACAGGGCGCCATTCTTTTTTGCTAACTCCTGCACGCCTAATAAATAACCAGATTCAGGTAGAACGATGCCTACATTTGTCATTGCCGGCTCCATCAAAATTGCTGCTACATCATCATTTGCTAATGCTTTTTTCATTGCCGGTAAATCATTGAACGGCACTACTCGAGTAGTCAGATCCAATTCAACAGGTGCACCAATATTTCCCTCTCGAGATACTGTTTTTCCTTTTGAATTTAAGGTGGCAAAGGTTTCATCAACACTTCCGTGATAACAGCGGTCAATTACAATTATCTTTTGCTTACTGGTAATCATTCTTGCGTAACGAATGGCGTGTCTATTGGCATCAGTTGCTGAAACGGTGAATTGCCAAAGCGGTAATTTAAATCTCTCAGCTAACTCGGCAGATACAATCGCAGCATCCTGGGTTGGCAACATCGTAGATAAGCCACGACCTACCTGTTCCCTGATTGCAGTAACTGTTGCCGTAGGTGAATGACCGGTCATTGAGCCGGTATCACCTAAACAAAAATCAATGTAAGTATTGCCATCAACATCTATAAAACTTGCACCCTTTGCCTCTTCTACAAATACTGGATAAGCACCTGGCCACTTAGACATCCATGACATTGGCACTCCCCCTGGCATAGAGAGTTTTGCCTTCTCAAATAACTCGCCACTTTTTGGATGTGTTTTAAGAAATCTTTCATCCTCAATAGCTCTTAGTTGAACAAGGTGTGCGCGATCAATCATGGTAAAAACCTACTAGTAAGCAATTAATAACCCAACAATTTACTTACATCACAGGAAGTGCAGCAAGAGCAGCCTCAAAATCCTTATCGGTTAGAACTGAGTCCACCATTTCTCCATTTAAGAATTGATCATAAGCTGCCAAATCAAAGTGTCCATGACCACAAAGTGCGGTAAGGATTACCTTCTCTTCGCCAGTTTCCTTTGCCTTAAGCGCTTCTTGAATTGCAACTGCAATTGCATGAGTTGGCTCTGGCGCTGGCACGATTCCTTCAGTTCTAGCAAATTGAACAGCAGCGGCAAAACACTCTTTCTGACCAACTGTGGTTGCAGTCATCATTCCAAGTTCATAGATATGAGATACCAATGGGGCCATACCGTGATAGCGAAGACCACCGGCATGAATTGGATCTGGAATAAAATCATGACCGAGAGTGTGCATCTTCATTAGCGGTGTCATGCCGGCTGTATCACCAAAGTCATATGCATAAGTGCCTCGAGTAAGAGATGGACAAGAGGCTGGTTCAACCGCACGAATCTCTGGATTCATTTTGCCTTTCATCTTCTCTCTCATAAATGGGAAGGAAAGACCAGCAAAGTTTGATCCACCACCGGTGCAACCAACTAATAGATCTGGTGTTTCACCAACCTTAGCCATTTGCTTAAGAGCCTCTTCACCAATAATTGTTTGATGCATTAATACATGGTTTAAAACTGAACCAAGTGCGTAGGCAATAGTTGGATCAGCCACCGCTGCCTCAACCGCCTCAGATATTGCAATGCCTAAAGATCCTGATTTATTTTTAGGATCCATCGCTAATTTACGGCCAGCCTCAGTTAATTGAGATGGTGATCGATGCACAACTGCGCCAAAGACCTCCATCATTAACCGGCGGTATGGCTTTAGATCATAGGAGCCGCCTACCTGCCAAACCTCACACTCCAAATCAAATAGAGAGCAAGCAAACGCCAAAGCGGTTCCCCACTGCCCGGCGCCAGTTTCAGTTGTTAACTTTTTAATACCAGCTTTTTTGTTGTAGTAAGCCTGAGGAACTGAGGTATTTGTTTTATGTGAACCAGCTGGTGAGACACCTTCATACTTGTAATAAATATGTGCTGGAGTATCAAGTAATTTTTCTAATCTGCGTGCTCTAAATAGTGGAGATGGTCGCCATGTGCGATAAACATCTAATACCTCACCTGGAATATCAATGTATGATTCAGTTGAAACCTCTTGCAAAATTAAATCCATTGGGAAAAGTGGTGCTAAATCAGCAGGCCCAACTGGTTGATGAGTACCAGGATGAAGTGGTGGTGGCGGTGGAGATGGCAGATCGGGAATTATGTTGTACCACTGGGTTGGCATCTCACTCTCATCGAGTGTTATTTTGGTAAAACTCTTTGCATCTTTACTTAGCGCCATCACTTACCTCCCATAGCTTTTGGCCAAGGCTAGAGGGGTGGTAATACCTGTTGCAATAGGGGGTTTAAAACAATTTTGTGATTATTAACGCTCGTAATCGTATTTCAAACCAATTTGCTTGCGGATTTCATCTAAGGTTTGCATAATTGAAACTGTCTCATCAAGTGGCATCTCAGCAGACTCTGTTTTGCTAGCCCTAAGTAGATTTCCAAACTCAACTACCTCTTCCCTAAGCCCTAAGCCATCATGATTGCCAGGGTAATCCTTTGGATACTCAGTTACCGCTCCATCTTTCATAATAACTCTCATTGAGGTTGGTCGATAAAAAGTTGTGTCAATTTCAATTCGACCTAATCTGCCATTTATCACTGCAGTATTTGAGGTAAGAGACAGGTTGGTTGTGTTAATCATCGCGATCGCATCATTGTCATAGGTGAACATGGCGCTTGTGTTTCCATCCACTCCAGTAAATGCTTTTTTGGAAACAGCAGTAATTGTTTTAGGTTTTCCTAATACTAGGTGGGTAAAGCTAATTGGATAGATTCCTAAATCAAGCAGTGCTCCCCCACCAAGCTCTGGCGCAAAGAGGCGAAACTTTGGATCCTCAACAAACCACTGACCATGATCGGCTGCCACATAAATTATGTCGCCAATTGTTTTAGCATCTAATACTTTTCGAAGCTGGCGGATATGAGGTAAGAATCTGGTCCACATCGCCTCAACTAATAAAAGCTTCTTCTCTCGGGCTTTATCCACCATCATCTTGGCTTCATTTGCATTCATTGCAAATGGTTTCTCACACAACACATGCTTTCCTGCATTGAGAGCAAGTAAAACATGATCTACATGCCACGGGTGGGGGGTAGCAATATAAATTGCATCAACTTGTGGATCTAAAACCAATGCCTCATATGAACCATGCCGATTTTTAATATTGTATTTATCACCAAACCGATTTGCATTTTCAATACTTCTAGAGCCAACTGCAGCAATATTAATATTTTTAGTTGTCTTTAAATCATTTGCCATCCAATCGGCAATTAATCCAGTACCAAGAAAACCCCAATTAACCTGCTCATACTTACTCATAAGTTAACCTTAGGACTTGAATCAAAATCTGCCAATAGCAGAAACCGGCGTTCAATTGATAGGGTCAGATATGGCTATTGCAAAATACTCATTAACTGCACTTGATTGCCTAGATCCTGTTGCGCTGGCAAACTTTTATGCAAAAATTACTGATTTTGAAGTTGTAGTAGCCCATAAAGATAAACATGGAAATCCACATTGGGTTGAGTTGGTAGATAATGGTGTTACCCGAATTGCATTTCAACGAGTTGAAAAGTACATACCCCCTACATGGCCCGAAGGTCCTACTCCGCAACAAGCTCATCTTGATTTTGATGTTGCTGACTTAAATAAAGCAGAGCAACAATTACTTGAAATTGGCGCAGTTAAATCACCAATTCAAACTAGTTCAAACCCAGAAACAAATTTTCGAGTTTACTTTGATCCAGCCGGACATCCTTTTTGCTTAGTATGTATCTAATTACCTCAGGGGTTACTTAAATCAGTTAAGATACAAGCATGAATGATGCGCTAACAATCTCTGCCCTAACCTTTGGTACCCAAGCATTTGTAACTTTATTTGTAATTTTAGATCCACCAGGTGCTGCGCCAATCTTTCTAAGCCTTGCATCTGGAAAACCTTTAAAGATTCAGCGCAGACTGGCTTGGCAAGCAGCTGCTGTTTCCCTATTTGTAATTGTTTCCTTCGCATTATTTGGTAATGCACTTTTAAATTACTTAAATATCTCTCTACCTGCCCTGCAAGGCGCAGGTGGCATTCTCCTTTTAATTACCGGACTTGGCCTACTTACCGGCTCAATAATAGATAATAACTCTGCTACTTCACAAAATATTGCACTCGTGCCACTTGGTACCCCATTGCTTGCAGGCCCTGGCGCAATTGTTACCACGATGTTGTATGTACAAAAAGCAGACGGTGCTGATCAACTAGGTGCACTTGCCCTTGCAGTTGTTGCCGTTCACTTTATTATCGGATTAACCTTTATGTTCTCTACCAAAATCTTGGCAGTCATCAAAGATTCAGGTGTTACCTTGCTTGCAAGGATCGCTGGCTTATTACTCTCCGCGATCGCAGTTGAGATGATTGTTAGCTCAATTAAGGCCTTCTTTACTCTCTGATCTGTCAGTAGTTAGCGGTATCTTTTAACCATGCCTGCTACAGCGCTACACCAAACAACATTTGTAATTGTTGATCTTGAAACTACCGGTTCATCCCCTAAAAACGGTGCAGCTATCACTGAAATCGGTGCGGTTAAGGTAAGAGGTGGACAGTATCTTGATCAATTTGAATCATTTGTAAATCCCCTTTCGCCAATTCCTGATTACATCACCGAGATGACCGGTATTACCGATTTGATGTTGGCAAATGCACCAGTGATAGATGAAATACTTCCTGCTTTTTTAGAGTTTGCCGGCAGTGAGAAAGAGATAATTATTGTTGCCCATAACGCCCCATTTGATTTAAGTTTTTTAAAAAGTGCTGCAAAAGATTTAGATATTACCTGGCCTAGGTATAAGACATTGGACACCGTTACAGTCGCCAGGCAGGTATTAACAAAAGAGGATGTACCAAATTGCAAACTGGGCACACTTGCTCAATTCTTTGGTACAACTGTCGAACCAAATCATCGAGCATTAGATGATGCCAAAGCGACTACTGAGATCTTGCATGCTCTGTTCGAACGTCTTGGCTCTATCGAAGTGAATACCATTGAATCTTTATTAGATTTTGCAAAAAATGCCGCCCATATTCAACGAAAAAACTATTGGGGGCTTAGCTCTATCTAGCGCTAACAATCTCATTTGTTAACTCTCCCCATTTTTTAAGGATTGCCTGCGCAGCTCCAGAGTCAATTGCCTTATTTGCTAAGACAAATCCGTTAGCAATTTGGGTCTCAAGTGGCAAGGTGAAATCTGCCTTAAAGGCGGCAATAGCAAAAGCGGCATTTAAGGTGACTGCATCTCTCATTGCACCTTTCTGCCCATCAAAAATTCGCTTTGTAGCCTCTGCATTAAATTTTGCATCCCCACCTGCTAACTCAGAGATTGGTGCGGATGCGATCCCTAGATTTACTGGATTAAATGAGTGCTGCGATAAGGCACCATCACTTATTTGAATAACAGTTGTAGTGGTGGAAAGTGAAACCTCATCTAAGCCATCATCACCTCGAAAGATAAAACCCTCTTTACCTTGTTCAAGTAGAACCTGTGCCATTAGCGGAAGTAACTCTGCTTTTGCTACCCCAATTGCTGCTGCAACTGGTTTAGCAGGATTTGATAGTGGCCCTAAAATATTAAAAACAGTTGGCACACCCATCTCCTTTCTTGCTGCTGCTGCATGCTTCATCGATGAGTGAAAGATTGGCGCAAAACAAAACCCAATTCCGATTTTATGAACAGTTTGTTCAACCTCTGCTCCAGTTAAATCAATCTTTATACCAAGGGCTTCTAGCAGATCTGCTGAGCCAGATTTTGATGAGGCGGCCCGGTTACCATGTTTTACTACTCGAGCCCCTGCGGCATTAGTAATAATTGCCGCAGTTGTTGAGATATTAATTGTGTTTGCACCATCTCCACCTGTGCCAACGGTGTCAACGGCGCGCTCGGTGATATTAATTGGGGCTGCATATTGATACATCTGCGTTACAAGTGCACTTACCTCATCAGCTTTCTCACCCTTGGCCTTAAGCCCTAATAAGAATTGTTTTATTTGCTCATTACTTGCCTTGCCCTCAAGTATCTGCGCCATTGCCCAGGTGATCTGCTCATTGCTTAAATCAGATTTATTTGTAAGTGAGGTAAAAACTGCATCCCAACTCATAAACAGCTACTAAATTTACTTAGCGAGCGCAGAGTCAGATTTAAGAAGAGATGCGCACTTAGCTGCAAGTGTAAAAGGGTCAATTGGATGTGATGTACTCGCCTCAGCTCTTGACCATGCAGCAAGCCAATTATCTTGAATGCGTCCTGTAATTAATAAGACCGGTGGACAGTTAAAAACCTCATCCTTTAATTGCCGGGCAACTCCCATGCCACCCTCTGGAACCGCTTCACCATCTAATATAAAAAGATCAACCTGTTTTTTGCTATCAACATAAAGCCGTAGCGCAGCTGCCGTGGCAAACTCTTTAATCTCATGCAGTGCTAATGCTGGATCTAACTGTTTTCCTAATGCAGCCTTAACTGAGGAGCGAACCGCCGAATCATCTGAGTAAAGGGCGATAATTAACTTATCCATTTGCTAATCCTACCTATTGGCGTAGCTAGAGCGCCTGCCTCGACTTAGGATCAATGCCTGCCTTAATTGGTGATGACTCTCACTCAAATGCTTGCTTCACCCCCCTATCTATAATGTGGCATTCCTATCTATTTGGGGAATAATCAGCCCTATGTCTGCTTATGCCACCCCGGTTGTTAAGGTTAATCGCCCTAACATAGTTGCGGTCGGCACCATAGTTTGGCTCTCCTCCGAGTTAATGTTCTTTGCCGCTTTATTTGCAATGTACTTCACCACCCGCGCAGTGCAGGGACCAAAGATCTGGTTGGAATCAACTGGCATGCTAAATATTCCATTTGCTGCCACCAACACCACTGTCTTAGTTTTATCATCTGTTACCTGTCAATACGGTGTCTTTGCAGCTGAGCGGTTTCAAGCAAGACGAGCTGGTTCACTTTGGCAGATAAGTAAGTGGGGAATGCGAGAGTGGTTCTCCCTTACCTTCTTAATGGGCGCATTCTTTATCGCCGGTCAAGTATATGAGTACGCATCTTTAGTTAGCGAAGGCTTATCTCTCTCCTCGAAATCTTACGGATCAGTTTTTTATATAACTACCGGCTTTCATGGATTACATGTGACCGGTGGCTTAATTGCATTTTTAATTGTATTAATTAGAGTATTTAAAGCACAAAAGTTTGGTCATAACCAAGCAACCACAGCGATTGTGGTCTCCTACTACTGGCACTTCGTCGATATTGTGTGGATTGCACTCTTCTCTGCGATCTACCTAATTAAGTAGGTAATGATGAAATTTCTATCCAAGTATCGCCGCCATAAATTTGCGCTACCGGTGCTTTTAACCTTAGCTCTTGCTGGCCTTGGCTTTACCTTCTCCGCAGCAACCGCAGCTCCTGCGAAAAACACAATGAGTGCCTCTGCTAAAACTACATTGATTGCAGAGGGACAGCAGATCTTCTTAAAGGGTTGCACCTCCTGTCATGGCTTAAATGCTGAAGGTGGCGCTGTTGCACCATCGCTAATTGGCGTAGGAGCTGCCTCAGTTGATTTTCAAGTAGGAACTGGTCGCATGCCGATGCAGGATATGAGCCAACAAGCAATGCGTAAGAAGCCGGTATATAACCAGGAGCAAACAGCAGCCTTGGCCGCTTATGTTGCATCCTTGGCCCCTGGTCCTGCTTCATTAACAAATGAAGAGATCACCTGGGAGCGAGATGGAAATACAGCTGATGGTGGTGAGTTATTTAGAAACAATTGCGCGATGTGCCACAACTTTGCCGGTCAAGGTGGCGCGTTATCTCAAGGAAAGTATGCACCAACATTGATGGGTGTTGAGCCAAAACATATTTATGAAGCGATGATTACTGGCCCGCAATCAATGCCGGTATTTTCTGACAAGATTATTACCCCGCAGGAAAAACTTTCAATGATAAAGTGGATTAAGGCTGCAGAGAGTGAGCCAAACTTAGGTGGGGCCTCCCTTGGTCGAGTAGGACCTGTTACTGAAGGTTTATTAATTTGGGTATTTGGCTTAGGTTTATTAATTGGTATTGCTGTCTGGCTTACTGCAAAGGCTAGGTAAACATGTCAAAAGAGTTAGAGCCATTAACAGATCCTGGACTTCCAGAGCATATTCATCGCAAGGCAGATATTGATCCAATTGCGGCAAAACGAGCTGAGCGCCAGGTTGCACTCTTATTTTCACTCTCCGCTTTTGGAACTATCTTGTTTATTTACTCATTCTTCTTTATTAAGGATGATGTATTTATCTTCTTGCCAATCCTAGGAAACACCAACGCCCATCAATTAGGCATTGGGCTTGGTATGGCATTTGGTCTTTTCTTTATTGGCATGGGCGCAGTTCATTGGGCAAAGACATTAATGCCAGATCAAGAGGTAATTGCCTACCGGCATGAACTCAAGTCTGAACCTGAAGATCGTGATGCACTTGTTAAAACCGCTAAAGAAGGTGCTGAGGCTGCGGGATTAGGTAGAAGGCCCTTAATTAAACGAAGCTTAATTGGCGCAGTAGCATTATCAGGTCTCCCAGCGGTCATTATGTTAAGAGATTTAGGACCACTTCCTGGTAAATCACTTGAGCAAACAAGTTGGAAAACTGGCACACGTTTAGTTACCGATCCAGGGGATCGGCCAATTAAAGCTAGTGATTTAGAGGTTGGCGCTGTTGCTCAAGTTTTGCCTGAACTGCTACCAGGACAAAAGCGCACCTTAGAGGATATTGGTAAAGATGCAGTTTTATTAATTAGATTACGCCCTGCTGAGTTTCAATTAACCCCCGAGCGTCTTTCTTGGACCCATGAAGGAATTATCGCCTTCTCAAAGATCTGCTCCCACATGGGATGCGCAGTAGCGCTTTATGAACAAACTACAAAGCATTTACTTTGCCCATGTCATCAATCAACCTTTGATGTAACAAGAGCGGCTAAGGTAATATTTGGACCATCAGCTCGTCCACTTCCTCAACTTGCTATCACCGTCGATGCAGAGGGAAACTTAATTGCCAAGCAGCCATTTACTGAGGCGGTTGGCCCTAGCTTCTGGGAGAGATCATCATGAGTGCACGTGAACGAGTAGCTGGAACAGTTGCTAATTATGTAGATGAGCGCACGGGTGCTGCTGCATGGATGAAGAAGAATCTACAAAAGGTATTTCCTGATCACTGGTCATTTATGTTGGGCGAGATTGCCCTCTACTCTTTTGTAATTTTATTACTCTCGGGCACCTTCTTAACATTTTGGTTTGACCCATCGATGCGAACTGTTGTTTATGAAGGAAGTTATCAACCATTAAAAGAGGTAGAGATGAGTGCGGCCTACGCCTCAACTTTGCATATCTCATTTGATGTTCGTGGCGGTCTTTTAATGCGCCAGATTCACCACTGGGCAGCGTTGATTTTTATGGCCGCAATTGTGGTGCACTTAATGAGAGTTTTCTTTACCGGTGCATTTCGCAAACCACGTGAGTTCAACTGGATCTTAGGAATTGGCTTACTAACTCTTGGAATTGTAGAAGGCTTCCTTGGTTACTCACTGCCTGATGATCTTCTATCTGGCACAGGTCTTCGCATTGCCGAAGCGATAATTCAAGCGTTGCCAGTTGTTGGAACATATATCTCCTTCTTTGCCTTTGGTGGTGCCTTCCCAGGAGAGGTATTTATTCCACGTATTTACACCGTGCACATTCTTTTACTACCAGGAATCTTCTTAGCTTTAATTACCGTGCACTTAATGTTGGTTTGGTATCAAAAACACACTCAGTATCCAGGCCCTGGTAGAACTGAGAAAAATGTTGTTGGTTATCCATTAATGCCGGTTTATATGGCAAAGGCTGGCGGATTTTTCTTTATCGTCTTTGGTGTTACTGCATTCTTAGGAGCGGTTGCATCAATTAACCCAATCTGGCTTTACGGTCCTTACACACCAGGACAGATCTCGGCCGGCTCTCAACCTGATTGGTATATGGGATGGCTTGATGGCTTAGTGCGAATGGCACCTCCTATTGAAACCCACGCCTTTGGTCACACTATCTCTTGGAATATTTTGCTGCCAGGTTTAATTATTCCGGGCATCTTATTTACCGGTATGGCGCTCTATCCATTTATTGAAAGTTGGATGACTGGTGATAAACGAGAGCACCATTTATTAGATCGACCAAGGAATGTGCCAAATCGAACTGCATTAGGAGTTATGGCCCTAACCTTCACATTGATCTCACTTATTAACGGTGGTAATGACATTATTGCTACCCACTTTGATCTAACTATTAATCAAATTATGTGGTTCTCACGGATTGGCATAATTATTCTGCCACCACTCTCCTTTGTGATTACAAAGCGTATTTGTCTATCACTACAACGAGCAGATCGTGAGTTAGTCCTGCATGGCAAAGAGACCGGTAGATTAGTAATGCTGCCACATGGTGAGTTTATTGAGGTTCATGAGGAGTTATCTGAGGCCAAAAAGTTCGCCCTCACCCAACATGAACAAGCAAAAGCTATTGTGCTTGTTACAGAAGATTCTGGTGGTGTATTAAATCCAAAGGGAATTAGAGCAAAGCTGCAGGCAAGATTTAGCGCAGCTAATGCTGAAAATATTGCTAAACCAACAGCTACTGAGGTTAAAGAGCTTGAAGGCGGGCACCACTAAATATTGATTGCTTATGCAATCTAATCTATTAATACAAAATGGCCCCATGCGACTAACTATGGGGCCATTTAGGTTATGTACCGCTGGCGGGATTTGAACCCGCGACCATCAACATAGTCAGTGCGATGCTCTGTCCGCTGAGCTACAGCGGTACACAGAGTGAAAGATAAAATATTTATAAATAGAATTTATTAAGAATTTCAATTATGTGGAAAACTTATATGTTAATATCTTCTCATTTTAGTCATAAGGGTACTCTGCTTACGCAGAGTTACTGATTAAATCCCCGTCTTTAATGGGCGGGGATTTTTATCTTTCTAGAGATTTTACTTTTTTTAGATAACAAACATGCTAATATTTGAATAGTCAGTGTGGTGTATAGCTTTACGCAGAGTTACAGATTAAATCCCCGTCTTTTATATGCGGGGATTTATTTTTTACATTATTACTTACTCAAACCTTCACAAACTGGCTTAGGACCTGCATTGGTGTTGCCATATCTATGTTGGGTAATTGAAACACTTTGCTCTAAAAACCATCTGCTCATCTCAATATCACCACGTGAGGTAATAGGTCTGCGATCGCAGCTAATTCCACTTTGCATTAACTCAGAAACTGGTGAGATTTCAGATGATAACCATCTGACCCGATCAAAGGCTGCTGCATGTGAGATGAACTCCTGTGAGCTTTCCACGACTAAATTACTTAACCCAGAGATTAATGTGTCGCTACTTAATCTTGTAGTTACCCCTAAATCATTTTTAATCCAACTTAGAAAATCTAACTCATCCTTTGATGTGCCACTTTCAATACGGATCAAGAAACCTTTTTTGTAGTGGCGATATCGCTGGAGATTTTTCTCAACATCAAGATTGCTGTGATCTATTGCTAAATTACCAGTTGATTTAAGCCAGCGATTTGCCGCCTCCTTCATTGGCAAAAAGTGGTGCATTTGATTCCAATTTCTAAGTGTTGCCACATAATTAGCACCCCCTGCTTTTGCAGTTGCACCAACTGAGCTCTGCTTCCATCCACCAAAAGGTTGGCGATTAACAATTGCTCCGGTTACGCCCCGATTAACATAGAGATTGCCAGCCTCAATATTTTCAATCCAGTACTCACACTCCTTTGGATCTAATGATTGAATACCAGCAGTTAAGCCATAAGGCGTGAGGTTTTGCCACAAAATTGCGGTCGCTAAATCTGGCGCAACCATTATTGCTAGCACCGGCCCAAACCACTCATTCAAATGTGACCAAGAGCTAGGTGTTACGCCATCCTTAATCCCGGGTGACCAAAGCAAACCTGCTTCATCTAATTGTTTTGGTTTAAGCAACCACTGTTCACCATCATCTAATGTAGTTAGTGCACGTTTTAGCGATGCTTCAGCACCTTTAATAATCGGACCCATTGTTGTTGCGTAGTTATATCCTGCACCTACCTGCAATGATCCAACCGCATCGAGTAATTGCTTCTTAAAATTTGGATTTTCATAAATACTCTTATCAACAATGGCCAGTGAGGCTGCTGAGCATTTTTGGCCGGCATGACCAAAGGCTGATTGCACTAAATCTTTTACTGCAATATCGATATCACAACATGCAGTTAGTACCATTGAGTTTTTACCACTGGTCTCTGCCAATAGATTTAAATCATTTTTCCAAGAAGAGAAGAGCAGCGCGGTGTTAAACCCTCCGGTGAGAATTACTGCGTTCACATCTTGATGGGTAATTAAATCTTGGCCAATCTCATTATCCTCAGTTGATACAAATTGCAGCACATCCTTTGGCACACCAGCACTCCATAATTGATTTGCTAAATGCCAAGCGGTGGCAACTGTCTCTGGTGCTGATTTAAAAATAACAGCATTACCTGCGGCAAGAGCTGCGCAAATACCTCCTGCCGGTATTGCATAAGGAAAGTTCCAAGGTGGCACAACAACTACTACTCCAACTGGCGTAGATTCTCTCTCTAGATCCAGTGAGATAGCAGAGAGTGCGTAGTAATTTGCAAAATCAATCGCTTCTGCAACCTCCGGGTCTGCTTCAGCTACAGTCTTGCCAGCATCACGGGCCATAATTGCGATGGTTTTTTCTTGTTCATCATGTGCAATTACTGCAAACTTTTTTAATAGCTGCCCACGTTTTGCCGCTCCTAATAAATCCCACCCGGTGATCGCGTTTTTAGCAATCCTTACTGCAGTATCAATATCACCTTTATTAGCAATAGCATATGAGTAATAAGTGGTTGCATTATCACTTGGATCACTACCGTTGACTTGATCTCGCTCAAAAATCTCTTTGCCATCTACTACAAGTGGGATCTTAAGATTTCTCTCCTCTAAAACTACTTTGATCTGCTTATCTAAATCTGTAATAAATGATTGATCTGTTGAGTCCGCATTTGGCACATTTTCAAATCCATCACCCACTTCAAACTTAACCTTTTTATGCCGCAAGCTATTAGTAGAAATCTCATGGCGAGATTTAGCACTTTGCATAAACCGCTCTGCTTGCTCAACAAATTTGTCTTTATTACTACCAATCTCAAATGAGGATCTTAAGTAATTTTCAACTGCGGTGTTCTCATCTAATCTGCGCACTAAATATGCAACTGCAGAAGCAAAATCATCTGCCTTAGTAACTGGTGCGTAAAGTAAAATACGAAGTGATCTCTTAGCGATAGCTAAGGCCTCTGGGTTTGCCATACCCTCTAACATCTCAATATCTAACTGCTCCATAACTTTGCGCTCATTAGCTATCTCAAGAGCGTAGGCAATATGAAATAGATTATGACTTGCAACTCCAATTCGCACCGCTTGCGCATGATTTGAGTTAAGCGCGGTATCTAATAATCTGCTGTAACTTGCATCCACAGCAGCCTTTGATTGATAAGGGGCTGCTACCCATCCATGCAAAGATGCTTCTGCCTTCTCCATTGCAAGATTTGCACCTTTTACCAACCTAATCTTTATCACTCCACCATATGTTTTATTTCGGATAATTGACCAATCAACTAACTCGGCAAATACTTGATGAGATTCTGGAAGGTAGGCTTGTAAAACCAATCCGGCATATAAGTTTTCAAACTCTTTTTCAACTAAAACCTTCTTAAAGGCATCAACAGTTAATCGAAGATCCCTAAATTCCTCCATATCTAAGTTAACAAATGTGCCAGTTTTAATTGAGTTTTGATAAATAATACGAAGTCTTTGGCATACCCGATCTAATGTGCCATCCCTATCTAATGCGATAATCTGACTAACAACTGAGGAGAGTTTGACTGAAACATAATCAACCTCACTTCGGTTCATCATCTCAAGTACTCGCTCAAGCCGCTCATCGGCTTCAGCATTACCAAGTACTGCCTCTCCTAAAACATTTATGTTCAAGCGTATTCCTTTTTTTGCTCTGCGCTTAATCTGCTTAGCAAGTTTCTTACTCTCTAGCGGCAGGATAATTCCAGTAGATAATCGCTTAACCTGAGTATGAACGGCAAACAAAACTGGTTTTGGTAATAGAGTTGAAATGATTGCGATAAATTTTAGGCCAACTGAATTTGTGAAACCAAATCCAGCAATTGATGCACCCCTTGCTGCTCGCTTTAAAATTCGAGCTGCATCTTTAGCAGAAGATATCCGCATAACCTCATCAGTTAAGGAAACAGTAACTGCGATTGCCGCTGGCTCTTTAAATAATCTAGCAAACCGCTTACGACTTGCCCGGTCATACCGCTTTAGATTTGGCGCCGATTCGAAGATCAATTGTTGTGCGCTATTAACTGCTCGATCTGCAAGATGATCAATTGTTGGATCGGTATCTATAGGTTTAATCACCCTGCATCTGCTTTTTTAGTTTGACCAAAGTTTTTGCCATCGCAATTGGCACCCAATCACCAGCATCTGATACCCACCACTTAGAGCGAGCATTTCGGCCATCCCAACTCTCTATTACTAAAGTGGTACTGGCATCAAGCTCTTGTAATTCATATCGCCAAACATTGTGAAGCAGATGTTGCCAAGCTATTGATTTATTATCTTGATACTCAATTACTTGATTCTTTATTACATATGGAATTCCTAATCTCATCCTCATGCCAAATTTTGCGCCAAGATATAACCGATCCGGACCTGAGAGATTGCTCTTAACCATCCCAGAGCCATCCATAAGTGAGTGATTTTTTGGCATCGAGATAAAGTCAAAGATCTTTTTTGCCGGAGCATTTATTACCAATTGGGACTTAAAGAAAAGCGGGATACCAGTATCTAGTATCTCAGCGCGCTCTTTCATAATTAATGAACAGAGGCGGAAGGACGCTCATACTCTAGAACTAAGCCAATGATTGAAATAATTAATGTTCCAACCGCCATTAAAACTAACCACCAGCCAATAATTAATCCAGTTCCAATTGCGGCAATAGATAATCCAACTGGTAGTGGCCACCATGAGTGAGGTGAAAAGAAACCAATCTCACCAGCAGAATCAGCGATCTCACCCATCTGATTATCCTCAGGTAATACATTTCCTAATCTGCGGCTAGTAAACCAGAGATAAAATCCAACAATCAGTGCAAGTCCGGCGCTTAAAGTAATTGCAGTTATGCCAACAGCCTCACCACCAACTTGCCAGTAAATAACTGCCACGATTGCATAAAAAACTGCTAACCCAAGAAATAAAACCCAACCAGTCTTCATTAGTGATCTGCCTTCTGCGCCATATGTGGGTGATGCAGATCAAATGCTGGGCGCTCACTTCGAATTCTTGGTATTGACGTGAAGTTATGACGCGGTGGTGGACATGAGGTTGCCCATTCAAGGGATGCGCCATATCCCCAAGGATCATCAACTGTGACCTTAGGTGTATTGCGAGTAATCCAAATATTTATCGCAAATGGAATCATAGATAACGCAAGCAGGAATGAACCAACAGTTGAAACCATATTCATAAATGTGAAGCCATCACTAGCTAAGTAGTCAGCATAACGACGGGGAAATCCCTTAATTCCTAACCAGTGCTGAATTAAAAATGTTAAATGGAAACCAAAGAAAAGGGTCCAAAAATGAATCTTTCCTAGCGTGTCATTAAGCATCTTGCCAGTCATCTTTGGCCACCAGAAATAGAAACCAGCAAACATTGCAAATACCACGGTTCCAAATAACACATAATGAAAGTGGGCCACTACGAAGTAAGAGGCAGAGACTGCAAAATCAAGTGGTGGGCTAGCCAAGATAATTCCAGTAAGACCGCCAAATAAGAAGGTAATTAAGAAGCCAATTACAAATAGCATTGGAGTTTCAAAGGTGACAGATCCACGCCACATAGTTCCGATCCAGTTAAAGAACTTAACTCCAGTTGGCACACCAATCAAAAATGTCATAAATGAGAAGAAGGGCAGCAATACTTGGCCACTTGCAAACATATGGTGGGCCCAGACTGAGACTGATAAAGCTGAGATTGCAATTGTTGCTGCGATCAATCCCTTATAGCCAAAGATTGGTTTGCGACTAAATACTGGCAAAATCTCAGTAGCAATTCCAAAAAATGGAAGCGCCAAGATATAAACCTCAGGGTGACCAAAAAACCAAAATAGATGTTGCCAAAGCATTGCTCCGCCATTTGCCGGATCAAAGATATGAGAGCCAAAGGCACGATCTGATTCCATACCTAAAAGTGCTGCAGCAAGTGGTGGGAATGCAAGTAATACCAAGATTGAGGTCAGCAATACATTCCAACTAAATATTGACATTCTAAACATCGTCATACCAGGAGCACGCATTGTAAAGATTGTGGTTACAAAGTTAACACCACCTAAAATTGTGCCAAGACCACCAATTGCAAGTCCGACCAACCAAAGATCACCACCAATTCCTGGTGAGTACTGCGCATTTGAAAGTGGTGCGTAAGCGGTCCAACCAAATGAGGCAGCTCCTCCTGGAGTTATGAAACCAATAAATGCCATAGTGCCGCCAAATAAATATAACCAATAGGAAAGCATATTTAATCTTGGGAATGCCACATCAGCTGCGCCAATTTGCAGCGGCATAATCACATTTGCAAAGCCAACAAATAATGGTGTAGCAAACATCAATAACATGATGGTGCCATGCATTGTAAAAATCTGGTTGTACTGTTCATTACTTAAAAATTGCATACCCGGACGGGCTAATTCAGTACGAAGCAATAACGCAAGTACGCCACCAATTAAAAACCAAACAAATGAGGTAATTAAATATAGGTAACCAATGGTTTTATGATCGGTTGAGGTAAGCCACTTGACTAGTAAGCGCCCCTTAGAGGTTGGAGCAACTTGAGATTGTCCGGCTGAGATTGTTGGGCGTTGGGCGTAGGTGGTCATGCGTTTGCTGCTTTCTCTTCGGCTACTAATCCTTGAATATAACTTTGATACTCACTAGGGGTTACAACCTTAACTGTAAAGAGCATCTGAGAGTGGTTACGCCCGCACAAGATATTGCACCTTCCAGGGTAGGTGCCAAGTTTATCAGCGGAGAACTCTAAGTGATTTTCTACACCAGGTAGATTTTGCATTTGGATCATAAATGCTGGGATCCAAAAACCATGAACCACATCATTAGCGGTTAAGTTAAAGCGGACCTTCTCCCCTTGCGGTAAATAAAGAGTTGGTGGTTGAGCTGGAGTACCAGTGACTATCGCACTCTTATAATCCCCAGCATCCTTATAATTAAATTGCCACGACCATTGAATTCCTTCAACACTGATAACATGGGCAGCCTGCGCCTCTGGGGTAACCTTCATAATTCTTGATTCACGTTGTGCGGTGTAGTAGAAGAGGACTGCGACGATAATAAAAGGAATTATGGTGTAGGCAACCTCCACCGAAATGTTGTACTGAGTCTGCTTTGGGAAGTTCTCATCTTTTTTACGGTGGAAAAATACTGGCCACATTATTAATATGAAAGTAAATACACCGACTACAGCTGCAGCGATCCAAGCGCCCTGCCAAAGTGATAGTGATTGGTCATTAACGCTGGAAAGCCCCTCTTCAAAGCCAAGGCCAGATACCTCTTTACTAGAACACCCGGCAAGAAATAATGTCGCTAGCGATAGCGCGGAAAAGGATTTAAGGTGATGCCGGTTCATAGGCTTAAGGATAACCTTGTGCCATAGCAATCTCGCACCAGCAAGGTTAGGGGTAGTAAGTGGTTCGTATCACAGGCGATTTTCAACGCGAGAGTGCACTTGCCTCTGCCACTACAGCCTTATTAAACGAGTTTTTTGCAAAGGGTTGGCCCGATCCAACCAAACTAAATAATAGCTCACGCCAAACCGCAATACTTTTGCAACAGGTGAGAGAAAGTTTTGCTAAAGCATTAAATGTCAGAGGGGATGAGATTGAATTTCTTGGTGAGCCAGATCTAGGCTTTCAATTGGGCATTCAGGGTTTATTAAAATCTGATAGCAAATTGTTTTATTCAGCTATTGATCGACAGCGAGTATTTGCAGTTGCAGCTTTTGAGAAAAATACTGGCCGAATTGTTACGCAATTACCAGTTGATAACAATGGCGCAATAGCAGAATCTAAATCATCAGCTAATGACTTATTAGTATGGCAGGTAGCAAATGGTGAAACTGGTAATACTCAAGGTGAGCCAAATAGCCAAGCACAAATATTTGCCGATTGCACCAGTAGTGGTGTTGATTCACTTCCCAAATTTGCATACCAAACCGCCTTATTTGATAGCACCTCCTGGGCAGGACCTGCTGGTCTTGGTATTTTAGTAATTAAATCAGATGCTAACTGGCGCAATCCCCTACCCCACAATGATCTTGCTAGAACACCTGGCACCTACTCATTGCCCTTAGTACTAGCTAGTGCAGTTGCACTTGAGCATTACTTAAATGATAAAGATATTAGAGGTGAGCTTAAGCAGGAGATAATAAATTTCATTAAGCAGGAGATAGCAGATGTATATATCGCATCCAATGGTAATGGTTTAGGTAAATACCTATCGCTATCTATCAAAGGTGTTGAAGCAGATCGACTGCTATTAGAACTTGAGGATGCTGGCTTTGCCGTTGACTCAGGCTCTGCCTGTAAATCAGCAGATATGCAACCTAGCCATGTGCTTGCTGCAATGGGTGGGGTGATAACTGGAAATATCAGATTAACAATTCACAAAAATATTAGCCACTCTACTGTGAAAGAGTTTTGTACTGCACTTAAATCTGCTGTTGTTAAATTAAGAGGAAATTAACCAACTAAGCGCACATTTAAGTGCGGGGTTATCTCATCAGTTGCTGCATCACCATATGCTTGCTTAAATCTTGCTAAAAATTCTTCCTTAGTAAATTTATACTCCTGAGTGCCAGTTGTCTCGATACAGTATGTCGCAAGCATGGAGCCAAGTTGGCCGCATCTTTCATGATTTAAGCCCCAAGAAAGTCCAGCGATAAAGCCAGATCTAAAGTTATCTCCAACACCAGTTGGATCTAACTTCGCCTTCTCCTTTGGTACACCAACATAAATTGTCTCTTTGCCATGCTCTTCAATCTGTGCACCCTTAGATCCCAAAGTAACTACCCGCACCTGCACTCGATCAAATAATTGCCGATCAGTCCAACCAGTTTTTTGAATAGCTAGCGCTAACTCATACTCATTTAAAAACAAATACCTTGCCCCATCAATTAATTGCGCAATCTCTTTACCATCCATTCTGGCCATCTGCTGTGATGGATCAGCAGCTACTGGAATATTTAACTCTCGCGCCATCTGGGAGTAGCGCATCATTGCCTCTGGATCATCTGGTGAAATAACTAGTAAATCTAAGTTTCCAGTCTTTGCAATAATTGGGGATAATTCAATATTTCTTGCCTCACTCATCGCACCTGGAAAAAAAGATGCAATCTGATTTAACTCAGTATCGGTTGTCACCATAAAGGTTGCAGTGTGAAGTTTTTCTGAGACTAAAACATGTGAGGTATCTACGCCATGTCGATTAAGCCAAGCTTGGTAATCAACCCAATCCTTACCAACTGCTGCAATTAATATTGGATTAAGACCGAGGGCTCCCATGCCAAAGGAGATATTTGCACCACACCCACCACGGCGGATCTGCAGGGTGTCTACTAAAAATGAGAGTGAGACCTTAGCTAATGAGCCAGCAACAAGTGAATCGGTGAACTTGCCACCAAAACTCATTATGTGGTCGCCACCGACTGAACCGGCAACCGCCACCTTCATATTATTTATTTAACTGTTAGTTAAATGAGTCGCCACAAGCACATGAGCCACCGGCATTTGGATTATCAATTGTGAAACCCTGCTTCTGAATTGTGTCAACAAAATCAATTGTGGCTCCCATTAAATAAGGGGTGCTCATCTTGTCTGTTACAACCTTAACTTTGGCAGCACCATACTCAGTCATAGTGTCACCATCTAGCGTGCGATCATCAAAGTAAAGTTGGTAGCGAAGTCCTGAGCAACCACCAGGTTGAACTGCAACGCGCAAACTTAAATCATCCCGACCTTCTTGTAAAAGTAGAGCAGAAACTTTCTCGGCGGCAACATCGGTTAAGGCAATGCCAGTACTGGTGATTGCGATATCGGTTGCACTACTTGTCTCTGTGCTCATGCTCACTCTTTTCGTTTGTATAGGCTCCTAGATTACTACTTCGGCAGAGTTATTTCTCCACCAAAACCTGTGACCGTTTACACTCACCCTTATGGGAATATCCGATCTACTGCTGCTGGGGCAGCAAAAAGATCTAAATAGCGAGCGGGGTGTCTCCTGCGATGGTCAGCTTCCGGCAAGTAGTGATCCAAATTTAGTAGCACGGGCAAGTGCAGCCAAGGCAGCTTTAGGTAGCCGAGCAATGATTTTAGGCCATCACTATCAACGTGATGAGGTAATAAATTTTGCTGATATCAGAGGAGATTCTTTTAAGTTAGCACAAGCAGCAGCTGATAATTCAACAGCTGAGTTTATTTTCTTTTGTGGTGTCCACTTTATGGCAGAAAGTGCTGACATATTAACAAGTGCAAATCAAAAGGTAATCTTGCCTGATTTAGCCGCAGGTTGCTCAATGGCAGATATGGCAACTGCCTCACAAGTTGATACCGCTTGGCAGGTGCTTACTAAATTAGGTGTAGCCGGAAAGACAATTCCAATTACATATATGAATTCATCTGCTGCGATTAAAGCATTTACTGGAAAAAATCATGGCGCCGTCTGCACCTCATCTAATGCAGCCAGAGCTATGAAGTGGGCATTTGAAAAGGGTGAGAAGGTTTTATTTCTTCCTGATCAGCATCTTGGACGTAACACTGCTGTTTTATCACTTGGATTAAAATTAGCGGATTGCGTTTTATGGAATCCTTGGAAACCAAATGGTGGTTTAAGTGATGACCAGATTAAAAATGCCAAGGTAATTCTCTGGCGCGGCCACTGCTCAGTCCATGGCAGATTCACGGTAGAAAATATTAAAGATGTGAAGAGCCGTTTACCTGGGGTTAAAGTTTTAGTTCATCCAGAGTGCCAACATGATGTTGTTTCAAATGCTGATGTCATCGGAAGTACTGAGATGATTATTAAAACAGTTAAAGACTCCCCGGCTGGCACAAAATGGGCGGTGGGAACTGAGTTAAATCTTGTGCAACGGCTAGCTAATGAGAACCCTGATAAAGAGGTAGTTTTCTTAGATAAGAGTGTCTGCTACTGCTCCACCATGAACCGGATTGATCTGCCCCACCTAGTTTGGGCGATGGAGTCATTAGTAGCCGGTCAAGTAGTGAATCAAATTACAGTTGTCCCTGAGGTTGCAAAGTATGCAAAAGTTGCATTAGAGCGAATGTTAGCCCTACCTTAATCACATGTCAGATAAAAAAGGAAAGCCAACACCTAAGCGAAAAGATGCCCAGGCTAAGTTAAATTTTTCACCTCTTTCGCCAACTGCAAGCAAGTCGGCAAAAAAAGCATTAAAAGAGCAATCTCGTGCAAGAAGATTAGAGACGCGTGCTGCATATATGCGTGGTGAAGAAAGTGCACTTCCTATAAGAGATAAGGGAGATGCTCGCAGATTTGTGAGAAATTATATTGATGAGCGTAAATCAATTGGTGAGTACTTTTTAGTAATCATTATGGTTGTATTATTTTTAACTATTGTGCCAATTCCAGCAGTACAACTTGCGGCAATTGCAATTATGTACTCTTCCATGATCTATATCTCAATTAATGGATTTCTACTCTCCCGCAGAATAAAGAAATTAGTTATTGCCAAGTTCCCTGGTCAATCAACAAAAGGAATTGGTCTCTATGGCTGGATGAGATCTACTCAATTACGTAGATTACGTGCTCCAGCCCCACAGGTTGGGCCTGGATCTAAAAAGAAATAGATTTACTTAAGCCCGCGGAACTGGGCTCACTGTCTTACTCGCATCCCGCTCTACTACCCCAACTAAGGCAAGATCGATCGCATCCATAATCGACTTATCAAGTTTGACTCCAGCTGCCTTCACATTCTCTTTGATCTGAGAAGGCTTGGTAGCACCAATGATTGCACTTGAAACATTTGGATTTTGCAGCACCCATGCAATTGCAAGCTGGGCTGGAGTTAGATCAACTTTTTTTGCAATAGGTATGATTTTTTGGGCTGCAGTAAGCACCTGATCGGTCATAAATTTAGAGATCATATTGGCGCCACCTTTTTTATCGGTCGCTCTAGATCCAGCTGGTGCTTTTTGCCCAGGTAAATATTTACCAGTTAATACACCTTGCGCAATTGGTGACCAAACTATTTGACCAATTCCCTCATTAACGCAAAGTGGCACTACCTGAGATTCAATTACCCGCCAAAGCATTGAGTACTGAGGTTGGCTTGAGATAAATCGGTAGTAACCCTTTTCGTCTTGAATTTTAAGTGCGGCAGCGATCTGCTCAGCATTCCACTCTGAAAAGCCAATATATAAAACCTTGCCACTTCTAATTAGGTCATCAAATGCACCTAAGGTCTCCTCCAGTGGTGTTTCATAATCAAATCTATGTGCTTGATATAGATCAACATAATCTGTCTTTAATCTCTTTAAAGAAGCATTACAAGACTCCATAATATGTTTGCGAGAAAGGCCGCGATCATTTTTACCCGTACCGGTTGGCCAGTAAACCTTGGTAAATAATTCATAAGATTCACGACGAACACCCTTTAATGCTTTTCCTAAAACACTCTCAGCTTTTGTGCCGGCATAAACATCTGCGGTATCTAAGGTAGTAATGCCAAGATCTAGCGCTGCTCTTACACACTTTGTTGCAGCATCTGACTCCACTTGGGAGCCATGGGTAATCCAATTTCCATAAGTTAGCTCTGATACATACATTCCAGTACTGCCAAGGCGTCTATGTTCCATGCTCAGACCTTAACTTGCCGAGAGCGCAGGTGCAACAGCGCGCGGTGAGTTGCATCTGCTGGCCATAACCACCACAATCACCCAACAATTTAATATTGAAAGCAAAAAGAGTGTGACTGGGGGAAGTCGGTGTGAATCCGACGCTGTCCCGCAACCGTGAGAAAGATTTCTTTCAAGTCGGATTACCCACCACATTTATTTATCCACCCGTCGAGGATTGCGGGGCGAGGATTCTCATCTAGGTGAGTTTCTACGCTTTCGTGAAACTCTCATCTAGAGAGGCAACACATGTTTAGCAATAAGTTACAAGAAGGCAAAAAGTTTCTCCCGGCAATTCTGGTAATTGCCCTGGCAATTGGCGGCATCTCCCTCTGGTCCGCAAAGACATCCGGTAATTGCGTAACAGTCATGATCGATTACGGAGTCTTAGATCCAAAGAGCGCACCATATGAAAAATGCTTATCAACAAATGGTGAAATCACCGCGTTAGAGCTTATGAATAACGCAAACTTTAAATTAGAGGGAACAGAGAAATACGGGGATAAGGTGGTTTGCAGATTAAATAATTTACCTAAGCCAAACCAACCAATTGGTATTAAGGGTCATGAGGATTACATTGAAAAGTGCAAAGATATGCCGGCTGAGTTTGGCTACTGGGCGGTGCTAGAGAAAAAGAAACAAGCGATTCCTAACCCAGCGGACTTAAATACAAAATGGGATTGGGCTCAAGTAGGAGTTGCCGAACTGGCATTAAAGCCTGGTGATTCACTTGCCTTTGTCTTTGCCGATAATGGTAATGTTAAGTTTCCAGAGTAGGAGCCATGATGATAAATAATGCCCTTGATAATGATCCAGCTATTGTCGTGGTTAAACCTGCCTCAAAAATTAGATCGCTATTTTCAAAGGTATTTGGATTAGCCCTGCATATATCGATTTTGATTGCTGGCACTAACCTTGCTGAAGCTGCATGGCAGGCATGGCGGGCTTGCTAAATTAATTGATTTAAATCTGGCTTAGCTTTAACGAACTCTCGATGGTACAAACGGGAGCGCGATTACCTCAAACTGGCAATCGGCTCCCCGAATATCAATTAAAACCTTATCCCCTTTAACAACTTCAGAGTTTATTAAAGCTAAGCCAATTCCCTTTTTAAGTCCAGGTGAGAAAGTTCCACTAGTAACTAAGCCAATAACTTCACCAGATAAATTTTTAACCTGCATATCTTTTCGAGGAATCCCCCGATCAGTAGCCAAGATTGCCTTTAATTTTAATTTGGTGCCCTTTTCTTTTTGTTCACTAAGTACTTTTTTGCCTCTAAAAATTTCTTTACTCCAACCAACCGCCCAACCGGCAGCTGCCTCAACCGGAGATATTTCAAGGGAAAGCTCATGACCATGAAGCGGGTATCCCATCTCAGTTCGCAATACATCTCTTGCTCCTAAACCACAGGTTGTGCCATTTAGTTTTTCTACTAGCTCAACTAATTTATCCCAAACCCTTTCAGCCTCTGCCCACCGCGGAATAATTTCAAAACCTAACTCACCGGTATAGCCAGTCCTACACAAAATAATTGGTGAGTTATCAATCTTGGTATTAACAAACTCCATGTAATCCATCTCAGCTTTAATGCCTAATTGATTCAACACCTTTACTGAATCAGGGCCTTGCAGCGCAATTACGCCAAACTCAGTGTGTAGGTTCTTCACCTCAATTGAGGTAGGTGCCTGTGCCTTTAGAATTTCAAAAACTGATGAAGCATTTGAAGCATTTGGAACTAAAAATAAATCAGTATCAGAGTTTCGGTAGACAATCAGATCATCAACTACCCCACCATCCTCATTGCAAAGCAATGTGTATTGAGCTTGGCTTGCGGTAATTCGATTTAAATCATTGGTCACAATTTGATTTAAGAAATTAAGGGCGCCATCACCTTTTATTGAGATCTTGCCAAGGTGTGAGACATCAAAGATTCCAACCCGCTGCCGAACTGCTGAATACTCGGCAATCACACCAGTGCCCGGATACTCAATTGGCATTAACCAGCCACCAAAATCTGCCATCTTTGCATTGCGCTGCAAATGCTTAGCCGCTAGTGGTGAGTTATTCATAAGCCAAACCTACACTCCCTTGATCTAACTTCAGGGCAAGTTCGTTTATGAGTGGGATTATCACCTTTTATATCTATCCCTTAGGCTTGCCTAGTAGCAACATCACGAGTTTATTTCTTTGAAACAGGAGTGAAATGGTAAAGGTTAAATTAACTACCACAATAGATAGTGATGTGTTGGTAGTTGGTCTTGGCACTGTGAATAAAAAGTTACAAATTCAATCTGGCGCAGCCCAAGTAGATAGCAATGCTTTACTTCTGAGTTTAAATGCAATGGCTGCTACTGGAAAAGTCGATGAGGTTATTAAATTACCTGGCAAAACCACAAAATTAATAGTTTTCACTGGAATAGGAAAAATCGAATCAACATTTAATCCAGAGGTATTGCGAAGAGCAGCCGGCGCAGCAGCCCGTGCTCTTGCGGGAAATAAATCTGCCACCTTTGCCCTGCCCCATAAATCAGTAGTGGAGATTGCTGCAATCGCAGAGGGTGCCGCCCTTGGCTCATACTCATTTACACAATTCTTAGGAAGTAGTAAGGATGAACAGCGAGATCCGCTTGCTACGGTGAACATAATTACAAAATTTGCTGATACCGATGCGGCAAAAGCTGCTGCCAAACGAGCTGAGATAATTGCTGGGCAAACATTTTTAGTTAGAGATTTAATTAATACCCCGCCAAGCCACCTAACTCCAGATTCATTTTGTTTGCGAATGAAAAAGGAGGCGGCAAAGTACGGGGTGAAGGTTGAGATTATTAATGATGCCGCTCTTAAAAAGGGTGGCTATGGCGGAATCATTGGTGTTGGCCAAGGCTCGGCAAATCCACCAAGACTGCTTCATGTTACCTACGCGCCAGCTAAAGCAAAAAAGCGATTTGCATTTGTCGGTAAGGGAATTACCTTTGACACTGGTGGGCTGGCTTTAAAGCCTGCTGCTGGTATGGAGGCGATGAAGGCTGATATGTCAGGTGCAGCAGCGGTGATTGCAGCAGTTTTTGCGATTGCACAGTTAAAACTGCCGATCGCAATAGATGGTTGGGCACCCCTTGCAGAGAATATGGTTAGTGATACCGCCACTCGGCCAAGTGATGTAATAACAATTTACGGTGGTAAAACTGTTGAGGTATTAAACCCAGATGCTGAAGGTAGGTTAGTTTTAGCAGATGCATTGATAAAAGCTGCTGAGGTTGGCAAAAAAGCAGGCGGCTTGGATGGAATTATTGATGTGGCAACACTTACCGGTGCACAGGTTGTGGCATTAGGAAGTCGAACCTCTGCGGTAATGACAAACAATGATGTATTTAGTAATCAGTTTTTACAAGCTGCAGCTCTTGCAGGTGAAGCGTTTTGGCCAATGCCACTGCCGGTAGAACTTAGAGCATCACTTGATTCACCAATTGCAGATCTTGCAAATATTGGTGATCGTATGGGAGGTATGTTGGTAGCTGGATTATTTTTAAAGGAGTTTATTGATCCACAAACTCCATGGTTGCATTTAGATATTGCTGGCCCTGCCTATAATGAAAAAACTGCACATGGCTACACGCCAGTTGGTGGCACCGGCATCGCCCTACGCTCACTAATTTGCCTAGCTGAGTTGGCTTCATCACAGTCCTAATGCTTATTAATTGCCCGGTCAGCCCTAGCGAGGGTTTCGTGGCAGGATTACCTCATGGCCGATTTTGATCTAGTAATTCTTGGCGGTGGCAGCGGCGGCTATGCAGCAGCACTTCGAGCCTCCCAACTTGGCCAAAAGGTTGTTTTAATTGAGAAAGAGAAATTAGGCGGCACCTGTTTACACAAAGGATGCATTCCAACTAAGGCATTACTGCACTCTGGTGAGATTGCAGATAGCGCCCGCCATGCCAGTGAGTTTGGTGTTAAGGCAGAATTTCGTGAAATGGATATGAAAGCAGTTAACACTTATAAAGATGGTGTGATTGCTAAGTTACATAAAGGATTAGAGGGTTTAGTTAAGTCTAGAAATATTACCTATGTTGAAGGTAGTGGAAAATTAGTTTCAAAGAATATGGTTGAGGTAAATGGCGTTAAATACGTTGGTAAAAACATAATTTTGGCAACTGGCTCATATCCGAAGACACTGCCCGGCCTTGAGATTGATGGAAAGCAGATTATTACCAGTGAGGATGCAATCCGACTGGATTATGTTCCCAAATCTGTAATTGTCTTAGGTGGCGGGGTAATCGGTTGTGAGTTTGCCTCAGTTTGGAAATCATTTGGTGCTGAGGTGACCATTATTGAAGGACTTTCACACTTAGTCTCCCTGGAGGATGAATCATCAAGTAAACAATTAGAACGAGCCTTCCGTAAACGTGGGATTAACTTTGAATTAGGCGTAAAGTTTAAATCTGCCGAACGCAATAAAAAAGATGTAACGGTAACTCTTGAAGATGGTAAGCAGTTCTCAGCAGAAATTTTATTGGTAGCAGTAGGTCGCGGGCCGGTATCTACATCCCTTGGTTATGAAGAGGCGGGAATCAAGATGGATCGTGGCTATGTATTAGTTGATGATAAGTGCCGCACCAATGTGACCGGTATCTGGGCGGTTGGTGATTTAATCCCAACTCTGCAACTTGCTCATGTTGGATTTGCAGAAGGAATTATGGTGGCGGAGGAGATTGCCGGCCTTAAACCAAAAGCAATTAATTATGATGGAGTGCCTAGAGTTACCTACTCCGAACCTGAGGTTGCTTCAGTTGGTTTAACAACTGCAGCGGCAAAGGCAGCTGGCCATGATGTTGTTGAATTAAATTATGATTTAGCTGGAAATGGTAAGGCTAATATTTTAAAGACTGCAGGTTCTGTGAAGTTAGTTGCTAAAAGAAATGGACCTATCTTGGGCATTCATATGGTCGGCTCCCGCGTGGGTGAGTTGCTGGCTGAGGCGCAGTTAATATTTAATTGGGAGGCTGAGGCAAGTGATGTTGCCCAACATATCCATGCTCATCCAACCTTGTCTGAGGCGATGGGTGAGGCACACTTAGCCCTGGCAGGTAAGCCACTCCATGCGCATGGTTAATAGAAGGGTAGAAAGTTAAATGACATTTTCCGTAACCATGCCCGCACTTGGTGAATCAGTAACTGAAGGAACAGTTACTCGTTGGCTTAAAAAAGAGGGTGATGTGATTGCAGTTGATGAGCCGTTACTAGAGGTCTCAACCGACAAGGTTGATACTGAGATTCCATCCCCTGTTGCAGGTGTATTACAAAAAATTGTTGTTGCGGTTGATTCAACTGTCCCGGTTGGGGCAGAGCTTGCAGTAATTGCAGAGTCAGTAGATTCAAATGCCAAGCCTGATGTTTTAGTTGTGCAACCAAAACCACCTATTACTACCCCTAAAGTAGAAAAAAATATTGAGCCAGCGGTGATAGTGCCAAATATTGTTGCGCAACCAATTATTCAATCTATGGCTACAAATACTTCAGCCAATACCGCTGGTGCAACTATTGTTTCAATGCCAGCACTTGGTGAATCAGTAACTGAAGGAACTGTAACTAGATGGCTTAAAAGTGTTGGTGATCTGGTATCTGCAGATGAGGCACTGCTTGAGGTTTCAACCGACAAGGTTGATACTGAGATTCCATCACCTGTATCTGGAACTATTTTAAGTATTGATGTTGCAGTAGATTCAACTGTGCCAGTTGGTGCCCGTCTGGCATCAATCGGAGTTTCCGGCGCTGCTGCTGCTATACCAAAGCCAGCTCCTATTGCCCCAGCTGTATCTAAACCAGCTCCCGTTGCCGCTGCTCCAATTATTCAAACTCCAATTATTCAAACTCCAATTGCATCTGCTGCGCCGATAAGAGCAGATGATTCATATGTAACGCCAATAGTCAGAAAACTTGCTGCTGAAGCTGGCGTAAATCTTTCAACTATTAAGGGAACTGGTATTGGCGGACGAATTCGCAAAGAGGATATTTTGGCAGCCACTCCCCGAGCTGCTGCCACACCAACTGCAGTTGCAATGGCAAGTATTCAAACTCCAGCTAACACCACTGCACCATCTGCTCCTCGACAACCAGTTGTAGCTTCACCCCTTCGCGGCACAACAGTAAGTATGTCCAGGCTCCGCAAAGTTATTGCCGATCGTATGGTGGAGTCTTTAAAGATCTCTGCTCAACTTACAACAGTAGTTGAAGTTGATGTAACAAAGATTGATCGCTTGCGTACTGCTGCTAAAGCATCCTTTGAAGAGCGAGAGGGAGTTAAGTTAACCTTCCTACCATTTTTTGCAGTTGCAGTTTGTGAAGCATTAAAGCAACATCCAGTTTTAAACTCATCTGTTGAAGGTGAGCAGATTACTTATCATGCAGCAGAGCATTTAGGTGTTGCAGTTGATACCGATCGTGGATTATTAGTACCAGTTGTTAAAGATGCTGGTGATTTAAATATGGGTGGAGTTGCTAGAAGAATCTCAGATGTTGCAGCACGAACTAGAGAGAATAAAATTACACCAGATGAGTTAGGTGGCGGAACATTTACCATCACAAATACTGGATCTCGCGGCGCTCTCTTTGATACTCCAATTATCAATCAACCACAGGTTGCAATCCTTGGTTTAGGTGCAGTTGTTAAGCGACCAGTTGCAGTTAAGGATGCAGATGGTGGTGAAACAATTGCTATTCGCTCAATGGTTTATCTTGCACTCTCATATGACCACCGCGTTGTTGATGGCGCTGATGCTGCTCGCTTCCTAGTTACTTTAAAAGATCGATTAGAAGAAGGTCGCTTCGAATCAGATCTTGGTTTGTAATAGTGCCAAGAATAAATAGAGTAGCTGTAACTGGTGCAACTGGATTAATAGGAACAGCCCTAGTTGCTCAATTAAAAAGTGATGGATATCAGGTGCAAAAATTAGTAAGGCGGCCAGTTAGAACAGCCGATGAGGTCTTTTGGGACCCAATTAAGGGTGAGATTGATACCAACTCAATAGAAGGAGTAGATGCGGTATTTCATTTAGCCGGTGCATCAGTTGGTGGAAAGCGTTGGTCTGCTGCATACCGCTCTGAAATATTAAACTCTCGTCTTCTTGGTACAACCACAATTGCTACTGCATGTGAACAGCTAAAGCCATCGGTCTTTATTTCAGCAAGTGCAATTGGTCATTATGGTGAGACTGGTAACCGTGCAGTTACTGAAGCAGATGGTGGTGGTGGTGATTTTCTCTCAATAGTTTGCAGAGAGTGGGAGGCAGCAGCATCTCTTGCACCAAGTGTTAGAACTATTAAATTGCGTTCTGGAATAGTGTTAGACCCAACTGGTGGCGCATTAGGACAGATGCTACCGATATTTAAATTTGGAGTTGGTGGAAAGTTAGGTTCTGGTAAGCAGTGGTGGTCATGGATTACTTTGCATGATCAAATTAGAGCGATGATCTTTCTACTTAACTCTAAAATAGATGGACCAGTTAACTTAACTGCGCCAAATCCGGTAACAAATCAAGAGTTCACAGCTGCATTAGCACATGCAATGAAGCGACCAGCTTTTTTCCCAGCTCCTGCATTTGCCCTTCGGGCAGTTTTAGGTGGCTTCTCTTCCG
>SESD01000285.1_pt1 | contig 31644 bp, 30 predicted proteins | sample 3171411 | NCBI WGS metagenome assembly SESD01 (sample SAMN06051880, study PRJNA518727) | freshwater metagenome | biome: subpolar coniferous forest; feature: holomictic lake; material: water; isolation source: holomictic Lake 442, 16.5 m depth | place: Canada: near Kenora, Ontario | collected...
AGTCTCTTGTGTCTACCAATTTCACCACCCGGGCGGATAGTAGGTCTACATCAAATTGCGGTGCGTATTCTATCACCATACTTAGAATTTTTCTAAGCAAAAACTATGTTTTTTTAATTTATTTATTTACTGACGGTCTTTTACTTTTATTCATCACTGTTACTAAGTAATCTTTATTTCTCTAACCGAATTAACTCTACGCGGCGATTGACATCATTTCCTAGTTTAGAATCATTCTCAGCAATTGGTTGGCTAAAGCCGTAGCCTTTTGCAGTTAATCGTTTAGCCTCTATGCCTTTTTTAACAACGTATTTAAGCACGGCTTTGGCACGCTTCTCAGATAGTTTTTGGTTATAAGCCGCCTTAGAAGTGTTACGCCGGTCTGTATGGCCTGCTATTTCTACGTTTGAATTGCCCCAATCCTTCAAAGTATTCACTGCATTGTCTAATACCGGATATGACACAGGCTTAATTTTCGCACTATTAGTTTCAAATTGAACGTCTGGAATAACCTTATTGCCGAGTACTTTAACCACTGATTTAGGCGGTTCTGGCACTTTAACAAGCTCGACTGGCTTGGGGGGCTCTACTGCTTTAAGTGGCTCTAAGGGCTTTACTGGCACATCGACTGCCTTAGGTAGACTGTAAGTAGAACTCAATGGTTTTGCATCCGCCATAAGCGCCGCTTTATCGATAATGAGTTGTTCTGGCGCCAGCGATTGGCAAACATTTTCATTGTCCATATAGTCTTCACGCGCATACTCAGGCAAACCACCCCGTGCAGCGCCAATTTTATTCAACAATTGTCCTTGACCCGCATAAGTTCTAGCATAGGCCGTTTTAATGTCATATTGTGTATTGGTTAAGGTGCGCTTGGCTTGAAAGTATTCATTTTCTGTATCTAATAAATCTAGCAAGGTACGTTGCCCAATATCAAATTGCTTGCGATAGGCCTCACGCGCATTTTCAATGGCATTTTTATGTTCTGTACGATATTTCTCCTGCTCTTTTAATTGCTCAATATCATTGTAAGCAATCACCACAATCTGACGCGTATCGACACAGGCTTTGTCACGCAAATCTTTAGAATTGTTGAGTTTTTGCGCTGCTTGATTCACTGAATTGTGATCAGAAAAGCCATTGAATAAATTGAAATTCATAGTGAGTTCCAGTAAATCTGCCGCACTTGAACTAAATCGGCCATCCGAACTGACGCCTAGATTTTTACGTGCCTGCAAATCTAGTTTGGGCATGTAGCGGGCTTCTCTTGCTTTTATTTCATCTTGGCTAGATTGAATATCTTCTATGGTTGAAAGTAAATCAGGGTTTTGATTGTACGCAACCTTTAATGCCTCGACTGCAGTAGGCTCAACACCTGCATTAAAAAATGTGGGGGCTTCCAACGTTTCTGGTGGAATTTCGCCATATAGTCGTTGTATTCGTGCAGTGACATCATGTAAGTTGGTAGCTTCTGTGAGCAGATTAGCTTCTGCTAAGGCTAAGCGGCCAGTTGCTTGTTCTAAATCTACTTTTCTAGCCACACCAGCCGTCACACGCTCTTTAATACGATCAAATAATTGTTTGTGAACCACGTAGTTATCTTTTGCAAACTGCGTGAGTTCGCGATAGCGCATGGCATCAATATAAGCACGCACAAACTCTAAGGTGGTATTTTGCATCGCACTTTGTAGCTCGTAATAGCGCACTCGACTGGCGTGGCCCAAACGTTTTACTTCATTATTCGTAGCAAAACCATCAAAAATCATTTGTCTTAATACCAACTCGCTATTAAAACGAGGGGTTGCAGTGCCATCAGCCGGCTTAACCAGTTCTTCTTGTTTTCTGTAATTGGCGACGACATCGGCTTTGGGTAAAAACCCGGCACGCATCACTTCTTGCTCATAGCCAGATTCTAAAAATTTATGGTAGCGTGATTGCACTTCAGGATTTGAAGTGACGGTTTTTTCAACCATCTCTTTTAAGGTGAGTAATGGTTCTGTAGCGTAGGCAATATTGCCAGCTAGTCCACTTAGGCAAGTCACCAACACTAAAATTACTAATCGGTAATTTGAGTTTTTATACAACATAACACTTCATTTAGTTAAAAATTAAATTTCTCAGTAAATTAAAAAACTAGTGCCTTAAATCGATTGGCCGCTATTATACGCATTTGTAACTAGACCAGCAAAACTCATGCCAACATGAAATTTTCAGCCTATAAACTTCTACGCGAAGTGCGTTAATCTTTTTGTTGGATAAGATTCAGTCGCGCTTAATTTATGACCTATGCGTCATCAGACAGTATTATTATGGGAAATGTTCAGACTAGATGCTCACAACAAAAGGCTAAAAATAGCCTAGTTTTATGATTAAACCCTAAAGATTATAAAAATTTAATTGAAAATCTATTGGTTTAGTATTTAACTTGGTTGATAATAGCGCTCTTACCAAATTCGCCTCTCATTTTAATGTCATCATCTACTGGCAGTAAAACTAAGCTTTCAGCACTCACACTAGCCGCTCTGGGCGTAGTGTTTGGTGATATTGGTACCAGCCCCTTATACACAATCAAAGAAGTATTTTCTGTAGGCACCCACCCTGTACCCCTCACAGAAGTGAATATGTACGGCATTTTATCGCTCATTGTTTGGGCGCTCATTATGGTGGTGTCAGTAAAATATGTAGCCTTTATTATGCGGGCAGATAACCGCGGTGAAGGTGGGATTATGGCTTTGCTAGCACTGGCTAGCCACAACACGGCAGGCAACTTAAGAAAGCAACACACCATTATGCTGCTTGGTATTTTAGGTGCCTGTATGTTTTATGCGGACGGCATGATTACGCCTGCTATTTCAGTATTGTCAGCAGTTGAAGGTCTAGAGCTTGCAACACCTATTCTGCACCCACTGATATTGCCCGTCACCCTAGTGGTGTTGTTTGTTCTTTTTTGGGCACAAAGCAAAGGCACTGCATTAGTAGGCGCTTTTTTTGGTCCTATTATGCTGTTGTGGTTTGGCGCCTTAGCGGTTTTAGGTATCTTAGGCATTATGCAAAATCCTACTATTTTGCATGCACTTAGCCCCGCGTATGCCTTTAATTTCTTTGCGGTAAGCCCTTGGATTGCCTTTGTTGCATTGGGTGCAGTCGTACTTGCCGTGACTGGCGCTGAAGCATTATATGCAGACATGGGGCATTTTGGCCGATTCCCGATTCGCTTAGCCTGGTTTGGTTTTGTGCTCCCCGCTTTAGTACTGAATTACTTTGGCCAAGGGGCATTAATATTGCAACACCCCGAAGCCATTAAAAATCCCTTTTATTTGTTAGCACCCGAGTGGATGCTTTTCCCCCTCATTGCATTAGCCACGCTAGCCGCTGTTATTGCTTCGCAGGCCGTCATTACTGGCGCATTTTCAGTGTCGCGCCAAGCATTGCAATTAGGCTACTTGCCGCGTATGCATGTTGAGCACACTTCAGAGAGCGAAGAAGGCCAAATTTACATGCCACGCGTCAACTGGGGCTTGATGGTAGGCGTGATGGTATTGGTGCTTAGCTTTAAGTCCTCAGGCAACTTAGCTGCGGCTTATGGTATTGCAGTGACAGGCGACATGGTTATTACTACCCTGCTAGCCGGCATTGTGTTCCACAATATTTGGGGCTGGAGTAAATTACGTACCGGCATGCTCGTCATGATGTTTTTAGTAGTCGATGTCGCATTCTTTAGCGCCAATGTGCTCAAAATACCTGATGGTGGCTGGGTGCCGCTCGTCATCGGCATTGTCATCTTTACCTTAATGCTGACTTGGAAATCAGGGCGCGATATGCTTTATGCCAAGCTTAGAAATGATGCAATGGCAATTGGGCCGTTTATTGAAGCCGTGGGGGCACATCCGCCAACACGCGTCTCTGGTACTGCCTTATTTATGACCCCTAACCCTGATGGTATTCCACATGCCATGTTGCACAACTTAAAACATAACAAAGTGTTGCATGAAAAAATGGTGTTGCTCACCGTTAAATTCTTAGACTTTCCACATACCTCTACCGAAGAACGTCTATCAGTGGAACATTTACCTTACGAGTTTTATCGCGTGACTATCCGCTACGGCTTTAAAGATGAACCAGATTTACCACGTGATTTAGCGATGTGTAGTGATCATGGCTTAATATTAGATGCCATGGATACCTCATTTTTTGTGGGTAAAGAGATTCTTATTCCGAGCGGCAATTCAGGAATGGCCTTTTGGCGCAAGAAAATATTTATCGGCTTATTTAGAAGTGCTGAAACCATTACCAATCAATTCAAACTGCCCCCTAACCGTGTGGTAGAGCTAGGTTCACAATTAAAAATTTAACCTTAAACGCAACATATGATGCTGATTAGTTTAGGTTAACTTTATTTGATTAGGGTAAAATAGCGCTTTCGCTTTTTACCCTTTTTTTACGCTTTTAATTTTGGAATATTATTTACCCCATCATGAATCCACTACAAAACATCATTGAAGCCGCGTTTGAAGATCGCGCAAACATCAATCCAGCCAATGCTAGCAAAGAATTAAAAGAAGCTATTGCCAGCATCATTGCAGACCTTGATTCAGGGGCCCTACGCGTCGCATCACGCATAGGCAACACGCAAAATTGGGAAACACACCAATGGTTAAAAAAAGCGGTACTGTTGTCATTCCGCTTAGATGACAATGTGTTGCTAGAAGGTGGTTGTACCAAGTATTTTGATAAAGTACCGCCAAAATTTGCTAATTATACAGAGCAAGACTTTAAGGCAGATGGCATTCGTGTCGTGCCTAACGCCATGGTCCGCCGCGGCTCATTTATTGGCAAAAATGCCGTGCTGTTACCTTCATTTGTCAACATTGGTGCTTATGTAGGTGAAAACACCATGGTAGATGCATGGGCCACAGTAGGTTCATGTGCGCAAATTGGTAAAAATGTGCATTTAAGCGGCGGGGTGGGTATTGGCGGTGTATTAGAGCCTGTACAGGCTGGACCTACCATTATTGGCGACAACTGCTTTATCGGCGCACGCTCTGAAGTCGTTGAAGGTGTCATCGTAGAAGATAACTGCGTGATATCTATGGGCGTTTACATTGGCCAATCTACTAAGATTTATGATCGTGAAACAGGTAGCGTCACTTACGGTCGCATCCCTGCAGGTTCTGTCGTAGTGTCAGGCAACTTACCTTCTAAAGATGGCACTTACAGCCTATATTGTGCTGTGATTGTTAAAAAAGTGGATGAAAAGACACTAGGTAAAGTAGGTATCAACGAATTACTACGCGGCATTTAAGAGACTTAGCACTTCAACAATCTCATTTAAACTACAAAACTGTCGGAATTATGACGGTTTTGTATATAAAATAAATGGGCTAATCAATTAAGCTAGCCCTAAAACAAGCTGTAAGTGAGCATTCCAATGCTTCTACAGCTTTTTTTATGCCCGCAATATTCTAATGGCACAATCTATGCTATAAATGATATATCTAACTTGAAAGCTATTACCTAATCCGAATTGGACCTAGCTAATTAATGAGCTATTACAGCCTACAATTAATTGTTTTATCTTTGCTACTGACTTACTTGACGGTGTTGTTTACGTTCAGCGCAGTCAGTAAATTATACAAATCAGCTGCCAATCAGATTCGCTCAACCTTCCTATACAGCACGCTAGGCTTAGGAACTAGCTTATGGACTAGCCACGTTTTGGTTTTAATGGCATACACCGTGAGGCCATTATCCGGATATAGCTCAATTTACATGTTATTTTCATGGCTGTTTTCCCTCATTTTTGCAGCCATCGTGCTCAATGGTTCAAGCAAAAAAACGCTGCCCATTCAATCGTTATTAGGTAATGGCATTTTAGCCGGTGCCAGCACAAGCCTAATTGCTTACTTCACCATGCTAGCAACACAAAGTGAAATTGCAATATCGCTTCCACCAACAACCTACTTACTGGCCACATTGGTAGCCATTGCCATTAACAGTATGGCAATCATGATTATTTTCTGGCTTAAAAGCTACTCTGGCGAACGCCCGCTCCTAACAAAATCAATATTTTCACTTGTCATCTCTTTAGCTTTCACTGGTATTTACCTGATATACACGATTGCCATTGATGTTCCACAAAGTATCAATACTAATAACCACATGCTTTGGGATAGCTCATTACTAAGCATCACGGTAGCATTAGGCTTAATCTGCGTATTTTTAGTGGCTTTTATTATTGCCATTTTTTATGATAAATTAGGATACGATACCTTTAGATTTAACTTATTTAATAAGGAAGACCTACAGGCAATAAGTCATCAAGCACTCGTTGATACACTGACACAATTACCAAACCGCCGTGCACTTCTGCAACATTTAGAATCCGCAACGAAAAGATGTGAGCGTAGCGGATTAGGCCTGGCTGTGGCTTTTATTGATGTAGATGATTTCAAACAAATTAACGACACACTGGGCCATAAAATAGGTGACCTAGTATTACAAAAAATAGCCTCTCGCTTAGTGACCGCCGTGCGGGGTTGTGATGAAGTATCACGCATAGGTGGGGATGAGTTTATTGCGATTATCGAAGGTATAGAAAATAATGAAGACTATATCGCAGTCGTTGAGCGTATGGTCAGTTCAGTGCGTGCACCTTGCGTTATCAACAATATAGAACTAAATCTTTCCGTCTCGATTGGTGTTGCAATGCATTCTAATGGCGGCAATATCGAAGAACTGATTAGCGCTGCAGACACCGCGATGTACCGTGCTAAAAAAGATGGTAAGAATCAATTCCGATTTTTTGATGCTGAAATTGCCTTAGTGACAGACCAGCTGCTTGAAATTCAATATGACTTGAAAAAAGCCTTAGTTAACAGTGAACTAGAGCTACATTACCAGATAAAAATTGACACTGTGACTGGAAAGCCGATAGGTGCTGAAGCATTATTGCGCTGGCAACATCCCATTAAGGGTTTGCTGTATCCTGCAGATTTTATGCATGCCGCAGATCGATTTGGTTTAAGTTATACCATCAATGACTGGATTGTGGAGGAATGTTGCCGTGTATTGCATCAATTAAATTACCGCTACATTCCCTTTGATATCTCTATCAATTTGTCACACAATCAAATTGCAAATGCCAATTTTGTAGATGATGTGACGCTGATGTTGAAGCGTTTTGATTTACCTGCATCTAGTTTAATCTTTGACTTTACTGAATCTAGTGCCCTGAAAAATGAAATACAATTCAACAATCAACTCGCCCAATTCAAGAAAGCCGGTATCCGCGTTGCTATTGATGATTTCGGGACCTATTCCTCAAGCATTACCAATCTTCAACATTGGCAAGTAAATGAACTTAAACTTGACCATTCGTTTACGGCTGACATTAATACCAATCCTAAAACGCTGGGCGTGGTTCAAGCCGTGGTTGAGCTTGCACATGTACTTGAAATGAATGTGGTGGCTGAAGGGGTTGAAACTGAAGAGCAACGTACCATCCTTGCCAAGCTAGGTTGCGATCAAATGCAAGGCTACTTGATATCACGACCCATGCCTAAAGACAGACTCATTCAATTACTAAAAAATATTAGGCAACGTCTTGAAAAAACGTAACTATTTTATATCCCAAAAAATCACTCCCTCCCGCATCCTTACAGCATAATTTCTGCACTTTATAGTAATCCTGTTAAAATACTGCTTTAATTAAACTGATGGTATAAAACATCCATCAACAATACTATTGTCATGCAACTATTCGGTATTCCCAATTGTAGTACCGTTAAAAAAGCCCGTGATTGGCTAAGTAATCATAGCGTGGCTTATGAATTTCATGACTTCAAGAAAAATGGTATTAGCCATGATTTGCTTGAAAACTGGTTAAGTCAAATACCTTGGGAAAAGCTAGTCAATCGTGCGGGAATGACTTGGCGTAACTTAACGGAGGCGGAAAAATCAGCGGTGATTGATCCACAGTCTGCACTTAAGTTAATGCTAGAAAAATCATCTGTCATCAAACGCCCCGTGTTGGTAAATAATGGCAAAATCATATGCGTAGGATTTACTGAAATAGCCTATAAAGAACAATTATGAAGAACTCAACCACTCACAGCAAAACCTTAAGTCTAGCCATTGATTTGCTAGCACGCCGTTCAAACACGCCAGAAGATGCTGGCTGCCAAGCGCTGATGATTTCACGCCTTGAACCGCTGGGTTTTAAAATCGAGCGCATGCGTTTTGGCAATGTTGATAATCTCTATGCCCGCCGCGGCACGAGTGGCCCGTTATTAGTGTTTGCTGGTCATACTGACGTTGTGCCGACAGGCCCGCTAGAAAAATGGCATACGCCGCCTTTTGAGCCCACCATTAAAGAAGGCATGCTTTACGCACGCGGTGCGGCTGACATGAAAACCTCGCTGGCTGCATTCATAACCAGTATTGAAGAATTTATCGCAGCGCATCCCAACCATGCCGGCTCTATCGGCCTACTCATTACTTCTGATGAAGAAGGTGTTGCGGTAGATGGCACCGTTAAAGTAGTTGAAGCATTAAGAGCCCGTGGTGAATTCATTGATTACTGCATCGTGGGTGAACCTACTAGCAACAAAGTAGTAGGCGATATGATTAAAAATGGGCGGCGCGGCTCCCTTTCTGGCAAACTTTTAGTCAAAGGGGTGCAAGGTCATATTGCGTACCCGCATCTAGTCAAAAACCCTATCCACTTGGTTGCCCCCGCGATTAAAGACATGGTGGAAACCGTTTGGGATACAGGTAACGAATATTTTCCGCCCACCTCATGGCAAATCAGCAATATGAATGGCGGTACAGGTGCAACCAATGTGGTGCCTGGTGAAGTTGAGCTTTTATTTAACTTTAGATACTGTGCTTTGGTCAACAATGCAGGCAGTACCGAAGCTAATTTAAAACAGCGCGTTCATGGTATTTTAGATGGCCACAAGCTAGATTATGATTTGGAATGGGAGCATTCGCCTTCTTACATCACACCACGCGGCAATTTGGTTGAAGCGATTACTACAGCAATTGAGCAAGCTTATGGCGTAACCCCTGAGTTATCGACTACTGGTGGCACGTCTGACGGACGCTTTATTGCAGACATTTGCCCACAAGTAATTGAATTTGGCCCACTCAATGCCACCATACACAAATTAAACGAATGTGTGGCCGTGGCAGATATTGAGCCTCTCAAAGAAACCTACAAACTGACAATGGAAACCCTTTTAAAATAAGTCGCCGAAAACTACAGAGAAAACCTAGGTCTACTCTGTGTTCTCAGCGCACTTTGTGACTAAGCTTATGACGACTAATCAAATAACCATTGAACTCCAAACCATTCGCGACTGGCTACGTTATGCCGTGAGTCAATTTGAGGCTTCTGACATCTTTTATGGCCATGGGACCGATAACGCCTATGACGAAGCCGTTTGGCTAATCATGAGCGCATTGCATTTGCCTATGGACACGCTCAATAACTTTTTAGACGCTCGCTTAACCGCAAGCGAACGTAGCAAGCTAGCAAGCTTTATTGATCAGCGTATAACGCAACATACGCCAACCGCTTATTTGCTAAAAGAAGCGTGGTTGCAAGGCCTTAAATTTTATGTGGATGAGCGTGTTCTTATTCCACGTTCGTTTATTGCAGAGTTATTAAACACCGACTTAAGCCCTTGGGTTGAATTTCCAGAGATGATAGAAAGTGCGGCAGATATTTGTACAGGTAGCGGTTGTTTAGGCGTATTGCTCGCCAGCGTATTTCCTAATGCTGCTGTCGATGTCATTGACATTTCACAAGATGCCATTGATGTCGCGAATATCAACATTGCCAATTATGGTTTAGATGCTCAAGTTACCGCCATAAAATCAGATATGTTTAGCGCACTTACTGGCAAAAAATACGACATCATCATCAGCAATCCACCGTACGTAGATGCCCCGTCTATGGCAGCGTTGCCAGCAGAGTATCAAAATGAACCTCAACTCGCACTGGGTAGCGGTGTTGCAGGCCTAGACCACACGCACACCATTCTGCGCGAGGTGGCAAACTACTTAAACGACGATGGCATACTGATTGTTGAAATCGGTCATAATCGCGATGCATTAGAAGCGGCTTATCCAAACATCATCTTTAATTGGCTAGAAGTTTCATCAGGCACCGAATTTGTATTTTTACTCACCAAATCGCAATTGACTTAAAAATAAGCCTATCTAAGGGCATTCACTCACATCATCAGGTCATCCTATTTTGAACACAACCAATACCATTCACTGGCAAGAAGCTGGCAAAACTAAAACCGGCATCTGGCATTCTGAAAATGCCGCACCAGTCCCTAAGAAAGTACAAATCGCTGACGACACCATCAAAGCAGATGACGCTTATAAACTTAGTTGCGAAGGCACTGCCCTCCTTTGGCGTGGTGACTTTCAAAACGCCAAGCTTCTCATGCAAGCGCTTTCACGCAGAATAGACCGCCCAAGAAAAAAACCAAAGAAGGCCGGTGAAACCATGCTTGAGGCGTTTCATTTACATCGCCAAGCACAATCGCAAAAAGCCCGTATTTTAGGCATGTTAGTCATTGAGTTAAACGTAGGCTATAACATTAGCTTACGCCGTGCACCTGACGTTAAAGCTGCTTGTGAGCACGCTTATGGTAAAAGCACTCAAACTATTGTGGTGTCATTGCGTGAAATTCTAGGCTTGGTAGGCGCTTATGAATGGAGCAAAAGCGGAGTCGATATTAGCGTAATCAACAATAAAATTTACCCAAGCTATGGTGTATTTTCACCCATACGTGGTGAATATTTAGACTTAGTCGATGTTTCACCGCTACCTATTCCCTGTAATCTTGCGTTTGACATCGGCACGGGCACGGGCGTATTAGCCGCAGTATTGGCTAATCGCGGTGTGACAAAAATTGTCGCCACCGATAACTCACATCGCGCTTTGGATTGTGCCCTGAAAAATATTAATTTATTAGGTTTAAAACCGAATGTGACTTTGTTGGAAGCCAATCTTTACCCAAAGGCTGAATATGGTAAGGCAGATTTAATTGTCTGTAACCCGCCATGGCTACCAGCACACCCGAGTTCTGCGCTAGAATCTGCTATCTATGATGAAAAAAGCCAAATGCTTAAAGGCTTTTTAAATGGCTTGTCAGAACATTTAAGTCCGCATGGCGAAGGCTGGCTCATCCTGTCTGACTTTGCCGAACACTTAGGCTTAAGAACGCGTGATGAGCTACTAGGTTGGATAACTGCCGCGGGTTTAAAAGTGCTTGAGAGAACCGATACCAAGGCAAGGCATAATAAAACCTTAGATGCAAGCGACCCACTGCATCTAGCACGTAAAGCCGAGGCAACTTCTTTGTGGCGATTAGCTAAGCTACAATAAGCCTTTAAAAAAAGAGTTGAGTTAATTATGGCGCATAAAGTCAGACATCTACTTGGTATTGCCAGTGTTGACTCCGGTGAACACGCCATTGCCGTCACTTGGGCACAGCGTCTAGAATGGCCGATTCTAGCGCTCGCACTTTGGATTCCAGTACAATGGTATCTAGAAGAAACTGGTTCAGTGAGCCTATCAACAGCACGCTGGTTTGACTGGGCAATTTGGCTAGTATTTCTGTTTGAGACTACCCTACTCACGATTCTTGTACGTGATAAAAAACGCTATTTGCTGACAAACTGGATGAACCTGGTGATTATTTTCACCGGCGTACCGATGGAGTGGACTTACACGCCATTAGTAGGCGTACTACGTAATCTACGCTTAGTGCTTATGCTATTCTTACTCGTGCGGTTGTCAAATCGCATTCGTAATTACCTCACGCGTGGCCACCTCAGCATCATGATGTTAATTACGGGCATTATTGTAGCGCTTGCAGGCATTGTCATCAGCCAGCTCGACCCTTCAATCGGTTCTATCTGGGATGGTATGTGGTATTCATGGGTAACTATTTCCCATACAGGTTATGGCGATATCGTCCCCAAAACTGCAGCGGGACGTTTTTTTGGCGGCATACTTATTTTTCTAGGGGTGATACTCGCCACCGTTTTTACTGCAAACTTGTCTGCATTTTTAATTGGCAGTGACGTAGGTAAAGTCACGCGCGATGTTGAAAAAGTAGATAAAGATGCAGAAGCGGGTATTCAGGAAATTATGGCTAGGTTAGATCGTATTGAACAACTGCTAGAAGAAAAACGGCATTAATTTTAATGAGGCGGATTGCCGCCTCATCATCAACCGCTAGCCCCGACCTCTATTTCGATCGCTTTTCTTCTGCATGGCAGGTGCCGCCAAATCACTGGATTGACGTACACGTCGATTCTCATTTTTTCTAGGCGCTGGTTTTTTTGGCCCCTCTTTACGTGCGACATCTGACTTAGCACGGTAAGGTCTAGCGTCACCATCGGCGGCATCACGCGGCGGCCTATCTAATGCACTCACGCGTTGTTTACGCACTTTAGGCATAAATACGGTCGTCGCTTTTAATTTTTCACGTTGTGTAAGTTGTCTAAGTGGCGCACTCGGCACAGGCAAATCAGCCCATTCAAGCAGACCTACCACTTCTTTTTGTTCTAGTTTTAACATAGTGCCACGCTTAACCCGCGGCGGCAGATTGACTGGCCCAAAACGGACGCGCATCAAACGGCTGACAGGGAGTTGAAACGCTTCAAATAATCGACGCACTTCGCGGTTACGGCCTTCACGGAGTATGACTTGATACCAATGATTGGCACCTTCGCCGCCTTGCGCAGTAATGCTATCAAAATTAGCAGGGCCATCTTCTAGCTCTATACCTTCTTTTAACTGCAACATTTGACCTTCGGTCAGTTCCCCAAAAATCCGTACCGCGTACTCACGCTCCACTTCATAACGGGGGTGCATAAAGCGATTAGCGAGTTCACCCGAGGTGGTAAATATCAGCAAGCCACTGGTATTCATGTCTAAACGACCAATCGCAATCCACTTAGCATTTTTTACTTTGGGTAACTTATCAAACACACTGGCACGACCTTCTGGATCGTCCTGACTAACAATTTCGCCTTCTGGCTTATGGTAAATTAATACCTGAGGAAGTTCTGCAACAAAAGGGAGCTTTAATGGGCGGCTATCTAAACGCACCACATCATATTGCGTCACACCTTGGCCAGTGGTAGCGGGCGCACCATTCACAGTCACACGTCCACTAGCAATCAGCGCTTCCATATCACGGCGCGAACCTAAGCCCGCCAGTGCTAATAGCTTATGTAGGCGTTGGGTTGGCTCTGGCGCTGCATTTTCATCAACTGCTAATTTAGTAAAGCTGGTCTTGGGACGACGTGGCGTTGCCTGCGGGTCGCGTTGCGTTTTAAAAGGACGTGCCATATGGATAAACTATTGATTGTAAGCGCGTATTTTACCGCACTTCATGGAAATCGCTCCAGTTTATTATGGCGTGAAAACTAAGGCAATGTTATATTTTCCAGTGAGCGGGTTAAGCACAAAGGCTTAGCTTGCCTGCAAGTAGGGCTTATAACTCTAATTGTGGGTCTTGCTGCACAAATTCTTCTATAGGCGGCAATTCAGCTAATGAGCGTAAATTTAGATCATCTAAAAAGTGTTTGGTCGTGGCATACAACGAAGGACGACCAGGTACTTCGCGTTGACCCACTACGTCTACCCAATCGCGCTCTTGTAGCTGACGCATGACGTTAGGATTAACGGCCACGCCGCGAATTTCTTCAATATCACCGCGTGTCACAGGCTGTTTATACGCAATAATGGCTAAGGTTTCCATCACCGCGCGTGAATACTTAGCCTGCTTTTCAGGGTTTAATCGTGCTAAAAATGGCGTGTAGTCAGCCCTTGCTTGAAAACGATAACCCGTTGCCACTTGCACCAACTCCATGGTGCGCGCTTCCCAGTCTTGCTTAAGCTCATCCAATAACATACGCAAAGTAGTACGTTCCATACGCTCGGCAAATAAGCGTGTCATATCATCTAAAGACAACGGCTCATGCGAAGTTAATAACGCCGCCTCTAATACATTTTTCAAATCGCCAATATTATATGTTTCACTCATGACTATTAATTTGCACGTAAATAGGTGAAAAAGGCGCTTGCTGCGTCATGCGTAATAAGCCTTCGCGTGCAAGCTCTAGTATCGCCAAAAAACACACCACTAACTTTGGAATACCATCATGCACGATATCAAATAATTCAGAGAACTCAAGCAATTTATCTGTTTTTAAGCGGCGTAAAATAATACTCATATGTTCGCGTACAGAAAGCTCTGCCCGACCTATTTTATGATGTTGATAGTGGCTAGCCCGTTTAAGCACATTGCGCCAAGCATCTGCTAAGTCATCCAAACTCACTTCTGGTGGTTTAATTTCACTGATATGCCGATAATAAGCACTTGCAACGCTAATGTCTTCGCCCACTTTAGGCAGTTCATCAATACGTTGCGCCGCTAATTTAATGGCTTCATACTCCATTAACCGTCGCACTAACTCTGCTCTAGGGTCATCTTCAGATTCCACTTCGGCAGGTTTTGGCAGTAAGAAACGTGATTTAATTTCGATTAACATCGCTGACATCAGCAAGTAATCACCTGCCAATTCGAGTTTAATCGCTTGCATCTTTTCTACATAAAGCATGTACTGGCGGGTCAAATCGGCCATAGGGATATCTAGAATATCAAGATTATGCTTGCGGATTAAATACAGCAATAAATCAAGCGGGCCTTCAAATGATTCTAGGTAAACTTCTAACGCATCAGGCGGAATATAAAGGTCTTGTGGAAGCTCGGTAAAAGCTTCCCCTTTTATTTTTGCATTAAGTGGCGTTTCAATCACAATGTCATTCGAATATAGTGACTAACTGTAATTCAGACCCATGGCGTCACGCACATCGCGCATGGTTTCACGCGCAAGCTTACGGGCTTTTTCACACCCTTCTGCGACGATATTCTTCACCAAAGTCGGATCTTCTGCATACTGCGCAGCACGTTCTTGAATCGGCTTTAGCTCCGCTAACACCCCTTCAATCACCGGACCCTTACATTCAATACAACCAATACTTGCGCTCTTACAGCCCATTTGCGCCCATTCTTGAGTCGCTTGGTTAGAATAAATTTGGTGCAATTGCCATACGGGGCATTTAGCTGGATCACCTGGGTCAGTACGACGCACGCGTGCTGGGTCGGTTGGCATGGTTTTAATTTTTTTAGCCACCATATCCACATCTTCACGCATTGAGATGGTGTTATTGTAAGATTTAGACATTTTCTGACCATCTAAACCTGGCATTTTTGAAGCGGGCGTCAGCTTGTAGTCCGGCTCTAGCAAGATCATTTTGCCGCCACCTTCTAGGTAGCCAAGCAGCCGCTCTTTATCACCCATGCTCATACCCTGCTGCTCTTCTATCATTGCTCGCGCCGCGTCTAAGGCTTCATCATCACCGCTTTGTTGGTAGGCAATACGCATTTCTTCATACAAGGCCGCACGCTTACTACCAAGCTTTTTAATAGCGGATTCAGCTTTTTCTTCAAAACCTTTTTCTTTGCCATAGATATGGTTAAAACGACGCGCAATTTCACGAGTAAATTCAATGTGTGGGATTTGATCTTCGCCTACTGGTACTTGGGTGGCTTTGTAAATCAGAATATCGGCGCTTTGTAACAACGGATAACCCAAGAAGCCATAAGTAGATAAATCTTTACTGCTCAATTTCTCTTGTTGGTCTTTGTAAGTGGGTACGCGCTCTAACCAGCTCAGTGGCGTAATCATAGACAGCAAGGTATGTAATTCAGCATGTTCTGGCACGCGAGATTGAATGAAAATGGTGGCGTTAGCTGGATCTACCCCTGCGGCTAGCCAATCGATGACCATTTCCCAAACACTTTCTTCAATGATTTCTGGGGTGTCGTAATGCGTAGTCAGCGCATGCCAGTCAGCCACAAAGAACAAGCATTCATGCTCATGTTGCAACTTAAGCCAGTTTTTAAGTACGCCGTTGTAATGCCCTAAATGCAAATTACCTGTAGGACGCATGCCTGATAAAACCCGTTCAATTGCCATGTGATGAAAAACCTTAGATTTAGTAGGTTGTTATTATACAAACAAGCTTGTCAAATTAAGCTATTTATTAAGCCATAGACTAGATTAATAAGCGGGTCCAAAATTTTACTCAGCACCCCAGTAAACAATAGTGCCATTAAAATAATAAAGCCATAACGCTCTATTTGCGCAAAGGGCCTAGCCAAATGCATAGGCAACAAACTCACAGCAATACGTCCGCCATCTAATGGTGGCAAGGGCAACAAGTTCAACACCATCAACACAATATTAATCCCCACCCCGGCCTTAGCCATCAAGACCAGTGGCAAAGCGATGAATTCTGGCGCATCCATCGAAAATTTGATAGCGAACGCCCAAAAAATAGCCATGACAAAATTAGAAGCCGGACCTGCGGCAGCCACCCATAACATGTCTTTCTTAGGGTGACGTAAACGACTGAAATTGACCGGCACAGGCTTGGCCCAACCGAATAAAATCCCACCCAGTAATATGGTCATGGCCGGCAATAAAATGGTGCCGAACAAATCAATATGTTTGATGGGGTTTAACGTAATGCGGCCTGCATTAAATGCCGTCATATCGCCAAAGTGTTTAGCCGCATAACCATGCGCTGCTTCATGTACCGTAATCGCTAATATTACCGGCGGTGCATAAATGATAATTTTTTGTATCAGGGATAGTTCCATTATTTCTCTTTGTTAATCAATAAATTGGGGCTAGCTTAACCCAAATGGTGTCAAATCGCCCAAGCCTGCACGCATTAACACGGGGGCATCTTCGGTTAAATTAATGACAGAGGTTGCACCAGCGACACAATGCCCTGCATCAACGACTAAATCTACCCTATGCTCTAACTTGTCGCGAATCTCCCATGCCTCACTCAGCACGGCATCTTCATCTGGCACATACAGCGTCATGCTTAATAAGGGCGCATCAATGGCTTCTAGTATCGCTTGCACTACCGCATGCTGTGGCACTCGCAAACCCACGGTATTGCGCTTGGGGTGTTGCAATTTTCGCGGCACTTCACGCGTGGCATTTAAAATAAAGGTATACGCACCGGGGGTGTTCGCTTTAAGTAGGCGAAACTGGCTATTGCTCACAATCGCATAATTACCCAACTCACTTAGATTACGACAGACCAGCGTAAATAAATGTTGCTCATCTACACCGCGAATTTGCCGTATGCGTGCTTGCGCTTCACTATGGCCTATCATGCAACCCAAGGCATAGCCAGAATCAGTCGGGTAGGCAATCACACCGCCGCTACGCAAAATATCTGCTGTAAGTCCTATAAGACGTGCTTGCGGATTATCTAAATTAATATTGAAAAATTGTGACATGCCAAATCTTATTGATTATTTTAACAAACTTACCTTAACTATCTTTGCTGTATTTAACTGAGCGCGCTGATACTAGGCGATTGAAACTGAGGCCAATCTTGCCATACTGGCACGCAGTTGCTTGGCAAATCAGCCAAGCGACCCATTTCCATAAAACTAATGCCTTTGCCATGATAATCTGAACCTTGCGAAGACTTCAGACTAAATTGATGCGCTAGCTTGGCAAACTGTTGATACTGCGGTGGCGTATGGCTACCCGTCACCACCTCAATCGCAGCTCCGCCGTAACTTCTAAACTCATGCAAGAGCTCTAACATATTTACCGAGCCCAAATCATAACGCCCAGGGTGCGCAATCACCGCACTGCCGCCGCTCTGCGCAATAAGATTGACCGCTTGCTCTAGGTCCATCCATTGATGATCAACAAAACCCGGCTTACCTCTGACTAAATATTTTTTAAATACCGTTTTGGTATCTTTAGCATGGCCATTTTCGACTAAAAACCGCGCAAAATGAATACGGGTAATAATACTTTGCTTGGCAATCGATTTTGCCCCTTCATAAGCATTTAAAATACCGGCTTTAGCTAGACCCTCACCCATTTGCTGGGCGCGCAAATCACGAGCGATGCGTACTTTAGCTAACGCTATTTTTAAGGCCAAGTGTTCTGGGTCAATATTTAAACCGACAATATGTAATGTGCGCTTTTTCCAAGTAACTGAAATTTCAACACCATTGACCAATTGTATATTGTGTTCAGCTGCTGCAACTTTTGCCAACGCTAAGCCACTGACATCATCATGATCCGTCAGTGCCAGCACGTCTACCCCATGCGTGGCGGCATGCGCTACTAATTCAGCTGGGCTTAATAGGCCATCAGATATATTAGAGTGCGAATGTAAATCAAAGATAAGTGACATGAAATGAATACTTAATGGGCAATAAAATTAATTGGACTTGAAAAATACGTCTTGCGACACAACATCAATCATAGCAAAATAACGTCTTACGCTAAAGCATTGTTAATCATTGATTTTTTTGAACGCAGCACCAGCCCTGAAAGCGACCACCCCCAAACCATGAATAAGTTTTTGTTCGACCTGTTTCCAGTTATTTTATTTTTTATCGCGTTTAAGTTTTTTGGGATTTTTACTGCCACGGCTGTCGCCATCATCGCCACCATTGCGCAAATTATCTACAGTAAAATTCGTCATGGTAAAGTAGAAAAAATGCTCATTGTGAGCGGCGTCATTATCAGCGTACTCGGTGGCGTGACCTTAATTCTGCATGATAAAACCTACATCATGTGGAAGCCTACCGTCTTATATTGGGTGCTAGCCCTCGTGTTACTGACTTCCAACTTATTTTTTAAGAAAAACTATATCCAACAAATGATGGCGAAAATGATAGATGCGCCCGCAGCCATTTGGACAAGACTTAATTTTGTTTGGGTGGTATTTCTAGTGCTATTAGGCATACTTAATTTATATGTTGCATTTAACTATGACGAAAATACTTGGGTTAATTTCAAATTATTTGGTGTAACAATCATCATGTTTATCTTTATCATCGGGCAAACTTTAGCCTTAAAAAACTATCTGATAGAACCCGTTGAAGACAAAGGCGAGAATAAATAATGTGGTATGCAATCATGGCAGAAGATGCGCCCAATAGTTTAGAAAAACGCTTAGCCGCTAGACCTGAGCATCTTAAACGCCTACAAGTGCTACAAGATGCTGGGCGCTTATTGCTTGCTGGGCCTTTCCCAGCAATTGACTCGACTGACCCAGGATCCGCTGGATTTACTGGTAGTTTAATTGTCGCTGAGTTTGCTAACCTAGCGGAAGCCTCTGACTGGGCTAACAATGACCCATTCGTGAGCGCTAAGGTCTATCAGCATGTCAGTGTAAAACCATTTAGAAAAACCTTACCTAATTAAATTTTTGTCACCCTCACCGAACCCATTCATCATGACCTTAATTGAAGAAATCACGGTGCGCTTGCAATCGCTTGCGCCCAGCACCATGAATATCGATGATGAAAGTGCTATGCATGCTGGTCACGCAGGCAATAAAGGCGGCGGCCACTTTAAGCTCACCATGACAAGCTCGCATTTTTGTGGGAAATCGCAGATAATGCGGCATCGACTTATCTATCAAATACTGGCTGACCTTATTCCTAGCAAAATTCATGCATTAAGCATTCATGCGCTTGCTCCGGATGAAGGATAAACGGCCTGCCCCTTAAACTTTAAATAAACTCCTATCAACTACTATGAGGAACTTTGCATGAAATTTACCCAAACTTTAATCGCCGTAGCTATGTTATCTTTGACACCAGCTGCATTTGCGTCAGATGCACTAGCCACAGTAAACGGCAAAGCAATTAAACAATCTGTTTACGATTACATCGCTAAAGATGCTGCCGCTCGCGGTCAAAAAGTAGATGCGCAAGTCAAACAAGCCATTACGAACAAACTCATCGACTCAGAATTAGTCTATCAAGAAGCACAAAAACTAGGCCTTGATAAACAAGCCGACTATATTGCTCGCGAAGAACTTTCACGCCGCGAACTCCTCACTTCAACATTCTTACAAGACTTTGTGAAGAAAAACCCTGTTTCAGATGCTGACACTAAAGCCGCTTATGAAGAGTACAAAAAAGCCTATGGCGACAAGGAGTACAGCGCGCGCCATATTTTGGTAAAAACTGAAGCTGAAGCAAAAGACATCATTGCTCAACTTGGCAAAGGTGGCGATTTTGCAAAAATTGCTAAAGAAAAATCAATGGACCCAGGATCGAAAGATAAAGGCGGCGATTTAGGCTGGTTCTCACCAGCATCGATGGTAAAACCATTTAGTGACGTAGCTGTTAACCTTCAAAAGGGGGCAATTTCTACGAGCCCAGTCCAAACGCAATTCGGCTGGCATGTCATTAAACTCATCGACACGCGCACTGCGCAGCCACTTCCTTATGAAAAAGTAAAAGATGGCCTACAAAAAAATCTGCAACAACGTGATTTGGAAAAAATGATGGCTGAATTACGTACTAAAGCAAAAGTTGATATTGCAAAATAAGTATTTTTGAAATAAATTAACACTCAGCAGCGCCATGGGTTTAAGCATCCATAGCGCTGTTTTTTATTGCGCTCAAATTTTATAGTTTAAAAATCTGATGCTTTCTAAGCGCCTGTATAGGCATCGTCATATGAGTTTCGGCAATTTCTTGCATAATACTTTCACCTTCACCCGGCTTAAGATGTGTAATATAAACCTCGACAGAGTGCTTGATATTTTCCATCGACAGCTTACTGAGCTCTTCCACCAACAGCGATGGGCAAAGGTGCTTAGATAGTTTGGCAAGTTCAATCTCATCATTACTAAATGCTGTCTCAATAATAAGATATTTAAGATTTGCAATCTTATTCACCTCACGCCACAGCGCATCACAAGTAGTCGTATCACCCGTAAAAACCAAACTCGTTTCACCGCTATCTAGATGATATCCTATAGCAGGAACCACATGATTAGCCGGTAATGCCGTTATTTTTCGACCGCCTAAATGGATTGTTTCACCCAATGTTAATTCTTTGTAACGTAATAGCGCATGCGCCTCATCTGGAATCACATTAAAGTCTGGCCATACCTTCCAATTAAAAATATGAGTCCTCAGGGTTGCTATAGTCTCTGCGCTGGCATGCACTGTGACAGGCTTGTCACGAAAGCCCATGACGGTATCTAGTAAAAATGGAATGAAAGCAATGTGATCTAAATGTGAATGGGTAATAAAAATATGATCAATAGTTAACAACTCGTCCATTGATAAGTCACCCACGCCAGTGCCTGCATCAATCAATATGTCGCCATCTACCAGCATCGAGGTAGTTCTCAACTCATCACCTATGCCACCACTACAGCCGAGTATTTTTATTTGCATGATTTATTATAGCTGTTAATTATTAATTGATTAGCCATGGGGGTACTACTTCTATTAATTTTTCTAAGGTTATCACTTTGTATCAAAATTAAAAACACCATCCCAATCATCACCGGGCGGCATTTTCCTAAAAAATTGGATTCTTTCTAGATACATTGGGTATACATAACGCTCTGGCTCTAATTTTTGTAACTGAAGAAATTCAACCTCAGCTAAATCCCAACTTTGGCTACGATAAAGTCTTATCGCTTCAATGTAACGCGCTAGGTTATTCTTGGTTGCTTGGTCAATTAAGTCACCTATACTAATAGGCTCAAATATAGCGACTGGATTATCTTTGCCTTTCACACGCACAATATCTAGCTCGCGATAAATATACTCTGGCACCTGGGCCTTGGTATATTCACTGACGATAATGTATACCCCATAATTTTTAGTCAAACTTTCAAGTCGCGAACCTAAATTGACCGCATCACCCATCACGGTATAGGCCATACGAAATTTTGAACCCATATTACCGACAATCATTTCGCCCGTATTTAGTCCTATCCCAATACTAATGGGTGGAAACCCTTTAGCAACAAACTCTTGCTGCAATTTCTCTAACGCGACAATCATGCCAAATGCTGCTTGAATTGCATGTTTTGCATGGTTATTATCATGTAATGGCGCACCCCAAAACGCCATAATTGCATCCCCCATATATTTATCAATAGTGCCCCGATTATGATGAATCACATGGGTCATCGGCGTTAAAAAATCATTCATTAAATGTGTTAATTGCTTAGGATCTAAGCCTTCTGAAATATTAGTAAACCCACGAATATCAGAAAACAGTACGGTCATCTCTCTACTTTCACCTTCCAAACTATAGGAATCTAGGTTTTCAGCCATTTCATTAACAAGCTCTGGTGGCACATATTGTCCAAACAACCCTGCAAGTAGGCGTTTATTACGAGATTCAATAAAAAAACCATATGACATATTGATAAAATAAATCGACATAATCATGACTAACAAGGAAGCTAATGGCAACACTAAGTTGCCATATTCCCAAGCCAATAAATTAAACGTTAGAATAACCATAATGGTCAGAAAAGTTGCCATGATTGCCGATAGCGGGCTTAATGTGGGTAGCATTAATGCTAAAAATAAGCCCACTAACAACAGCAACAAAAACTCTGCGCCTTGTGTGTAAGATGGATTTTCCTTGATGTTGTTATCCAATATCCCCACAATCATATTGGCATGAACCTCTACCCCTGCATAAATACTCTGCATTGGCGTTGCACGTAAATCCATTAAGCCTGCCGCGGTTGTACCAAGCAAGACAATTTTATTTTTCAACTTCGCAGGATTAACTTTATGTGTCAGCACATCAGTTGCCGACACATAAATAAAGCTACCTTGTGGGCCGCGATACGGAATTAGTGCGGCCGTCTCTTCATTAACGGGGATTTTATGATTGCCCAGCTTTAGCCATTCTAGGCCAGCGTAATGTTCACCTGTCTGTAAATCTTCTGTAGGACCTGCTTGAATTTTTATGGCAGGATTGTGACTAAATCGATTAGCATCTCCATCCAGTACTGCACGCGCGACAGCCAAAGAAAATGCTTCATACATCTTGCCATTGTATTTAATTAACATCGGCACTTTACGTGAAATGCCATCTTCATCTGGGTCAGAGTTAAAATGACCCGCATTATTCGTACTGTTTTGTAATACTTCTAAGTTTGCACCAAATCCAGTTGCATCAATAAGCTGACTGTTGCCATTATTAATATCCCCCTCTACAAATGAGGCCTTAGGCAAATTACCACTTACCCTAGACTCTTTGCCACGTAAAAAAAAGTAGCCTAATACTACATTTCGTTTTTTTAAACTATCCGCAAATACTTGATCGTAATCTAAGCTCGGTCTTAGCGCATCTATGGCTTGGCTAAATCCTTGGTCGCTAGGTAGATATTTGGCTTTTATTTCTTCTAATCTCTTAAGGCCTGAACTTTCATCTTTTTCTGCAAATACCACATCAATACCTAAAACATTGACATGATAGCCATCAAATAACTGGTTCACCAAATCAGCTAATTTGTTGCGACTCCAAGGCCACCGGCCTTGTTCCTTAAGGCTTTTTTCATCAATATCAATGATTACAATACGCTCATCGACCTTGCCGGGCATGAGCATATTAAGGCGTATGTCGTAAGTGAAATTTTCAAGCCGACTAATTGCAGTCAGATTTAATATGCCAATTGAATGAAGTAGCAATACAAAAATAACAGCGCTACTAAACGTGAATCGCACAGCATGTCGTGATAAAAGTGTTAAGATTTTCATCCGTGTTTTTTAAATACCAAAGTAATTTATATTGTGATGTCTTTTTGGTTTAACTTTAATATAATGCTATGATTTCATTACTTTTTAACAGCATATCGCATATCCTATTTTTTTAATAGCAATGTCACAGCTTAGCGGCATTACACTCATTTCTCCACCTTTTGATGATTGCAACCATGAACTACAAACCGCCTTTAGAATTATCCAGCAATAGCAGCACACAAATAAACTCGAGCGTTATATGGCTACATGGATTAGGTGCAGATGGTTATGATTTTGAGCCTATAGTACAAAAACTTAACTTACCCAACGTGAGATTTATTTTGCCGCATGCGCCAGAGATGGCAGTCACTCGTAATAGTGGCTATAATATGCCTGCTTGGTATGATTTATATGGCCTTACCGGTAATAGCCAAGAAGATGAAAATGGCATCAACACCAGTCAAAAATATATTCATTCACTCATACAAAATGAAATAAATCGAGGTATTAGTTGTGAACGCATAGTACTCGCTGGCTTTTCGCAAGGCGGCGCAATTGCTCTACATACCGCAATAAGATACCGAGAAAAGCTGGGGGGGGTTTTGGCATTATCCACTTACCTGCCGCTTAAAACCAAGCTCGCCGCTGAAGTGCATCCAGCTAACGCAGGCATTCCCATCTTCATGGGACATGGCATTTATGATGACGTGATCAGCTTAGATATGTGCAAACTTTCACTCAACACATTACAAAACAATCATTATGTGGTGAATTGGCATGAGTACAACATGGCACATTCCGTGTGCGTGGAAGAAATTAACGATATTCACGCATTTTTAAAGCAGGTTTTGCTATAGGATTTGGTAGAATAGTCCGTTGATTCCATCTCAATTATTGCTATGACTATTCCTAAAATCAAAACTATAACGACATCTCCCATTGAACAACCAGAAGATTTCGAGCATGCTTTCGCAGAATTAGAAAACATAGTCGCACAGATGGAGTCAGGCCAAATGCCTTTAGAAACTTCACTAGCAGCCTATCAGCGCGGCAATACACTACTACAATATTGCCAAAAATCACTCGCAGACGTAGAGCAGCAAGTGCAAATTTTGAATGAGCGTAATCAGTTACTACAGTTTAAGTCTCAAGACGACCAATGAAAAATGGCTGGTTCGTAGCTGATACTTCTGAGCAAGATTTTGCAGACTGGGTGCTAACTAAGCAATCGCGCATCGAGCACAAGCTTAATCACACACTGGCTTCTGCCGATTTGGCCCCTGAAAAATTACATAGCGCTATGCGCTACAGTGCCCTTGGTGGTGGCAAACGCGTACGTGCGCTACTTTGTTATGCGGCTGCTGAATTATGTGAAACCGACATTGCTATAGCCGATGCGGCTGCTTGTGCAGTCGAACTCATACATGCATACTCTTTAGTACATGATGACATGCCATGCATGGATGACGATGATTTACGTCGCGGTAAACCAAGCTGTCATAAACAATATGATGAGGCTACCGCACTACTAGTCGGTGATGCCCTGCAAAGCTTAGCCTTCGAAATATTATCTAAACCACAGCAAGTCGATAACGCAAGTCAACAAATGCATATGCTCCATATTTTAGCCCAAGCTTCAGGCTCAATTGGCATGGCGGGTGGCCAAGCCATTGACTTAGCCTCTGTTGGAAAAGCACTGACTCAAGCAGAGCTTGAGTCTATGCATCAGCTTAAAACCGGGGCACTTATCCAAGCCGCTGTGTTACTTGGCGCAGCAAGTGGCTCAAAACTGCAAATAACCGCAGCGCGTACTTTTGCAGCAAATATCGGCCTGGCATTTCAGGTGGTGGATGATATTTTAGATGTTGAAGCAGACACTAGCACATTAGGCAAAACCGCGGGCAAAGATGCAAATAGCAACAAACCCACCTACGTGACTATTTTAGGCTTAGACGTAGCCAAGCAGCATGCTCAGCATTTATATGCTAATGCAATTATTGCACTGAGCCCTTTTGGCGCTAGCGCTCATCGTCTAAAAGAATTAGCGGACTTTATTATGCAGCGTAGTTTTTAATACCCCTTTGGCCATGACAACCCATTTTATTAATCAATTTTTGGCACCCTAACTTGTGACTTCATTACTCAACGCTATAGATACGCCACTGCAACTAAGACAGCTAGAGCGTAAACAACTTTTAACGCTTGCCGAAGAATTGCGCGTTTTTTTAATCGACAGCGTTGCTAAAACTGGCGGGCATTTAGCGTCTAATTTGGGTGTGGTTGAACTTACCATTGCACTGCATTATGTCTTTAATACGCCTGATGACCGCCTAGTTTGGGATGTAGGCCATCAAACTTATCCGCATAAAATATTAACCGGTAGACGTGAAGCGATGCAATCTTTACGCAAACCCAAAGGCATAGCAGGCTTTCCTCGCCGCTCTGAAAGTGAATACGATACTTTTGGCACAGGTCACTCCAGCACCTCTATCTCTGCTGCTCTAGGAATGGCTGTTGCAGCGAAAAAAGCTGGTATTGAAAGACGCGCCATAGCAATTATTGGCGACGGAGCGATGACTGCAGGGATGGCATTTGAGGGCTTAAATAATGCGGGTAGCATGGATGCCAATTTATTAGTGATACTTAACGACAATGACATGAGTATCTCCAATAATGTCGGCGCGCTTAATAATTATCTGACAAAATTACTCTCAAGCCGTTTTTATAATACGGTGAGATCCTCTGGCAAAAAAGTGCTGTCTACCATGCCACATATGATGGAATTTGCTAAGCGCGCTGAAGAACATGTAAAGGGCATGGTACTCCCTGGTACGCTATTTGAAGAATTTGGTTTTAATTATATAGGGCCAATTGATGGGCATAATATCGACAGCTTAATTGACACCCTTGAGAATATTAAAAAATTAAAAGGGCCTCAGTTTTTGCACATTGTGACGCAAAAAGGCAAAGGATTTTTACCGGCAGAAGATAACCCTAATAAATTCCATGGCATAGGAAAATTTGATCCATACAGTGGTGATGTCATTGCTAACTCATCTAAAAAAACTTATACACAAGTATTTGGAGATTGGCTGGTAGATATGGCTGATCAGGATGAGCATCTAGTTGCCATCACCCCTGCCATGTGTGATGGCTCTAGCCTAAACGCTTTTGCTACAAAATACCCAGAACGATATTTTGATGTAGGCATTGCCGAGCAACATGCACTCACCTTCGCTGCGGGAATGGCCTGCGATGGATTAAAGCCTGTAGTAGCAATCTACAGCACATTTTTACAACGCGCTTACGACCAGTTGATACATGATATTGCCTTGCAAAATCTGCCCGTTTTATTGGCAATAGATCGTGCTGGGTTAGTCGGTGCTGATGGCCCAACCCATGCAGGTAGCTTTGATTTAAGCTTTTTAAGGTGTATCCCTAACATCGTTATCATGGCGCCTAGCGACGAAAATGAATGTAGGCAAATGCTCTATACCGGCTTTCGATATAACGGTGTGAGTGCCGTGCGCTATCCACGAGGTAGCGGTACCGGCGTTGCAATTGAGAAAAAAATGCGGGTAGTCCCCATTGGCACGTCTGAGATTAGACGCCATTCAACTAAAACAAACACCAAAGAAAAAATCGCAATTCTAAGCTTTGGTAGCATGCTTAGTGCCTGTCTAAAAGCGGGTGAAGAACTTGATGCTACGGTAGTTAATATGCGTTTCGTCAAGCCAATAGATCAATCTATTATTGAAAAATTAGCCCATGACCACACATTAATCGTAACGGTAGAAGAAAATAGCCTCATGGGTGGTGCAGGCTCAGCAGTATTAGAAACCTTGCAAGCCATACAAAATAAAAATAGCTGCCAGATTAAAACGCTATGCCTAGGCTTGCCAGATCAATTTATTGAACATGGCGACCATGAAACTATGTTGGCAGAATGCGGTCTAGATGCTGAAGGAATCGCCAGCACAATTGCGAAGCTAATAACCTAGTGTTATACTCAAGTATTATTAAGTAATCGCTCATCAGGAAATACAATGACTCAAGTGACACCAGCAAACCCCATTGAAGACGTACAAAATACAGTAGATACACGCCACATTGCTATTGATAAGGTCGGCATCAAAGCGATTCGCCACCCCGTCATCGTCAAAGATAAATCAGGCGGTGAGCAACATACAGTCGCCATGTTTAATATGTATGTGCATTTGCCTCAGCAATTTAAAGGCACCCATATGTCGCGTTTTGTTGAAATTCTTAACATGAACGAACACGCCATTTCAATTGAATCATTTGAGACCATTTTGCGCGAGATGCTTAAACGCCTAGAGGCTGAGTCTGGGCACGTAGAAATGGCTTTCCCTTACTTTGTGAATAAAGCTGCGCCAGTTTCTGGGGTTAAAAGCTTACTCGATTATGAAGTCACTTTTATTGGGGCAATTAGTCACGGTAAAATAGATATCACCGTAAAAGTATTGGTGCCAGTCACTAGCCTATGCCCATGCAGTAAAAAAATATCTGATTATGGTGCGCACAATCAACGCTCACACGTCACAGTAACTGCGCTGATTAACGACTTTATCTGGATAGAAGATATTATTGACCTTGTTGAAAAACAAGCGTCATGCGAGCTCTATGGCTTATTAAAACGTCCAGACGAAAAATTTGTCACTGAACGCGCTTACGATAATCCAAAATTTGTTGAAGATATGGTGCGCGATGTAGCGGCTCAATTAAATGCCGAAACACGAATTATTGCCTACACCGTTGAAAGCGAGAATTTTGAATCTATTCACAATCATTCCGCTTACGCACTCATTGAAAACGATAAACGTAAACATTAAAGAATCGTTATCCGAACATTCCTTTTACATCTTGTTGCCGCCTTGTCAGTTTTAAGCCAAACCCTATCACTAACAAACCCAATAGCGGAAAAATTGCTGCCAGCATAAATGTTTGCTGGCCACCCAAGTACTGCAAGGCATAACCTCCTGAAACGCCACCTATGGTACCACCTATACCATAGGCTACACTGTTATATATCGCCTGACCTTTTGCTTGATGACGTCCATTAAAAAACTGTGTAATCACTTCAATGGAAGCCGCATGAAAACTGCCAAAAGTGGCAGCATGCAAAGTTTGAGCGAGAATTAATACTACAACACTATCAACAGCCAGTCCTATCATGCCAAATCTAAGGACAGCTAGCGCTAAACTCACCAGTAAAATAGTTTTTAAGGTATATCGTGCCATAATTTTTGGCATCAATATAAAAATGCCAATTTCGCAAATCACACCTACTGCCCAAAGTAACCCTATCATGCCTTTATTGTAGCCATGATCGCTCAAATAGATTGAGTAAAAATTATAAAGTACGCCGTGTGCAGTCACCATAAGTGCACAACCTACCAGCAACGCAATCACATTGGGCTGCTTGATTACCTGCCAAATTGAATAGTGATCATGCTCATGCACTACTACTTTTGGGTCTGGTAAAGTGTATGAAAGTATAAATAAGGTCATTTGCACCATCAGCAAAAACCACAGTAAACTTTTAATACCAGCAAAATCAATTAAAAAGCCCAGTATCACCGCTGCGACAATAAACCCTAATGAACCCCACATCCGAATACGGCTATAGTGACCATTAGTCGTAGCTAAGTGAGCTAATGTGAGCGATTCTGCTAATGGCAAGGTTGAGCTGGTGAACAAGCTTAATGCGGCCATTACAAAAAATAACCAGTAAAAACCATGCGCCCAAAACACAGCAGTAAAACCACATAAGCCTAAAAAAGCGGTGAGCTTTATCCACTGCGCACGTTTTCCCGTATGATCAGCCAACCAACCCCAAAAGTTGGGCGCAAATATTCGACTAATTTGAAACAATGACATCAAAATGCCAATATCTGCAGGGCTAAATTGCTCAGCCTTTAAATATAAACCCCAGTAAGGCACAAACGCGCCAACAAAGAAATAATAAATAAAGTAAAAGCGTGAAAGTCGAGAATGAAGGTGAGAATGCATATAAGCTGGAAAGATTAGGCGATAAAAAGTCGGCAATTGCCGACTTTTTAATAAACAATATCTACGCTACAATCATCGCATAAAGTTGATCTTTCAATAAGGCACGTTCTTTTTTCAGTACAGCCAGCGTTGCATCTGAGACAGGAATACCCTCACCCTCTAATCGCTCAACATCTTTTGTCATGGAATGATAGGCCTCAAACAGCTTAGAAAAATGCGTATTATCAATTTTTAAGCTGTGTATTTTTTGACGATGCTCTGGAAATTCGTGTGTCAAATCGTGATGTTCAATATTCATAACATTTCCTAATCTAATAAAAACTTAACTTAAATAATTTTTGGCGTGTTCGTCACTACATCGGCATTTTGCCCGCGATGACGTAGTGCATGGTCCATCAGCACCAACGCCAACATCGCTTCAGCAATCGGCGTCGCCCGCACACCTACGCAGGGATCGTGACGGCCAGTTGTTTGCATGGTGACTGCTTGGCCATTTTTATCAATCGAACGACGCTCTTGCGGAATGCTAGAAGTGGGCTTTAATGCCACATTGACGCGTATTTCTTGTCCAGTAGAAATCCCACCCAAAATACCCCCTGCATGATTCGTCACAAATCCTTTTGGCGTCATCTCATCGGAGTGCACGCTACCTCGCTGCGTAATAGCAGCAAAGCCAGCACCAATTTCTACGCCTTTTACCGCATTAATGCTCATCATCGCATAGGCAATTTCAGCGTCTAGCCGATCAAACACAGGCTCACCCCAACCGACAGGTACGCCTTCAGCGATTACTGTAATACGCGCACCAATAGAATCACGCGCTGCACGCACATCATCTAAATAGCTGGCCAATTGTGGCAATACTTCAATATTGGGAGAGAAAAAATCATTATCCTGATGATTCAAGGCATCCCAACTGACAAACGGGATTTCAATCTCGCCCATCTGGCTCATATATCCACGCACAGTAATACCAAATCGTTCTTTAAGCCACTTTTTAGCAATAGCGCCTGCTGCCACACGCACTGCAGTTTCACGCGCACTAGAGCGTCCACCACCACGATAATCGCGTATACCGTATTTTTGTGTGTAAGTATAATCTGCATGACCTGGACGGAAAGTGTCCATGATTTTGCTGTAATCGTGACTACGTTGATCTGTATTACGAATCAACAGTCCAATAGGCGCTCCCGTAGTCTTACCTTCAAATACACCTGAGAGAATCTCAACTGCATCCGCCTCTTGGCGCTGCGTGACATGGCGTGACGTCCCAGGCTTACGTCTATCTAAATCCACCTGCAAATCTTCGGCGCACAAAGCCAAACCTGGCGGACAACCATCTACAACACCACCTATCGCTGCGCCATGTGATTCGCCAAAAGAAGTAAACGTAAAAAGTGTGCCGATTGTGTTACCAGACATAATGTCTTTTCTCTAATTAATTTTATTAATTTTAACATACTGACGACCCTGTCAATACATCAGCCCTTTAATCCACTGTCCATAAATCTGTTTTGCTACCTTATTGAGAAAAAAACAATGTAAAGGCAGGTTTTGTTGCATATCATTAGCCTGCTGCACAGCAGGACTTGTAGCAGACTCAGCCAATTCCGCTATGCCATACTCACACCAGCTTTGCACCATTTCCACCGTGACTTCAACATGCGTTTGCAATGCCAAATGCTTTCCTAATGAATAAGCTTGGTAATAGCAGTGTGGGCTTGCTAGTAAATGTATTGCGCCTTGAGGCAAGCTAAAAGTTTCGCCATGCCAGTGGAAACTGTTAAAACTTTCAATGTCACCAAACCAATATTTTGCCGCCTCATTTTGATTCACCATGACTTCACCCCAGCCAATTTCTTTAACTGTATTTTTGGTCACAACGCCGCCCAGCGCTTTGCTAATAAGTTGCCCACCCAAACAATGTCCAAGT
>SESD01000287.1_pt1 | contig 31592 bp, 30 predicted proteins | sample 3171411 | NCBI WGS metagenome assembly SESD01 (sample SAMN06051880, study PRJNA518727) | freshwater metagenome | biome: subpolar coniferous forest; feature: holomictic lake; material: water; isolation source: holomictic Lake 442, 16.5 m depth | place: Canada: near Kenora, Ontario | collected...
GGTAGCGCAAGCTGCAATTATTGAACCGGGATCAGGAACATGTTCAAGCATTTCCATGCAGGTAACATGATCAAAAGCTTCAGGTTGCTGCTGTGCCAAGGTCTCTGCACTAATCTTTTCATATTTTGCATTAACCCCTGATTCCAAACCATGTAAATCAGCAATATCAATTAACTCTTCACTCAGATCAATTCCCAGAGCATCAGCGCCAAGTTTAGCTAGGCCCTCAGTTAAAATACCACCGCCACAACCAACATCAACAACCCGTTTACCGGCAATATCAATAAAACTCTGGATAAATTGAATACGTAGCGGGTTAATATCATGCAGGGTTTTAAACTCTCCCTGAGTATCCCACCAACGCTCTGCCATAGAGCCAAATTTATTAATTTCGTGTAAATGTACGTTGTCTTTTGCTGTCATTTTACTTAACCGATTGTGTATAGATATAGTTTACTATAATAGTGGGGAATTAGTTATATGTTGTTCTGATGAACACTGTTTTTAATTAAATAATTATAATTGAAGGCTAATCCGCCGCTTTCTCTAAGGCTTGGATTTTTTCTTCCAGTAACTTTACTTTCTTTAATAACTCCGGCAGTTTACTCAGTGCAATCTGTTCTTTGTAGGCCGTCTTTTTATCTTTTGCCGGACTACCAAAAACATGAGCACCGGCTTTTACATCGCCAGCAACACCTGAACGTGCCATTACTACGGCCCCTTGGCCAATAGTAACATGATCAGCGACACCGGAACTGCCCGCCAGGATGGCATAATCTTCAATGTTACATGAACCGGAAACGCCGGTTAAACCACACATAATGACGTTTTTTCCAACCTTGTTATTGTGACCCACCTGTACCAAATTATCGATTTTAGTACCCGACCCTATTACCGTACTACCTAGCGCACCTCTATCAATACAAGTGTTAGCGCCAATTTCAACATTATCATCAATAACAACATTACCGACTTGTGGCACTTTAACATGTCGATAATTTCTAAATTTATACCCGAAACCATCAGCCCCAATAATCGCCCCAGAATGAATAATGACATTATCGCCCAGCACCACATCATCATAGATAACCGCATAAGGATAAATTTGACAGTTTTTACCCACCTTTACATTTTTACCTAGATAAGCACCTGCCAAAATGGTGGTTCCATCACCAATCATTACATTCTCACCGATGACCGCATAAGGCCCAATATAAACTTTATTACCTAAGGTTACATTATTTTCAAGCACGGCCTGAGGGGCAATTTGAGGACTATAAACCCTAGCTGGGTGGAGTATTTCCAAGGCCTTTATAAAGCTCATCTCCGGATCCTTACACACCAGTAAGGCTATGTTTTCAGGGATAGCATCAACTGTAAAACCCTCAGCAATAAAACAGGCAGAGGCCATTGAGCTTTCAAAGTGTTTAACATATTTAAGACTGGTCAACTGTGTTACCTGCCCTGTCTTTGCCGATTGTATATCCGCAGCAGAATAAATTACGGTTGCTATATCCCCTCCCACAATCTGTGCATCACAAAAACTGGCAAGCTCTTTTAAGGTAATCGGCATAATTGTCTCTAAGGTAATCTTGTTTAAGTGTCTAGTGTATCAAATTCAGCTAATCAATTGCTGGCTATAATGGCTCAAACACGTTGCCAATGACCTGATTTACCGCCCTCTTTCTCCAACAACCTGACCGACTGAATAACCATACCACGATCAACCCCTTTGCACATGTCGTAAATGGTTAGCAGAGCAATTTGCGTAGCACACAAGGCTTCAATTTCTATACCGGTTTGACCGGTTGTTTTTACAGTCGTTTGACAACGAATTCGGTTATTTTGAATATCAGCATCCAGGTTAATTTCAACATGCGTAATGGGCAAAGGATGGCAAAGAGGAATTAAATCGGCTGTTTTTTTGCAAGCCATAATGCCGGCAATTCTGGCTATTGCAAGCACATCACCTTTTTTATGTTCGTTGGCAATAATTAACTGCAACGTATCGGGGTGCATTTCAATATAACCCTCGGTTAAAGCTGACCGCTGAGTGATGGCTTTTTCGCCAACATCGACCATATGAGCTTCGCCAGCTTGATTAAAATGTGGTGTGTACGTCATGTGTGTATGATAATTAATGAGAAAAAGTACCTAAAGTGTTTTATTATCTATTGTTTTGATAAATCGGTGAATCATTATGTCAATTAAAGTGCGTTATTTCGCCAGCTTAAAAGAAAGCCTTGGGCGCTCGGAAGATGACCTAAGCTTTACCTGTTCTTTAACTGTCCAAGAAGTCTGGAATCTAGCTAATCCTCACAAATCAACACCCGACAATATCTTGGCAGCCGTTAACATGGATTATGTTGCCTGGGATTATTTGGTTATAGACGGTGACATAGTCGCTTTTTTTCCACCGGTTACCGGCGGCTAAGAATGACTATTAAAATCTGCTCGTCGCTATTTGAGCCTTACCGGGAACTCCAAACTTATGAGAACGACAGCACTTTAAATGCTGGGACTGTTGGTGCAACCAGTATTTTTATCGGTACGATGCGAGACTTTAATGAGGGTTCTAATGTTATAGGTATGACGCTGGAACATTACCCCGGCATGACTGAAAAACAACTCGCCAACATTGTTATTGATGCACAGAAGCAATGGCAACTGATTGATACTTTGATTATTCATCGAGTGGGTGATATTTTGCCCAACGAAGCCATAGTCTTAGTGGCTGTGTGGTCATCTCATCGGGGTGATGCATTTGACGCAAGCCGATTTATTATGGAAGCACTTAAATCAAAAGCACCTTTTTGGAAAAAAGAACGTTTAAATCAATCAAATGAGCGTTGGGTTACCCATAATACAGATGGTTATAAAGCCGTGTGAGTTTATGAAACTATCCCGAAAAGTCATTTTGGCGCTGTTACTCAGTAACTTGCTTGGTTGTATGCCGATGACTTATCCGCCAGGCACTAAAACGAATACCGCACAACTTAAAGAAGCCGTTTTTATAACAGAAGATGGTGCAAACTTACCTTTGCATCGTTGGTTACCGGACTCATCGCCCCAAGCAATCATTATCGCATTACACGGTTTTAATGATTACAGCCTGTTTTTTCAACAGCCTGGTCAGTATCTAAGTAAATTTGGTATTGCCTGTTTTGCTTACGATCAGCGTGGCTTTGGAGCCTCACCAAAACATGGTTTATGGGCAGGCAGTGCTGCTTATAGCAATGACTTACTGACTATGATCCAGTTAGTAAAGAATCGTTACCCCAATCGCCCCCTTTATCTGATTGGTGAAAGTATGGGTGGTGCGATCGTTATAAATGTAATGAGCCAAGCTAACAGACCGACAGTCGAGGGCGTTATTCTAGTAGCACCCGCACTTTGGGCGAGATCAACTATGCCTTGGTATCAAACCAGTTTGCTTTGGACAATAGCCCATAGTTTGCCATGGCTAACCTTAACAGGCGAAGGCGTAAAAGTTATGCCCTCTGATAACATTGAAATGCTTCGGGCTTTGGGTCGAGATCCTCTGGTTATTAAAGCAACTCGCGTAGAAACAATCTATGGTCTTACTGATTTGATGGATGAAGCCTTTAACAGCGCAACACAACTACACGGTAATACGTTAATGATGTATGGCGAAAATGACGACATTATTCCCAAAGAACCGACTTACCAGTTCTTGAAACAGTTTCTTGCTACAGATACGTCAGAAAAAACTGTCGCTTTATATTCAAAAGGCTACCACATGTTGCTTCGTGACCTACAAGCACCGACCGCCTGGAAAGACATAGCGACTTGGATAATAAATAAACCCGAAAAGCTCCCCTCTGGCGCTGACATTAGAGCCCAACAAATTTTTACCGAGCTTAATATGCACAATACCAAAACCGACAACTAAGCCATGCTTCAATCAACGCCTAAACGAGTGGGTCTCTCATGACGTTTTAAATTGTAAAGCTCATTTAGTAAAGCCTATAACATTGTTACTTGTTTCATTGTTAAGTGGACGTTATGCTAATGCCCATTAATTACCAAAGCACAACCCATACAGCCTCTATCGAGAATAAATCATGCAAGCTTTTACCAATATACGCGCACTCATTATCGATATGGACGGGGTTTTATGGCACGGCACAGAACCTATAGCAGGCTTAATTGACTTCTTTGATACCTTATATAAGCTAAATATTCGCTTCATTTTGGCTACCAACAATGCCAGTTTAACGCCAGAACAGTATGTGGCCAAGCTGGCAAAAATGGGCGTAACCGTCACTCAAGACCAAATACTGACTTCAGGAACTGCCACAGCACTTTACTTAAGTAAACTAGTTAAGCCCACCGAAACTCGCGTATTTGTAATCGGCGTAGAAGGTGCTACCCAACCACTTATTGAACTTGGCTTTACCTTAACTGACCTCTATGAAGTGAGCAATAAAGACAACAACCAAAAAGGTGCCGATATTGTTGTGTGCGGTAAAGATGAAACCCTAACTTGGCAAAAATTAGCAACAGCTACCTTAAATATTCGTGCGGGCGCAAAATTTATTGGTACTAATGGCGATACCACTTTACCTACAGAATTGGGTGTCACTCATGGTAATGGTGCAATTTTAGCAGCCTTGGAAGTCGCTACCGGCGTTACGCCAACTATCATCGGAAAACCCGAGCCGATTATCTATCAACAGGCGCTTGCGTTACTAAACGCATCACCAGAAGAAACCTTAGCTATTGGTGACCGTCTTGAAACTGATATTTTAGGCGCTGTCCGCACAGGTATCAGGAGTATTATGGTATTAACGGGTATCTCTTCAGAAGACGATTTAAAGGCCTCAGATTATCAACCCACTTGGGTTATGCCTGATATTACAGCCATTACCCAAGCCCTAAAAAATCAAACACTAAGCTAAGGAATGACCAGGATGAAAAAACTTATTAATTCTATCGACACCCTATTAGACGAAAGCTTGCTGGGTTTTGCCAAAGCACATGCCGACATTATAAAACTAAACAAGCAACCCCATTTTATCAGTCGTAATAACCCGACCAAACTCGGTAAGGTTGCTTTAATTTCCGGGGGTGGTTCTGGTCATGAACCTTTGCATACCGGTTTTGTAGGCATCGGCATGTTGGATGCTGCATGCCCAGGGCAAATCTTTACCTCACCTAGCCCCGATCAAATGTTAGCGGCGGCGCAGTCGGTTGAAAATGGTGGCGGTGTTTTGTTTATTGTTAAGAATTATGCCGGTGATGTCATGAATTTTGAAATGGCCGGTGAAATGATTGATTGTCCTAATGCAACTGTTTTAGTCAGTGACGATGTCTCTTTACCCAAAACTCACAGCACAGGCCGACGTGGTGTTGCCGGCACCTTAATTGTTGAGAAAATAGTCGGGGCAGCGGCAGAACAAGGTTTTGACTTGGCCGCTTGCAAAGCCCTAGGCGACAAAGTTAGTCAAGCCACTGCATCTATGGGTGTTGCATTGACTAGTTGTACCGTGCCTGCTCTAGGAAAACCCAGCTTTATTATCAGTGATAATGAAATGGAAATGGGCGTTGGTATTCATGGTGAACGTGGCCATGAAACCATTAACTTAACCAGCGCTACAGAAATTGTAGAACACATCGCCACACTGATTAATAAAGACTTAAACCCCCAAAAAGGCCAGACAGTATTACTGCATGTCAACGGCTTTGGAGCCACGCCTTTAATGGAGCTGTACCTTATTTATGATTTGGCAGCGCAATTCTGGGAAAAACGCGGCATCATAATAGCTCGTTCTTTGGTCGGTAACTTTACCACCTCACTCGATATGACGGGTTGCTCCATCACGTTAAGCTTGGTGGATGAAGACCTGCTAAAACTATGGGATGCTCCGGTGCATACCGCTGCTTTACGCTGGGGTTATTAGTTGCTTACTCAAGACATCAACAACGGCACAAATCATTAATTGACCGGTTTTAGCACCGGCATCGATATGGCCTCGCGAGCGCTCCTCTAAAAATGAAGCACGCCCCTTGGTTGCCAACATATCGCGTGTTGACTCCATACCTGCAATAGCAACTTGCGCAACAGTGGCTAACACGTCAGATAATGGCACTGACTTTGAGGCCGCTGTTTGTAAATAATCCGCGACCGGAATATAAACATCCAACATTGTCTTTTCACCGGCAACTGCCCTACCCCTTTGTTTGACGGCCTCAACCCCACGATTAAAAACATCAGCAAAGCTTTGTAAGTTTAAATCTTGGTCTTTTGCGGCTTTATTTAGCGCTAAAAACAAAGTGCCATACAAAGAACCGGAGGCTCCTCCCACTGATGTCATTAAACTTATACCTATTTTTTGAAAGGCAGCGGCCCAATCCATTTGACTTAACTCATCACGCTCGGCCATTAATGCTTGCAGCCCTCGTTGTAAATTGGTGACGTGATCACCATCACCAATCGCTTGATCTAATGCCGTCACTTCTTCAGCATTTGCTTGGATAACTAATTGTATAGCCTCAATCAGGCTGGGCAATAATGCGGGAGTAAAGCTCATGATAATCTCCAGTTGATGGATATTTTTATATATTTAAGAATAATCCAATTAATCTAAAAGCCTCAGTTAGTCCACGAAAGTAATCAATCGGTTATACTTGAGAGCCTCTCAACCTTTAGGTAACGAGCTACTTATTATAGCTTTTTGAAATGTTAGTGCTTTTTGTGTGTTTCGTGGATCAAATGATTTTCCCAGGATTAATTGTAATCGTGTTTAATAGACACTAGGATCAATTAATACTCATTTTTAGTGCGGCGGCTGTTGGCCAAGGTGCAAGTACTGTCGCCATCATTAAAATTGAAATTAAAATATTAATCTGGGCCGTAACAGGCAAGCCACTACCGGCAATTTCAACGGCATTACTGGCAAAAATAAGTACCGGTACATATAACGGCAAAACCAATAAAGATAGGATCATACCGCCTCTACGCAAGCCTACGGTTAGCGCAACACCAATGGCTCCTATCAAACTTAATACAGGGGTTCCCAGTAGTAAGGTTAGTAATAAAATACCTAAAGAGTGTGTGGGCATCCCTAATAAAATAGCTAATAATGGCGCAACAATCAATAAAGGCAAGCCGGTGACTAACCAATGCGCAATAATCTTGGCCAAAACCAAAATTGAGGCGGGATGTGAGCTTAATAAAATTTGCTCCAATGAGCCGTCATCAAAGTCTGAACGAAATAAACTATCCAGTGACAACATAGCCGCCAATAAAGCAGATACCCAGATTATCCCCGGTGCAATGGCTTGTAATAAATGCGGCTGGGCACCTATTCCCAAGGGAAAAAGCGTAATCACCAAAATAAAAAATAATAAGGGGTTAGCAACTTCTGATCGACGGCGTAAAGCCAAGACTAAATCTCGTCGTATGATGGCGAAGAATGCGTTTGATAAAGACATCAGGATAATAAAATACGCTGCACATCAACCTCGGGTAAGTTGATGTCGTGATGCGATGTTAAAACAATCATACCGCCGATGGCACAATGCTCAATCATTAACGCTTCAATTAAAGCAATACCGGCTTTGTCCAGTGAGGTAAAAGGCTCATCCAAAATCCATAAGCGATTTTTGGTAATTAATAATCTGGCTAGCGATAAGCGTCTTTTTTGACCTGCTGACAAGGTTTGTACCAAAGCATCATCAAAGTCATCCAGGTGCACTTTAGCGAGTGCTTGCTGAATGGAATACTGCCCTGCTTGACCTAAGGCTAAAGAGACTCTCAGGTTTTCTAATACCGTTAATTCTTTTTTTACGCCATCCAAATGACCGACATAAGCCATATCGACGTAATAGTCAGCATCATTAATCGCATCACCACACCATTTTATCTGACCGGCATCCGCTTCTCTAAAGCCACATAAAATACGTAACAACGAGGTTTTACCACTGCCATTTTTGCCTTCCAACAATAAGACCTGACCGGCGTTTAAATCAAAAGAAAGCCCTTCAAATAATACCCGATCATCTCGGATACAACTTAGGTCAATGCCTTGCAGTAAGACGGTCGATTTTATCTGCATTATTTAACAGCCGATAATCTCTGACGCACCGCTTCATAAAGCAGCACACCGGTGGCAACTGATAAATTAAGACTTTCTACCTGCCCCATCATGGGTATAGCGACCAACATATCACATTGTTCTTTGGTTAAGCGTCTCAAGCCTTTACCCTCTGTACCGACTACCAAAGCCAAAGGAATGGTAAAATCAGTGGTATAAACGGTTTGCGAAGTTTCCCCATCTGCACCCATAATCCATAAGCCCTCGCCTTTTAACCAGCGCAAGGTACGGGCTAAATTGGTGACTTGATAGACCGGTACGGTTTCCGCTGCGCCACTGGCCACCTTACAGACCGTCGGCGTAATACCGGTCGCATTATCTTTGGTAATAATAACGCCATGTACGCCGGTTGCATCGGCTGTTCTAAGACAGGCGCCTAAATTATGTGGATCTTGAACATTATCCAGTACTAAAAACAAGGCCGGACTTGCTAAGTTTTCAACAGCTGTTTTTAAGTCACTCTCTGACAATTCACCCGGCATTTCAACTTCAATAACGATACCTTGGTGATTATTGGTATCCGCCAAACGATCGAGTCTTTTTCTATCAACTTTTTCTGGCTCTATACCCAAGTCCAGTAAATCATTTACCGCCTGCGTCAGGCGTTTATCTTGCCGACCGCTATCCACCCAAGCCTTGTGAATTTTTTTAGGGGAGTAATCCAGTGCGGCTTGTACTGAATGTAGGCCAAATAATCTGCTTAATTTCATGTATTATAACGTTGGGGATACTTTGATTTGATTGTTCTTTGGATTAGCGATACTAACCCTTAGTCAGGTTGCTTATTCCCAATATTCAGATTGAAAATAAGCAGGTAATTTGAAGTTTACATTAAAACAAACTTAACTTGGTTTCTTTTTACGACGTCTTTTTTTAGGCTTATCACTGGCAACTGCTTTTTTTGCAGCACTGTCTTTTTGCAGCAATTCAAAATCCATTTTCTTTTCATCAAGATCAACACGAGCTACCTTGATTTTGACGCTATCACCCAAGCGAAAATTCATTCCTGTACGTTCACCTTTTAACTGGTGACTGGTTGGATCAAAATGATAATAATCTTGCCCCAAATTACTGATGTGAACTAATCCTTCTACGTAAATTTCTGCCAGTTCAACAAAGAAACCAAAAGAGGTGACTGCTGAAATAATACCGGAGAACTCTTCACCGATTTTATCCATCATGTATTCACATTTAAGCCAACTGACCACATCGCGGGTCGCCTCATCAGCTCGTCGCTCATTGGCTGAACAATGTTCACCCAAAAGAATCATTTCAGGTACGCCATAGACAAAATTTTCTATTTTTTTATCCAGTAAACAATGGCGAATAGCTCTATGTACCAATAAATCGGGGTATCGTCGAATAGGCGAAGTAAAATGCGCATAAGCATCCAAGGCTAATCCAAAATGACCTTTCATATCCGGACTATAGACTGCTTGTGACATGGAGCGTAACAAAACTGTCTGAATTAAATGGGCATCCGGTCTGTCTTTAACGGCATCAACCAAGTGCATATAATCCAATGGCGTTGGATGAACACCGCCCCCGAATTTTAAGCCCAACTCACCTAAAAAAGTTTTCAGGTTAAGTAACTTATCGGCACTGGGACCTTCGTGTATTCGTAAAAGCTTTGGTATTTTTTTAGCATTTAAATAACGTGCAGCGGCACTGTTAGCGGTGATCATAAACTCTTCAATCAGTTTATGAGCGTCGTTACGCACTACCGGTATTATTTTCTCTATTTTACGGTCCTTACCGAAGAGTATGCGTGTTTCCTGGGTATCAAAATCCATTGCTCCGCGCTCTTCACGACTGATACGCATCACTTTATATAGTGCGTAAAGTTCACGTAAATGCGGCATAACATGCTTGTATTTTTCAGCCAGCTTATCATCACCATCAACCAATATACTGGCGACTTCTGTATACGTTAAACGTGCATGAGAACGCATCACTGCATCGAAAAAGCGTGTGCGTAATACTTTGCCTTGTTCATCAATAAACAACTCACATACCATACATAAACGATCGACATGCGGATTAAGCGAGCATAAACCGTTTGATAATATTTCCGGCAGCATGGGGATAACTTGCTCAGGGAAATAAACAGACGTGCTGCGATTTTTGGCTTCTTTGTCTAATTCACTGTTAACTTGCACATAATGCGAAACATCGGCAATGGCCACCAGTAACTTCCAGCCTTTGGGTGTTTTTTTACAATATACAGCGTCATCAAAATCACGGGCATCTTCACCATCAATGGTTACTAAAGCAGTATCTCGCAAATCAACACGATTTTCTTTGGCTGATTCGGGTACTTCAGCGCTTAAGGATTTGATTTCTTCAAGCAATTCTTCTGGCCATACATTAGGCAATTCATGAGACCGAATAGCCATTTCAATTTCCATGCCAGGAGCCAGATGATCTCCCAAAACTTCAATTATTCTGCCGATAGGTTGTCTTAATTTAGTTGGTTGGTCGGTAATTTCAGCGATAACAATTTGACCTTGCTTGGCCTTGCCTGCACCACCTTTCTGGACTAAAAGGGTTTGCGCTATATTCTTGTTATCGGGTACAACGTAGGTAAAGCCGTCTTCTTTATAGAGTCGACCAACTATTTGATGGGTGTTTCTTTCCAGAATTTCAACAATAGCGCCTTCACGGCGGCCTTTTTTATCAATACCTGCTATACGCACCATTGCACGGTCATTATGCAGTAAAGGATTCATTTCCCGGGGAGACAAATACAAATCATCCGAACCATCATCGGGCCTGACAAACCCAAAACCATCGGGATGACCTATAATTCGGCCTACAATTAAATCTTTATTATTAACCAGGCAATATTGCTGACTGCGATTAAACAATAGCTGCCCATCTCTTTCCATTGCCCTTAAGCGCCGCCGGAGTGCCTCCAAGCCTTCTTCATTATCGAGCTTGAAAGTTTCGGCAATATCAACGCGAGACAGAGGCTTGCCGGCGTGCTCTAAAGCAGAGAGTATTAATTCACGGCTAGGAATGGGATTTTCATACTTTTCGGCTTCGCGCTGAGCGTATGGATCATTTGTTGAATTAAAATCAACGTCTTTTTTAGACTTCGAGGGCATTTAAATAATAAAATACAATATGATTGACATGATTAATATATTCATATCATACATGCTTAGCTTGATGATATGAATTGAAAATAGATAATTCCTTTATTTAAATCACTAATCTTTCAAATTTACTTAATAAGTTTATTGAAATACTCACTCCAAACAAAGTTTATTATGAAAAAATGAGGCGCATTCCCCCCTTTCAAAAAACTCTGTTTTGTTGTAAATAACTCTCAATACTGCCCTGCTTTTATTAGTCCTTTTAGCAAGCTAATAGGCCTACCCCCCAGCAGATAAACATTATCAACTGACTCTAACAAGAGTCCGGCAGTATGAGAATTAAGTTTAAACGCTTGAGGACGACTACCAAATCACTTCAAGCAATTTAATAGTAGTACAAACGAACATTTTTTCAATCCTGCCAAGCTTTAAGCATTCAATAATCTAAAAATTGTAGAAATTTTTTTATAACTATGGGTATTACTGAAGAATTGGGTCAAGATATTTGGCTATCTATTATTTAGAGCGCGTAAATAATAAAAAGTACCGATGAAACACAGCCCTTGATTTTGTAGTTCTCTCGCGCAGTAATACGCACTCCCGCAGTGCTTCCATACCAATTAAGCAAGGGGATGTTTTTACAAAATAAGCCACCATTTGCGACCTTCGTAATTATTTATGTACGAGTACCTTTTTTGGCTATCCACTCAGTGTACTTGAAAACTTCTTTTGCCAGATCTATACCTATTCGTTTAATATTCATCCAAGACTCCTCCTCTATTTATCTGACAGCAGCAGCATATCAGTTTGGCACATCGATGCCGATAGTAGGTGGGTGGGCCATCCCAGTGGTTTTCATGAACTACCGAGATCCAGAAAACTGGGATGTAATCATAAACAACAGAGAACTTATTTTGAATATTAAACATAAACTGAGCTTATTACTATCCATTGTTGCTTTAATAATGGTTGGTTGTTCTAAAACAGAAGACGCTAATGTTATCAATGTAGCAGTATCGCCCTCGTCACCGCCTATGCTCTTTGAAGAAAATGAAAAAATTACGGGCGTAGATCTTGAGATTTTTAATGGCTATTGCCAAGCACGGAACTGTTCTCTTAAAATCACACCTTATGATTGGCAGGGCATGCTGGGCGCAGTTTCCAGCGGGCAAGCCGACGTTGCTTTTTCGGGCATTTCTATTACTGATAAACGCAAAGAAGCGATGGATTTTTCAGAGCCTTATTACGATAATGCTTGGCACTTGGTTAGTTTAACTAACAGAAATATCAAAATTACTGATCTTGCTCAATTAAAAGATTATTCAATTGGCTACCCTCGCGGCATGGCTTATAACGACCTGATTAAAAATGAACTAGAGCCCAAGGGCTATTACTCACTCAGTAAGGTCAAGCTTTATCCTTCTTACAGCGAAACCATTACTGATCTTCAAAACGGCAACCTTGATTTAGCTTTTGTTGAAGAACCCGTACTGGCTAATTATCAAAACAAATTGAAATTACCACTGACAAGCAGCTATGTTTTTACCGGTTTCGATAAATTAGGCTTTGCTTTTGCCAAAGGCTCAACAAGGCGTGATGACTTTAACAAATACCTGACTGAACTTGGACCGGAAAAAATTAAGGCAATAATCGATAAATGGATGAAATAAGTCAATTACGATACGGCTTATGAGCTTTCTTGATATTGTTTTACAACTTATTCACGGTGTCAGCTATACGGTCCTAGTTACGCTTACATGCAGCGCAACTGGATTAGTTGTTGGCCTTATCGTCGTAGGCTTGCGTCGCCTTAGTTTTTCTGGCCTCCGATTTTTACTTGATAGCTTTACCTATATATTTCGTGCAATACCGGTACTGGTCTTACTTTTTATGGTCTATTTTGGCTTGCCCATGTCTGGCCTAAAAGTCCCCCCCTTGTTGGCAATGGCCCTTAGTTTGGGATTGATTGCGGGTGCTTATATTGCAGAGGTCTTTCGCGGCGCGCTCGATTTAGTGGATGCCTCGGAAATTATTGCCGCCCAGTCTGTGGGAATGAGCCGCCTACAAATCTTAATTTCTATAGAATTTCCCCAGATGATACGTTTTGCCTTTCCTGGCATGGTGAATGAGTTTACGACCGTTTTAAAATATTCTCCGTTCGCCTATACCGTTGGCATACCTGAAATCACCAAACAAGCAATGACCTTAGCCTCTACTACAATGCGGGGTATCGAAATCTATTTTGCTGTAGGCATTTTGTACTTTGTCATTTATCGTATTTTCCTCGCTGGCTTGCAATTACTCGAGCGCCACTACCGTGTCCCGGGTTTAGAGCCTAAATGAAAGCAAACATATCACCTCAAAGGAAGCTTCATGGCGTTGATTGAGATAAATAATCTGGTCAAAGTATTCGATAAACAAACTGTACTGGCAGGGGTTAATCTAAGTCTGGTTGAGGGCGATGTAAAAGTGGTGATGGGGCCCTCCGGTTGTGGCAAGTCAACGTTACTGCGTTGCTTAAACCGGCTGATCGAACCAACTTCAGGTACGATCATTTTTCGTGGTGAAGATATTACCAAGCCCGAGGTTGATGTGCGTGCACTGCGTCAAAGTATCGGCTTTGTATTTCAGCAATTTGCACTTTATCGACATCTAACTGTGCTGGAAAATGTTACGCTGGCACTGCGTAAAATACGCGGCATGAGCCGTAGCGAGGCTAAAGAAAAAGCTTTACATGAATTGTCTCGTCTTGATATGGCGATCCATTGTGACAAGTATCCTTCGCAAATTTCGGGGGGGCAAAAGCAACGTGTCGCTCTTGCACGTGCTTTGGCTATGGACCCTGCCGTGGTTGTGTTTGATGAACCTACCTCTGCTCTAGACCCGGTCATGTCTCGTGAAGTGGCCATGCTGATTAAAAACCTCCATCGCGATAACGTAACGATTATGTGCGTGACCCATGATTTGTTACTGGGACGCTATCTATCCGAACGCGTTGCTTTCTTGGATCACGGCATCATCAAGGCAGAAGATACTTTTGAGAATCTTTGCAACAATCATACTGATCCACAAATCCGCTCCTTCTTTGAACGTGAGGCGACAGTTGCGTGAGTGAATGGACTAGCTTTATCAGTGATTTGCTGGAGCAAATGCCGTTAATTCTGACCGGTCTTGGCAAGACATTGCAATTGGCCAGCCTTATTAGTTTTACCGGTTTTTTAATGGGCGTTGTTGTCTTCTATCTTACCCTTAGCCAGAGGGTCATTATTAGGCGATTAATTAATGGCTATATCTCATTTTTTATTGGGATGCCGCTTATTGTTCTGCTCTTTCTTATGTATTATGGCCTGCCACAATGGGGCATCAAGTTGACTCCGTTTACTGTCGCTGTTATTGGCTTTACGCTAAATGTCGGCGCTTATAATGCCGCTTATCTGACCTCGGCTTTTAATGGACTTGATCGAAGTGAACTTGAAGCAGCCAAGGCGCAAGGTTTTAATCATCGCCAAATATTTAGCCTGATTACCTTGCCGCAAGTATTACGTTTATCCATACCCGCTCTTACCAATCAAATTATAAACAATCTTAAAGACAGCTCAATCGCTTTCTTGATCCAGTACACTGAGTTCTTTGCCCGTGTTCAAGAATTGGCCTCTACCAACTTCCAATTCTTTAAGGCTTATTTTTTTGCAGCACTGGTTTATCTATGTTTAGTTTCCATTATTGTACTTATCGCGAGAGCGCTTGAGAAAAAGATCCTCATTCCTGGAATAATTCGCTGATAAACCCGGCGAGTAAAACCAATTAGAGGTCGCTAACTTATAATCGAACCGCTAATACATCACATTTGGCATGATGTAAAATACTATTAGCCGTTGAACCCATTAACAAAGCTAAGCCATGTCGACCATGGGAACCCACTACAATTAAATCAACCTGCTCTTTGTCTGCAATATTAATAATCTCATCTTTGGGAATACCCCAAATCATCCAGCGATTTTCAAGATTAACATCCAAATGATCAGCGATGGTCATCAGTTTGGCTTTTTCTGCGCCTAACAAGCCATCTAATGAATCTTGATCTAAAGGAATCACAACACCATAATTGGTATCCGGCATGGGTATGTTATCCAAAACATGAATAATGCTTAATTTAGCGTGATATTTATTTGCCAGTGCCTTGGCTTTCTCTGCGACAAAAAGACATTGTTCAGAAAAATCTACTGCAAGTAAAATATGTTGGTAGTCACTCATCAATCTAATCCTGTATTTTTATAATAGAAATCCGGCTTATTAATACAAACCATATCATACCGCCCGTCATAGATAAAAGTATAAGCTGTTCATTATGATAAAATACAACTTAAATGATTACTTAATATCGTTAACTGCGAAGCCTTATTAGACTTTGTCTTTAGCTTAATTAGCCAATAGCCTTCATGCAACCAGAATTTATTCACTTAAGACTTCATACCGAGTTTTCCCTGGTTGATGGTATCGTAAAAATCAAACCGCTGGTTAAGCGCTTGGCTGATTTAAACATGCCCGCGATTGCTGTCACCGAACACGCCAATCTGTTCTCGCTGGTCAAATTTTATAAAGCAGCAATGGGTCAAGGTATTAAACCCATTAGCGGCTCAGATGTTTTAATTTTTAATCCGGAAGAACCTGCCACTCCCTATCGTTTAACTTTACTGGTCAATAACCACGCCGGCTATATCACCCTCACCGAATTAATTTCAAAAGCGTATCAAGAAGGCCAGCATCAAGGTGTGCCGATGCTTAGGCAAGAATGGCTGGAAGAAAACCATAAGGGTTTGATTGCTTTATCGGGTGCAATGAGTGGCGATATAGGCAAAGCCTTATTGGCAGATAAACTGGATGAAGCTAATCGCTTGGCAGAACAATGGGGGACATTGTTTAAAGAAAGCTTTTATTTGGAATTACAACGCGTTGGCAAGCCGGATGAAGAACGTTATATAGCGGCTGCAATTGATTTGGCGCTGGCAAACGATTTACCGGTAGTTGCCACCAATGATGTCCGTTTTATTTATCAAAAAGACTTTGCCGCTCATGAAGTGCGCGTATGTATTAATCAAGGTCGAGTTTTGGATGATAACCGGCGACCAAAAGATTACACCGATCAACAATATTTACGCAGCACCGAAGAAATGCTGGCCTTGTTTGCGGATATCCCCGAAGCCTTGGCAAACACGGTTGAAATTGCTAAACGCTGTAACTTAAAACTGACTTTGGGCGAAAACTTCCTCCCTGATTTTCCGGTACCTGAAGGCATGAATCTTGGCGAGTTTATGGCTGAAGAGTCTATGAAAGGCCTTGAAGAACGCTTAATGCATTATCCTGCCGTTGGCAAAGGCACGGACCAAGAAAACCGTCAGGTTTATTATGACCGTTTGAATTTTGAATTAAAAATGATCACTCAAATGGGTTTTCCCGGTTACTTTATGATTGTTGCCGACTTTATTCAGTGGGCAAAAAATAATCTTATTCCGGTCGGTCCTGGCCGGGGTTCAGGTGCGGGCTCCTTGGTGGCTTATGCGTTAAAGATTACTGATCTTGACCCTATCGAATTCGATCTACTCTTTGAACGATTCTTGAATCCTGAGCGGGTTTCCATGCCTGACTTTGACGTGGATTTTTGCATGGATCGCCGGGATGAGGTCATTGATTATGTTGCCCGTCATTATGGCAGGGATCATGTCGCACAGATCATCACCTACGGTTCGATGGCCGCCAAAGCGGTTATTCGTGATGTAGGACGGGTATTGGGTTTTGCATACGGTTTTGTTGACCGTTTAGCCAAACTTATTCCTTTTGAAATTGGCATGACGCTCACCAAAGCCTTGGCAGATAGCCCTGACCTTAAACATCTATATGACACGGAAGAAGAAGTCAAAGCCCTGATTGATATGGCGCTTTCATTGGAAGGTACAGCCAGAAATGCCGGCAAACATGCCGGTGGCGTGGTTATTTCACCCACCAAATTAACGGATTTCACGCCGCTTTATTGCGACCAAGACGGCAACAATCTGGTGACCCAGTTTGATAAAGATGATGTAGAGGCGGTTGGCTTGGTCAAATTTGACTTTTTAGGTCTGCGCACACTGACTATTATTGATTGGACCTTACAGGATATTAATGCCAAGCACAAAAAACTGAACAAGCCGCTGGTTGATATCACTACTATCCCCCGAGATGATGCAGACTCTTATAAGCTATTAACCAACGCGCAAACCACTGCTGTTTTCCAATTGGAATCGCGAGGCATGAAGGAACTGATTAAAAAGCTTAAACCCGACTGCTTTGACGATATTATCGCGCTGGTAGCTCTGTTTCGACCTGGGCCTTTGGAATCCGGCATGGTGGATGATTACATTAATGTCAAACATGGTGCCAAAGCTGAATATGCCCATGTCTTGCTTGAACCCATTCTAAAACCAACCAATGGCGTTATCCTGTATCAAGAACAGGTTATGCAAATTGCCCGAGAGCTAGCCCAGTATAGCTTGGGTGGTGCCGATATGCTTAGACGTGCCATGGGTAAAAAGAAAGCAGAAGAAATGGCCAAGGAGCGGGAAAAGTTTACTACCGGTGCCGTTGCCAATCAGATCGAGGAGTCGATTGCGACTTATGTTTTCGATTTAATGGAAAAGTTTGCCGGCTATGGTTTTAACAAATCCCATTCTGCCGCTTATGCACTGGTCGCTTATCAAACCGCTTGGCTAAAAGCGCATTTTCCTGCCGAGTTTATGGCGGCCGTGTTATCAGCCGATATGGATAACACCGACAAGGTCGTGATACTGATAGAAGAGTGCAGGCAGATGAAGTTGGTTATTATGCCACCGACTATCAATGTTTCAACTTATCGTTTTACAGCGAATGACAATGATCATATTGTCTACGGCTTGGGCGCTATAAAAGGCGTGGGTGAGGCCGCCATTGAAGACATGCTCAAAGAGCGCAAAAATAACGGTCGTTTTTCGGGTTTATATGACCTCTGCAAACGTGTCGATTTACGTAAATTTAATCGACGCGTTCTGGAGGCCTTAATTCGCGCCGGTGCTTTCGATGAATTTGATACCAATCGTGCGGGTCATTTAGCCGAATTACCCACCGCGCTCCGCGTTGCAGAACAACACGGAAAAATGGCACAAACCGGCCAAAATGACTTGTTTTCGCTCACCAACCAACCTTCAGAAGACACTGAGAACGATAGCAACCAAGATAACCCGCTTACTTATTCTACCGACATTGAACCCTGGTCGGATAATGAGCGCCTGGCTTCGGAAAAACTAACTTTAGGACTATTTTTAACGGGCCATCCAATCGACCAATATGAACCGGAATTAAAACATTTTACACATGGGAAAATAGCTTCTTTGCAAGTAACCCGAGGTAAAATGGAGGCTCGTATTGCGGGTCTGGTCGTCGAAGTGCGCACACGTCAAACCAAGAACGGAAAAACCATGGGCTTTGCTACTCTCGATGATAAATCAGGCCGCCTAGAATGCGCTGTTTTTGGTGAAGTATATGATAAATATAAGAGTATTTTTAATCGGGATAGTCTCTTAATTGCCGAGGGCTCTTTAGCACTCGATAATTTTTCTGGTGCAATGCGCTTAACCGTAGAAAAACTTTACGATATAGAGCAAGCCAGAGAGAGCTTTTCAAGAGGGCTTCAACTAAACTGGAATGCCTCGGAAAACAGGCCGGAATCAAAAAAAGTCATAGAAAAACTAACCGAAGTCCTTAATCCTTTTAAAGGAGGAAGTTGTCCTGTCAGTATTAATTATACATCTGATGTCGCACGAACCTCTGTGCAACTAGGGGATGAGTGGCGTATCCATCCAACTGATGAGTTGGTTTCTCGCTTAAGATCGTTGTTTGGATCAAACGCAGTCGAAGTGCGCTATAAATAATAAGTAACCATCGGGACGTAAAGCTTACGCCCCGATGGTTTTAATTGTTATTCAGTTCCAGCGTCTGGCTTGATTGCGTCAACTACTTTGACAACCGGCTCAGGAGCGGAAGGTGCAGAAATTGACGTTTGAGGTTCTGATCGCTCTGCTCTTTCAACTCTTTGTGCAAAATCACTATCATAAGAAGTCACTGGAGCGGTTCGAACTTCATCTGTTGATGCTTGATTAGTTTCACCACCATTTGAATCACCCTCACCTTCACCTTCACCCTCAACCCTTTTGTAATTAGGATTACGGGGTCTTCTACGATTAGGGCCTCTTCTGGTATTGTTTTTCTTCTCCGGTCTAGACTGATCATCCGTTGCTACAGAAACATCCGCAGAACCTATTGTCGCCTCTGTAATTGCCGCTTCATTGACAGGAGTTGCTTCAGTTGAAACCAACTGAGCAGTCTCATCTGCCGCTATATTAGCGGGCGCCAAATTACGTCTAACGTTGCGACCTTTACCTCGCATATTACGATTAGCGCGCGGTTCTTTATTTTCGACAGGCTCCTTATTTTCTATAACGCCCTTATTTTCTTTGCTTTCTTTATTGGCTTCAGGAGCGATGTTTCGCTCTTGATTATGGCGATTAGCGCGTGGCTCCCCTGATTTTTGCCCTTGACCTCTGCCACGTCTATTATTTCGACTTCTGCTCGGTTGACTTTCTTCAACTGCACTGCCTTTTTCAACAACAGGCGTCGATACTGCCTTTACTTCAGGCTCATCATTACTTGGGCCAACAAGCTTATCCCAGAAACGCTTGATAAGGCTGGCTGCTTCATTTTTGGCTTGCGCGGGAACTGGCGAATCATGCATAAATTCTTTAACGGCCGCTCTTTCAAGCTTCGGTTTAATTTGTTGCGCAAATTCTGGAAGTGTAATGTCTTCGGCTTTTATTTGCAAATAACTGGGCTTATCATCAACAAATTCTTTTTCTTTGATTCGGTCGATATCATAAGCGGGTGTTTCAAGATGCTTGCTGGGTAGAATAATAATACCCACCTTGAGTCTGGCTTCAATTTGCTCAATGGCATGACGCTTTTCATTTAACAGAAAAGTCGCACATTCAATCGGCAAATGAGCAATGACTTTTTCAGTGCCTTTCTTCATGGCTTCTTCTTCAAGAATCCGTAATACGGAAAGTGCAACTGACTCTACATTTCGAATCGTACCTTGACCTTTACAGCGTGGGCAAGGCAGTTGGGTAGAATCGCCTAGTGATGGACGCATTCTTTGCCTAGACATTTCCAACAAACCAAAGCGAGATATTCGACTGGTTTGAATACGGGCTCTATCAATTTTTAGCGCATCACGCAGATGGTTTTCAACCGTCCGTTGATTTTTGTTCGACAGCATGTCGATAAAGTCGATAACAAACAAACCACCCAAATCACGCAACCTGAGTTGACGGGCAATTTCATCACAGGCCTCTAAGTTGGTATTCAACGCCGTTTCTTCAATATCACTGCCTTTGGTAGCGCGTGCAGAGTTGATATCAACAGATGTTAAGGCTTCGGTATGATCGATAACCAAAGAGCCACCAGAAGGTAAGGACACTTCACGGCAATAAGCCACTTCAATTTGTGATTCAATTTGATAACGGCTAAATAACGGCACGGCATCTTGATACAGCTTTGCTTTTGGCAAAAAGTGCGGCATAACTTCCTTAAGGAAGTCTTGCACTAATTTAAATGACTCTTCATTATCAATCAGAATTTCATCAATATTACCGCGCAAATGATCACGTAAGGCTCTGATGATAACGTTGCTTTCTTGAAACACCAGAAAAGGTGCTTGTTGTTCAGTGGAAGAGCGCTCAATGGCTTCCCAAAGTTGTAACAGATAATTTAAATCCCATTGCAGTTCTTCGGCGTTTTTACCACAACCAGCCGTTCTGACGATCAAACCCATGGTTTCAGGAATTTCAAGCGAGGCCATTACTTCCCGCAAATCACTGCGCGTTTCACCTTCAATACGGCGAGATATACCACCGGCTTTCGGATTATTGGGCATTAGTACCAAATAAGTACCCGCAAGACTGATGTAAGTTGTTAAGGCCGCGCCTTTATTGCCACGCTCCTCTTTTTCGATCTGAACAATAATTTCCTGACCTTCCTTGATCATGTCCTTTATGGCCGGACGTCGACCATCGTCAGTGCCTTCCTTGGCTACCCTGTACAGCGGTGATATTTCTTTAAAGGGTAAAAAGCCATGTTTTTCAGCGCCATAATTAATAAATGCCGCTTCCAGACTGGGCTCTACGCGGGTAATGATACCTTTGTAAATATTGGACTTTTTTTGTTCTTTTGAAGGGATTTCAATGTCAAAATCATAAAGTTTTTGACCGTCTACCAAAGCGACTCGCAGTTCTTCAGCCTGCGTAGCGTTGATAAGCATTCTTTTCATTTTATATCCTTGTAGTTCCCTGCTCCATTCTCAACCTTTACTGAACCAGACTGTTTTACTTGTTACATCAAATTATTTGGCAATACAAACATGAAGCGATATGTCTAAAAAACAGAAACAACTTAGTTTTTATGGTCTTATGTTCCATCATCTGCGCACTTTTATAGTGTTGTTTAGCTTCCAGTTAGGTAAAGCCAGAGAAAGCGCAGCAGATGCTAATTTAATTTTTTACAGTCTTTAGTAGTAAATTCTGTTTTAAGCAGGTATTAAAAAATCGTGCGTCTAGGGTCGAACGATGAACCCGAAAATCGTATAATGAATTATTAATCACACACTCGTGTTATTTTAATGTTCATTAAGTAGCCCAAGCCAGTTTCATTAAAGAAATCTGCCGAGCTTTAAATGTGTTTTTTTAAAAACTTGCCTAATATAGCAACCTTATCGCCTTACATCAATTTTAAAGCATCATTTATCATTATATGCTGTTATTATTTGTCTCATGAGTATAGAAGAAAATCAAACACCCCAAGTCATCTACGTCGAAATAAACGAAGACAATTGTGATCAACGCCTGGATAATTTTTTAATTGCCCGTTTAAAAGGCGTACCCAAAAGCAGAATTTATCGCATCGTAAGAAAAGGTGAAGTCAGAGTTAACAAGGGCCGCGTTGATGTTAAATACCGCTTGGCCGCAGGCGACATCGTCAGAATTCCTCCCGTAAGAGTGGCAGAACGAACCGAAGAATCTTATGTGCCACAAGGCTTACAAGAAGCCTTAAAACTCGGCATTTTATATGAAGATGACGGTTTTATGATTATCAATAAACCGGCCGGCTTTGCCGTGCATGGCGGCAGTGGCGTTAGCTCTGGAATTATTGAAGGACTAAGGCTGATAAGACCCGAAGCGCGGTTTTTAGAGTTGGTACATAGACTTGACAAAGATACCTCCGGTTGCCTGTTGATAGCGAAAAAACGCAGCGCCCTTCGTAAATTACAAGAGTTTTTTCGTAACAGCCAAATTCAAAAAACTTACCAAGCCCTGCTCTCAGGGCAATGGGGCAGAAAAAAACTTATCGTGACTGCACCTTTGTTAAAAAATGTCAGTAAAGGCGGCGAGCGCATCGTTGTGATTAGCCCATCCGGTAAAAGTGCAGAAACCTTATTTAGACGCTTGCAACTCTTTCGCAATGCCACATTGGTTGAAGCATCACCAAAAACCGGGCGTACCCATCAAATTCGAGTTCATGCCGCCAGCCTTGGCCATCCTATCATTGGCGATGATCGCTATGGCGTGGATGAAATCAACAAAACATTCAAAAACAAGGGCTATAAACGCATGTTCTTGCATGCCGAAACCTTAAAGTTTCAACATCCTGTTACCGATTTACCCATGAGCATTACTGCGCCCTTACCCTTGCAATTAATCAATTTATTACAAAATGAAGAACCGGTTTGATCTACTTATTTTTGATTGGGACGGTACGCTGGTCAATTCAATAGGTTGGATTACCGAATGTCTGCAAAATGCCGCACGAGATTATAACTGCACCATTCCTGATGCAAATAATACAAAAAATGTCATTGGTTTAAGTACTCCCAATGCCATAAAAACTTTGTTTCCTGAAGTCGACGAACAAACCCAAACCTCTTTGGCTGCCAGTTTTAGACAACAATCGGCCACTAAAAAGTTTAGTAGGAACGACTTGTTTCCCGGAGTTTATGACATGCTGATACAGCTCAAAGAAAGCGGCTATCAACTGGCAGTTGCTACCGGAAAATCCAGAACCGGCTTACAAGAAGCCTTAGTTGAAACAGGAACTGAACATCTTTTTTGCATTACCCGCTGCGCGGATGAAACAGCATCTAAGCCCGACCCACAAATGTTGTTTGAAATCATTCAGCAGACTAACATAGCAAAAGAACGAGCCTTAATGATTGGTGATACCCAACATGACTTGCTAATGGCTATCAATGTCCCCATCTCAGCTATTGCTGTCACCTGTGGCGCGCAATCAGCCGATGTATTAAAACTATACAATCCCCTACTGTGCTTGCAACAGCCAACCGAATTACTGAATTTTATTTAAGGTTAAAAAGTCATGGAAAACCAACAAGAGCACCTCGTTAAAACTAAAACCAGCCAAGATAAAGACTGGGAACGTGCAATCATAGAGAAACTGGCTTTAGCGGCAGTCACAGAACAAACAAAAGCAAGACGTTGGGGTATATTCTTCAAATCATTGGCATTTGTTTACTTGTTTGCCCTGTTTGGTATGGCTGTTTATCCAAAAATAAAACAAGATTTGGGGGGTGATGGCAAATTTCACACCGCTGTTATTGATGTGGTTGGCGTTATAGCTGAAGATAAAGAGGCCAATGCAGCAGATATCATTGAAAGTTTAAGAGATGCTGTTAAAGATGAACATACCAAAGGCATTATTTTACATTCAAACTCACCGGGTGGCAGTCCTGTGCAATCAGCTTATGTTTATGCAGAAATCAGAAAAATAAAAAAAGAACACCCTGCCCTGCCTATATTTGCCGTAGTTAGCGATATCTGTGCCTCCGGTTGCTATTATATTGCCTCAGCCACCGATAAAATATTTGTTAATCAATCCAGTCTGATTGGTTCCATTGGTGTAATTATGGATGGCTTTGGCTTTGTCGATATTATGCAAAAACTGGGTGTAGAACGTCGTCTTTTAACCGCCGGTGCACACAAAGCCATGCTGGATCCTTTCTCGCCACCTAAAGCCGATGAAACCCAATTTATGCAGACTTTATTGGATCAAGTTCATCAGCAATTTATAAACGCTGTTAAAACCGGACGTGGCGACCGCTTAAAAGAAACACCCGACATGTTTTCCGGACTGGTATGGACAGGGGAAGCAGGTGTTAAATTAGGTATAGCCGATGATTTTGGTAATGATGATGATATTGCCAAAAACAGCATTGGTGCAGAAAAGCTGGTTGACTTTACCCAACAAAGTAGCTTGTTGGATAAAATGACCGGCAAACTGGGCGCCTCTTTTGGAAAAGCCCTAGGCAGTTTAGTGCTTAGCCCTTCCTTACGCTAAGAAGCAGCGAAAAATGAGCACTACAACCTCTTATGAAGCCATGTTCTCGACCGTTATTGGCAAAGACTATGACTTGCTGAAACTGATTTGTCCGGCCGCAACGGAAATGAGTCGGTTGGTAGGTGAAGCCGTGCAGGCCTATCCAACGACCAATGAAACTTTACAAGTCGTTGAATTAGGTGGCGGCACTGGCATTACTACATTGGCACTCTTGTCCTCGCGAACCAACCTGCATGTGCTGAGTATTGATAATGAACCAACCATGCAAGAACAAGCCAAACATCACTTGCAGCAATGGGTTACTGATGGGCGCTTAAGCTTTTGTGGCGATGATGCCTTAACGGCATTAAAACACTTGGCCGATAACAGTATCGACCTTATCGCTTCTGCTTATACCCTGCATAATTTCCTTAACAGCTATCGTGAGCAGGTACTTAACGAAATTTTTCGTGTGCTAAAACCAAACGGGCAATTTATTAACGGTGATCGCTATGCTTTAAATGATATCAGACAACATACCCGCGCCGTTCAAGATGAAGTTAATCAATATTTTGAAATTTTGACACCGTTAAATCGTAGTGATTTATTGAAACAATGGATCGTGCATTTATTTAATGATGAATCAGAAGATCATGTCATGCGCGAAAATAATGCCTTACAGCAAATGCATCATTTTGGATTTATCGACATAAAAATTAATCACCGCATGACCGTAAATGCCTTGCTAACCGCAAGCAAACCCAAGCCATCGGCTTAAATAAATACAAAGCTCTAATTTTTATATCCATCATAAGATCTGGCAATAACTTTTGTGCCCTTGGACTAAACAAAACCCTGACCAGCCTTAGTTAAACCCATGGCAAAATGAGATGGGCAAAATAACCTTTGCCCATCAAATTATACACTTTATCCCGATTCTTCTATTGAAAGAAACCCATGCTATCACCGCTCATACCATAGCCCATGGTGTCCCAATTCAATTTTTCTTGTGTATCCATTTCCGCTGATATTTGATCTTGAGCTGTTAAATTTTGTTGTTCTTGCAGCTTGAGAAAACTTTGATAAGACTGATCAGAGCCCCAATAAAAACATTGGCAGTTAGTGGCATCAGCATAGATATAATAGGTAGCTCCGTCTTTTGTATGCCCTACCAGTTTATTTTGCGTCAATGTTTTGAGATGCTCCATCTTTGCTGGCGAGTTAGCCAAGGTCATTTTAAAACCGGCTGCCGTTAATAATTTTTCTGTGTCTTTAGTTTCCTGTGTTTTCATCATTGCACAAGAAGTCAATAATCCAATTAAAACAATAACGCCAAAGACGCTGGAAAAATGACTTTTTATGACTTTAAATGTTGCTTTCATAGGGAATGACTCCTTTTGGGTTATGGATTTCTAATCGTTAGTGTTTATTGGTTAATCATGACTTAATGCGCATGTGAAGGGGTTGATTCTTTTAAATCAGTTCTTCGTAAAACATAGCGATCAGCCAATTTACCTGCGATGCGATTACCCTTGTCATCGAGTTGGATAAGTATATCCTTATCGACAAAATAGTAGCGGGTAATTGAGCTGTTACGGGGTGTTAGCTCCAGAGTATTAGCTACACTACCGGCCATAAACTTCCCTTTTTCCACAATTTCCCGTTCTGATTTACCAATATATTGGGTAATCAAAATATAAGTATTATTTTTGTTCAATCCCAGCGTGGTCTTAACTCCATTGCAATCATCACAAGGTAAAAATCCGTGATATATCCCCGGCCAATCAAGGCTATGTTGCTCATGATGTGAAGCATGATCTGTAGTGTCTGCTATTTCTGCATAGACAGGGCTGACAACCGAAAAAAGCATGATAAAAAGAGAACAGATAAAAATTTTTTTAAACATAATTAATCCTTAACAAAGCAACGAAAATAGTATAGGTAAAATGGCTGATTTGTTTTGTATTACATAAAATCCTTGGCATGCTGGCTAAATAACTCAAATAATCCCAAAACACTCACAATAACCAAACCACCACCAACCCAACGTTTAAAAAGCGCGTCATTGCGCATAATGGCATTATGCGCTTTTAACCCCAAGATATGACCTATGGCAGCAATGGGTAAAAGTAACAAAGCGGTTAGAAAATGCAAATCAACTGACAGCGCAATGAAAGTTGTCATTTTAATACTGACCAAGATAAACCATAACACGAAAAGTGTATCTCGCAATTGATACTTGCTAACATTACGCATATAAACGGCTACCATCAAGGGCGCACCGGTTAAAGAAATGCCGGCGACATAGCCTCCTAAAATAAGTAGCACTTTATCCACCCAAACATGATGGCTTTCAATACCTCGGTTAAACAACCAGTTAAAGCCATAAAATAAGGTAATCGAATAAATAAAACTATCCAGTAATAGAACCGGCAAATGCACCAACCCAAAAACACCAATGATAGCGGGCGGGATAATATAAATTAAAGAAGTCCGTAAATAGCTCCAGTCTACATTGTGCAAGCGATTAAGTAAGGTTAATCCGGAAAAAAACAGTAAATGCACACTGATCATAGGGAGCCATAACAGCGGATTATTATGCACAAATAACATCAAAGGCAACCCTAAAGCTGCGCCACCAAATCCAAGCCCCGTCCTGACAAAGCCTGTCCAAACGAACACGAGTGCTATAGCAATTATTTGATAAACAGAAAAATCATCCAACAACATTTAAAAATAGCCTTCTTTATTTTATCTAACTGCTTCCAATTAAGATCAATTTGTTTAGGACGCCATCATTTTTAAAAGTGTCCGTAAAATTTATTTACAAAACTAAACCGTATCCCCTCATCAGCATTATATTCTTTCAGACATAAAAAAAGCCCTACATTATCATATAAGGCTTTAATTTATTTGGCTCACCGACATAGAGTCAAGGCAGTCGTTTAATCAATAACAGAAATCACTCACTTAACGCTCTCTCTACAGCAACCTGAAACACCTGCTCATCAGGACTGATAGCTGTCCAGGCCTCAAAAATTTGCATCGCCAGTTGCACCAACATATCCACCCCATCGACGATAGAACAACCCTTATCACGTGCTGTTGCCAAAAATGGAGTAATTCTGGGATTAGTAATAACATCCACTACAGTAGCGTCTGCAGGCAGGGTATTCCAATCAATGGGTACAGCTTCAAGTTCAGGTAGCGCGCCAAGATGCGTCGCGTTAAGCAGAATCTGTGTTCCTTCAGGAAGCGCTATATTACCTGCCCATAAAATCCATTCAGTAGGAACTCCGGTTGCACGTTGCACCATATCCGCAACTTCAACCCCTTGAGCTTCACGTCGCGTTATTATCGTTAAATGTGCAGCTCCGGCACGCGCAATTTCTACTGCCATAGCGCGCCCTGCTCCACCGGCACCCATCATAACGACTCGCTTCCCTGCAATTGAAGTAATTTTCTCAATCGCCTTTACAACACCTTTGCCATCATTGTTGTGGCCAATCATGCGGCCATCTTCAAAGGTGACATAATTAGCCGCCCCAATTACACGCACATCATCATCGAAGCCATCAAGATTCTTGATAACGTCTATTTTGTAAGGAACCGTAATACAAAACCCTGCGAAACCCATTGCCTTGGATCCTGCTATTGCCGCAGGAATTTCAACGCTTGAGCTTACATCCATTTTCCAGAACTGCCAATTAAGACCATAATGTGCATAGACTGCATCAAACATTTTATCAATTGGATTTTCAGCGACTGGATGACCAAACATGCCAGTCATTTGTTTCTGGGGTGCAAGCATATTACTCGGCATAATTATTTCCTAACACAATAAAAAGAGTGAACTATTCATAGCTTATGAAAGCTATATTTTTTATCTCAATAAAATTATATTCCGCTTTATTTTAGGCATAAAAAAACCCTACAGTATTTGTAAGGCTCTAATTTTTCAACTACCAAGATAAAGAACAGATCACCAACCTAATGATTAATGGTTAAGGGTAAATCTATTCTATTTTAAAAATGGTACGCCCGGAGAGATTCGAACTCCCGACCAATCGGTTCGAAGCCGATTACTCTATCCAGCTGAGCTACGGGCGCTTAATTCACAATTATATATTTTGTATCAACTCTATTTGGATACTGAAGCAGTTGCTATTTATAGGACTTATATAAAGTGGTTAATCATATCAGTTTTTAAACTAAAAAAAATATTTTTTAATTCCTTGGCTCACCTTAATACCGTTTAAATAATGTCACTATAAACACTTTTAATGACGCGCAGGAACCATTGAGGCCTACTTAGAATAATTACAAAAGCAATAGTCGGAGTAACAGGCACGGGTGCTATATCAATAATAAATAATGTCAACAAGCACAAAAAAGTCTTAATACGTATGTTTTTCGATTCATTAGCGACTATAAAGCCAAGATCTTCGGGATTATTGTAGAGATCGTCGACCAGTTGTAAAAACCAGATAGGTCGCATGATAACAATATACATACCGACCAAACAACCTGGGGATACCGGACCGAAACCTATGACGGCGAAGATAGAAAATACTATAAAAAATTTTAACCGGGCTTTATTCATTGTACTTTTAAAAAACTTATTTCAGCTATAAAAAATAATGTTAAACATGTTTTGTAATCCACCAATTAACCCTATTATTAATCAACAAGGTAACAAAAACTGGCTTGACAATACAGCTTTTGCCCCCAAGAGCTTTTTACTTTTACACATATTAATATATTTTAATGCGATAAGACATAAAACCATTTGAAATAAGCACACTAACCAATACAACAACACTAAGTCATTGATTTTTAATTAAGTAAGTGGATTGTGCAAATATTAGACAATCTGACTAATTTTAATAGAAATTAGTCAGTTAGAGAGCTACCCCCCCAGCGGTAATTCACAGAGTTACCCACAGCCAATGGGGATAATTTTATGAAATGCTATCTGTCAAATAATCTAATAAAAATTTAAATCAACTTTGTTAGTTATTTTTGAATGAATAAAGGGGTGCGACATTTTGTCGCGCTTTTTGTAGACTACCTCATTTTTTTGATTTATAATCTACACTCATTCTCGAAAATCACAAAAATCTAGGGGGTTTTGTATTTCGAAAATGAAAATGAGGAGGAACGAGATCAGTTTGATGCCGTAAAAATAACAATAAAAATGGATACATAACTGAATCTTAGAAAAAAACACTGTCGAAAAAAACTAAAATAATAAAAAACGACCGAGCCCACTTTATGTGGGCTTTTTTATTTCTACCGTTTTCCTGTAAAACTGTCCTCTATCAAAATCAATATTCATAATTCTTTTCTTCTAATTAAGTAATTAATTAGTTAGTTAGTTAGTTATATAGATACACTCGTCTAATTGTTTGAAACCTCTATTATCCCGACAATCCGGACACGAAAGACTTCCAGATGCGCTAACTGTTTTTTTGGTTAATGGCTTTAAATTAAACTATCTGTATTGTCTCGGGATTAACTAAAGGAAATAACGACCCAAAATCCCGTTTGGGGGAATAAAAAAATCGGGCTATGGTCGAGAATTATCTAATCTTGGACTTAAAGAATTTATGAACATAAAATCTGTCGTGATTAAATAATTGCAAAAAACAGGTCATTCAAAAAAGCCGACTGCTCTACCGTTAAAAGCGACAGTTGGTTTATACTTTAACGAGAGTAAGCTATACATGCAACGTTAATAACCCGATGATGAAAGACGACACCAACATTCCAGAGCAAATCTTAGAAAGTGATGAACGGGTTATTACCGCTAAAACTGATGGCGTAAGACTGATTACGCGTAAATTTTATGCTGCTGATTTAGTCAATAAAGTCGGCAGGTTTGAGAAAAAACTGGTTATTAAATCTCATAAGCTACCCGGGGAAATGAAGACTTTGGCTTCAAATGCATTGGAATTAGCTAAACACCCTAGCCGCTACGCACAATTAGGCGCCAGTTTGGCTGAAGGCTTTGCCGGTCAAAGCTTGGGTAGCGCAGTGGGTGCGGGGTTGGGAACTGTTTTTGGACCTGGAGGAACAGTAATCGGTGCTGAGTTAGGTAGCTTAGTGGGAGGGGTCTTGGGTGCTAGGCAAGGGAGTAAGATTGCAAAAAGATTTGTTCCTCAAACTGAAACTGATCATCCCTTCAAAGAAGATCTGGAAAAAGAAAGCAGCGGAAAAGTCGGTGCTCACGCGGGGAAAATGATTGGTGGCATGATTGGCAATGCCTTGTTTGATGATGCTGGGAATGAAATTGGCGAGGCTGTTGGTGACAAGATAGGGTCCTTGGCCGGAAGTTTCGCTTTTAAGCGATTGGAGAAAATTCATACCCAGAACCATAATGAACCCTGCTTCGAGGATGCTTCACAACCCAATACTATTTTAAACGACTCAAAGCCATTAAATAGCAACTAAACAACGCATACAAAATAAGACCCAATTAATCTTCATATTCAAGCCACAGTGCGTTACAAAACATTAGTATCGATAACAACTATATTAATAATTAACAGCACATAAGCCATCAACAAGAGTTGCAATAGTTTTATAACCTTTAAATTAACTTAAACAAGATTAAGTACGGATCACTATCTGCCGTAGCCAGGTCTACCTGCGGCAGGTACACCCGGCGCACCTACTCCACCTGCGCCATAACCTGGTCTACCCGCAGCCGGAACACCTGGAGCACCCACGCCACCTGCGCCATAGCCCGGCCTTCCCACAGCAGGAACACCTGGAGCACCTGCTCCGCCTGCGCCATAGCCCGGCCTTCCCGCAGCAGGAGCACCTGGAGCGCCTGCTGCGCCTGCAGACCCTCTATTGCCAGCCCCCACACCGGCACCGCCTACTCGTGCATAACTGGGCACTGAAAGTACGACCAAGCTAATCG
>SESD01000288.1_pt1 | contig 31591 bp, 31 predicted proteins | sample 3171411 | NCBI WGS metagenome assembly SESD01 (sample SAMN06051880, study PRJNA518727) | freshwater metagenome | biome: subpolar coniferous forest; feature: holomictic lake; material: water; isolation source: holomictic Lake 442, 16.5 m depth | place: Canada: near Kenora, Ontario | collected...
CAATATTGATTGAGTAGCTTTTCAAAATCTTTACGTTCACAACCAGTGGCTCCAAAACTAGCCAAATGCGTTGTGTGTACTTGACAGTCAATTAATTGATAATCCCACGATTTTAGTTGTTCAACTAATGTTGCAAAGACAATTTTTGAGGCGTTTGTTCTGGTGTGAAACATGGATTCTCCAAAAAAAACACGACCTAAAGCAATGCCATATAAACCACCAACTAATTCACCATCCAACCAAGCTTCGACAGAATGAGCATAACCACTCTTATGAAGTTCAGTGTAGGCCAGTGCAATATCTTCAGTTATCCAAGTGCCTGAACTATTATCTCTAGGTTCTGCACAAGCAGCAATGACGTCATTAAACGCTTGATCAAAAGTCACTAAAAAATTATTTTTTCGAAGTGTTTTGCGTAAGCTTCTGGAAATAACCAAATTATCAGGAAATAATATTAATCTGGGGTCTGGTGACCACCATAAAATAGGTTCGTCGTGATTATACCAAGGAAAAATGCCATGCCGGTAGGCATTTAATAAGCGTGTTTTTGACAAGCAACCACCAACAGCAATTAACCCGTTAGGTTCGTGTAAGGCTTTTTTTAAAGGAGGGAAGTCTTGCTCAGGGTTATTGGGGTCTAGTAAAGTTAGTTGCATATTATTAGAAAGTAAACGTTGACGAGGTACAAGGATAAATTTGAAATATGCCTTGTACCTTGTACCTAAACTAATTCATCAAGAAATTTTTCTGCATCCAGCGCTGCCATACAGCCAGAACCTGCTGAAGTGATAGCTTGTTTGTAAATAGAGTCCATTACATCGCCAGCAGCGAAAACACCTTCAACGCTGGTTGCGGTAGCATTTCCGGTAATTCCGCTATTTACTTTAATGTAGCCGTGATCCATGTCCAGTTGGCCTTCAAATATACCCGTGTTAGGTGTATGCCCAATTGCAATAAAAACACCATGTACATCCAAATCTTTGGTTGAGTCGTTAAGCGTGCTTTTAATCCTCATGCCGGTAACGCCCATGTCATCACCTAATACTTCATCTAAATAGGCATTCCATTCAATAACGACATTACCGTTTTTTGATTTTTCAATTAATTTATCGGACAGAATCTTTTCAGAGCGAAACTTATCACGGCGATGAACGACAGTGACTTTAGATGCTATATTTGATAGATAGAGAGCTTCTTCAACCGCTGTATTACCACCACCAATAACAGCAACTGGTTTGTTACGATAAAAGAAACCATCACAAGTAGCGCAAGCGGAAACACCACGGCCTTTGAAGGCTTCTTCAGAATCCAGACCCAAGTAGCGTGCAGAAGCCCCCGTTGCAATAATCAGGGCATCGCAAGTGTAAGTGCCGGAATCGCCAGTCAATACAAAGGGCCTAACTGATAAATCAGTGGTATGAATGTGGTCAAAAACAATTTCGGTTTCAAAACGCTCTGCGTGCAAGCGCATTCTTTCCATTAAATCCGGCCCCTGCAGGCCTTCAACATCACCCGGCCAGTTATCAACTTCTGTAGTAGTGGTTAATTGTCCGCCTTGTTGCATACCCGTTATCATAACAGGCTTCAGATTAGCGCGTGCGGCATAAATAGCCGCCGTATAGCCTGCTGGGCCAGAACCAAGGATTAAAAGACGGCAATGTTTAGTCGTATTCATTAAAAAACCTTTTAAAGGAGTTAAATTAGGATTATGTTACATAATTATGCAGGTAAAACTTTGTAGGGTAAATATTATTATCTGTCCAAGATTTATGTATCTTAGTCACATTCAATTATAAGTGGCTATTATTAATGTAGAATGAACCTTCGTTGATATATAATCCAAAGTTAACAATTAAAAAATATGTTGGGTCATCATTTATGTCGGCAGTAATGGAAGAAAAAACATTTCGAGGGTTACGTGAAATTGCAGTCTTGGTTTTTTTTGCCGTCGCATTGTTTTTTTTAATTTCTTTAATTACTTTTAATAATGAAGACGCGGGTTGGAATCATAGCGGGGCTGTCCAGAAAGTCACTAACGCAGGCGGTTTTTTTGGAGCATGGATTGCAGATTTTACCCTTAGCTTTTTCGGGTTATGTGCTTATTTATTTCCGGTCATTCTCTGCTGGCATGGTTATTTAATTTACAGCCAGGGCAGACACAATCTACAAAAAATTACAATTGCTCTGCATTGGCTAGGTTATATGGCGACCATTGTTTCCGGCGCAGCTTTATTGTATTTGTATGTTTTAAGAGTCGGTGTAGCCATTCCTCTGGGTACTGGGGGGATTTTAGGACAAGAAACGGGCGATTCAGTATTAATTCTTTTTGGTAATTCAGGTGCCACGTTATTTTTAATCGTTTTGTTATTGTCAGGAATTACTCTTTCTACCGAGTTGTCTTGGTTATCTTTTATTGACCTTATTGGTAAATATACGGTTTTTTTATGTCATCTATTTTCTCGTGGTTTTACCAATATAACTAATGATAGTGAGCAGGTTGCTGTTCAATTATTTGATAGGATTCCACAGAAATCAGGTAGTAAAAGAAAGTCTTCTGTAAAAACAACAGTCAGTGAAACAAAAAATTCAGTACAGCTTGGTAATGATTTCAAGCAATTGCCAAAGCAATCAGTCCCTAGATACAATGTCGGTGAAGAAGTTTTACCTGCTTTATCCTTACTGGATGAAAGAGATACTCGAGTTATTGGTTATTCTCAAACCGATTTAGAAGAAATGTCACGACTGGTAGAAGACATCTTGGTCGATTTTAACGTAGCAGTTACCGTTGTGGGATTCCATCCTGGGCCCGTGATCACCCGTTTTGAGTTACAACCCGCTGCCGGTGTAAAAGTTAGTCGTATCAGTAGCTTGTCTAAAGACTTGGCAAGAGCATTATCAGTGACCAGCGTTCGTATTGTAGAGATTATTCCCGGAAAATCGGTTGTAGGTCTTGAGATCCCAAATAGAGAGCGGGAAATGGTAACGCTACGGGAGTTATTGGTATCACCCGGATTTGAAAAAGCAAAATCATTGCTTACACTCGCTATGGGCAAAGATATATCCGGTGCGCCTTTAATGGCAGACTTGGGTAAAATGCCTCATGCCTTGGTAGCTGGCACGACAGGGTCAGGTAAATCAGTGGCTATAAATACTATGATTCTTAGCTTGCTTTATAAAGCAACACCTGAAGAAGTACGTATGATTATGATAGATCCTAAAATGTTGGAACTATCAGTTTATGAGGGCATTCCGCATCTATTAACACCTGTTGTGACTGATATGAAAGAGGCTAGTAATGCCCTGCGCTGGGCAGTTGCTGAAATGGAAAGACGTTATAAATTAATGTCAAAAATGGGTGTTAGAAACTTGGCTGGCTTTAATCATTTGATTGATGAAGCAACGGCAAGAGGAGAGACAATTAGAGATCCCATGTTTCAAATGCTAAATCCATTCGAAGACGGAGAATATTATCCAGTCCTGAGTAAGCTGCCCAGTATTGTTATAGTGATTGACGAATTAGCCGACATGATGATGATTGTCGGAAAAAAAGTTGAAGAATTAATTGCCCGTTTAGCACAAAAAGCCAGAGCCGCCGGTATTCACTTGATTTTGGCAACACAACGTCCATCGGTTGATGTTTTAACCGGACTGATTAAAGCCAACGTCCCAACTCGTATTTCCTTTCAGGTATCCTCACGGATTGACTCTCGAACCATTCTTGATCAGGGTGGCGCAGAAACCTTGTTAGGTAATGGTGACATGTTGTTTTTGCCATCAGGCACCAGTATTCCTATTCGGGCTCATGGTGCATTTGTTGATGATCATGAAGTACATCGTGTCGTTGAATTTTTAAAACAAACAGCTCCACCTGATTATCTGGACGAAATTACCCGCGAATCTTCAGATTCCAATGACGGTTACAGCATGAACGGTGACAGTAGTAGCAACTCAGAATCTGACGCTTTATACGATGAAGCAGTCATGTTTGTTACCGAGTCTCGTAAGGCATCAATATCAAGCGTACAGCGGCGCTTTAAAGTAGGTTATAACCGTGCTGCTACCATGATTGAAGCTATGGAAGCCGCGGGAGTTGTTAGTTCTGCAGAATCTAATGGCTCAAGAATTGTGCTTGCTCCCCCACCTGTTAAAGATTAGTAGCTATACTATATTTCGTATGGAAGCGTTATTGACTTAATAACGCCTTTTGTAGTTTAGGTGACTTGCAAAAATAACATTCCCGGCTCACTATTTTGTTCGTGTTACAGATGCCGAAATAAAAAGGCGTTGAACCGATCATCGTATTAGGTCTGGTCGTCGGACGCCAATATAACTGATGGTCGCAATTAATTAGTGGCTAAGACAGGGTTTTGACAGGTTTGGATTTTTTTGAAAATCTCCTCTAACTCCTCTTTTTCAAAGAGGGAAGCTAAATAACTACAAAAAATTATCAAATAAATAATTCGGCTCTATTCATTGACTTAACTTTGAGAAAAAAACATGACTGAAAAATATATTTATTCATTCCAAAAAGGCGACGGAAAAAATAAAGTATTATTGGGTGGTAAAGGTGCCAACCTATGTGAAATGACTCAGATAGGGCTCAATGTGCCACCGGGTTTTGTTATTACCACCCAAGCATGTCTTGATTATCTTGAAAATTATCAATTGCCTGATGGCTTACTTAAAGACGTTAAAGATCATATTCTGGAAGTTGAAGCGCTCACGGGTAAACAGTTTGGTGGTGAACATAATCCATTATTGGTATCGGTACGTTCCGGTTCTGCCATTTCAATGCCTGGAATGATGGACACTATTCTAAACTTGGGCCTCAATGCCAATACTTTAAAGGGTCTTGTTAAACAGACGGGTGATTCTCGATTTGCTTATGATGCTTACCGTCGCTTTATACAACTATTCGGTAAGGTGGCTTTGGGTATTGATGATGAAAAATTTGACCAGCATTTTACCGCCATCAAAAAACAAGCGGGCGTTAAAGCTGATATAGGGCTGGACGCCGATCATTTATGCCAAATCAGTGAACTGTTCTTACAGGTAGTACTGGAAGAAACCGGCAAGCCTTTTCCTGAAGATGTATACGAGCAACTGGAATTGTCTATTAAAGCGGTATTTAATTCCTGGACGGGCAAACGTGCTGTCGATTACCGACGAGAGTTTCATATCACCCCTAAATTGGCCAATGGGACAGCCGTTAATGTAGTCGCTATGGTGTTTGGTAATATGGGTAACGATTGCGCAACCGGCGTTGGCTTTACTCGTAATCCGGGCACCGGTGTGAATGAAATGTACGGTGAATACCTCGTTAATGCGCAAGGTGAAGATGTTGTTGCAGGGATACGCACACCTAAACCGGTGCATGAACTAGCCCAGGAAATGCCGGATCTTTATCGGCAATTGGTTGAGTTACGCAATAAACTTGAAGCTCATTACCATGAAGTTCAGGATTACGAGTACACCATCCAAGGTGGCATTTTGTATTGCCTGCAAACACGAAATGGTAAAATGAATGCAGCGGCAATGGTAAGAACGTCAGTGGAAATGGTAGCAGAGGGCCTGATAAGTAAAGAGCAGGCTTTGTTACGCATTAACCCCGAATTGCTGGAGCAATTATTACATCCACAACTTGATCCGGAAAATAAAGCAAAGCCCGTTGCTCAAGGATTACCTGCATCACCGGGTGCCGCTTTTGGAAAATGTGTTTTTGATGCGGACACCGCAGAATTGATGGGACGTGCTGGAGAACTGGTTATTTTACTGCGTGAAGAAACCAAACCTGAAGATATACATGGTTTTTTTGCCGCCCAAGGTATTTTAACCAGTCGCGGAGGAAAAACCTCACATGCTGCCGTGGTTGCAAGAGGTATGGGTAAAGCCTGTATTGCCGGCGCCGAAGACATAAAAATAGATGTCCGTATTCGCCAGGCCATTATCGGTGATTTACATATTCGCGAAGGCGATATCATTACAATTGATGGCAGTACCGGACTTATTTATTTAGGTGAAATTGCAACCATTGAAACCTCATTTTCGGAAGAGTTAAAAACCTTATTGTCTTGGGCCGATAACGTTGCAGAACTGGAAGTCCATGCCAATGTTGATACCCCTGAACGCGCACGCATGGCGGTCAGTTATGGCGCAACCGGTATTGGTCTGTGCCGAACCGAGCGTATGTTTAATGCGTCAGATCGTCTTCCTTTAGTTATAGACATGATTCTGGCGGACAGTAAAGAAGCCAGACAACAAGCGCTGGGAAAATTATTTCCCATTCAGCGAGATGACTTTAAACAAATCTTTGAAGCTATGTCACCTTATCCGGTAACTGTTCGTTTGCTGGATCCACCTATGCATGAGTTTTTGCCCAGCGAGCATCAATTGGAAGATGAAATAAAAGCCTTAAACCTTTATAAAGTAATGGTTCAGGGCCAGCAGGTCGCTTTGGATACATTAGGTGCGAAGATAGACTTGCCGTCACCACTCAATCAATTGAATGAAGAGCTCATTAATAAAGCGATTGCCAAAAAAGAATTGATGCTGAAGAAAGTTAAGGAGTTGTACGAAGTTAATCCTATGCTGGGTCATCGGGGTGTCCGTCTTGGCATGTCGTATCCGGAAATTTACCAGATGCAGGTTCGCTCAATTTTAGAGGCAGCGGCGCTTTGTACCCAGCAGGGAACGCCCATTCTGCCTGAAATTATGGTGCCTCAAGTGATAACCGTTCAGGAGTTAATTAAAGTAAAAGTCTATGTTGATCAAATTCAACAGGAAGTTGAAAGTCAGTACGGTATAGCCCTTAAATTTAAGTTCGGAACCATGGTTGAAACCGTCAGGGCTTGCACCCGTGCCGGGGAATTGGCACAATTGGCCGAATTTTTCTCATTCGGTACCAATGACTTAACTCAGGCAACGTTTTCATTTTCACGTGAAGATGCAGAAAACAAATTTTTACCGCTTTATAACGAAATTGGCTTGCTGGAAGACAATCCCTTTGAAGTCCTTGATGCTAAAGGTGTCGGCCAGTTAATGAAAATGACCGCTGATTCCGGCCGCAAAACCCGCCCCGATATCAGTATAGGTATTTGTGGAGAACAAGGTGGACATCCGCAGTCAATACGCTTTTGTCATCATATTAAGTTGGATTATGTTTCTTGCTCGGCACCACGCATACCTATTGCCAGGTTAGCAGCAGCGCATGCCAAATTGTTGGAAGATGAATACACGATTGCTTGATAAGCGCTATTCGAAAGTAAATTAGGCTATGCATTTTGACTAATTTACTTTCGAAAAAACAGATTCACAATAATGGTTAAAATTATGCTGACTATAACCATTGAGGTGATGGGTATAAACATCCACTTGTTTTCATCTTCAATACGAATATCGCCGGGTAATTTACCAAACCAGCTTATTAGCGTAGGGGCATAATTAAGAACAATTCCAAGTACTACAAAAATTAAACCGATTTTGATCAATAAATTGCCAAATGACATGATTTAATCTCTAGCACAATTTAATAATAACTAAAATCCAGCGAAAATGGAAGGATGTTAACCCTTATCCAGCTCTTGCAAATGTCTTAATTTCTCTTTGATTTTTATTTCCAAGCCTCGGTCGACGGGCTGGTAATAACGAGATCCTGCCAATTCTTCAGGAAAGTAATTTTCACCGGCGGCATACGCTTCCGGCTCATTATGGGCATATCGGTATTCTTTGCCGTAATCCAATGCTTTCATCAGCTTGGTCGGAGCGTTTCTTAAATGTACCGGTACGCCCAAGCTACCGCTTTGTTTGGCATCACTCATGGCAGCATTGTAAGCCTTATAAACAGCATTACTTTTAGGTGCACAAGCCATATAAACAATAGCTTGCGCCAATGCCAGCTCACCCTCAGGGCTTCCTAATCGTTCTTGGGCTTCCCAGGCATTGATTGCAATTTGCAAAGCTCTGGGGTCGGCGTTGCCGATGTCTTCAGACGCTATTCTAACGATACGTCTGGCCAAATAGCTTAAGTCACAACCGCCATCCATCATTCGACATAACCAATAAAGCGAAGCATCCGGCGAGCTGCCTCTTACTGATTTATGCAAGGCAGAAATTTGATTATAAAATTCTTCACCCTGATTATCAAAGCGTCTAACACCGCCTGATAGCACTTCTTTTGCACATTGTTCATTAATAATGCGACTGTCTTTTGCGGCGGCGAGCTCTGCAGCAATTTCCAGTAAATTTAATAGTCTTCTGGCATCGCCATCCGCAGCTTCGGCAAATTGCTGTTTAATGACCTCCGTCATTTCAATGCCAAGACTCCCTAAACCTCGGGTTTTATCGGTAAGTGCTTTGTCGATAACCTCTCTTAAGTCATGACTGGTTAACGCATTAAGTACATAAACGCGAGCCCTTGATAATAATGCATTATTAAGGGCAAACGAGGGGTTTTCAGTGGTTGCACCGACAAAATAAACAGTGCCATCTTCTACATGCGGTAGGAAAGCATCTTGTTGTGATTTATTAAAGCGATGCACTTCGTCGACAAATAAAATAGTACGTCGGTTTTGTTCAAGCTGAATTTTTTTGGCTGCGCTGACAGCGGCTCTAATTTCTTTGACACCCGATAATACCGCTGAAATAGGCATGAATTCAGCATCAGAGTGCAGCGCGATCAACCGAGCCAAGGTGGTTTTTCCGGTTCCTGGCGGACCCCAGAAAATCATGGAATGTAAACGACCGGATACCACCGCCTCATAAAGCGGTTTGCCTGACTTAAGAATATGTTTTTGCCCCACATAATCATCCAGTGACTGCGGACGCATTCTATCGGCAAGCGGCTTAGTTAGGTCGTCGAACATTTAGAGGGTTTAATAAAGATTAAATCTGTTTAATCAGAAAATACATCTGCGCCTTTAGGTGCCTGAAATTCAAATACTGATGCTTTTATGGGCGGGTTTAATACAACATTAGAAAAGTAGATGCGTGTGAGTTGGCCAAAATTATCACTTAACTCCATGCCGCCCAGTATTCCTTTATTCAAGCCGATTAAAATATATTTAAAACTGCTTTCCTGGTTTTTAGGTAATAATTTAATCCATTGCATATCCCCGTCAACGCCCTGATCTTGCATGGTAAAGTTATCATCCAGTGAAATATTGCCGCTTAATAGCAATGCAGGGGTTGAGCCCACTGACTCATCAAGCTTTTTAACCGTAACCTGTTCTAAATCCGTATCATAAAACCAGACTTTCCCGGACGTTGAGACAATTTGTTGCTGAAAGGGTTTTAAATAATCCCAACGAAATTTACCGGGTCGTTGCAGATAAAAAATGCCATAACTGGTTTGATACGGGTCGCCCGCTTCATTAATCAGAACTTGTTTAAAGTCTGCGGTTAGAGAATTTGATGACTTTAAAAATACCTGTAATTGCTTAACCGGCTCATCTGCTGAATACGATGGCGTAGTAATAACAAAAAAAGCCAGAAATAGTAGGCGTAATAGATTGATTTTAATCATGGATGCTCTTTTATAACTCATTGGGTTTCAGGTTTACTATCAGTAGAATCGCTTTCAAAAATATCAGTAAACCAGGATTTATCTTGGTCAAAAACTTCTTGCCCACATTCAGAATAAGCAGTTGGCTCTGAACCTGAAATATAAGGATACTGTTTACCGCCACCGCAGTCTTTGTCGGTTAACGTGCCAGTGTAGGGATTTACCCAAGCTAAAGTGATATTATCGGGTGGAATTAAATTAACGGGTTGTGTTGATATTTGTTGCATTAACGCTGACCATATCGGTAATGCACCGGTTGCTCCGGTTAAACCAATCGGTTTATTATCATCTCGACCTATCCAGACCACAGACAAGTAATCGCCTGTGTAACCAGCAAACCAGCTATCTTTGGCATCATTGGTTGTACCTGTTTTACCTACCAAACCGTAGTTTTCAGGGAAAAATGAATAAGCTGAGCGACCGGTACCTTCATGCATGACTTCTTGCAACATGGTATTAACGACATAAGTGGCTGCAGGATCTATTGCCTGTTTGACAGTAAGCGGATAACTTTGTAATTGCTTGCCTTCGGTATCAACAACAGCCCGGATACTTTTAATCGGTGATGAAAAGCCGTCACCGGCCAAAGTTTGATACATCTGGGTCACCTCGATAGGCGAAAGTGATGCAGCACCTAGTAATAAAGAAGGAAACAGATCAAGTGATTTAGTAACGCCCATGTTTTGTAAAGTCTTGGCAACGTTGGCTACACCTACATCCATTCCTACATGAACGGTTGCCAGATTATACGATTTTGCCAAAGCGGTATGCAGCGAAACATTACCATGCTCTTTATGATCATAATTCTTAGGAATCCAATCTACACCATTCTGACCTTTAACTACAATAGTAGAATCATTGACATTAGTAGTAATGGTGTACTTATCCGGATAACCCAAAGCCGTTAAATAAACAGCGGGTTTAACTAACGAACCAATAGGACGCACGGCATCCAAAGCTCGATTAAAGCCGCCGACTATGCTTTCACGACCACTGGTTAGCGCCGTTACCTCACCACTATCTCGACGGGTGACAATAACCGCTGATTCAAGCTTTTTGGCATGAGGCAGCTTTTCTAATTGCACCAGCTTGGTCGCAATGGTCTTTTCTAGAATATCCTGAATTTGAGTATCCAGTGTCGTAAAAATTCTCAATCCTTCAGAGGTTAAATCTTCTTCGCGATAATCTTGTTTTAATTGCCGTTTGACCAAATCAAGAAAGCCGGGATAACGATTGGATGAACGTACCATTCGAGGAATCACATTTAAAGGCTTGGCGATGGCTTCTGCCGATTGCTCTGGCGTTATATAACCTTCTGTGGCCATTTGTTCAAGCACCAAATTACGGCGTTGCAGCGCTCTATCCGGAAAACGTCTAGGATCATATTCAGAAGGGCCCCGTACCAATGCAACCAAAGAGGCAACTTGCTCCAGAGGAAGATCTTTTAATGTACTGCCAAAATAGAACTCACTGGCCAAGCCAAAACCATGAACGGCATTGGCGCCATTTTGACCCAAATAGATTTCATTTAAATAAGCTTCTAAAATCTCGTTTTTAGTGTACCGATATTCTAAAATAATCGCCATTAAGGCTTCTTTTGCCTTACGCGACAAACGACGTTCATTGGTTAAATAAAAGTTTTTGACCAACTGCTGGGTAATCGTACTGCCACCTTGCACCATACCGCCAGCCATTACATTGGTCAACATGGCTCTGGCGATACCTTTTAAAGAAACGCCAAAATGTTGGTAAAAATCTCTGTCTTCAGAAGCGAATAGACCATTAAGTAAAGAGCTGGGTGCTTCTTCCAGCTTAATTAAAACCCTGTCTTCTTTAATACTGGGATAAAAACTGCCAATTTGCACCGGATCCATACGGATAATGGCTACGTCCTTGGAATTACTTAAGTCCGTAATGGACGTTATACCGGAATCAGTAAAACTAACCTGGATTTGCATGCTGGGTTGATGCTGATCCCAAAAGGCAAAGTCACGGGTTTTTATACGGATTTGTGAGTCATTTTTAGAATAAGTCCCTTCCGCTGATAAAGTCACATCATTCCGGTAATGCAACCTATTTAATAAGGCTTCAAGTTTGGCAGGTGGAATAGCAAAGCCTGCATAAAGCTCAACCGAATTGGCATAAACGCGAGCAGGAATGGCCCAACGCTTGCCTTCGAATTGTTTGCGGACGTTATAATCCAAATAACCCATATAACTAACCAGCATAAATGAGCCAATAGTAAATAAAATCAGGAACAGATTTCTAAACCAATGCGAAGTCGATTTTTTCTTAGGCCTTTTGTTGCCATATCTGGAACTTGCACTGAGTCCGTATCTTTTATTTGTCATAACCCTTTGCTAATGTCATCATTTTTAATTATTAACTTTATCAATTGCTGTCTATTATACATAATTCAAGAATACGGCAATCAGTAAGCATGACTGTAACCCAATAAAATGAACAGCCAATGAATACTAAACTATTATGTTCCAGCCCTTTGAAAGAGGGGTTAGGGGAGATTTTATACAAGAATACGTAACAGAATCCTTTTGTCCACGAAAAATACGAAAAGCACGAAAATATTCAAAAAGATACAATAAGTGACCGTTTACCTAAAGTATGAGAGGCTATGCAAAAGGCTAATAAATTTCGTACTTTTCGTGGACGTATTGTTTTTTTATTCGTTGTCTAAATAGATAAAACAATCTTTCCGGAGGTATGTCCCTCTTCAATTAACTGGTGTGCAAAAGCAGCTTCAGTTAGGGGTAACAATTTACTGACATGTAATCTTAACAAACCTTTATCAGCCCATTCGGCACATTGATTTAATATCTCAACATGTTTGTCTCTTGCTTCAGGTAAGTCTCTGAGCATTGGCGTTAACATGAGTTCAAAACCAATCAACAAATTACGCATTCTGGCTTCGCTTAAATTTAATTCACCCGGGTCCAGCAACGTAATCAAACGACCAAAATGAGCAGTGACAGCGATACTTTCTTTAAAGACCTCGGCGCCTACCGTATCAAAAACCAAATCAGCCCCTTTGCCAGCTGTCAGCTGGTTGACTTCATCGGCAAAGCCGTTTTTATTATAAATAACTACTTCATCAGCTCCCAAACTTTTAACAAAAGTGGCTTTTTGTTCAGAACTTACCGTAGTAATTACTCTGGCGCCTTTTAGCTTGGCCAATTGAATGGCGACATGGCCAACACCACCCGCTCCAGCATGAATCAACACGGTTTGACCTGCTTGCAAACCACCTCTGTTAAACAAAGCGCCCCAAGCCGTAATTAACACCAAGGGAGCTGCGGCCGCTTCAATCACTGAAAAGGTTTTGGGGCTAAAACTAACCCAGCGTTCATCAAGTACCGTATATTCTGCATAGTTGCCTTGCTCACGCCCCAAGCCCCCGTTACAAAACCAAACTTGATCACCGATTTTAAAATGACTAACAGCAGAGCCGGTTTCAACAATAATACCCGCGCCATCACAACCTAAAACGGCAGGCAAGGGCTGATCATAAAAAACGCCATGGCGCCTGACCTTAGTATCAACAGGATTAACACCTGCCGCTTGTACCTTGACTTTAATCTGAGAAGCTTCTGAGATTTGAGGTTCTTTTATATCTTGATAGCTTAATACGCTGGCTTCACCAACGGCTGTCATGAGTACTGCTTTCATAATTAATTCCTATATTAATCCACCAACCATTGTTGACGATAATCCTGATAAGGATAATGCTTAGTGTGGGTTATCTGCCGGCCTTGATACTGGTAGATATCTGGTAAATTATAGCCGTTAAATCGATTAGCTTTAATCAAACTGTAAGCACCGACCTGTTTAAAAATCAGTTTATCGCCCACTGCCAAAGGTTTATTAAATTGATATTCACCAAATATATCGCCCGCCAAACACGTACAGCCCGCTAAAACAATCGAATAACTACCATTGGTATCTTGTTCATAGAGTTCAAGTTGGCGCTGATATTCAAACACTTCGGGGTTATGATTAACTGATGTATCCAATACTGCAATAGTTTTGCCATCGCTTACAAAACTATCAATAACGGTTGTAAGCAAATAACCCGCGTTATCAACCACCATTTTGCCCGGCTCAATAATAACCTCAAGTTGATAATCTTCTTTAAGTTGCTTGACCAAATTAATAAAAGGCTGGTGATCAGTTATTTGATTAAACAAATAACCACCCCCCAAATTCAACCAATCTAGTTTAGCCAAATCGTTACCAAAATAACTGCGCAGCTTTTCAAGGGTTTTAATTAAAGAAGTAAAGTCCGTTGCAGAAAAAACATGATGAATATGTAAGCCTTTAACCTGCTCAAGGCAAGATGAGCGCCACAAATCATCAATATCAATGCCTAATTTTGAATAAGGTCGACAAGGATCAAGCCGATAATCCTTAAGAAAAGATAACTTGGGATTAACCCGCAAACCCACACCGAGCTCGCTAGGCACGTGCTCTAAAAAACGCTGAAATTGTGATAAGGAATTAAAACTGACATGCGTAACCAGTTTTGCTATCTCAGACCATTCATCTGGTCTTAGCCCGGGCGTGGTTAAATGAATATCACCAACCCCCGCTAAAACTTCATCAGCCAGTTGCGCTTCAAATAACGAGCTAACCGAAAAGCCGTCAACAAATGGTTTTGCTAAAGCCAGAAGCGAAGATAACGGTAGAGCTTTAATAGAATATAAAACCTTACAGCCGCATTGCTGGCGTAGGGTATTTAAGATAGTCAAGTTGCTAAACACCTCATCTGCATCCACAACAAAAGCAGGTGACGCGGAAATATTACCTTTTATATATTGAAAATCCATTAACCCAAAATTATTACCCAAATAGACAAGTCCAGATAATACACAGATTAAAGGCATTGGTAAAAATATTAATCAAAAGAGATAGAGCAATGCAGGAGCAGTTGTTGAGGAGGTTGAGTGCAAGAAAACGCTTCAAACTTAAATGATGCCTCTATTCCTGTTCAACGTCCTAGGTTTAGTATATTGCCAGAACAAAAACTATTCCGCATACTTATCAACATAAAATGTTTTCTAAATAACAGTGATAGTGAGCCCACATGTCCAAATTCTTTATACCGCACTGAATATTTTTTTATCAGCATTAAAATTTAATCATGAAATTTTTAATGATAACTAACCACTTATAGCCAGAATTAGAAAAATAACGAGAGTCTGGTGACCATCAAAACATTGCGTTAATAGGAGAAACAGACCATGCATGATATTCGCTGGAAACAACGCTTTACTAATTTCAATCGCGCTTTTTTGTTGTTGCGTGAAGCGATGGAAAATGACCTCGCAACACTTAGCCAGTTAGAAAAAGAAGGCATCATCCAACGCTTTGAATATACGGTTGAACTTGCTTGGAAAGTGCTAAAAGATAAAATGGAAAATGATGTTATAATTTTAGATCAAATATCGCCCAAAGCCGTTATCAGGCAAGCCTATGCTGCAAAATATATCAACGATCCTGATACCTGGTTAAAAATGATCGGTGATAGAAACTTAATGAGCCACACCTATGACTTTGTTAAATTTGAAGCTGTTATTCAATCGATAGCCGATGCTTATTTACCGATGCTACAAGAATGGTATTTGCAATTGTTGACAGAAATGAACGAACAATGAGTAGAGCCGGCTTAACACCAGAACAACTGACACTTTTACAACAAGTCTTTAACAAACATCCCAAAATTACAGCAGTAAAGCTATATGGCTCAAGAGCAAATGGCACATTTCATGAGCGTAGTGATGTTGATTTAGTCTTGTTTGGCAAATGCATAGACCGCTTTTTAGTTGCAGACCTGTTATTGGATTTAGCCGATTCAGATTTGCCTTATCCTGTTGATTTGCAAAACTACAGCGACATAAAAAACCGGGCATTAATTGAACATATTGATCGGGTGGGGTTGGTGATTTATGATCAGGAAAATGAAGATGATGGGGTTAATTGACTTCAATATCGATGTAGGGGCAGAACGTTGTGCCTGCCCTGATTGACGTTGACCATCCTTTTTTGTAACTATTTGTGCTCAAGATAAGGATTTTTGTACTAAAATGGCTTGCGAGGTTTTGGTGTTCCAAGTAATCTCTGTCGAGTCGAGAATACGCTGTAGGGCATTTAAATCATTAACAGCATAGGAGAAATGTTTCATCAGTTAAATCTGACAAAGCATTCTAAAATTACAGTGTTTGGAACTGCCATTTTAAAGAGGCTGGGATACTTAATCATCCTTTGAACATCCTAAATAGGTAATTCTTTAGAATTTAACACTGCTTGTTTGATTTTACAATGCAATTTTTATTACAAAATATTACACCTGTATATTGAATGGTTACTTTATATTTTTTACTATTAGTTTTTACCTTGTTGGTTAACGAAATTAGTAGCGATTGGATTGTATAAAGCGGTAAAGAATAAAATAAAAGGCTGACTTGCCGTTATAATGATTAACATTATTTGCCAACCTTTTTAAGGAAGTCTTAATGACCTCTAACAGACCTGTTGTTCTTTCATTTTCCGGTCATGATCCAAGTGGTGGCGCAGGTATTCAGGCTGATATTGAAACGCTGGTGAGTCATCAATGCCATTCTGTCAGTGTTATAACGGCATTGACCGAACAGGATACCCGAAATGTAAAGAAGCTAATTCCACAAAGCCCGGAAAATATTATCAGCCAAGCAAATACATTATTGGATGATTTGCCTGTTAATGTTTTTAAAATTGGTTTAATCGGCCATCATGAAACGGCCATCGCTATTTATGCCATTTTGAAACAACATCCTCATATTCCGGTTATTTTGGATCCGGTGTTGGCGGCGGGTGGAGGAACTGAATTATGTAATGAAAGGTTGCTTGCCACTATTGTCGATTTGTTGCTTCCTTGCACGACGGTCATAACACCCAATAGTGAAGAAGCCAGGCGTTTGGCTGGTTTTGATGAGCTTGAAGAATGTGGTCTGGAATTACTGGAGCAAGGTTGTGAATATGTCTTGATTACCGGAACGCATGAAGATACGCCTTCTGTGAGTAATCAGTTGTTTCATGATAATCGTTGCTGGGAAACTTATACGTGGGATAGATTGCCTGCCAGTTATCATGGTTCGGGTTGTACTTTGGCAACCAGCATAGCAGCTTTGATGGCGCATGGCTTGGAGCCGATTCAAGCGGTTATGGAAGCACAGGAATATACCTGGAATGCTTTAAACAGTGCTTATCAACCGGGTAGAGGGCAGTTTATTCCTAATCGATTTTTTTGGATGGAGGAGGATGCATGAGTTTTCCTGTTCGTGGTCTTTACGCGATTACGCAAACGGATAATAAATCCGCAGAAAGCATTATTAATGAAGTGGTTTCTGCTATTAAAGGCGGTGCAGTGGTTGTGCAATATCGTGACAAAAGTCCGTTGGATGCGATTTATTTAGCGGGTCAGTTACTTAAGGTTTGCCGTGAGTATGGGGTTCCACTTTTAATTAATGATGATGTGGATCTGGCCGTTAAAGTGGGTGCTGATGGGGTTCATCTGGGTAGAGAAGATGGTGCAGTTGCGCAGGCAAGAGAGCGTTTGGGTAAAGAGGCCATTATTGGTGTGTCTTGTTATAACTTTATAGAGCAAGCCTTGGATGCTCAGGGGCAGGGCGCTACTTATGCGGCCTTTGGCCGGTTTTTTCCGTCTTTGTCAAAGCCACTTGCAGCACCTGCGGAATTTGATACCTTAAGAAAAGCCAAGTTTTTGTTGGATATTCCTGTTGTCGCCATCGGTGGTATTTTACCTGAAAATGGTGGGCAATTATTAGCCGCAGGAGCTGGGTTGTTAGCTGTTATTGGAGGGCTGTTTGATAATCAACCCGAGCAATCTGCCAGAGCTTATCGGGCATTGTTTGATAGTTAGATAAAAGCGGTTGTCCACGAAAAAATCAAATCAGGGCAATAATTGATTCTTTAAACCAGGCTTTGGTCTTTTGACTTTCTAGGGAATGATCAATCATGGGTGCAGGGTAGTTGCAAGCGCTGTGTTTTTTATCCCATTGATGAATTATTTTTGGTGAAAAGGTTTTAAGCTCCGGAATCCAGCGATAAATATACTCGCAATCGGCATCGAATTTTTGTTGTTGCAACCAAGGGTTAAATATTCTGAAATAAGGTTGAGCATCACAACCGGTTGATGCAGCCCACTGCCAATTGCCGTTATTGACGCAAGGATCATAATCGACTAAATGTTGGGCAAAATACCGCTCCCCCCAACGCCAGCTGACATGCAGATCTTTAACCAGAAAAGAAGCGACTATCATTCTAAGTCGATTGTGCATAAAGCCTGTGGCGTTTAATTCACGCATGCCGGCATCAACAATCGGAAAGCCGGTTTTACCCTCGGCCCAAGCCTGAAAGTAATCGAGGTTATTGTCCCATTGCAGATTGGCAAATTTCTCCATAAAAGACCGGCCAAAAACCTGTGGAAAATGATAAGCAATATGCGTAAAAAAATCGCGCCAATAGAGTTGCCTTAGTAAGGGATGCTCGCTACCCAGATCTTCAATAATAGCGTAATAAGCTTCTCTTATTGAACACGTTCCAAATTTAAGATGCGCGGATAATCTACTGGTTGTGTCTTGCGCGGGAAAGTCTCGTGTATTTTGATAATCTGTTTTTTTAATAATACTGTCGAGAATGGCCAGTGCTTGCTGCCGGCCTGCATTAATAACATGATTTTCAAATTGAGTTGATGATAAGCCCAGTTGTTTTATGGTGAGTTCTGTTCTGGGTGATAAAAAATGGTTGTTTGTTAAGGGTTGGGGTAAGGCGACAGGAAAATGACGAGCATTGTTATAAAACGCTGTAAATACTTTATAGGGTGTTAGATCACTTTTAACAGCCTGTTCTGGTTCTGTAAGCAATGCGTCTGGAAGTATGTGTAAACTTAGGCCTAATTTTTGACAGATTTGGGATAACTCATAATCACGCTGTCGACTAAAAGGCGTGTAATCACGATTGATAAAGATAGCCTCTATTTTGTGCTGATCAACCAGCTTTTGAATGACTTGCTCTGGCAGATCGTTATAAAGCCCAAGCTGACCACCAGCATGAACAAGTTGCTGTTCAAGATCAATAAGCGATTGCAACATAAATTGCAGCGCTGGTTTGCTTTGATAGGCGTGCGGATTTATTTGTCTGGGATCAAAAATAAAGCAAGGCAATACGCGTTTTGAAATCCGTAACGCTTCATTAAGGGCTGTGTTGTCGTGTAAACGCAAATCACGTCGAAAAATAAACAGGGCGTTTACGTAGATAGTCATAAAAAAGTATAAGGTTTAATCTATCACATGTGCTTTTTGCATTTGCAAACGCAGTGTTTCAATTCGTTTACGATTAACTCCAAAGTCACTGTGTCCGGTACGCGAGGCTGAGCGAACATCGATCAGATTTGTTCGAGGATTATAAATAAAATCCAGGTCATCAACAAAGCGAAAAACCAGACTGGTAGCTTCAGCATGGAGTGTTTCACTCGTTTCGTGAGTGATAACCATTCGACTTTGTTTGTTAAGAAGCTCTTTTAATGTTTTCCACGCTTCAGCAGGGTTGCCGTTTATTTTAAAAGCTTCTATGAAGTGTTTGGTATCTTGCGCCTGACTGGACACACAGTTTGGCGTATCGCGACAAACGGGTAATGTTTTTTCAGAGGCTGAAATGGCTTGATTTGTTGTGCTGAGCGTCATAAAAATAATATAAAAAAAGATTTTAAATGTCATAGGGAAAGATGCAGGAGAACTCTGTAACAAAAAAAAGGTTCCCTTTAACTTTACATAAATTTCGAAAGAGTCAATTTTTGCGGGCCCTAAAGTCGCTTACTAGTCAAAAATTGTTAGGTATGGTTTATATTTCCATTTGATTTTGATTTAAATATAAACTATTTCTATAAAATTTATAATTGCTTTTTGTAGAATTAAGATTATATTATTTTTGTGTTTAATTCTATTAGTGGGGAAGGTAATATGAAGTCGAAATATTTGTCAGTTAAACGGTCTTTTTTGTTGGGATCAATTGCCGTTTTTGCAGCTTTAGCGGTTAGTCCTGTTGCATCTGCAAGTGATCATGAAACTCAATGCTTTAATGATGTTCAGGGGAAGATAGCCTGGGCTGATGAGAATTTTAATTGGGATCCTGAAAATGTAAAACAACTGTGCAAAGGAACTACAAAACCGACTGAGCCAGGAAAATGTTTTAATATGATCAAGTCAGGTCAAGTTGAATGGAGTAAAGGTAATAAGGATTGGGAATGGAAAAATATAATTAATCTTTGTTCCGGAACAAATAACGCTCAGGAGCGTGTTGATTGTTTCAGTAAAGGTGTTAGTAGTGGAGGGGACTGGAAAGATGTTATTTTGTCCTGCCAACGAAGTGATAACAGTCAGTCTAAAAAGAATGAGATAGCTAATTAATTTAGCATTGTATTTATAGGTAGTGTTGAAGGTCGGTCATGATTTTATTTGATCGATCTTCATCGATTCAATCAGTTTTTCAGATTTACAATTTATACGGGCAATAACCTAATAGATTTAAAGTGGCGCTGAAATATTAGCGACTTTGTGAATAACATTAATAATAATAATTAAGTTGAGTAATTTAAACTAGGAAGGGTATAGCAGTGCAAATTAAATTTCCGTTTGATTCATCCACACCCATTTCTGGTGAGGCTAGTATCAGCATCAAAAAATCAATTACTGATGTATTCCATTTTATAGCTGTGCGTTTTTACGAAAACTACCCAAAATGGGCGCCTGAAGTGATTGAACTAAAGCCTTTGGATGGTGATATTGTTTTTGTCGGTGCCAAAACCAAGCAAGTTAGAGAAGATCAAGGCTCAACTACTGAATCAATTTTTGAATTCACCGAATATGAACCCACTTTGAAAATAATTTTTAAAGGCTTGGATCAACCTTACTCACACAGTTATCTTTTGGAAACAAGCGATGGCAATCAAACTACAAAATTGACTTTTAAGTTTGAATTGTTGGAAATTGATGTTTTTATGCGTCCGTTTCAGAAGTTGATACGGGCTTCAATTGAAGACGGAGCAGAAAATACCGTTGAAAACATTAAAAACTTAATGATCCCAGATGCCGATTAAGTTTTAAAAATAAAAAATTATTATATAAAATTGGAGTTTTAAGAATGGCTTTTATTGTTGAAAAAGATAGCGGTCTTATTCCGCAAGTGCTTTCTGCTATTTTGGATGAATGCGTTAATGGCGTAACCTTAGCCGACCCGGATTTAGAAGATGCCCCTATTATTTATGCGAATAAAGCCTTTGAACGTTTAACCGGTTTTGGACAAGAAGATATTATTGGCTACAACTGTCGATTTCTTCAAGGTGAAGATAGAGATCAACCCGCTCGTTTTATAATTGCGGAAGCGATGAAGAAACATGAGGGCGTTGAAGTAACGTTACGTAATTATAAAAAAGATGGAACCTTATTTCACAATCGTTTAAAAATAACCCCTTTATTTGATAAGAAACATAGAGTTATTTATTATTTAGGTGTGCAGTATGACATTACCAAAGAGGTTAATGCTACAAATGAAATAAAAGAATTAAACGATTTGTTAGTTGCTCTAAATGGCAAATAATTTATAGGGTTATCCTGCCATTAAACATTGGTTGACTATTTATGAATACGACAGAAACACTTAATAAAACTAGTGGCATGTTCTTTAACGAAGCTTTATTTGGATTGGCTATACTGGCTTTTATTTTATTAGTCATCATCGAAAAACGGCATCCTTTTCGTGTGTTTCCACAAAAGATTTTTAAAGAGTCTTTTATGACTAACACGACGGCATTTTTGGTTAATAATGTTATTTTATCGGTGTTAAGAGCCTCGTCACTATTTCTTGTGGCGCAGGAGTTTGCCTCCCATGGTTTGTTAAGTGGTTTAGATGACGGTCCTTTAAAATGGATACTGGCCTTTGCCTTATTTGATTTGGCAATTTACGCTTGGCATGTTGCCAGCCACAAATTTGAGTATCTGTGGCGTTTTCATAAAGTGCATCATAGCGATAACGGTTTTAATGTTTCCACGGGTTTTCGTTTTCATGTTTTCGATTTATTAATCGAAATAGTTTATAAGTGTTTGTTTGTTGTGATTATTGGCGTGAATGCTTATCTGGTTCTTTCCATTGAAATTATAGAGCTATTCTTCATACTTTTTCATCATGCCAATATTCGTGTTCCCAATGAAGAAACTATTTCAAATGTTTTGATAACACCGTCTTTACATCGAACCCATCATTCCAGAAAACGTTCCGAGCATGATAGCAATTACGGGATTGTATTTTCCTTATGGGATAGGTTGTTTGGTACCCGTTTAGAAGCTGTGCCTGAACAGATAGGCTTGGATTTGATACACGCTGATAACTTTATTCAGTTGTTTTCTTTAGCATTTATTACTGAAATAAAATTGAAAAAATTATTGGGGTGGATTCCTAAAGGAAAAAAACGTTGAGTATCTTGTTACGGATTGATCGAGATTAATACTTGCTATGATTATTAAAACAACTAAAGCTATTCCTTCAAGTGAAATTACAGATCCTTTGCTGTTTAAGCATCGACGTCAAATAATTAAAGGCATGGTCGGCACTTTGTTAACCGGTGCCGGCGTAACGTCTGTGTTGGCTAATGAAACTAAATCGGTTTGGGCAAATTTACCAAAAGCTGATGTTTTAAGTCAGTCCTTAACGGTTACCCCGGCTGAAATAGTTAAAAACCATACTAATTATTATGAGTTTACGTTTAATAAAACTGATTCAACCAGCCTTGCACAAAATTTACCGACTGATCCTTGGTCGGTAGAAATTAGTGGCGAAGTTGAAAAGCCGGGCGTTTATCATTTAGAAGATTTGTTAAGTCAGCAGTCTTTACAAGAATATATCTATCGTTTTCGATGTGTGGAAGCTTGGTCTATGGTCGTGCCATGGGTCGGTTTTTCCTTGGCGAGCTTGTTAAAAATGGTTAAGCCGTTATCAAGCGCTCAATTTGTTAAGTTTACGGCAATATATGATCCTAATGTTATGCCAAACCAAAAAGTTAATGCCATGTTGGAGTGGCCGTATGTCGAAGGTTTACGTATCGATGAAGCGATGCATCCGTTGACAATTTTAGCGGTTGGCATGTATGGAGAAAGTATGCCAAAGCAAAATGGTGCACCTTTAAGATTAGTTGTGCCTTGGAAGTATGGTTTTAAAAGTATCAAAGCAATTGTAAAAATTGAGTTGATGAAGCGCGCGCCTATTACCACTTGGAATAAATTTTCGCCTAATGATTATGGTTTTTATTCTAATGTTAATCCTGATGTACCTCATCCTCGTTGGAGTCAAAACAGTGAGCGACAATTAGGTGGTCGTTTTTTTACGCCACGCCGACAAACCGAGCTCTTTAATGGCTATGGTAACGAAGTCGCATCACTTTATAGTGATATGGATTTGCGGCATTTTTTCTGATGGTTTTTCGCTTAAATAATCTGTGGTCAAAAATCACTTTGGTTTGTCTGTTACCACTTTTATGGGTAATGATAGACATTAGTTTTGATAATTTGGGGCCGGATCCGATTCAAACATTACACATTCGTTTAGGTGATTGGGCCATGCGTTTTTTATGGCTGACCTTATTAGTGACACCTGTTCAAACGATAACTAAATGGCGTGGCATGGCTGATTATCGGCAAATGTTAGGTTTATATGCTTTTTTTTATGCGACCTTACATGTCATGGTTTATTTGCTGGTAGATCACGGTTTAATGTGGCAAATTATTGCTGTTGATATTCTTGAAAGTTCTTATATTTGGTTTGGATTGATCGCTTATCTGATTATTATTGCCTTGACTATTAGCTCTCCAAAATGGGCTAAGAAACGGATGGGTAAGCAGTGGAAAAAACTCCATCAATTAATTTATATTGCCTCCCTTGCTGTGATTATTCATTATTATTGGCAACTCAAAGGTAATATGGCAGAGCCTTTATTTTATTTAATCATTATTTCATTATTGCTGGCCTTTCGAGTTGCTCTTTGGTTTAAAAATCGTAAATTTACTAAAATGATGATTCCAACAACACGAAGAATAAAGGTTGTCTCTGTTGTAAAAGCGTTAAATCCAGAACTGTCGATTGATTTACAAGGTCCCGTTCTTAAAGAATTGATCATTCAAGAAGTTGAACCTGATTAATACCTTAGTCTAAAAAAGGGGTTTAAGTTCACCTCGTCACTTGAGGATTTATATCAAGCGCATTATTGTATTAAAAAATTAAGTACTCACTCTTTCTAATACTTCATGAAAAAAATTCCTATCGGCATTAGCAGTTGTTTACTGGGTGAACTGGTTCGTTTTGACGGCTCTCATAAGCGTGATGCGTATATTAATGGAACGCTGAGTTACTATTTTGATTTTTTGCCATTTTGTCCGGAAGTGGCTATAGGTTTAGGGATACCTCGACCAACGATTCACTTGGTTAAAATGAATGATGAGGTTCGTTGCGTAGGCGTAAAAGATCCGCAATTGGATGTAACTCATCGTTTAGCAGAAATTGCCACGCAACAAAAAAATAATCATAGTAAATTATGTGGTTATATTTTAAAAAAAGATTCCCCTAGTTGCGGTATGGAGCGGGTGAAAGTTTATTCGGGTAAGCATCAGCCAATTCGAGAAGGGTTTGGGATTTATGCCCAAGAAATGATGCGTAACAATCCATTGTTGCCGGTTGAAGAAGAAGGACGTTTGGGCGATCCTGGTTTACGTGAGAATTTTATACAGCGTGTTTATGTGCTTTATCGTTGGAAACAAATAATAACCGAAGGTCTTACGCCGCAAAAACTGACGCATTTTCATGCCCGTCATAAGTTGATTATTATGAGTCATGGGGATTATCGTGAAATGGGCCAATTATTAGCCGGTTTAACTAAAGATAATCTGTTTCAAAAATCCGAGGAATACATTTTATTGTTAATGACCACGCTTAAGTCGGTGGTTAATCGCGGTCAACATGTTAATGTTCTGCAACATATTCAGGGTTATTTAAAAAAAGAGTTAAGCGCTGACGATAAGGCTGAAATGTGTGAGCTTATTGAGCGTTATCGTATTGGAGAAATACCATTGATTGTTCCTTTGACCTTGCTTAAGCATCATTTTCGTAAGTCCCCTGATTCTTATATTGAAGAATCTTATTATATGTCTCCGTATCCACAGGAATTACAGCTTATTAATCAGTTGTAAAGTCAGCGCATGAAGTTGATATTTCTACGATTAATGTTCATTGACTCTTTGGCAGTTTTGGCTAAACAGTCACGATTTTTGATTACTTTTATAAAATTTTATAACTCATGGCAAAAATTTTAATTGTCGGTTGTGGCTCTATTGGCATGCAACTGGCCCAAACGCTTTCTGTTAAGGGACATGAAGTAACCGGCCTAAAAAGAAATCCACCTAAAGCAGATGCCGGTAAGGTTAATTACTTCACGGCGGATATTTCGTCGACTGATCAGCTTAAGGATTTATCTGTAGACTTTGCTGTTGTGTATTTTATTGTTTCACCTGATGGTCGTAATAAAGAAAGTTATCAGGCAGTTTATGAAACCGGCTTGAATAATTTACTTAACAGATTTTCTAAAGAAGGGGTTAATCCTCACTGGATTTTTGTCTCGTCAACCAGTGTTTATGGGCAATCTAAAGGTGAATGGGTGGATGAAGATTCCATTGCTGATCCCGAAAATATTACCAGCCAGATCATAAGACAGGCCGAACAAAAGTTGATAGCTCTAAATCCTGACAATATTGTGGTTCGTTTTTCCGGTATCTATGGCCCTGGGCGAGAGTATCTTTTAAGAATGGCTAAGCAGGGCAGTGAAGTTCAAAAAGATCCTCCTTATTACACGAATCGTATTCATCAGCAGGATTGTATCGGTGTGCTGGTTTTTTTGCTAGAGCAAAGTTTGGCAGGTGTTGCTTTGGAGCAATGTTATTTAGCCAGTGATGATGATCCTGCCACTATGTGGGAGGTTATGTCATGGTTGGCTGAACAGATGAACTGTCAGTCGCCTGCGATTAAAATTAACAATAAAGAAATTATTATGAATAAGCGCTGTACTAATCAACGCTTGAAAAAATTGGGTTATCACTTTCAATTTCCTGATTACAAAACGGGTTATCTTGAGTTAATTCATTGAAGTATTTGCCCGTTATTCTTCTGATTTTATTAGCAGTTTTTGGCTTTAGTCTCGAAATAAACCCCCGTGCTCAGGCTTGGCAGCTTTTTTTAGGATTTCATCTTGCCGGTTTGGCAGCATTGACGAGTGTGTCTTTGTGGGGTTTAAGGCAGTTATCGACAAATAATAAACGGTTTGGTTTTGTTATCTTACAATTATTGGCTTTTCGGATCGCTTATTTTCCTGTTGTTGTTTTTTCAGCAACGGTCGCTTGTTATTCAGAGTTATTTTTAGAACACCTCGCACTAGATTTACCCATAAAGATATTTCCCGCTATGTTTGTTAGTGCTGCTTTAATGTTTGCTACTATTAGTTACCTACTATTTGGTTTACTTAAAGGGAAGGCAATATTGTTTGTGTTGATCGTTGCGTTGGGTGCCCCGGCACTTTTAATTTCATTTGCAGACAGTAAAGACCTGACTTTTTTTCCTGACAATAATTGGGCTGATATTCTCCCTTTGCCAGTGGTTACACAACCCAAGTCAAATCCATATTTAGAGGCTTATAGTTCAAGTGAAAGTAGTATCGGACAAAAAGTAATTGGTTTGGCGGGCAAGGTGCTGTATGACTTTATTCCTAAAGCACCTTGGGCTCAAGCGGTTCAGGGAACACTTGAGCAAGAGTTTATAAGTAATCCTTACGGCAATTCTCATGACCAGCTAAGGTATCACTATGCCGCTTTTTTGGCGGCTCATCAGCAAAACAGGTAAACAAGCTATTTTATACTTCTGTCAGGCTAGCTAAATCAATTACAAAGCGATATTTTACGTCACTTTTTAAAACCCGCTCATAAGCTTCATTAATCTGTTGTATCGGGATCATTTCAATGTCTGAGGTGATAGCGTGTTCCGCACAGAAATCGAGCATTTCTTGGGTTTCTTTTATTCCACCAATCAATGAACCCGCAATACTACGGCGTTTAAAAATAAGATTGCCTATGGCAGGTGACGGGTGCGGTTGATCAGGTACGCCAACCAAACATAAAGTGCCATCACGTTTCAGCAGGGCAGTATAGGCATCCAGATTATGCGATGCCGCCACGGTGCTTAAGATAAAGTCAAAGCTGGTAATATGCTTATCCATTTCTTCAGGATTTTTTGAAATCACGACTTCATCGGCGCCGATGCGTTTTGCATCCTCTGTTTTGCCGGGTGAGGTGGTAAAAAGAACGACATGAGCACCAAAAGCATGAGCAAACTTGATGGCCATGTGACCCAAACCGCCCAAGCCAACTACACCAACTTTATCACCTTTACTTACGTTCCAATGTTTTAAAGGGGAATACGTCGTAATTCCAGCGCATAATAAAGGTGCAGCAGCGGCCAAATCCAGTTTATCCGAAATATGTAACACAAAATCTTGGTTAACAACGATTTGTCCGGAATAGCCGCCGTAGTTAGTGCCACCGCTGTGCTTATCGGGACTGTTATAAGTAAATTCGGCATTGTTGCAGTATTGTTCCAAATTGTCTTGGCAGTCTGGGCAAGCGCCACAAGAACCGACCATGCAGCCAACGCCAACGCTATCACCTATTTTAAATCGCGTAACTTGGCTACCGACTTGAGTTACTTTACCTACAATTTCATGACCTGGCACCATGGGAAATGTCGAGTTACCCCATTCATTGCGTACTTGGTGTATGTCAGAGTGGCAAACACCACAGAAGAGAATTTTAATTTGAACGTCGCTTGGCAAAGGTTCGCGTCGTTCAAAACTGAAAGGCGCTAGTGGTGATGTTTGAGTGTGGGCTGCATAGCCAATAGTTTTTTGCATAACAGGTTCCTTTTAACGATAAAAGATGAAACGAGCATAGGGTTAAGTGTAATCGTTTTGATGGCTACCCAGAAATATTTAAATAAGATTATTTTAACGCTGGATCAGTTGCTGACTGAAACACTGTAGTTTTATTTTCTTAATTTGAAATTACCAGTATATTGATCTTACTAACTTAATCCTGTTATTTATTTATGCAATCATTAAAAGATAAAAATATATTGCTCATTGGTGCGTCAGGTGGCATTGGTAGTCGAACTGCAAAGTTGCTCGCTGGAAGTGGTGCCAAGCTTTTTTTAACGGGAAGAAATGTCGAAAAATTGCGAGTGGTAGCGAATGCTTGCAATATACCTTCTGAAAGATGTTTTGCTTTGGATTGTTCACAATCCAGCTCAGTCAGTGAGCTTAAAGAAAAGTATTTTCAGCAGTTTTCAAGTATTGATATTTTGATTAATGCTGCCGGTATCGGCATTATTAAGTCAATGGATACTTTGGATGAGGCTGATTTTTTACTTAGCTTGAATTCAAATTTAATTTCATCCTTTTTGTTAATGAAAGCATTTTTACCTGCGATGAAAGAAGAAAAAGCGGGGTTAATTATCAATATTCCTGGTGTATTAGGTAAAGTGCCAATGGCTGGAGCCGCCGCTTATTGTGCCAGTAAATACGGATTAGTCGGGATGATGCAAAGCATAAGGGAAGAGCTAAAGCGAACCGATATTCGTATTACCAATTTATATCTTGGGGGTGTAGATACTCCTTTTTGGGATACGATTGACCTGAAAGTGCAACGAGAAAAAATGCTGCAAACTGAAGAAGCAGCTAAAGCCATCTGGTTTTTATGTCAGCAACCTGATAGTGGCGTAGTCAGTGAAATGGTATTGCAGCCTTTTAATCATCAAGCTATCTGATAACTTTTTGCTTTTCGGTATGTTTTACTCAATATCGATGTGTATTTCGTTACGACGAAGAAACGGCAGTGTCCATGGCGGGTCATAAGCTGCAGAGCGCGCTGGTGAAATAATTTGATAAGGTTCTTTGCTTAACCAATTGCTCAATAGTTCTGTCTTTTCTTTAATATTTTCTTCAGAAAGGCTGCCCGAATATTGAAGGACTGCAACTTTTTTGTCCGTAATTTCTTGGAGTGTTATGGCTGAATCGACGGGAATGGGGGCCGTTAAAATTGAATAAGTTTTGGGGAGTACGAAAGCCATTAACCATATTGATCCTGTTTTCTGCTGAATGACTGGAGCGGTCATGGCTAATTTTTGAGATTGTTGCTCTTGAATAACAGGGGCTGTCATCGCTAGCTTTTCCCGGGTTTTATTGTTACCAAAAATATAGCCTGCGAGTCTTTGAAAGCCTTGATTACTGCTGGTTTTATAATCGCCACTCATTTCAGTTTGAGCGACAAGTAATGCAGGGTAGTGCCTGATTTGGATAGAGTTGTAATCTTTAAGCACTTGATAAGAGGGTTCGGATGCACTACGTATGCCAAATACGCTGCAACCCGTTAAGAAGACAGTGGTTATAAGGGCTATGAGCTTTTTCATTGTATATCCTTAAGGTTAATGTTTTCAGGACTTGTTTTTTTATGTAACTAAGAGTGCTATTAATTCGGAATCAGTGACTTTGTATGTAATGATTGTAAAATAACTATAACAACACATGAGATGATAATAATGAAAAAAAATAATTTTTGTTGGTTTTTTGTTTTAATAATGGTAAGTAGCAATGGTTGGTCTTATGGAAGCAGTAGTAGTTCCAAGGCTTGTGCGAAACCTAAATTTACTGATTTCTCACCTGCAGAAAATGCTGAAGTAGTCGCAGGATCAATTTTTTCATTTAACGCTTCTGAAAATACACACCCGAATAGCATAAAGGTTTTAGTGAAAGGGCTCCCTGTTGATATCAATGTTAAGGTTAAAAGTGCAGGTAATTATGAGGTAAGTGGCGTTTTTCCTGAATCATTAAAAGAGACTTACGCCAGAATTTCAATTGAAGCCGATGCTGAAAGCAATTGCAATGGAAGTGGGGGTTGGTTGGTAAAAATCAAATGATCTCTGATTGTATCCTCAGTTTTTGCATTTTTAATCAGGGCTTACATCGAGTATAAATAAAAAGTGTAACCACTCTTATTGACGGCAGCTAAGGTTATGTTACGTTATATTTCAAGCTATAACATATATGCTATGAGCAATAGCCTGCCTGTATACTATTTTTAAATAATTTTTACGACAACGGAGTGGTATGTCTTTGCAAGCAATAGTTATCAAGGTTCTGGTATGGTTTGATAACAGCAATGTAAAAATAGCTGATAATGTGGGTGAGGCAATTGACTGGATGCGAGTCATCCCTTTTATAATGATGCATTTGGTTTGTCTGTTGGTGTTTGTGGTGGGCTTTAGTCCAGTTGCATTATGGGTCGCATTGGGCTCTTATCTAGTGCGTATGTTTGCCATTACTGCCTTTTATCATCGTTATTTTTCCCATAAGGCTTTTAAAACCAGCCGAGTGTGCCAGTTTATTTTTGCCCTGCTGGGTGCAACTGCAACCCAGCGAGGACCTATCTGGTGGGCTTCGCACCATCGTCGTCATCATCTTTATTCTGATACGGCTAAAGATATTCACAGTCCTCGGCAGGGTTTTTTATGGAGCCACATTGGCTGGTTTTTATGCCTGAAAAACTTTACGACACAAGAGCATTGTGTCCGCGATTTGCTTAAATATCCTGAACTGGTTTTACTGGATCGTTTCGATAGTATTGTGCCGATATTTTATGCATTATCCATGTTGTTTTTGGGACAGTATCTGGCGTTCGCATTTCCGGAGTTGCAGACCAATGGCTCGCAGATGTTGGTTTGGGGTTATTTTGTGTCAACTATCGTATTAATTCATTGCACACTTTTTGTTAATTCGCTGGCGCATGTTTTAGGAACCCGACGCTATGAAACCGGAGATGACAGTCGCAATAATTTGTTTATAGCATTATTTGCGTTAGGGGAGGGGTGGCATAACAACCATCATCATTATCCGGTATCCGCACGGCAGGGGTTTTTTTGGTGGGAAATTGACATTAGTTACTATCTGCTTCGGTTAATGTCCCTGTTTGGAATCATCTGGGATTTAAAGCCGGTTCCTGCCAATCGGTTACATTCAAAATTGGTTAAACAGGGACTGCAATAATGAAGATAGCCATCGTCGGTAGCGGTATTTCAGGACTTTATGCAGCTCACTATTTAAGTCAACAGCATCAGGTGACGGTTTACGAAGCCAATAGTTATCCGGGCGGACATACCGATACCCATACTGTTGTTTTGGGAGATAAAAATTATGCCGTTGATACCGGATTTATTGTTTTCAACGAACATAATTATCATTATTTTTGTCGATTTTTAAATGATTTAGGCGTTGCCTCGCAGTTGTCTGATATGAGTTTTAGTGTAAGCAATGCGCTGACCGAGTTGGAATATAATGCCACAACTCTTGATAAGTTATTTTGTCAGCGGCGTAATTTGTTAAGGCCTCGTTTTTATCGCATGGTCTGGGATATATTGCGCTTCTATCGTGAAGCGCCGGCGCTGTTGAATAGCACTGATGATGTGATGACGTTGGGGGACTATTTACAGCAAGAACATTACAGCCAAATCTTTATTGATGACCATATTCTGCCGATGGCTTGCGCGTTATGGTCTGGTCCACCGGACGTGGTGAAAGATTTTCCGGTACGTTATTTTGTTGCCTTTATGGCTAATCACCAGATGTTAAAAACGGATAACAGACCCGAATGGCGAACCGTATCTGGTGGTTCTTCAGTCTATATCCAGGCATTTATGGAGACCTTTAAAGGCGACTTGCGACTGAATTGTCCCGTGCAAGTCGTAACACGCAATAAAACCCAGGTAACGGTAAAAACATCGGAAGGCGAACAATATTTTGACCATCTGATTATGGCTTGTCATAGTGAT